>Ga0210384_10004535_pt1 | contig 15473 bp, 9 predicted proteins | sample IncBWH2MmetaG_FD_160574 | JGI IMG/M metagenome (GOLD analysis project Ga0210384, IMG submission 160574) | Forest soil microbial communities from Barre Woods Harvard Forest LTER site, Petersham, Massachusetts, United States - Inc-BW-H-2-M | ecosystem: Environmental > Terrestrial > Soil >...
CATCGAGAGCGCCGGTATGCCGTCGATAGCGATGCTGCGCGCCTGGATCAGGTCGAACACGAAGATATCGGGCAGGTAATAGATGGATGCCGTGGTGTCGCGCAACTCCTCGACCAGGTCCATGACCCGGTCGACCTGGCGCACCGGCAAGGCAATGAAGATTACGCCGATATTGTGCTCACGCACGTAGCGCGGCAGATCGTTGAGCTTGCCGAGCAGGCGCACGTCGCCGTTGACATTCAGCCGCTCCGGCCCACGGTCGTCGAAAAAGCCATCCACTGGCATGCCGAATTCCGGGCAGCGGCTGAGCCGCTTGGCGAGTTCGACGCTCGAGCCCGTGCAGCCCACCAGCACCGTCTTGCGGGCATTGCCCGGGTCGCGCAGGAGGCGCCTCATCACTTCGTGCAAAAGAAGTGTGACGGCAACAATGAGCGCAGGGGCGAGCACCGCCCAGGTGAGCATGGCGCGCCGCGAGTAGTGCGCGGAAAACTTCGTCAGATAGCCCATAGCCAGCAACGCGGCGAGTACGATCATCCATCGCGCCACGACGCCGAGCGCGATCGGAATCGTGGTCACGAGCAGCTGGCTGTGCATGGTGCGCGGCGCGCGCGGCACTAACAGCGTGAGCAGCCCGATCAGAACCGCCGTCGAATGGTAGAACTCATCGGGCGGCACATTCCACGCGAGCAGAATCGCGTAGAACGAAGCCACCGCAATGACCGCAGGTGCCACCGTCTGCAGAACGGCAATGACCGCGATGGCGAACGAACTCTTCAGAATGACCGGCTCACTCATCCGGCTTCTTCTCCTTCTCGATCATATCATTTCCCCATCACACCCGCGCACATCGCGGTCCCTTCCTTGGACAATTCTAGTTTACTGCGGTTTCCGAATTGTGAACCAGGTCACACTTATCGGTCGCGCAACGCCGACAGTTTGAGCAGCCCCGGATTTGCGTCTATTTCACTTAACCTGCCAGTTACGCTTCCGGTTCGGCGGGCGCCACGCAGGCGCGCCCGAATTGCGCCGCATCAATGTGATGTTTCTCCACGAGATCGTAGAGCGTCGGACGCGTGACCCCGAGCAGTTCGGCCGCACGCGACACGTTCCCGCGTGCGACTGCGAGCGACTGGCGCACCGCCTGAGCCTCGGCGCGCTGGCGCGCCACGCGCAGGTTGAGGTACTCGGGATCATCACCGGGATCCTCTAGACCCAGGTCGCCTGCCGTGACCACCGCCCCTTCCGCCATGATGACCGCGCCCTTAATGCGGTTCTCGAGCTCGCGCACGTTGCCCGGCCAGCGATGCGCCTGGATGGCGCGGATCGCATCCGGGGCGAGCCCGCGCGTGGGCTTGCCGAAGCTCTCGGAGATCTGTTGCAGGATGAACTGCGCCAGAAGGAGACTGTCGCCCTGACGGTCGCGCAGCGGCGGCACGCGGATGGTCACCTCGCTGATGCGGTAGAACAGGTCATCGCGGAAACCGCCGCTGCCGATCAGCGTGTCGAGGTTGCGGTTGGTAGCGCACACGATGCGCAGGTCGAGCACGAGCGGCACGCGCCCGCCGATGCGCTCCACGGTGCGCTCCTGCACCACGCGCAGCAGTTTCGCCTGCAGTGAGGCAGGCATCTCGCCGATCTCATCGAGGAACACCGTGCCGCCATCGGCCGACTCTATCTTACCGGCGGTACGCTTGGCGGCTCCTGTAAAGGCGCCCTTCTCGTAGCCAAACAGCTCGCTCTCGAGCAGGGTGTCGGGAATCGCCGCGCAATTGATGGCGACGAAGGGCTTGTGCGAACGCCCTGACAGACGGTGAATGGCGCGGGCCAGGAGCTCCTTGCCGGTGCCGCTGTCCCCAAGCAGCAGCACCGTGGCGTTGGTCGGCGAGACCTTCTCGATCGCGCGGCACAGGCTGCGCATGCCATCGCTCACGCCAATTATGCCCTCGAGCGCCATGGCACCCGTGCGCTCGCGCAACCGCCAGTTCTCTTCCTCGAGCTCGCGGATGCGCAGCGCTCGGCGCACCACGATCGACAGCACACCCGCATCGAGCGGCTTGTGGTAGAAATCCGCGGCCCCGAGTCCCACCGCGGCGACCGCGAGCTCGCGCGCATCGTGCTCGGTCATGGCGATGATCTTGGTGTCGGGGGAGGTATTGAGGATCTGCCGCAGCAGCTCCAGGCTCTGTGCCGCCACCGTCGGCTCGCGCGCCGCTCCCAGATCGAACAGCACGACATCGGGCTCGGTGCGGCGCACGACAGCAAGCGCGCGCTCGGAGGTCTCGCACGCGGTCACGTCGAGATCCGAGAACACTGTCTCCAGCTCGCGCCGCAGGGCGCGATCGTTCTCCAGGATCAGCAGTTTCCGGCGCTGCATCGCCGCGGCCATCAGCGCGCTCCCTTGCTGAACAGCACGACTTCGGCAGTCTGCACCAGTATCGCAAGATCGAACAACAGGTTCTTGTTCTTGATGTAATAGAGGTCGTACTGCAGCTTCTCCAGCGCATCCTGCTCCGAGGAACCGTAGGGGTAGCACAGCTGCGCCCACCCTGTAATCCCGGGTTTCACGCAGTGGCGCTGCACGTAGTACGGGATTTTCTCCGACAGTTTCCCCACGAACTCCGGACGCTCGGGCCGCGGGCCGACCAAGCTCATATGGCCGCGCAGCACGTTGATGAGCTGTGGCAGCTCATCGATACGGAGCTTACGGATCAAGGCGCCCACACGCGTGACGCGCGGATCCCCCTGCTGGGCCCACTGCGCGCCGTTGCGCTCCGCATCCTGGTGCATGCTGCGGAATTTGATCAGGTTGAAGGTGCGCCCGCCGAGGCCGACGCGGCGCTGGCTGTAAAGCGCCGGTGCACGCCAGCCGTCTTCGAGCTTGATTGCAATCACCGTCAGCAGCATGATCGGGGCTGACAGCGCCAGCACGCCGATGCTGGCGAGCACATCCAGCGTCCGCGACGAGAACAGCCGCAGCGGACCGCGCCGGAATCCCTGGCCGAAGATTATCCAGCTAGGAGTCAGCACCTCGACGCGCACCCGCCCGGTCTCGCGCTCGAGAAACGTGAGCAGCTCGATTACGTCGACACCCGCGAGGCGGCATTCGAGCAACTCCGTGATCGGAAAGCCGCGCCGGCGGTCGTCCATGGCCACCACCACCTCGGTGACTGCGAGCCGCTCGCACAATCTGCGCAGGTTCCCGGACGGGTTGAGCAAACGTTCGGCCGGCACCGCCGCGTCCTCGCCCGGCGGCTGGACAAACCCGAGCAGCAAGAACCCGCGGCGATCCGTCGAGCGGCGCAATCTGGCGATCGCCGCGGCCGAACTGCCGGCGCCGTAGACCAGCACCTGGCGTTTGAACATATCCTGGCCGACGGCGCGCGCGAACACCAGCCTCGAGGCGAGCACGCCGCACCCGACGAGGATGACGGCGAGCGCCGATACCCCGCGCCACAGGTGCAGGCTGGGAACGAAGTATTGGACCGCAGCCAGAACGCCCGAGGCCACCAGCAGCGCCGCCCCCAGGCGCACCAGAACGCCTGCGGGCCGCGCGCGCTGACGCCCGCTATAGAGGCCGAAGGCCAGCAGGCAGATCACCACGATGGCAGCGAATGTCAGACCGCGCAGCAGCAGGGGACCAAGCACGAACTGTTGTTCCAGCTCCCACAGATGGTTGAAGGCGGTCTGAAAACGAATGGAAACGGCCGCGTAAAGCGCCAGGAAAGCGAGCAGCCCCTCGATGAGCGCGAGCACCGCGAGCGATGCGGGTAGGTATTGGCCGAGAACGCGGATGCGCATGGAGAACCAGGGATTGAACTTAACGCCGGCAACGCCAACAGGCGGGCCTTTACACGGCACTGTAAAGGGCCAGGCGGACTGGGCCGTGAATGCGAATCACATTGCCCGTGGCTCAGGAGAACAGAGTTTCGAAGATGTCGACAGCGTCGCGCTCCCGCCATCCGATGGCGCGTTCAGCGCGGTACCGGCCGCAGGAAACTCACCCGAGGCTGCTGCAACGTGAGCCGCGTCAGGACCTCGTCGCTGCCCTCGGTGGCCCCCCCCTCATGACAGGATCCGCCGCGCTTGACTCACCGCAGCGGCGGCCGCTGCGAGCTCATCGGGGCGTTCGGTTGCAGCACGGGCGCCTCCCCCGACTGCCAGCCCGCCTCTCTCTCGGGGATGAGCGCATACGAGGCGCTGATCCCGACCTGATTCTGGGTGTAACCGTGCGGTGACTGCGTGGAGTGCGCATAAATGAAACGCAGTCCGAACCTGCGCCCGATGCGCCAGCGCACACTGCTGATCGCGTTGACCGTATCCTGTGCGCCGGCGACGGCATAGTCTGCGTGTACATAGGTCGCACCGATGTCCCAGTTGAGCACCGGACTCAACTGCCTTCCGAACAGCACGCTCACATCCTTCGCGTCACTATTGTCGATGGGCGTAGCCCGGTAGCGCTGGCTGACGTCCACAAGGTCGAGCTCGAGCGTGGTACGGTTCGCCTCCAAGCGCCAGGTGGCGCCATATTCGCGGTCGGTAAACGGTTGGCCACCGACGATTCGATTCGAAACGGCTGTGGGAACGGGTTGGTCGATATTCAGCCGGAACACGCCGGCGGCATCCGTGACCTGCTCGTTGGCGTGAAGCGACACGCGTTGCGTCGGCGAAATCAGGCGCGACAGATCGATTCTCCAGGTCGTCCCGCCCGGTGTCTGGCTCTGCGAACCCGGCACGACACCCGCACTCCCCTCGGTGTGGCCGATGTCATGGACCTTCACGTAACCGCCCATGAGATTCACAATGGTGCGCGCCTCTGCGAACCTGAATCCGGCAAGCGCCTGATCCTGTCGGAAATTGCTGTTGGCCGCCTGATCCGTGAACTCCACCTTCTCGCTCGACCCGGTGACGTAAGCGCTGCTCGTGTTGGTGAACGCGCGGCTCAAAGTGATGTCACCCCCGTAGCGGTGATTGTCGATGTTCACGTACAGCGGTGATTTCGAGCTGCTGTCGACGTACGAGTAGGTGCCATCGACGATCAGCGTCGTGCGCAGCGTCGGCCGCAGCGTGAAGCGCGGGCCGGTCGTGACGTAATTGATGGCCTCGAGGGTGTCGGGGGTGGTGGGCCCGGTCGCCGTGAGTGTCGCCTGGCTGTAAGTTTCGCGGGCGGTCCACGAGAACAATCCCGGCACGATCCGCAGCTCCGCGGCGCCATCGAGGTAACCGAACGGCTGAGTCTTGAACTCCGAATGCAGGTACTTGACCAGCGAGATGTCGGAGCCCAGGCGGTAGTCGAGCCGCGTCCCCTGCCGCGACGTGTCGCCCACCAGCCCCAGCATGGCGAGCGTGCCCCCGGGGCTGCCGCGCTGCAGATCCACGTTGTCCGTATAGACGGCACCAGCGGCGGCCTCGAGGTAGTTGCCGTGATGGGCATTGGAAGCCTGGTCGAAGAACAGGCTCTGACTGGTGATGGGGCCAAACTGGGCGAAAGCGGGCGCGACCACCAGTGCCAGCATGAGCCCGAGCGCCCCTTGGCTGCGGGCGAGCGCTCCGGTCATCCAGACGACCCACGCCGCCAGCATGGCCGTCCAGCGAAAGCGCCAGACGCCACGAATCTCGTCGAGAACGAATTGCAGCGCGGCGTTCATCCGGTCAGAACATCGATTGCGGCACGACCAGCACATCGCCTGGTTTCAGCGGCACGTTCTCGCGCACCTCGCCGCTGTTGACAAGATCGGCGACCTTCACGTGGATGACCGTCTGCTGGTCGTTCTCCACGCGCACGATTCGTGCGCGATTGCCGGAGGCGAACTGGGTGAGCCCGCCGGCCGCGAGGATGGCATCCAGCACCGTCATTCCCTCACGATAGGGCAGCGCCTGCGGGTGCAGGACCTGACCGACGACCTTCACCAGGCTGAAGGCGCTCGCCGCGGTCGTGACGATGATGTTGACCTTGGGCGAGCGAACGTACTCGGAGAGCACACCCTCCATGTCACGGGCGAGTTGCGGCGGGGTCTTGCCCACCGCGACCATGTCCTCGACCAGAGGGGTGGCGATCTTGCCATCGGGACGCACCGGTACGGTGACCGACAGCTCCGGGTTGCGCCACACAAAGACCTCAAGCGTGTCGCCCGGGCCAATCCTGTAGTCGTTACCGACCGCCGTGGCCTGTGCCTGGCTGGGTTTCGGCGCGGACTGCGCCGGCGGGGCGGATGCGCAGCTGATGATCAACGGACTTGCGCCTAACCACCCCGCCAGCAACAGCACGCTGGGACGTTGCATCGCACTTCCTGGGTCCAAAAAAATGAGCCTAGCAGACGTTGCGGGAGCGCAACCGGTACCAGCTCTCGCCGTTGAAACAATCACAACGCTGCCGCCGTTGGACGGCGGGGCCGCAGCTCGCGGGGGACCGCGGGTCTATCCGATGGTCTTACTGACGACGTCCGAGAGGGCGCTCTCTGCGCCGGTGCCGGTGACGGCCTTGATGGCGAAGTACCAGGTGCCCGGCCCCAGAGCGTCGATGACATAAGTCTGGATGCCGGTGTTGCTGAGCTGGACGGTCTGACTCAGATTGGAAGCGCTCATGCCGTAATAGATGCGGTAGCCGGCGAGATTGGTGAGGGCGGCGCCGCTGGTGTCAGTGGTCGGCGCCTGCCACGTTAGTGTCGCCATACCGCTGCCCGTGGGGACGTTACCCGCACTCGACGTCGATGAAGTGCCGTTCGCCGCGACCGTGTTGTTCGCACCGTCACAGCCCGCCATGACGGAGGCCGCGAATACAAGAACGGTTGCGAGCTTCAGCGATTTCAACGTACAGCCCCCTCAGGACCGCCAACTCGGCGCTACCTACTGACCCTCCATCGTCGACGCCGGCGAAACCGTGGCGATCAAAGGCATTGGCGCGACTCGGCGGCACGGCAGGTGCAAGGGTCATGCCCGCGCCTTCCAGTTCCTTGTATTTCAGTTGGTTACGAGCGTGACGCCCGGGCGGATTTGGGCCCGGCGCTTGCGATCCGTCGCGGGGTGCCGACGCCTGGGGCGTAAGCGCGACTGTTGATGATGATAAGCTATTGATTTAATAGAAATTTAATGTCGTCTCCGCGAACAGACATCACGCGTCCGAAGGACGAGCCGTGTCATGCGCGCGGAGCGCGAGATTACGCCGCCGCGGGTTGCGCCTGCGAGTGCTTGCCCGCCGCGGCGGGCAAGCTCACCGTGACGCTAAGTCCGCCGCCTTCGCGGTTGCTGGCGGCGATCCTCCCCCCGTGCAGCGCCACCGCGCGCGCCGCAATCGTCAGTCCCAGTCCCTCGCCACCTGTTCTACGATGCTCGCGCGCGGCCTCGACGCGGTAGAAAGGCTCGAAGATGAGTCCGAGCTCTTTCTCCGGCACGCCCGGCCCCCGGTCCTGGAAGGTAATTTCCACCCATCCGCCCTGCTCCGGCTCCGTGTCCGCGGCGCGCGTACTGACACTGACCATGGCGCCCGCAGGACTGTACCGCACGCTGTTGCGGATCACGTTCTCGAACGCGCTGCGCAGCAGCTCCGGGTCCCCCGACACGAGGAATGGCCCCTGCGACTGCACTTCGACCCCGCAGCCCTGTGCATCCGCCTCGATGGCCACATCGGCAGCGATGTGGCGCAGCAGCTCGCTGACATCGACACTGACCTGCTCGAGCGCGTGTGCCGGGCGCTCGAGTCGGACCAGCCTCAGCGTGCGTGCAATGAGCTGCTCGAGGCGATCGGCCTCGCGGGCAATGCGCGCGAGGTGCCGTTCTGCGCCACCGTCGCCGCGGCGCGCCAGCGACAGGGCGAGCTGCAGCCGCGCCAGCGGTGAGCGCAGCTCATGCGACACGTCGCGCAGCAGCTGCTGCTTCGCGTCCAGAAGCTGACGCAGCCGCTCGGCCATCGCGTCGAGGTCTGCGGCCAGCAGGCCGAGATCATCCTGCCGCCCCCGCAGCGCCGGCAGTACGCGCACATTGAGGTCGCCGGCGGCCATCTGGCGCGTGGCGAGACGCAGACGGTCGACCGGGGATGCCAGGTAGCGCGCCAGCAGGAAGCACACCCCCGCACTCACCCCGAGCGCGATCGCGAGTATCGACAGCGGCACGCCCGGAAGCTCCAGCTCACCGAACAGGCGTGGCCCGCTGTGCACCGGGCCAATGACCACGTGATAGGTGGTGCCGCCGGGGGCCACCAGTACCAGTGCGCCGCCGATCGGGGCAATGGCGCCTGCGGAGGTGCCCGCGGCCGAGCCGGCCGCGCTGCCGGTGCCGGCGCTCAGCGACGCCGGGAGCGGGCGCCCGAGCATCTCGTGTCCGTGCGGATCGATCACGAACGTGCGGCTGAAGGGCTCGGCGGGGAGCGACTGCAGCCAGCTCTTCAGCGCGTCCGGCCCGCTGGATTCAAAGGCGCGCGCAGCCTGCGCGTACAGCTGCCCGCGCTGCACCCACGGCCGATCGGTGCGATGCGCGGTGGCGTTGACGGCGACCGTGACGGTTCCCACGAGAATCAGCGCCAACGCCGCCCAGAAAGCCAGAAAGATCCTCCAGTACAAGGAGTGCATGCGCCTAGCCCTGGCCGTGCGCAGGGGCTGCGGCGCGCGGCGAGACGAGTGTGAGTGCGTAGCCCGAGCCGCGCACACTCTGTACATTCACCCGATCCGTGTGCTTCGTGAGCTTGCGGCGCAAGTTTGAGACGTGCGTGTCGAGGCTGCGATCGGTGGGCAGGAGCCGTCGGCCGAGCGCCTGCGTCATGAGATCATCTCGCGACACGGTGCGCGTGTCGGCGCGCACCAGCAGCTCCAGGATCCTCAGCTCCGCGGAGGTCAGTCCGAGATCGCGATCACCGACCTGCGCGCGGCGGGCACGCAGGTCGAGACGCAGCGGCCCCCAGGAGATTATGCCGGCGGCGCCGCCGCTCTCGCCCGGCAGCCGCCGCAGCACCGCCCTGATACGCGCCACGAGCTCGCGCGGGCTGAAGGGCTTGGCGAGATAGTCATCGGCCCCCAACTCGAGACCCACGACCCGATCGACCTCCTCACCGCGCGCGGTGAGCATGATCACCGGCACGCGGCTGACTGAGCGGATGCGCCGCAGCACTTCGAAGCCTGAGACCCCCGGCAACATGACGTCGAGAATCACCAGGTCCACCGCCGTGCGCTCGAGCTGCGCCAGTCCTGCCGGGCCCGTGGCTGCGCTGAGGGCGAGGAAGCCCTCCGGAGAGAGGTACTCGACGAGCATCGAGGTCAGCTCCTCATCGTCATCGACAATGAGGAGCGTCGGCTGGGTCTCGCCAGGGGGCTCGGCGCGGGTCTGCATGAGCCGTGACGATACACGCCTGCCGGCGGGCAGGCCGCCACGGATGCAGACTTCTTTGGATTTCTTTGCGACTCGCATACACCGGTTGAGCCTTCGGTGTGCGACCTTGCGCTGTCTCCTCCTGCGGGCGGCAGGCTGCTCCGTGCCGCCCCATTTTTCATCGCAATTGTGTACCTTAGCGCGGCTGAACCCGGCGCTGGCGGCGCGCGGGCAGGCCCTGTTCCTGAGGGCATTCGAATAGACCGATGAACGACGAAAACAGCCACCCCCACGCAGCCGGGCCGATCGAGACCCGAGCCGCGTGGCAGAGTTTCTTCGCCACGAAACGCGTGCTGGTCATCGTGGCGCTGCTGCTCGCGCTCGCCCTGTTGGCGTGGCTCCTCACGCCCACGGGCACGAAGACGCCGGGCGGGGGGCGATTCGCCGCAGGCGGCCCCATGCCGGTAGTGACCGCCAGCGCTCACGCTGGCGACATGCCGATCACGCTGATCGGGCTCGGAACCGTGACTCCGCTCGCGACGGTGACCGTGCAAAGCCAGATCAGCGGCCAGATCATGCGCATCGCGTTCAGGGAAGGTCAGACGGTCAGCGCGGGTGATGCCCTGATTCAGATCGATCCGCGACCCTACCAGGTGGCGCTCGAGCAGGCGCAGGGGGCGCTCGCCCGCGATAAGGCGCTGCTCGCCAACGCCCATGTCGATCTCGAGCGCTACCAGACGCTTTTCGCTCAGGACTCCATCGCCGAGCAGCAGCTCGCCACGCAGCGATCGCTGGTGGCGCAATACCAGGGCAACCTGAAAGCCGATCAGGGCCAGATCGACGCCGCCAGACTGAACATCACGTATTGCCACATCGTCTCGCCCATCACCGGACGCGTCGGCCTGCAGCAGATCACCGCAGGCAATTACGTGACGCCGGCGGAGCCAAACGGCCTGGTGGTGGTGACGCAGCTGCAGCCGATCACGGTGCTATTCACGCTGCCGGAAGATGAGATCCCCCCGCTCCTGAAGCGCATGCAAGCGGGTGCGAGCCTGCCGGTGACCGCTTACGACCGCACCAACACGCACGCCCTCGCCACCGGCACGCTGCAGTCGCTCGACAGTCAGATCGACACCACCACCGGGACGATCCGGCTGAAGGCACTCTTCCCCAACACGGACGGGAGCCTGTTCCCGCAACAGTTCGTGAACGTCGTGTTGCTGCTGGATACGCTGCACGGCGCCACGCTCATTCCGCAGGCCGGGGTGCAGCGCGGCGCCCCCGGCACCTACGTGTACGTCGTCAACGCGAACCATGCGGTGAACGTGCGCCCGGTGACGCTCGGCCCGGGCGATGCCACCAACGTGTCGATTGCTCAGGGGCTCAAGCCCGGGGAAACAGTGGTGGTGGACGGCGCCGACAAACTGAAGGAGGGCGCCCAGGTCCTGGTGCGCCAGGGCACGGCGGGCGGCGTCTCCGGCACGGGACAGGGACGCTCTCGCGGACAGGGGCAAAGCGGGCAGCGGCACCCGAGTTAGCCGCATGAACCCGTCGCGGATTTTCATACTGCGGCCGGTCGGCACATCGCTGCTGATGGTGGCCATCCTGCTGGCGGGTTTCGTCGCCTACGGCTTTCTGCCGCTGTCGGCGCTGCCGCAGGTCGACTATCCGACCATCCAGGTGCAGACCTTCTATCCCGGCGCGAGCCCGGAGGTGATGACCTCGGCTGTCACCGCGCCGCTCGAGGTGCAGTTCGGACAAATGCCGGGGCTCAACCAGATGTCCTCGACCAGCTCCGGAGGCGCCTCCGTCATCACGCTGCAGTTCAGCCTGGGGCTGAGCCTCGATGTTGCCGAGCAGGAAGTGCAGGCCGCGATCAATGCGGCCGGGAACCTGCTGCCCTCCGACCTGCCGGCCCCGCCCATTTACGCCAAGGTGAATCCGGCGGATGCGCCGATTCTCACTCTTGGCATCGTTTCCAAAACTCTGCCGCTGACCGAGCTCGAGGATCTGGCCGATACCCGCCTGGCGCAAAAGATTTCCCAGATCCAGGGGGTGGGCCTGGTGAGCGTGAGCGGGGGCCAGCGCCCGGCGGTGCGCATCATCGCCAACGTGCGTGCGCTGGCCGCCTACGGGCTCAACATCGACGATCTGCGCACCACGATCGCCAACGCTAACGTCAACACGCCCAAGGGGACGCTCGACGGGCCGGCGCGCTCCTGGACGCTCAATGCCAATGACCAGATCCACAGCCCGGAGGCTTACCGGGGCATCATCGTCTCGTACAAGAACGGCAACCCGGTGCGGCTGTCGGATGTTGCCGAGGTGAAAAACGGGGCTCAGAACGTCTATCTCGCCGGCTGGGTGAACAATACTCCGGGCATCATTCTCAACGTGCAGCGCCAGCCGGGCGCCAACGTGATCCAGGTCGTCGACCGCATCCAGCAGCTGCTGCCCGATCTGCGCGACGCGCTGCCCGCCGCGGTCGATGTGGTGCCTCTCACCGACCGCACCAACACCATCCGCGCCTCGGTGCATGACGTCGAGTTCGAGCTGTCGCTCGCCGTGATCCTGGTGGTACTGGTGATTTTCCTCTTCCTGCGCAGCATCCCGGCGACCGTCATTCCCAGCCTCAGCGTGCCGCTGTCGCTGGTCGGAACGCTCGGGGCGATGTACCTGCTCGGCTTCAGCCTGAACAATCTCTCGCTGATGGCCCTCACCATCGCCACCGGCTTCGTGGTCGATGACGCCATCGTCATGATCGAGAACATCTCGCGATACATCGAGGAAGGCGTGGCGCCGCTGCAGGCGGCGCTCAGGGGCGCAGGCGAGATCGGCTTCACCATCGTGTCGTTGACCGTGTCGCTGATCGCGGTACTGATCCCGCTGCTCTTCATGGGCGATGTGGTGGGACGGCTGTTTCACGAGTTTGCCATCACGCTCGCGGTGACCATCGTACTCTCCGCAGTGGTCTCGCTGACCCTCGTGCCGATGATGTGCGCCCGGCTCCTGCGCCACCGCCCGCAGGAGGAAGAAAGCGGGGTCGCGCGCTGGGCGAATGCGAAGTTCCAGGCGCTCATCGACCACTACGCGCGTTCGCTCCGCTGGGTGCTCGATCGCCAGCCGCTCACCCTCGCCGTGGCGATCGGGACACTGCTGCTGACCATCCTGTTGTACGTATTCATTCCCAAGGGGTTCTTCCCCGTTCAGGACACGAGCCTCATCCAGGCGATGACCGAGGCTCCGCAATCGGTCTCCTACGGCGACATGGCGCGGCGTCAGGAGTCCATGGCGGCGGCGATCCTCAAGGATCCGGACGTGGTCAGCCTGTCTTCGTTCATCGGCGTCGATGGAACCAACATCACGCTCAACAGCGGGCGCATGCTGATCAACCTGAAGCCGGTCAGTGACCGCTCCGCGTCCGCCAGCGACATCATCCGCCGCCTGCAGAAGGAGACCGCGGACGTCACCGGCATCTCGATCTACATGCAGCCGGTGCAGGACCTCTCGATCGATACCACCGTGAGCCGCACCCAGTACCAGTTCGTGCTGGAGGACGCAAACCCTGCCGAGTTCGACACCTGGGTACCGAAGCTGGTTGAGCGGCTGCAGCAGCTGCCGCAGATCGAGGACGTCGCCAGCGACCAGGAGAACCAGGGGCTGGCCGCCTATCTCACCATCGACCGCGATACCGCCGCTCGCTTCGGCATCACGCCGGCGACGGTCGACAACGCGCTCTACGACGCGTTCGGCCAGCGCATCGTCTCGACGATTTTCACGCAGTCGAATCAGTACCGCGTGATCCTGCAGGCGGACAGCTCGCTGATGGCCTCGCTCGACTCGCTCGGCACCATCTATCTGCCGTCGGCCACTGCCGTGGGCGGGCAGGTGCCGCTCTCGGCGCTGGTGAAGGTGTCGACGCGCACCGCACCGCTGTCGATCGACCACCTCGGGCAGTTTCCGTCGACGACCGTATCGTTCAACCTCGCGCCGCGTGCCGCGCTCGGCGACGCCGTGAACGCGATCCGTCAGGCGGAGGCCGGCATCCACCTGCCGCCGAGCGTCATGACCACATTCCAGGGCGCGGCTCTGGCCTTCCAGGCGACCCTCGGCAACGAGCTGTTCCTCATCATCGCTGCCATCATCACCGTGTACATCGTGCTCGGGGTGCTGTACGAGAGCTTCATTCACCCGATCACCATCCTCTCGACGCTGCCGTCGGCCGGTGTCGGCGCGCTGCTTGCGCTGCTGATGGCGCGCGCCGACCTGGGCGTGATCGGGATCATCGGCATCATCCTCCTGATCGGCATCGTCAAGAAGAACGCCATCATGATGATCGACTTCGCGCTCGTCGCCGAGCGCGAACAGGGCATGCAGCCGCGGGATGCGATCTACCACGCCTCGCTCCTGCGCTTCCGGCCGATCCTGATGACCACGTTCGCAGCGCTTCTGGGCGCATTGCCGCTGATGCTCGGCACCGGCACAGGTTCCGAGCTGCGCCACCCGCTCGGCATCACCATCGTCGGCGGCCTTATCCTCAGCCAGCTGCTGACGCTGTTCACCACGCCGGTGATCTACCTGTACTTCGATCGTCTCGAGCGCCGCATGGTCGGCTGGCGCGGCGCTGCCACGGCAGGCGGGCCGGCCGCGGAATGAGCCTCTCGGAGCCCTTCATCCGCCGCCCGGTCGCCACCACGCTGCTGTCGGTGGGCATCGCGCTCGCCGGGTCTATCGCCTATTTCAGGCTGCCGGTCGCACCGCTCCCGCAGGTGGATTTCCCCACCATTTCAGTGAACGCCTCCATGGCCGGGGCGAGCCCCGACGTCATGGCGGCGACCGTGGCGACACCGCTGGAGCGGCATCTCGGACAGATCGCGGATGTGACCGAGATGACCTCGTCCAGCTCCACGGGCGCATCCCACATCACCCTGCAGTTCGGGCTGAACCGCGACATCGACGGCGCCGCACGCGATGTGGAAGCGGCCATCAATGCTGCGCGCGCCGATCTGCCCACCTCGCTGCGCAGCAACCCGACCTACCACAAGGTCAATCCCGCCGATGCGCCGGTGCTGATCCTGACGCTGACCTCGAGGACGCTGACGCCGGGTCAGCTGTACGACGCCGCCGACACGATCCTGGCGCAGAAACTGTCACAGGTGAGCGGCATCGGCCAGGTGCAGATCGGCGGCGGCTCGCTGCCGGCGGTACGGGTCGAGCTGAATCCTAACGCGCTGTTCAAGTACGGTATCGGGCTGGAAGACGTGCGTGCGGCGCTGGCCGCAGCCAACGCCAACACGCCCAAGGGCTCGATCGATGTCGGCGGGCGGCGCTACCAGCTCTATACCAACGACCAGGCCACCCGGGCGGCCGAATACCAGAACCTCGTGGTCGCCTACCGCAACGGCGCAGCGGTGCGCCTGTCGGAGGTGGCCGAGGTGCTCGACTCGGTCGAGAACGTCCGCAACCTCGGCCTCGCCAACGGCGACCCCGCGGTGCTGGTCATCCTCTACCGCCAGCCCGGCGCCAACATCATCGACGCAGTCGATCGCGTCAAGGCGCTGATCCCGGTCCTCAAAGCCTCGGTCCCCACCGACATCGACATCCGGGTCGCCATGGACCGCACGCTGACCATTCGCTCCTCGCTCACCGCCGTCAAAGGCACGCTGCTGATCGCGGTCTCCCTGGTGATTCTCGTCGTGTTCCTGTTCCTGCGTAACGGCCGCGCGACCCTGGTGCCGGCCGTGGCGGTGCCGATTTCGCTGCTCGGAACCTTCGGCGCGATGTACCTGCTCGGCTATAGCCTCGACAACCTGTCGCTCATGGCGCTGATCGTCGCCACCGGCTTCGTAGTGGACGACGCCATCGTCGTGCTCGAGAACATCACACGCCACATGGAAGCGGGCATGCCGCGCTTCCAGGCCGCGATCCAGGGCGCGCGCGAGGTGGGCTTCACCGTGTTGTCGATGAGCCTGTCACTGGTCGCGGTGTTCGTCCCGATCCTGATGATGGGCGGCATCGTCGGGAGGCTGTTCCGGGAATTCTCCATCACGCTGTCGGTGGCGGTGCTGGTCTCGCTGCTGGTGTCACTCACCGCCACGCCGATGATGTGCTCGCGGCTGATTCGCTCGCGCGACCCCGCCACCCAGGGACGCCTGTTCCGAGCGAGCGAGCGGGCATTC
>Ga0210384_10004537_pt1 | contig 15469 bp, 21 predicted proteins | sample IncBWH2MmetaG_FD_160574 | JGI IMG/M metagenome (GOLD analysis project Ga0210384, IMG submission 160574) | Forest soil microbial communities from Barre Woods Harvard Forest LTER site, Petersham, Massachusetts, United States - Inc-BW-H-2-M | ecosystem: Environmental > Terrestrial > Soil >...
TGCCGACGGCTACTTGATCCTGGGACGCTGGGCGGTCGCCCTGACCGCCTCCGAGACGTATGCCGAGATCTTCGATCAGCACGTCGAGCTGTATGGCCGGGTCAATGGGCTGCTGCAGTTCTTGCGCCAGGGGTACAGACAAACCGATCCGCGCGGACTCCGAGGCAGGGACCGGCGGGAGTACGCGTCGCCGGGCGGGGAGGGCGAGGACGAGTGGTTCGTCGACAACCTCATCGGGACCATCAACATCGGCGCCGGCCTTGAAGACGCAACCTGGGACCTGGCGCTGCGTGTCCTGCCGCAAGCGTGGTGGGATCGTCGCACGGTCGAGCTCGCCGCAGCCGCCCGGACTTCTCGCCCCTTATCGGCCGCAGAACGCTGATCGAGATGGCCGCGTCCGCTGCGGGGTACCAACCCAGCCCGTGATGCAGCCTCTTGAGTAGCGGCCGGCCGCCCGAACGATCGGGCGACGAGGAGATGTCAGAGGGCGAACGCGGCCAGCAGGCTTACGGCCTTGGGCGCATCCTTGCGCTCAGCGACGGCGTCTTCGCGTTCTCCCTGACCTTGCTCGTGGTTTCGCTGACCGTCCCCACCGCCACCAGCAGCTCCACGCTGGCTTCGCAATTGGTCGACCAGGCGCCGACCTACTTCAGCTACCTCATCAGCTTTGTCGCCGTCGCCTCGATCTGGTACGGCCATCACGAGAGCTTCAAATACATTCGGCGCTACGACGGTCGGCTGATTGCGCTGAATTTTGGATCCCTGCTTCTGATCGCGTTCCTCCCCTTTCCGACTGCGGTCCTGGGGCGCAACCAACAGGAGCCTTTGGCCGCCGTCCTTTATGCAGTGACGCTGGCGCTGAGCAACCTCTTCTTCGCTGCAACCTGGTGGCACGCGAGTCATCGACGGCGTCTGGTCAGGAGCGACCTGTCGCCAGGAATCGTTCGCCTCCGCTTCTATCGCACCCTGGGCGGCACGGTCGTGTTTCTTTTATCAATTCCCATCGCCCTGTGGCGCCCGATAGTGGCCGAAATAGTCTGGTCGGTATTCCTGGTGGCAATCTTCGTACTCTTGCGTGGAGCGAGGCCCGCTCAACATCGGCAGAACCTTTAACACGAGACTTTGGTGGGAGGACTGAGGATCTTTGTCGGACATTGCTTCGCTGCACAGATCGCTCGTTGAGCGAGTCCTCGAAGGCGAGGGTCGGGCGTCGCATGAGATCCGCCGTGCGGCTTTCGATAACGTAGGGCTAGCTGAGCCGGTGCGCGGATTCGTGGAGAAGGTCGCGCATGGCGCGAGGACGGTCACCGATGCGGACATTGACACGCTGCGGAATGCAAGCCTGAGCGAAGACCAGATCTACGAGATCGTCGTATGCGCTGCGATCGGCCAGGCCACTCGCCAGTACCAGAACGCGCTCGCGGCGCTCAGCTCAGCAACGGGGGGAGATTGAAGCGTGCGCCTCACCATCCTCGATGACGGACACGGCATCCGCGCGAAGGCGATGTTCGTCCTCATCCGGGTCTTCTCGGGCCATCCGGTGGTGGATGCGGTCAAGCTGGCGCTCTACCGCCCCAGCTTCTATCGAGCAGGAGGGCTTACCCAGGAGGCGATGCGGGGACCATCGGAATGGTCGGTCGCAGACCGCGAGCTCATGGCCGCATATGTCTCCAAAATGAATGAAACCGAGTTCTGCATCGCGGCTCACACGGCGACATCCGCGCTCGCCTACAACGACGGTGCGAAAGTGTCCGCGGCCCTCGCCGACCTGGAGACAGCTCCTCTCACCGAGCCCCTCCGGGCTACGTTGCGCTTGCTGGGCAAACTAACGCGCGAGAACAACGTAGATGCTGAAGACGTACGCAATGTGCTGGCAGCAGGCGCGTCAGCGCAGCAGATCAAGGACGCCCTGGCGGTCGCATTCGCATTCAATGTGACCGACCGATTGGCCGACGTCTTCAATTTCGCAACAGACGACCCCGCGGCCATCAACGCCGGCGCAAAGTACCTGCTTACGCGAGGCTACCGGTAAATCCGTAACCCGCTGGGCCAATCGGTGTTCAGCGATTCTTGCCGGTGCTGATCCACCGCTCAAACACTGCAATTTGATCGGCCGGCCACGCGCCGTCGCAGGGCATGGTTCCCGCCTGCAAGCGCTTCAGAATGCGGTCTGCGTAAGTGCTGACGTCGTCGTACGACCCAAGGTCGAAATGCAATCGCATCGACTGCACGTCCTTCTCCCGAAACAGCGGTTTGATGTGGGCTGCGAACAGGACAGGCTCGTCGGCTTTTGGAATGTTCATAGCGCCTCCTTCGCAGTCTGATTTTCAGACTTTGGCAGCCGAAATGGTGTCGGATGGGTGAGGCTGCGGTTCAAATCCGGCCGCCCGAACAGTAGTTCGCAATCGAATCGACCGCGTGGCCGCGCCGAGGTAGGATGGGGACATGATCAAGGTGCCATCACGACCGATTCCCTTGGCCGGAGCCGCCTTTGGCGCAATGGCAGTCTTGGGTGCGGCGCTGGCGATGTCCCAGCTGACATCGTGGTCGATCCTGCAGGTGTCCAATCATTCGGCGACACATGCTGCGCAGCAGACCTCCATCACGCAGTCGATTCAGGGTAGCCAGGCCCTGGAGCGTTCACAATCGGCGCCGGCGGCCGACCGGCCCACCCAGCCGGCTGCCAGCAGCTCGACGGCGCCCGACCCTCAGTCGAAGGTGCAGCCGCATGACCGCTGCTCCACGTCGCCGACCCAGGTGAGCCGAATTCTGCCGATGTGCTTGCCGGCCCCGCCGCAGGCCTGATCTAGCAACAAGAAAGGGCGGCCTCCCTGCGGAGACCGCCCCTTTTTAGTTGACCGACGGAAGAAGGCTCAGTCTCCTCCCGCTTCCGCGCTCACCCGAGCGGCGAAATCGTCTTCGGTATTGCCGAGAGTGCAGATGGCGTTCACGTTGCCGGGACAGCTCGTCAATCCTGGGTTGCGAGTGTCTGTCCACGTAACTTCGATTCTGTTGCCGACGACGCTGAGGATGTTGTAGTCGCCGTAGAAGAGACCGCCGAACTGGGTCTCAGGTGAGCTCGATACGTTGCTCACCCTTTGGGTGTGGCCGTTGATCGACGCGCTGTAGTCACTCGCGCCGCTCGTGTCGTCGTTGCCGTATTGGCGGTCGTAGAAACCAACCACGACCTTGCCCCCTGAGGTGATCCCGGTCCACTGCCAGAACTCGTCCGCGAGCGTGCTCTGGTGTGCGGCGAGCGGCATCGATCGAGGATCGGTCGCCGTTCCGTTGAACGATGCGCCGCCGTTGGTGCTATCGGACTGGAGGATCTGGTTGTTGCAGGCGGTTGTGCCCGCGCCCGTGAAGGCGTTGTTGCCGTCGGCCCCGAAGGCGGCCGGCACGCAGCTCGTGCCCTCATTCGATTTGCTGTTGATGTAGCTTCCGAAGTTGACCACGATGTGCTTCGGGTTGGTCGGGTCGACCGCGCCAGACGGATAGTTGGTGGCGCGGAAGAAGCTGGTCTTGGTGGCGCCCTTGTTGACGACGCAGGCGCGGCCAAAGTCCTGGCCGGTGTACTGGAAGCAAGTCGGGAGGTCGAAGTAGTCCGACACCTTGACCGGCGCCGAGAACGTGACGCCGCCGTCGGTGGACTTGACCATCAGGACCTGGTTGCGATTGTCGCTGCCAGTCACGGCGTTGTTGAAGTTGTTGTATGCCACGTAGAGGCTGCCGTCCGAACCGACGAACGGGTCGCTGAACTGGTTCTCGTTGCAGGACCCATGCGGGGTCGGCACGCCAAAGGTCAGGTTGCAGAGAGTGCTGTTACCGCTGATCGCCTGGCGCGCGCTCCAGGTCTCGCCGCCGTTGGCCGAATACACCTCGTTGATGTAGGCGCCGCCATCGCTTGTGAACGAAGTCCAAGAGATGTAGATGCGGTCGCGGAACGGGCTGCTTGGGTTGTTGTCGATCGCCATGAGTGGCTTGTCCTCGAGGACCACGCCGTTCGGAAACGACGCGTTGGGCTCGAAAGAGCTCAGGGCAACCCGACCGGGGAAGTCCCAGCTGGCTCCACCATTGGCGGAGCGGAAGACGATCACACCGCTGGAGACGTCTGGGTCCTGCGTCGTGCCCGCGCCGCGGTTGAAGACCTGGCACTGGAGGTAAGCCGTGCCTTCGCTGTTGTAAGCGACGGTCGTGTCACCGCCCGCCTGCCAGTACTGGCGCGCGTTGCCGCTGGCCGGAGTGAGCGACGAGCCGCGCACGAAGAGCATCGGCGCGGTTGTCCCATTCCAGGTGCGGCCGCCGTTGGTGCTGTAGAAAGAGCCGCAGTTGCCATCTCCCCGCTGGTAGTTGTTGGCGGACGCGACGAGGTTGCTCGAGTTGGTGGGGTTGATTGCGATCGCGGTCTCGTTCAGCGCTTGTGAGCGACCCGCGAGCGAAGCGTCGGCGTAGTTCGTGCAGGCGCTGTTCACTCGCGCATTACCGTCGGAGGACTGTTGGCATAGGCCGCCTGGTCCCGGAAACACGCTAGGCAGCGTGGCTGCCGAGCCACCCGGGCTAAGCGGAGCGCCGACGGTGGTTCCGGGTGCCACGCCTTCACCTTCCTGGCCTCCTCCGATGTCCACTCCCGACGGAGCAGCCGCCTGGGCCTGAATGACACCGAGGTTCGTAAGCGCCTGCTGGCTGGTGCCCGAAAGGAGCCGGAGCTGCATCGGATTCAACGACGGCGCGATGTGTCGCGTGAAGGTGGGCGTTGGCGAGCCACCTCCGTAGAGGAGTGCGGCGGCCACCGACGCCAACGCAACCACCGTCACAATGAATCGTCTCAGGGCTACTGCGCGCGACCCAAAAGGCACGCCGGAAGCTAGAGCTAGACGTCTCAAATCAACTTCTCCCTCAACCGAATGGGTGAAAACCCGCCTGGCCAGGGCTTAGGACCGCCGGACCCCCCCCTCGACACTCCCTCCCGATGACGCCGTGGCAATTCAAACACAACCCCTGTGGTTTGACCAGATAGGACAAGTTGCCTAACGGAATCGGGAATCGTCTTGCCCGAAAGAGCGCCCGCAGTCTCCAGCGAGTGCGTGCATGACCGGGTCAGAGAACCTCTCGGAACTCCGCTCGCCGGTCGTCTGATTCACTCAGGATCGCGCGCTGCCTCGTCGAGACTTTTGCGGAGCCATTCCGGGTGCTAGTATGCTCAACCATATGGTTGAATATCCGCGCAGAGGCGATCTCGACTCCGTCTACGGAGCTCTGGCGCATCGCATCCGGCGCGAGCTCGTCGGTCAACTCAGCAGGAGCGCGGGTGAGGGGGAGGGGGCCAAGGTGACCGAGCTCGCCGGCCGTTTCGAGATCTCGTTGGCGGCAGTCTCCAAGCACATTCGCGTGCTGGAGGGTGCAGGTCTCGTCAAGCGCTCCATTCGAGGCCGTGAGCACCACCTCTCGCTTGATGGGGATCCGTTGGGAATCGCGTCCCTTTGGCTGGAGCCCTATCGGCGATTCTGGGATGACCGCCTGGACGTGTTGGAGGCCCTTCTGCGCAAGGCACGGGCGACTTGAGCGGACCCGGCGAACTCGAGATCGAACGCCGCCTGCCGGCGCCAGTTGAAGAGGTGTTCCGGTGGTGGACCGACCCAGATCGACTGAGCGCCTGGATGTCGCCGGTCGGTAAGGCCGAGGCGGAGGTCGACCTGCGAGTCGGGGGAGAGCTTCGAATTGTGATGAGAGGTGGCGACACGGTGATCGAGCACCTCGGGCGCTACATCGAGGTAGTGCCCCCCACCCGCTTGGTGTTCACCTGGGCCTCTCCGTTCACCGGCGTTGAACCCAGCCTTGTCACCGTTGAGCTGAAACAGGTGTCCGCCGGCGAGACGGTACTCCGGCTGCGGCATACGGCGCTGCCGGAAGCGATCGCCGAGTCCCATCGTGGCGGATGGGGCTCAATGCTGGAGCGCCTGGCCCTGGGTCTCGACGGGCGCAAGGGATCGATCGCCTACATGGAGGAAGCAACTGATGCCAGTTGATGTTGTGTCGGAGATAGTGATCGACCGCCCGCAGGCGGTCGTGGCGGCTTTCGCCGGCGACCCATCAAACGCGCCGAAGTGGTACGAGAACATCAAGTCGGTCGAATGGAAAACCGAACCGCCGGTGGCCGTGGGATCGAGGATGGCGTTCGTGGCTAATTTCCTCGGACGGCGGCTGGCCTACACGTATGAGATCGTCGAGCTGACCCCCGGCGAAAAGCTCGTCATGCGAACCGCCGAGGGTCCATTCCCGATGGAGACCACGTACACGTGGGAGCCTGTCGGGGCTGATGCGACTCGAATGTCGCTCCGCAATCGAGGCGAGCCGACCGGTTTCTCAAGAGTGGGCGCCCCGATCATGGCTGCCGCCATGGGCCGTGCCACCCGCAAGGACCTGGCACTCCTTAAGCGCTTGCTCGAGACTCGCTGAGCTCAGCCGGTCGCGACCAGTCGCTGACACCCATGTGAGGGCGCGTCGTGGCGTCGAGTCCGATGAGTTTTCAGTCCATAAGTCGTCAAATACTCATATGAAGACGCACAAGCTGATAACCACCGAGGCCGAAATCGTCTATGACGTCCGCGGGCCCCTGCCCACCGCTGAGGGGCGCCCCCCGCTGTTCATGATTGGCCAGCCCATGGACGCGACCGGCTTCGCTACCCTGGCGTCGCTTTTCCCCGACCGCACCGTGATCACGTATGACCCGCGCGGCATTGGCCGCAGCACCCGCAAAGACGGCCGGGTCGACAACGCGCCCACGGTCCAGGCAGACGATGTGCATGCCGTGATCGCGGCTCTCGGCGCAGGACCAGTCGAAATGTTCGCGAGCAGCGGTGGCGCCGTGACTGCGCTAGCGCTCGTGGCGGCATACCCCAACGACGTGGCCTGCCTGGTCGCACACGAGCCGCCCCTCATTCCGGTGCTTCCCGACGCGCAGGCCGCCGAGCGCGCTCGCGCCGGCTTTCGCGACGCATATGAGGCAAAGGGGCGGGGTGCCGGAATGGCGGCCTTCATCGCAATGACGTCGTGGCAGGGAGAGTTCACCGACGACTACTTCGCCCAGCCCGCACCGGATCCCGCCCAGTTCGGGATGACGACCGACGACGACGGCTCGCGTGACGATCCGCTGCTCTCCGACCGATCCTCCGCAGTCACCAGCTATCGCCCCGACGTCGACGCGCTGGCCGCGGCGCCGACCCGCATCGTGATTGCCGTGGGCGAGGAATCGATGGGCACATTTACCGGACGCACGTCGTTGGCGACGGCCGAGCTGCTTGGCCAGCGGGCGACGGTGTTCCCCAGCCATCACGGCGGCTTCCTCGGCGCCGATTCCGGCTACCCCGGCCAACCCGAAGCCTTCGCACGGAAGCTGCGCGAAGTCCTCGACGAGCCAGACTGACCAACTGAGCGGGGGACGATGCATCTGAACTTCGTTGCTGTCGTCGTCGCCGGGATCGCCGTGTTCGTGTTCGCGGCGGGCTATTACATCGCGCTGGCTGAACCTCGAAGGCGCCTCAGCTCGGCGGCGGCCGCCCAGCCGCGCCGGCCCCCGCCCTGGCTGATGGGTCTCGAGCTGGGTAAAAGCATCGTCGTGGCGGCCGTGGTCGCCGGACTGGTGAGCATCGGAGGCATCACCAGCCTTGCATCGGCGCTGGTGCTGGCGATCGTGTTGTGGATCGCGTTTCCGGTGGTGCTGCTCGTCGGGTCAGTCACACAGGAGGACGTTCCCTGGAGGCTCGGAGCGATTCACGCCGGCGATTGGCTCGCCAAGCTCGTGATCATTTCGACCATCGTCACAATCTGGCGCTAGCGAGCAAACGCTGCTTGCCATAGGCCAAGCGCGGCGCAGTCGGTACTGACGACGACTTAATCACCAAGCATCCTGTACGACCCGACGACGGTGACGGGCTGCGCAACAGGCGGTTCGGCGCAGCGCTCGGCCAGGTTTCGCTGGAACTTTGCAAATGCGGCGATGCCGCTCATTGTGTTGGCGCCGTGGTCGGAGTCGGTGGTGAAAAGGTGCATGAAGGTGACGCCGTCTTCCAGGCGCAGAGTCGCATAGTGCACGCCGCCGGGGTCGCGTGCCGCCAGCTCCTCGTAGACCTTCTCGACCAGTCGCTGGTTCTCATCGGCGGATTCGGGTTTGGTCTTGTAACGGATCAGGCTCTTCATTTGGCGTCTACCTCCTTGCGCGGCCGGCTTCGATATGTAATGCTAGCATTACGTGTTCCAAGAGAATGCCCGCAGATGCAAATGCTGAGCTCGAAGCCGATAGTGGACCGGTTTGGCTGGCACTCTCAGATCCGACACGGCGCCGGATCCTCGACCTGCTGCGCGAGCGGCCTCGGTTCACGGGCGACATCGCCTCCCACTTCCAGATCTCGCGGATCGCGGTCATGCGACATCTCGGGGTCCTGGCCACGTCAGGCCTTGTCACTAGCCGCAAGCGGGGCCGCGAGCGATGGCACTACCTCAATACGGTTCCGCTCCAGCGCATGTACGAGCGTTGGGTGGACACGCACAGCGCGACGTGGGCATCGGGCTTGCTTCGTTTCGGCCGGCGGGTTGAAGGTCGCGCAAAGCGCATGAGCGCCGAGCGGCCCGCCATTGACGTGGCGCTTGACGTAGCGATTGCCGCACCAAGGAGCCTGGTATTCGCGGCTCTGACCGAGGATCCCGGCGGTTGGTGGGGACACCCATATCTACGCTCGGATGCGACCGGCCTGACTCTCGAACCAAGGCTGGGCGGTCTGTTGGTCGAGCGCTGGGATGGAGGCGGGGACGTCCTGGCGACTGTTACAGGCTGGACAGACGGCCGATACCTCCGGTTGGCAGGACCTCTTCACCTCGGCCTCGCAGTGGGCATCGCCACATTTCAGCTGAGCGATTCAACCCACGGCACCGATGTCCAGTTTTCGTTCCGCGCGTTCGGCGTCATCGAGCCCGACCTGGTCGACCAATTCGCGCAGGGGTGGACCGAGCTCATCGGCCGGCGCCTGAAGGCGCTCGTCGAGACCGGCACGAGGCTCGGCGTAGCACCAGACCCACCTGATAGGAGGCAACGCAGATGACTGAGCAGGTTTATGAGGACAGATGGGGTGAGGTATTCGATCGCCCGTCGGCGGACATGATCGAGCTGCGCTGGTTCGATACGACGGGTGAGATGTCGGCGCAGGACTTTCAAAGTTGGCTCACGAAATTCGCTGATTGCGTTGAGAGGTGCCGGCGGAAGGGAGTGTTGGTCGATAGCACCTCATTCCGAATGAGCCCGGCCAAAATGGACGGGCCCTGGCGCGATGCGAACATCATTCCTCGCTACAACGCAGTCGGTGTGAGGAAGTTCGCCTTTCATATGCCCGAGGGAATGCCGCTCATCGGAACACCGCCCGCGAACGAGGAGCCGGGACGGTTTCCGACCGGTTACTTCGGCACCCGACAGGAGGCGCTCGACTGGCTAGTCGACTAGATCAAGGTCCAGAATGCCGGCGGCGAGCGGCGCCACCTCGCTGACGAACCTCCGGTTCAGCCGCAATTACACCACCGGTGAGCTCGATGTCCTATTGCTGGAGGGCGCACCGAGACCTCGTCAGCGCGAACGTCGGTGATCAGCTGACCGCTTTCTTCACAAGCGCGCCGATCCGTGCCTCGTCGGCGGCGGTCAACTCCTTCAGTGCGAAGGCGACCGGCCACAGGCTTCCTTCGTCGAGGTTCGCCGTGTCGTTGAAGCCCAGCGTCGCATACCTCGTTTTGAACTTCCGCGCGTCTTGGAAGAAGCAGACGATCTTGCCGTCCTTGGCATATGAGGGCATCCCATACCAGAGTTTCGGCGAGAGGGCCGGCGCGCTGGCTTTGACGATCGCATGGATCCGCTTGGCCATCGCGCGATCCGGTGCCTGCATCTCGGCGATCTTCGCGAGCACCTCGCTTTCCGCGTCCGCCGCGTCCGCCCCGGCCTTCAGCTCTCGGACGCGCTGCTTCATCGCGCCCAGCTCTTCGTCCGTGAACTTGGCCGCCTTGCCGCTAACGCTTGGGCTCTTCGCGGTTTTCCGCGCGCCCGTCTTTGTTGCTTTCCTCTCAGCCATGGTTCCGCTCTCCTGTGCAAGATTTGATGTCAGACGGCCCTCATGCTAAGGAGCCGCCCCCGCGGAGGCTTGTCTAAAACTGCTCGATCGCATCGCCGCCCACCGGACACCGCACCGCAGATTTCCTAGCATGACCTCATGGGGACAGGTTTGTTCGCGGGCATCGCCGGTTTTCGGTGGCGCGCGTGACTGAGGTCTCGGCGCCGGTGCGGATCGAAACGAAGACGCTGGGCGAGGCATGGATGGCTATAGCGGCGGCGATTCTGAAGGACGGCGTCGTCGGAAGCTGGGAAGGACTGCCCATCGTCGAGGTTTTCCGGGCGACGCTCGACGTCCATTCACCGAAGGTGGACGACGCGATCATTGCGCAGCACGGCGATCCTGTACGCCTGGCCTGGATGCAGGCGAACTTTACTCATCGCTCCCGCGTGGCAGACCTCGGTGACTCCGACAGCTACGCGACGCGCCTGTACGACTACGGCCACGCAGGCCGCGATCAGATCCGCTGGGTGATCGACCGATTGGCCGCCAATCCATGGGCGCGCGACGCGACGATCACGACGTTTCAGCCGTTGACCGACACGAGCTATATCCCATGCGTCAGCCTGCTTGACTTCTGGCTCGTCGAGGGGACGCTGCAGCTGGCCGTCTACGCTCACTCAATCGACTTCGGTACGAAGGGCTATGCCAATCTCGTCGAGCTCGCAGGCCTGCAAACCCGCGTCGCGGGCGACCTCATGGCCGGGGTCGGTGCCCTGACGATGACGGTGAAGTCGGCCCACATCTATCAGACGGAGCTTGGCCCCATGCGACGCGCCGTCGCGGCGACATCGCAGCGGGTGGGTCCCCGGTGAGTGGCGAGCGCGGCCTCGACGTGGTCATCTTTGGTGCCACCAGCTTCGCTGGGCAGCTGGTGGCTGAATACCTGGCAAGTCACGCTCCAAAGGGAACGCGAATCGGGCTTGCCGGACGTTCAGCGGAAAAGCTGGCCGCAGTCCAGGCGCACCTCGGGCAAGAAGCTGCGAAATGGCCCGTGCTCGTAGCCGATGTGAACGACTCCAGCTCACTCGTAGAAATGGCCTCGGCGGCGCGCGTGGTTGTCACCACCGTGGGCCCTTACCGAACCAACGGAATCAACCTGGTCGAGGCTTGCGTGAGTGTAGGCACTCACTACGCGGACCTCACTGGAGAGGTCTTGTTCGTTCGCGAAAGCATCGATCGATTCCACGACCTGGCGGCGCGAAAGGGCGTACGCATCGTGCATTCGTGCGGCTTCGACTCCATTCCCTCCGACCTTGGCGCGCTCCTACTCCACCATGCCGCCACCGCCGATTCGGCGGGCGAATTGCAGGACACGACGCTCTTGGTGAAGGCGTTGAAGGGCACAGTAAGCGGTGGAACGGTCGCGTCCATGAAGCTGCAGCTGGACGAGCTTGGTAACGACGCCAAAGCACGGAAGATTGCCTCAGACCCGTATGCCCTGAGCCCCGACCGATCGGAAGAGCCCGACCTCGGAGATGAGAGCGATCTACAAGGCGTCAAGTACGAGCGTGATCTTCGAACCTGGGTTGCGCCCTTCGTCATGGCCGGCATCAATACGCGGGTGGTCAGACGCAGCAACTCATTGAAAGGCTGGGCCTACGGCCGTCGGTTTCGATATCGGGAAGTAACAGACTGCGGACCCGGACCGGCTGGCGCAGTGAGGGCCGCGGCCACGGCAGCTGCCTTGGGAAGCGCGGTCGGCGGTCTTGGCTTTCGCCCGTCTCGGGTGCTTCTGGATCGGGTGTTGCCCAAGCCCGGTACAGGCCCAGACGAGAAAACGCAGCGGAGCGGGCGGTTTGTCCTCGAAGTCCATACGCGAACCTCCAATGGCGTCCGCTATGTCGCCCGAGTCGCGGCTCAGGGGGATCCCGGGTATGCCGCGACCTCCGTCATGCTCGGCGAGAGCGCCCTCTGTTTGGCAGTGGACAACAACCTTCCCGATGCAAGCGGCGTGTTGACTCCGGCGACAGCCATGGGCATGGCGCTGACCGAGCGGCTTAGGGCGGCAGGTCAAACCTTCATGACTACCCGCTTGCGCTAATACCGGCGCCACCGAGCTATCTGCGTGTTCAGCCCCATCAGTTGCTAACAGCACCCACGGTGTGACCTAACCTAGCGTCGTGCGCCTGGTCGCGACCGTTTTCATTGTGTTGGTCGCCGCCATGCATGTCTACTTCTTGGTCTTGGAGATGTTCCTTTGGCGAACCTCGTTTGGGCGCCGAACGTTCAGGACCACAGCGGAAGATGCCGAATCGACTGCAGTGCTAGCAGCTAACCAGGGCCTCTACAACGGCTTCCTCGCGGCGGGTCTCCTATGGGCCTTGGTTTGGTACGGAGTCGTCGGCGGCCGCGCCATACTCACCTTCTTCTTGGCCTGCATCGTGGTGGCGGGGATTTTCGGCGGCGTGACTGTGAGCAGGCGCATCGTCATCGTCCAGGCGATTCCGGCGGCGATCGCAGCTGCGTTGTTGTGGCTGTCATGAGCACGAGAGATCGTCGGGCCAGCAGGATCTGGAGCTGCCCGTCAAGAGAAGTTACGAAGCTGTCTCCACACCGTTGCGATCGGTGCTTTGAGGTGACACAAGGTGACCGGGGCGCCTTGCTCCAGACCTTTTACGCCGTACGGCACGCTGAGGTGTGCGATGAGCTGTGGTGAAGTGCACATCCAGGTCACATCAGTCGGTTGGTAATCCACCATGACCGCATCGGTTGCCGCGAGGTGGTCCGGCAGCCAGTACCAGTCACTCAACTGCGGGCTGATGGCAACGGGAGAAGTCTTTGGATTCCCGTAGACATTGAGCGCCCCCGGTACGCCGTAGTAGGCCGAGATGACGACGGTGTTGGCGCGCTCCGATGCGGGGAGATTGCCATAGATCGTCGTCACCTGGTTCGCTATGTCGTCCCAGCCGACGCTGTCGGCGAACACCTCGTTTATGGCATCAAGACCAGTAGCGTGAATTCGAGTTGGGGGAGTGACCGGCACGACTAGAAAGAAGAAGGTTATGAATTCGAGCACGCTCGCAACGACGACGGCGATCTCGAGCCCGCGGCGCAGCCTTCGACGCTCGAGTTGCGAGATCGCCATCAGCCCTTGCGCCAAGGCGATCGGAATCGTCCCGGCTGCGTAGTAAGACTTGCCGACGAATAGGAACAGGAGAAGTGGAACGGTGCACGCAATTCCGATCGGACGAAGCAGTGGGGAGCGGAACAAAGAAATCAATCCCGCCACCCACAAAGGAATAAGAAAGAAGAAGTAGACGCCGATCTCGATGAGGTAAGTCACGGGGCCGCCCGAGCCTCGATGGTTGGAAAGGTACATGAGAGTGGGGAAGCCTTCGACGATCTGCCAGACCAGATTCGGCGCCCAGATGAGCAGCGCAATTGCGGCGGCGATCCACGGATATCTTGTCCGGAGCGCCGGCCGCAGCGAGGGGGAGAGAAGTACGGCGATGCCGATGCCCGCGATGAGACCGACGATGGTGTACTTGACCTCGAGCCCGATCCCGAGCGTGACGCCAAGATAGACCCAGTATCTGGGCCGCCGATCGGTGACGAGGCCGAGAAACCAGTAGAGGGCGACCATCCAGGTCACCTGGTCGAAGGTCACCGTCTGGAAGACCCAGTTCGAGCCGAGCAGGTACACGGCCGCAATGGCTGAGACCAGCGCGATTCCCTGAAGCCTTAGCGAGCCCCCGAGCCGGCGGACATACGCGCCCGAGAGCGCAACCAGGAAACCGCCTAACAACGATGGGAGCACGCGCAGGGCCCAGGGACTGACCCCGAGGAGTCCGGTCTCGAGTCGAGCAAGGAGTGGCACGACCGGCGGGAAGTCGACATATCCAAGCGCTGGATGGCGGCCGCTGTCGAGGTAGTAGAGCTCGTCGGTGTGGAATCCCAGAGTGCCGTTGGTGGCGAGGTGCAGGGCGATGACGCCTGCCGCAGCCCCGCCATAAAGAAGCAGAGCTGCGCGGGACCTCATGACCTGGTCCCAACCATAAGCCGCGGAACATCCCTAATGGGCCTTGCCCGCTCCAACGTCGTCCTCGTACTCTTGACATATGCCTATATAGATATATGATTTGGACATGGCTCGGGCAGCGACGACGGCGGATGCCTTCAACGCCGTGGCCGAGCCGCGGCGGCGGCAGATCCTGGACGTCCTCGCCGGCGGGGAGCGCCCCGTCAACGACCTGGTCGCGGTGCTCGGTCTGCCGCAGCCGCTGGTGTCCAAACACCTGCGGGTTCTGAGGGAGGTGGGGCTGGTCGACAGGCGTGATGTCGGGCGGCAGCGGATGTACCGGATCGATGGTCACGCGCTCAAGCCCATCCACGACTGGGTGAAGAACTACGAGCGGTCGTGGTCAGAGCGTTTCGACCGGTTGGATGTCGTGTTAGAGGAACTCAAGGAAAAGGAGGAGGAGGATGGCAATGGGTAGCAGCGGGACAGCAAAGGTGACGCTTCCGGCGGATACGCAGATCTTGATCACGCGGGAGTTCGAGGCACCCAAGCACCTGGTCTACAAAGCGTGGACCACGCCCGAGCTCATCAAGCGGTGGTGGAGCGGACATCACGGCACGGTCACGAGCGCCGAAGTCGATCTGCGCGTGGGTGGGAGATGGCGCTATGTGATGGCTGCGAACTCCGGTTTCGAGGTCGCTTTCCACGGGGAATATCGGGAGATAGTCCCCGACGAACGCATCGTCGCGACCGAGGTCTTCGAAGGTATGCCCGGCGCGGAGGACGCGGCGGGTGTAAGCACGAACACGTTCGCCGAAGAGAACGGACGCACCGTCCTCACGATCCTCGCCCAATACTCAAGCCGCGAGATCCGCGACATGGTTATCAGCTCGGGGATGGAGACCGGAATGCAAGAGCAGATGGACCGCCTCGAACAGGTAGCGGTCTCGCTGAACGAAGGAGGAGTTGGCAAGTGACAGGAAAAAGCGTTCTCCGCGACAGCGTTGAAGTTGACGCGTACATAGACGCTTCACCAGTGCAAGCGCAGCCGATGCTTCGGCAGCTTCGCGAAGTGATCAAAGCCGCGGCTCCCAAAGCTGAAGAAACGATTAGTTACGGCATGCCGTCCTACGAACAGCACGGACGCCTGGTGTACTTCGCGGCTTTCAAGAATCATGTCGGGCTCTACGCGGTGGGCCAGGAGCACGACAGCTACGCGAAGGAGCTGCACGGATACCTGGCAGGCAAGTCCACCGCGCGATTCCCGATCGGTCAGCCACTGCCGATCGCCTCGATTAGAAGAGTGGTCGAGGCGCGAGTCAAGGAGAACGAGGCAAAAATGAAAGCCACCAACGCGGGCGCC
>Ga0210384_10004540_pt1 | contig 15459 bp, 13 predicted proteins | sample IncBWH2MmetaG_FD_160574 | JGI IMG/M metagenome (GOLD analysis project Ga0210384, IMG submission 160574) | Forest soil microbial communities from Barre Woods Harvard Forest LTER site, Petersham, Massachusetts, United States - Inc-BW-H-2-M | ecosystem: Environmental > Terrestrial > Soil >...
GCGCGAGTCTTGCGGGAGGGTGGCAGTCCATTTTCGCGTGGTGGCGCTTCGATTCAAAATTGTTTCACGTGGAACTTTTTTTCGAGAGCCCGTTTGCCGGAGTGGCGCGGAAGTCGAATCGGTGAGCTGGTTGATTACCTTTCGAGGGAACGCACGGTCAAAACCCCTGCACCCTTCCCAAACACCAGGGAAGAGTGCGGCCCTTCGACTTCGCTCAGGACGCAGAAACCGCGCACTGGAAGAACTAACCTCTTCACTCGAATCGTGTCGGAGGCTGCGCCACCCGCCCACGCGCTTTTTACTCCCTGTCACGCTCTCCGGATGGCACGTTGCCACGACGCTGCCTTGGCGATACGTTTGAGCAAATTCTTGGCTTCTCCCCTGGACTGCTGGGTAATCTCGTTCGACTTCGCTCTATAGGCCTTGTTCAAGTAGTGGGTCGCTTTCTGTCCGTCCTGCTTGTTGAGGAGATAGATCTTGGCGATATTCAAGTTTGCATCGCCGTCTCTGAGCTTTATAGCCCGACGAAACCACGCGAGCGCCCGGTTCAGGTCATTTCTGTCTCGATAAATGACTCCGATGTTGTTGGCCGCAACGGTGCTTCCGCACCGGTGTGCTCGCTTGTACCAGTATAAAGCCGCGTCATTATCGGCTTTGGTGCCAACGCCTTCGCTATAGAAATAGCCCACAACTGCAAATGCCAATGGGTCACGTTCCTTAGCTGCGGCAAGAAACAGACGGAAGGCGGAATGCAGCCGTCCTCGGCTCCATTCCTCGTTAGCGCGAGAATAAAGATCGCTGCTCACCAATGATCCTCGCTGTTGGAGAACACGCCGAACTTTGGACATAGAAGAAACCTGCCTATACTTAAATTTTAACCCAATAAGATAGCCACATGCATCCCCGAATTGCTTCAGCGGGGGGTCGCAAGGGCTAGAAAACGAACACGAATGGCAACCATTCAGGGGCTGTTTCAATAACTCCCTGGAGGAAGCCTGCCGTGGCGCCGGCCTCCGCTACTGCGACAGCCTTCTTTTGATTATCGGGAGTCCAACCGGGAGGCTTTAGAATCCAATTGCCCTTGTGCTTGTTCCATGACCACCACCGGCCGTGCTCGTCCTGCTTCGTACCCTTACGCGGTTTATCTGGCTTTGAGGTCTGACCTTTTTCTCCCTTTCCTTGGCCGCCCTGCCGACCTCGATTTTGCATAATGGAGGGTGGCTGTCCCGCTTGGGTCGTCGTTGTGTGTCCTTGGAAAACGGCGGCGCGATTGACGGGGTAACATGAGGGATCGGTCGTGCACGACGGGAGCGACGGGAGCTTTAGCCGTGTTTCGGAGCGAATGACGTTGGGCATCAGTGGTAGCGGTGCTTGGGTGTCGCCGGCCTTCGCCACCTTCTGGGTCTCGACGTTGTTGGTCTCCTTAACGCCTTGCGGGTCGCCGAATTCCGCGCCGCTGATGGCGGAAGTTCCCCAGAACTGGCCACACGCCGGATCCAATGTACAGTCTAGATTGGTATCGAACACGCTAGCCCCCCCAGGACAGCCGCTGGCAACCTGCTTCTGGGGAGCAGCCGTGAAGCATTGGCCGGCGAGGGCGCCCATGTGTCCGGTGGGGTCCACGTCGTTGATGGGATTATCCTGGACGTAGGCGTAGAGGTTTAAGCTCTGTGGATTGCCTATATCCCAGCCATCGCCGGGATTGTCCGGGGACATGAACCGGCCCGTGCTGGATGCGTCGTAGCGGGCAAGAAAATTGTCGAGGCCGCTCTCGGGGTCGCGTTCCTTGCCGGTGAAGTGGAGTGGGCTGGGGTCGCCGCCGGTACAATTGAGGCCGTCACCGAAGGGAAGGCTTGTGCAGGTTTCGTACGGTGCGCCCGTGGTGGTGCTGCGAGCGCGCTCGGTACCAAGCCAGTCAGGGTGGATGAAGTATGTGGTGCCGGAAGAGCCGCCGGAGTAGGTGGCCAGGTGCTTGCCGTCGGCATAGATCTCGGCGACAGTCCAATTCCCTGAGCCATTGACTTGGGCGATGTAGTTGTCGTCCAAGTCGTAGATGTAGTCTGTTGTCACACCATTGGCCGTCTTACGGACGCGGCTGCCATCGGCGTCGTAGGCGTAGCTGGCCGTCGCGCCACCGTCTACTTGCGTGAGGCGGTTTTCAGCATCGTAGGCATAGGCGTGAATGCCGTCGTTGATTACGTTTCCCGCTGCATCGTAGCTCACTCCTGACCCGGAGACGATGTGATTGTTGGCGTCGAAGCCGTAGCTCGGCGAGGGGCCACTGCCGGCGGTCACGTTCTGGTACCAGCGATTGCCGAAGCGGTCGTAGGCATAGCTGTATGCTGTTGCTCCGCCGTTCTGGCTCGAGCCGGTGAGACGGTTGAACGCGTCGTAAGCGTATGTCCAATTGCCGTTCACGGTGTCATTTGCGGCCAGGATGTCTCCATTAGGCGCAAGGCCGTTCGTGGAACCCTGCGGGCACTGATTTTGAATATTAGAAGGAATTGCCACACTGTATACAGAACCGTCCGTGATGCCACATAGCCGCAACCGGGGGTCGTAGGCCCGCGTTTCAGTAATGCCGTTGCCCAGTGGCGCTGAGATGATGGAACCGGCCGCATTGTAATGGACCGGGGCTTGGTAGCCCAAAAGTGTAGCGGGATGGTTTGCATCGTTCAGACTGCTCGTCAAATAGGTCAATCGGGCGCCCAAATTGTACTGGTAGCCGAAAATCACGCCCATGCCGTTCGTTAACATGGTGATGTCATCAAGAAGATCGTAGGTATAGGCCAGCGGAAAATAGCCAGTGCCACAGTTCTGTGGCGTGCACTGCCACTCATTCTTTACGCGGCCTGTCGGATCGTAGCTATCAAATGTCCTGGCATTCGAATTAGACGACTCGACCAAGCGGCCGACGGTGTTTGGGGACGAGGGATAACCGCTCGGGCAGCCGCCGGACGGACAGGTGTCGTAAACAAAGGTCGCTCGTGGCGTGCCGTCCGAATATGTTTTCCCGGTGAGCCGATTCAACGCGTCGTATGTCGTCGTCGTTGTGATGTTGCGCGCGTCGGTATCGGTGATCTCATTGTCATTGGCGTCATAAGTGCTGGTAATCGTACCAGTTTCAGGATTCGTCGTGCTGGTCAGGCGGGAAAAGCTATCGTACTGGAAGGTCCGTGCATTGAGCGGGCCTTGCGTGATAGAGAGTAGGTCATTCAACGCGTCGTAGGTGTAGGTAGTGAGGAAGCCGGTCGCGGAGATGTCCTGCCCGCACGCGGCGGGTGCGGTGCTGCCGCTGATGCCGAAGGTCAAGGATGCGCTGAACACCTCGCACACGGAAATAAGGCGACCCAGACCGTCTACTTGGGAAATTCTTTGGACGCGTTGCGCGCCGTTTCCCTCATCGGAGATGCTAGTGGCCCTCCCCGCGTAGAAAGTCAGGACAGTCGAGCCGTCGGAGTGGGTGACCGTTATTGTGCGGCTGAGTGCATCGTAAGCGAAGGCGTCGCCAGCGCCGGAGCAGGATCGCGTCGAGGGAAGCCCGGAGCTCTGGTAGGGATACGATTTGAAGCTGACACGGCCGAGGCCGTCGTAGCATGTATCCTCCTGGTCGTATGGCACGGGCTCACCGTTGGTTGTGTTCCGCTGAATCTCGCGGCCGAGGCCGTCAACAAGGAGATTCGATATTTTAGAGTGACCCTGGTCGTCCATCAGTTCGCTGATTTGTACCTGCGTGGCCTCTGGATATGTAAAGAGCGTGACTCCATGCAGGCTCTGTCCATCCACCAAAGTCTGGACGGGATAGGTGATCTGCGTGGTGCGGAGCATGTCGTCATATTGGTAGTAGGTCGTTTGGCTGTTCAGGTCGGTGGTCTGGATCGGCAGGCCAGTGTTGAGATCGTAGCAGGACGAAGTCGTTTGAAGCAGCGGGTTCGTTACGGACGTAGGAGCTGAGCCGGCATAGCCCGAACCGGGGGGGCAGGAAGAAGGAGAATAGCCGTAGGTAGTGGTGTGGTTTGAGCCGGACATATCGGCGCACGATGTGTTGCCACAGGGATCGGTGGAGGAAGTGATGCGACCGTTGGAATCGTAGACTTTGCTACTGACGAGGTATCCGCCGGTGGTGTTGAGCCAGCGATGGACGGAGGTTGGATTGCCGTGCGCGCCTGAAGGGCTGGGCGATTCATCGTAGGCGTAGGTGGTGTAGGCGCGCTGCGTGCCGCCACCATCAACGACCTGGACAGAAGCGGGCAGATTCAACAGGTTGTTGTTCAAATAGGACGAATTGTTCAGGGCTTGGTAACTTGTGGTTGTGGTTCGAAGGCGCGCACCCGGTGTGTTGGAGCCAACGCTGCCATAATCGAATTCTTTCTTAGAGAGAAGGAGGCCGTAGGTGACGGCAGTGTTGGTGAACTGCGCATACTGCGAAAATCCCGTGGCGTTTGGGTGCTGCCAACCATTGTCGCCGCCGGTGGCTATGAATTCGGAGTCATAGATCTTCAATGCGGTGGTGTCGTACACATAGGCGACCTCATTCTCCTGCCCATTGGCCCAGAGCGTAGTGGTCTGGGAGGGGGAGACGGAGCTTTCATAGTATGTGGAATCATAAGGCTCGAAGAGGGAGTAGGAATACGCCGTGGTGCTTGTTTTCAGAAGGGCGCGGTTCGAGCCGGTGCCTTGATAGGACTGGGTTTGGGTTTCAAAGAATGGAACGCTTCCTTCATTGGAAAAGGTGTGCACAGTATCATTCCCAGCGGGGTCGGTGACGGTCACCGGGTACGGCGGCCCGCCGCAACATTGATTCCCTATCCCTATTTGGTATCCGGAGTAGCTCCACGTGGCAGGGGTGGACCCATCATTCGGGTTGAGGGTGCGAGTGGCCACGGATCGTACATCAACAAAGTCGTGGCCAGGGCAGGGAACTCCGTGTGGATCGCAATTTGGCCCTCCTGATCCTTCGTATCCCAGCCAGGTGTAGGAGAGCGTGCCTCCTATCGGAAAGGTGATTTGCGAGAGGTCGGCGTTTCCATCGGAGGTGTATTGGAAGGACCACATGGTGCCATTGGGAAGAATGACGGTCTGCAACGGATAGGCGGTATAGGATGACGGCGTCCATCCAAAATTCGAAGTTTCCGTCATGGTCCCGAGGCAAAACTTGATCGGGTAGGTGCCACCTTCAAGCCCGGGAGGAGTCCAGAGGAAAGCGGAGGAAACCGGCAGGGGGCCCGTGGGGCAGGCGGGCGCGTCGGAGGGGTTAGCGGGGACCGCCTGAGGGATGACGCGGCCCATGGTGTCCGTCCAGCCCGTGCTGGAAGAGCATGTGATCCGGTTGCCGTTTGCATCCTGGCGCAGGCCGGGTACGACGTCTGCGCCCATGCCCGAGTAGTAGTTGTTCCCCGTGTTTTGATTGTAGCCCCCAAAGTTGAATGCGCTCACAAGGCAACCGTTACCGGAGTACGTGACTCCGCTGGAATCGGTGACGGTTTCCGTATAGGTATCCTGCCAGTTGGGAAGGCCGCTCAGAGTTACCTGGAGGCCGCTGGAATCGAAGGGGCGCCAGGTGGTCATATTGGATTCGGGGAAAATTTGGTGGACCCCACCATCGGATGAGTAGACCGATCCGGTGCAGGAAAAATCGTAATTGGTGTAGTCAAGGATGTCGCCGCAGAGCACCATTGCAAAAGGAGCGCCATCTTCCATGACGTTCCAACCGTGGTCGAGTTCCGGCTCTCCAGAATACGAGGAGCAATTCCCATTTTGATCGTAGACGCAATCGTCGTAGTTTCCACTATTGTGATACTGCAGCACGAAATCGAGCTTGAGCTTGCCGCCAACCTGGGGATAGGAGATGAGAGGGATATCCACGTTGAGGGCGCCATTCGACAGGTCAATGTGGTCAATGTTCCCGGCGTGGTAGGAGCCGAAGGATTTGAGGCCGTTTTCGAAGTTGGGATCGTCCTGTGCTTGCGCCATACGAACAGAGGACGCGAAGAGGAGCAAGAGACTGAGCAACAGAGAAATTCGAATGGTGCGCATGAGCTCTCCTTGCGAGAAGTGATGTGACGAGCGCATTTTGGCTATTGCTGCTGGGCCGCGGTGGCGGCCTCCCTATCGAAATTGGCTGACGCAAGCTGGATATCGGCGGAGAGCGCGCCATTGAGATAGACCTGGACGTGGAAGGCCACGGGCCGGCCCTGTACCTGCCGGTAATCCGAAAAGCAAACTTCTTCGAGGACGTCGCCGGCGGGGGTTCCCTCGGGGACGAGGAGCTGGGTGGGATTACTCGAATCAAGGTGCACATTGAAAGTCATGGCCACAGGCAAGAGTGTGGCCGGGTCCAGATAAACGTCGTAGAGGCTCATTTGCTTCAGGAGCGGATTCACGGCGACAGGCCTATAGCGCTCCGACCACGGGCGGCGGAATATCTGGAGGTGCTCGACGCTCGCACCGTTGAACGTGGCAGGCCCCAAATCACCCGTGAAGTATTGCGTGGACATGAAGCCGCGCTGCATCACGAACGCCGGGAAGTACCAGGCCGGGTGCGGGCCCAGGGTGTTCAGCACGGAGAAATCGTGGGAGGCGCCGTCGGGGCTGGTCCAAGTGCCGGTGTGAGCCATGCGCGAGTAGGCGCGGACCTCGGTTTGCTGGCCGGAGGGCAGATTCATGGTGACCTGGCTCTTTCCATCGGCTGCGGCTGAGAGCGTGATGGCGCCCGAACCTGCGTTCGGTCTGCCTGCGAGCGTGATTGTGCCGGTGAGGGTGACGTCGTTGGCCGGCGCGCTGCCGGCCTGGGTGGCCAGGCTTTTTAGCACGAGGGCAACGCCGCGGCCGGCTCTGTGCGAAGCTGCGGACTGCGGCAATGTGCCCTGCGCGGTGACCGCGGCAGAGAGCAGCAAAAAGCTGAGCGCCAACGGGAACATGCGGAACGGGTGCATGTTTTCTCCTCCTCGATTAATGTCGCGGAGGATAAGAGGCGAACGATACCTTGTCAAGTTAATTTCGGATTAAACGCGGGTCAGTTCGCAAGCGGAACGGAAAAATAGAACTTCGAGCCGCGGCCGACTTCACTCTCGACCCACAGGCGGCCGCCATGGGCCTCGACGATATGCTTTGCGATGGAGAGGCCCAGTCCCGTACCGCCCGCCTCGCGTGAGCGGGCGGCGTCCACGCGATAAAAGCGCTCGAAAATCCGCTCCTGATCCGCCAGAGGGATGCCGATGCCGGTGTCCACAACCGCGATGACGGCCTCGCGCGCGCTAGCCTTGGCGCTCACTCCGATCCGCCCGCCCGCCGGCGTGTACTGGATGGCGTTGTCGAGCAGGTTTTGCAGCACGTCCGTAAGCAAGCCGGAATCACCTCGCATGGCGGGAAGATCCGGCGGGATGTCCATCTCCAGCGCGATCTGCTTTTGATTGGCCTGCAACAGAGCGGTTTCCGCGCAGCGCTCGACCAGCTCCATCGGCCTCACGGAGAGAAACTCCACTTCCAGCTTCCCTGCTTCGATTCGCGCGAGCTTCAGCAGATCGTCCGTCAAGCGAGCGAGGCGCGCGGCATGTTCGCGGATAATTTCGAGGAATCGCCGGTTGTTGCGGGGATCATCGAGCGCGCCGGCCAGCAGGGTTTCAGCGAAGCCCTGAATCGCCGTCAGCGGCGTCTTGAATTCATGCGAAACGTTGGCGACGAAATCCTGGCGGACGCGCTCGAGGCGCCGAAGCTCGGTGACGTCGTGCAACACCACCACCGCCCCGGATGGTTTCTCCCGCAGCTGCTTTGCGTCTCCGAAGCCGCTCTCCGCGGGGCTCGCCATGATGCCCGGCGGCGGCGATTCCAGCGCCTTCACGGGAGTGGCTGTCACCGCGAAGCTTTGCAGCTGAACAATCCCCATGGCGATGTCGCTTTGCAGGCCTTCCTCGCCGCGGAGGGCGCGGCGAATCAGGCCCAGGAGCTCGGAGTTGCGGACCACCTCGATCAGGTGCCGCCCTTCGATGCTCGCGGGATCCAGATTCAAAATTTCGGAAAAGGCGCGATTGGAGAAAATCAGCCGCTCGTGCGCATCAATCACGGCCACGCCCTCCACCATGCTTCGCAGGATTGCGCTTGAGCGATTGCGCTCGCCATCGAGCGAGCCGATGGTGTGCGCGAGCCGTGCCGCGGTTTCGTTCATCGCGGCGGCAAGGCCGGCGAGCCCATCCCGCGATCCTTCGGCGGGCAGTTGGCGGAAATCACCCTCCGCGATTCGCCTGGAAAATGCCTTCAGCCGCGCGATGCGCCGGTCCGAAACGTGGAAGATCGCAAGGGATACCGCGAGACCAACGAGGAGAATGACAATGCAGGCGGCCATCAAATCGCGCGACATCCCGCCCGGCAGGATATTCGCGGCCGGCGCAATTCCGATGGGGAGGGCCAGACAGGCGGCCCCGAGATTTTCAAATGCACTAGCTCGCACGGGTTTCGAAAAGGTAGCCGGCCCCGCGGATCGTTTTCATGTAGGCCGGATGCTGCGGGTCCATTTCGATTTTTTCGCGCAGGCGCCGCACGTACACGTCCACGCTTCGCGGCGTGACGAATCGTTCCGTTCCCCACACGCCGTCCAGCAACTGGTCGCGCGTGAAGACGCGGTTCGGCCGCGCCGCCAGGAAATAGAGAAGCCGGAATTCGAGCGTGCTCATGGGCACGGGCTTTCCCGCGCGCGTCACGCGATACGCGGCGGGATCAATCCGCAAGGGACCGACTTCGATGAGTTTTTCCGAAGCCGCCGCCGGTTCGGCGCGCCGGAAAAGCGCCTTCACGCGGGCCACCAGTTCCCGCGGGCTGAATGGTTTGGTGACGTAATCGTCCGCGCCGAGTTCGAGCCCCACCACGCGGTCCGCTTCCTCGCCCTTGGCCGTTAAAATCAAAACGGGCAGGCGATTCAGGGTTACGTCCTTGCGAACTTCCTTGCAAATATCCAGCCCCGAAAATTTGGGCAGCATCAAATCGAGAATCAGAAGGTCGGGTGGCGCCTTGCGGATCTGCGCGAGGCCCGTGGCCCCATCGCCGCTTGCGAGCACCTGAAACCCGTCCTTCTCGAGGTTATAGCGCACCAGCTCGACGATGTCTTTGTCGTCTTCAATCACGAGTATGCGTTTCATGGATTTTCTCTCTTGAGCCGCCCACACCATACGAGAAATGGCACCCCGGAAGCAAGTCGTGGATTTCACGTACTCAAACAGAGATGAGAAATCCGGCCCGTTCCAAAGTGGTGCATGGCATCGTACGTGAAACATCTTGCCCGCCAAGAGTGCCACTCTTCCGTTTCGGTTTGTCCCGCATTCCCATGAATTCGCACGACTTGGGAGAGCGGCAGACCCATCGCCATTGGCCGCCCGTCTGCTCCATAACAGACGCAGCCATTGCCCGGCCTAAGGAAGACATGGCATGAAGGTCCTGCTCGCGGAAGACAACTTGATCAACCGGAAGCTGGCCACAACGCTGCTCGAAAAGCATGGTTACGCGGTTGTGAGCACGGTGAACGGCCGCGAGGCGCTCGACGCCCTCGAACGCGAAACACCCGACGCGGTTCTGATGGACGTGCAGATGCCGGTGATGGATGGACTCGAGGCCATCCGCACCATCCGGGCGAAAGAACAATCCAGTGGAGTTCGTTTGCCCATCATCGTCCTGACTGCACACGCCATGAAGGGCGATCGGGAAAGATGCTTCGAGGCCGGCGCGGACGATTACCTGACCAAACCGATTCGCACAAACGAACTCCTCGCTGCCCTGAGGCGGCTTGAAGGCCGGGAAAATGGCGGACGCACAATCAGCCCGCTGCATGGGGAGAAGCACATGACCAATGGCATCAATATGGCAGGCGCGCTTGAACGCGTGGAAGGGGACCGCGAGCTGCTGGATGAGCTGATAGGCCTCTTCATCGAGGAATGTCCGAAGAACATGGCGGAAATTCGCAGCGCTTGCGAGGTTCGCGATGCCCGCCTTCTCGAACGGCTGGCCCACACGATAAAAGGGTCGGCGGCGAGCCTCTGCGCCGAGGAAGTTTCTCAAGCGGCTTTTGCGCTCGAGAAGCAGGCGCGTGCGGGAGATTTCGCAGCTGCAGGCGAAAAGATTAAAACCCTGGAAATCAAAGTGGACCAACTGCTTCCTGAATTCGAAGCGCTTCTCCCCAAGACGCCGCATTAGATCTGTTCCATTGCCTGGCGGGAGGATGCGCAGTGGGCGAGGAGTTGTAGCGTGGCGGAAAAAAGAAAATCCAGAAAGAGAATTCTGATCGCGGAGGACGATCCCGTCTCCCGCCGCCTGCTGCAGGCCTTTCTCATCAAGTGGGGTTATCAGGTGGTCGCCGCGGGAGACGGCGCGGAGGCCTTGCGAATTCTCGAAAGCGACGATGCACCCCCCCTGGCCGTTATGGACTGGATGATGCCCGCCATCGAGGGGCCGGAAGTCTGCCGGCGCGTGCGCGAACATCCGGACCGGCCATATGTGTACATTCTGTTGCTCACGGCGCGCAGCCAAAAGGGGGACTTGCTTGCGGGCCTGGAGTGCGGCGCCGATGATTATTTGACGAAACCGTTCGATGCCGAGGAGCTCCGCGCGCGCCTGCACGTAGGCCAGCGCATCCTGGATTTACAGGACAGCCTGATCGCCGTCCGCGATCAACTGCGCTACCGGGCCAGCCATGACGCGCTCACGGGCATCGCCAACCGCTCTGCGATTCTAGACGCATTCACGCGCGAACGTTCGCGCCAGATCCGCGAAGGGGGCTCTTTCGGGATCATTCTAGCGGACATTGACCACTTCAAACTCGTCAACGATACGCACGGACATCTGTGCGGCGATGCGGTTCTGAAGGAAGTAGCGCGCCGCATGAGCAGTTGCGTCCGCCCCTACGACACCGTGGGCCGCTATGGAGGCGAGGAGTTCTTGATCGTCGTGCCGGCCTCCGATTGTCAGGGAACGTTGGTGCTGGCCGAAAGGATTCGCCGCGCCATTGAATCACAGCTCGTTACAACCGAGGTGGGCGTGGTCAAAGTCACGCTTTCCCTCGGCGTCGCCGTCAGCGATCCAGCCAAGCCGGCCGAATCAGAAACACTCCTCCAGATGGCCGATGAAGCGCTGTATCGCGCGAAGGACCATGGCCGTAACCGATCCGAGGTCGCCACGAACTCCGAATTGACCACATCTTCCCCACTCTCCCCTGAACTTGCGACGTCGCGGCGTGGATCCGGCTAACCGGAGCCTAATTCTCCCGTCTGCGGCCCGGAAATAAGATAGATCAGAGCACGATCCGCTGTGTTCGAGCCGTCCATACGGTATCGTATTGCAGACTCCCGAAATTTCTTGGCGCCTCGCTCTCCAAAACTCATTCCGCCTGTGCTGGGTTTTGGTGTACATTGGAGAATGCGCACGATGCCTCGCGATACACGCACCAAACCGAACGGGAAGAGGTCAGGAATGAACCCGACGAAATCAGAATCGGTTGTCAGCAGAGAGAGCCCCGTGGAAACCCGGCGCGATACGCTCACAATTACCGACAATCGCAACGGGCGGCAATACGAGATCCCGGTGAAGAGTGACACGATCCGCGCTCTCGACCTGCGCCCGATCAAAATCCACGACTCCGATTTCGGGATGATGAGCTACGATCCCGCGCTGACGAACACGGCCTCGTGCACCAGCAAAATTACGTTCATTGACGGCGACAAGGGTATTCTGCGGTATCGCGGATATTCCATCGAGGAATTGGCGGAGAAGAGCACCTATCTCGAAACGGCCTACCTCATCCTTTACGGCGAACTCCCCACGCAATCCCAGTTGGCCGATTGGTGCTATCACATCACGCACCACACGTTCATCCACGAGAGCATCAAGAAATTTCTCGACGGCTTTCACTACGACGCCCATCCCATGGGTATGCTGCTATCCACCGTGGCGGCGCTTTCCACCTTCTATCCCGACGCCAAGGATATTTTCGATCCCGAATCGCGCCGCAAGCAAACGTACCGGCTGATTGGCAAGATGCCCACTCTCGCCGCGTTCGCCTACCGGCACAGCCTGGGGATGCCGTTCGCGTATCCGGATAACGAGCTGAGCTACTGCGGCAATTTTCTGAACATGCTGTTCCGCACCACGGAGCTGAAATACCGGCCGAATCCCACGCTCGAGAGCGCGCTCGACACTTTATTTATTCTGCACGCGGACCATGAACAGAATTGTTCGTCCACGGCCATGCGCTGCGTGGGCAGCGCGCACGCGGACCCCTATTCCGCGGCGGCCGCGGCCACGGCCGCGCTCTATGGCCCGCTGCACGGCGGTGCGAACGAAGCGGTGCTGCGCATGCTGGTCGAAATCGGCTCGGTGAACAACGTGCCCGCCTACATCAAGCGCGTGAAGGCAGGCGAAAAGCTGCTAATGGGGTTCGGCCACCGTGTGTACAAGAACTACGATCCGCGCGCGAAAATCATCAAGCGCATTGCCTATGAAGTGTTCGACGTGATGGGGCGCAACCCGCTGATTGATATTGCGCTCGAGTGCGAACGCGTCGCGCTCGAAGACGAGTATTTCGTCACCCGCCGCCTCTATCCCAACGTGGACTTCTACACCGGTCTGATCTATCAGTCCATGGGTTTTCCTATGACCATGTTTCCGGTGCTCTTTGCGATACCGCGCACCTCGGGCTGGATGGCTCAGTGGGAAGAGTTGTTGCTGGATCCCGAACAGAAGATTTCCCGGCCGCGCCAGCTCTACACCGGACACGAGCTACGCAGCTATATCCCCGCCGACCACCGCGGCTAGCGCGGCGCCGAATTCCGGCGGTCCGTCGAAAAAGGCAAAAAACATCGGGTGCGATTCCGCGTATCTATGCGCGCGGGCGTCTCGCCTGTGCCGGCCGGACTTTTCGCCCGAGCAATGCCCGCTCCGTGAGGATATCTATCAACCTCGCGAGACGCTTGCGTCGAACCTCCGGCGATTTTGTCTTCCCGAACCACAGCAGCAATTGCCGGCGCGTGCCCGGACCCATTGTTTCGAATGCCCTTCGCGCTTTCGGACGGGTCTTGAGTGCTTCCCGGAGTTCGTCGGGCACCGGAAGCGTTCGCGACTCGCGGTCGATACGCAGTTCTACGCCGACAAGATCGCCAACGTCCGCCTCTGCCGCCTCGCGCAGTGTGGCGTTGAACTGAAGACGATACCGGCCCCCGCCCGCCGGCACGAGAGTCGTACGCGAACTCCGTCGGTTGGCGATTGCCACCACCGGGATGTGTTTTTTTCTGCGGGACTCTTTTTCCAGTGCGCGCCCAATCCCTTCCGGGACGTTCACGTAGCGCAGCATCCAGATTTTGTAGATTCTCGCCTGGAAACGATGGGGTCCGCCGCTCATCTGCGACGGTAATTATGCACCCGAAAACAAAAAAGCCGCGCTCGCTTGTCGCGAATGCGGCCTTGGAATTTAATTCCGGGAACGAACTGTCGTGGTCCTTTGAAAAAGGACCGGCTGCGTTTCCGCGCAGTTACCCGCGGCGCGTCAGCGCTGCTGCGAGGCTGGGGGCAGCAGCAGGAGCCGCCACCTTTTTTTTCCTCTTGGCGCGCGAGCGCTTGGGGGGTGTGCCTTCGGCAAGTTCCACCACCATGATGCTGGTGACGAATTTCTTCATGCCGTGAAGATCGAAGTCAATGGAGGTGCGCTCGGAATCCGATTCGGTTACGACACCGAGGCCGTACTGGAAATGCTTGATGTATGCGCCTTCTTGGAGAGCTTTCAAAAGGCCTCCTTTGGCTGAATCATACTGATTGTGGAAGATGCGCGGGCCCGCCAGTGGCGAGCCCGCACGTTGCGACTAGCTAGAGGCTAGAGACATTCGCTGCCTGCAGGCCCTTGGGGCCCGTGGTGACTTCGAATTCAACCGCCTGGCCTTCGTTCAGCGATTTGTATCCATCGGCCACGATGGCCGAGAAATGGACGAAAACGTCCTCGCCGGACTGGCGCTGGATGAACCCGAATCCCTTGCTGGCATTGAACCACTTTACTGTTCCTTGTTCTTTCACTTAGTTCTCTTTTCTGTTTGAGCTATTTGACGCCCTGCTACTGCCTCCAGCCGAAAAAAAAGGCCGCAAGTTTGAACTTGCAGCCCCTCCAACGAATCTAAAGGTTTTACAAGAGCAACAAACGCAAGGCCATCCTACCATATACCGCAGGAGTATACCAGCATTATTTTGTGATCAACCGAGCGGGTAGGTGTCTCTAACTGCAACACACATAAGCACTTACTGCAAATAACAGTACTGGCCCGAATCTAAAGGAGCTTCGCGAATTCATCCGCATTCATATCCACATCGCGAAGAATCGCAGCCATCAAACCAACACCTATCGTTTCACCGGAGTGGGTAGGAACGGCAGTTGCGCGCCCGTCGGGATGTTTCAAAAAGGCGTGGCTGCCACGGATTCTGCCCACGGCAAATCCAGCTTTTTGCAGAACGCGAATGACTTCCTTGCCCTTGAGCCGGGGAAGCCGTGTCATACGGAGATTTGCTGGATGCCGACGAGCTCAAGCCCCTCGATTTCAACATCCTCATCTTCCAGGCAAAGATCAATGACCTCGCGCGCGCGTTTCATGAGCGTATCGAGACTCTTGGCTTGCGTATGACAGCCGCGCAAGGCCGGAACCGTGGCGACGTAGTAGCCATCGTCGTCACGCTCAATCACCACCGTGAATTTTCGCTTTGTCTTCACGCGTGTCCTCCCTTGCAAAAATTGTAGCACGAACATCCCGCAAATCCTGGGGGCAAAACAAAAAGGCCGGCCCGATAAATTGTATCGGACCGGCCCTTTGAAATCTAATCCTGGCGGTGACCTACGTTCCCGCGCAGTTACCCGCGCAGTATCATCGGCCCTGCGAGGCTTAACTTCCGTGTTCGAGATGGGAACGGGTGTGACCCTCGCGGTAAGACCACCAGGAAACTGGAAATCGAAACTCACGAAATCGGAGTTTCGATGAGCAACCGAAGGAAGTAGGCGTAAACCGCGAATTCTGCTGGAGAGCAGCGCGATGGGAAAGCTTGCGTTTTCTTTCACGCTGCCCGCCCTTCGTTCCAGACCTCGGAACTTCGGGCGATGCTTCGCGTTAGGAAAATTTTATGGTCAAGCCGAACGGCCGATTAGTACGGGTAAGCTACACGCGTTACCGCGCTTCCACCTCCCGCCTATCAAAGTCGTAGTCTTCGACTGGCCTTCTTAGAGGGCCGCAGCCCCCTTGGGAAACCTTATCTCGAGGCGAGCTTCTCGCTTAGATGCTTTCAGCGATTATCTCTTCCGGACTTCGCTACCGAGCGATGCCACTGGCGTGACAACTCGATCACAAGAGGTCCGTCCATCCCGGTCCTCTCGTACTAGGGACAGCTCCTCTCAAGTTTCCTGCGCCCACACCAGATAGGGACCGAACTGTCTCGCGACGTTCTGAACCCAGC
>Ga0210384_10004541_pt1 | contig 15456 bp, 15 predicted proteins | sample IncBWH2MmetaG_FD_160574 | JGI IMG/M metagenome (GOLD analysis project Ga0210384, IMG submission 160574) | Forest soil microbial communities from Barre Woods Harvard Forest LTER site, Petersham, Massachusetts, United States - Inc-BW-H-2-M | ecosystem: Environmental > Terrestrial > Soil >...
AAGCTCGCGGTGGAGCAGGACAATTTCATGCGGGCGCTCGGCAAGGGCGTCTATGTGACGATGCTCAAGATGAGCAAGGGCGAGCTGCCCTATGATCAGGCGGCGGTCGATGCGGCGCTGACCCAGCTCGAACAGAACGTTCCCAAGATCCCGGCGACGTTCAAGGACAATCCGAAGGAGCAGGTCGTCGACGCGAAGTACGGGTCGTCGCAGAAAATATGGGAGAACAAGGCCGATTTCGACTCGAAGGTGCCTCCCGTCATCGAGGCGATCAAGGGCCTGAAGGGCAAGGTTACCGATCAGGCCAGCGTGAAGGTAGCCTTCGAGACGCTCCACAAGAGCTGTACCGGCTGTCACGAGGACTATCGGCTCAAGCTGAAATAGCCGCACTCTTTTCCCCGCCGAAGCGATTGCCATCACACGGTTGCGATGGCAGTCTTGCGCAACAGCGCGAGCGGCATATTCCGCTCGCGCTGTTCGGTTTGTGCATTTTCGATAAGCCAATTGAGGGACATGTCGCCATGACGATCGATTTTTTCCGACGCGATGCCCTGAAAATGTCGGCCGGTGCCGCGCTGGCGGCGGCCGGCGGATTTTGATGTGGCGAGTTTGCGAAAGCGGCTCCGATCGAGGTGCTCACTATCGACAGGGTGAGCGTAGGCTGCTGGTCGATAGCGCCGGCGACATCTTCTTCCGGCCGAAGGAGGTGAGTGGGTAAAGAGGTCGTTCCGGCGACGCCAAGCGCCCTCTGCACTGGTTTTGGCGAAGCCGGCACCTTGGCCATCGTTCGGTCTCTGCCGCAACAGCTTGGTGGGCGGTGGCGGCGAAGGTAAACGACCCTCCGATCCGATTACGGCCACGAACCTGGTCTTCTCTCGCCCGGCGACCGTCCCGGTCCAGCCGAATGCTTCCTCCAAGCACCGTGAGTGATTGGACTGAGGTACTGGCGGCCCATGCAGCCCTGTGACGCGAGCACGAATATTGATTGGACAAGTGCTAACTCGCAAGCGGTGACTGCAGGCCAGAGCGCGGAGCTGTTTGCCGTTTTCAACCGAGAGGCTATAAAGTCTGCGCTAGAGCTTCCAGCACAGAGGGCAAGTGATGAGATGTATCCTTGCGAGCGTTTTCTGCACTGCAGCGGTCCTTGGCCAAATCAGCAGAGCGTCCGCCCAATATTATGGAGTACCCGGTGGTTACTACTACTATGGCTCACCAGCTGGGAACTGTTGCGCCTTGGTGCCGGTCGATCTCGGTTGGGCCTACACACGCAATCAGCCCGTTGGCTATGGCGCTCCTTATCTTGCTTTGCGAATGCCTGACGGTACCCTTGCCTGCGAGCATAGTAACTATCGGGCTATTCGCGGCTGGTGTCGACGCATTTGGTAGCTCTGGTCCGAAGCTCCGCTGACTTTTGCCGCGATTTCAGTACTATGTCTCGACCGCTGCTTGGTTCCACAGACGCGTCGATCCATTGCAGCTTAGGCCTCTAGCGGCTTTGCATCGATAGCATTTCTACTCGACATCATGATCAGGCTGATGTTCAGGTGACGAAGTGGCTATCTGAATAACAGGGACCCCAATCGCTTAGTTCACGAATTTCCTGTCTGATCTATCTTGCCAATGGGTTACAGCCGCGGGGGCATGCATGCAAAAAGGGCGGATGCCTTCATCCGCCCTTTCAAAGTCATTTCGACCCGCCTTCTTACTTCGTGACCTGGCCGCGGATTTCGCCGCCCGGATTGTCCTTGGTGTGGACGTTGACATAGTACTTGCCGGCTTCGAGATCGGCGGCTTGCGCATCGGTCAGCGTGGCGCTGCCTTCGGCCGGGCTCGACGTCGCATTCGGGATCGCGACCGCAACGCCGGCGTTCTTGCCGGCTTCAGCAGGGCCATGGAAATGGGCGGCAGTAGCGGGGCCGGAGAGACCGGAATAGGTGACCTTCCACGACAGCTTCTTGGTGGCCGGGTCGTAATCGATGTCGGCGGTGCCGGTGCCGGCACTGGCGTTCGGCGGGACCTCGGACTTGGCGTCCAGCGTCGCCTTGAACTTCTCGGCGAACGCCGGGCCTGCGAAGGCGACCGCCGCCGCAAACGCAAGCGTGGCATACATGGCTTTTTTCATGGCTCTCTCCTTGTTGACGTCGATGACGCAAACCGCACTGGAAACAGTTACGATCTCAAAACAATGACATTCCGGATTTATTCCCGAAATCGGCCGCAGGACCGTAAAACTTTGGTCCATCCTATGGCTAGAGTGGTACGCGGGCTAGTCATAAGCTACGCGTGAACATGACGGTTGGGTGATGGCGCGACGAATTTTATTGGCTCTTCTTTTCGTGGGCGCAGTCGCCGGGGTCGCTGCGTATGGCTGGCTCACAGCGCCGCCGCAGCGGTGGTCAGCGTCAGTCGCCTACACGCCGAACGCCGCGAACGGCGAGATAATCTTCAATGCGGGCGGATGTTCCTCCTGCCACGCCGTGCCGAACCAGCCGGACCGATTGAAGCTCGGCGGCGGCGTTGCGATAGCCTCGCCATTCGGCACCTTCTATGCGCCTAACATCTCGCCCGATCCGGACGACGGCATCGGCCGCTGGAGCGAAGCCGATTTCGTCAATGCGGTTAGGAAGGGCATCTCGCCGGATGGGACGCATTACTTCCCGGCCTTTCCCTATACGTCCTATGCCCATGCGACGGTGCCGGATGTGCGTGATCTCTTCGCGTTTCTGAAAACGTTGCCGCCGGTCAAGGGCAAGGTGCGCGACCACGATTTGCCGTTTCCGTTCAACATCCGCCGCAATGTCGGCATCTGGAAACTTCTGTTCTTCCACGACGGGCTCATCGTGCCCGATCAATCACGCCCGGCGTCCTGGAATCGCGGCGCTTATCTCGTGGGCAGCTTTGGCCACTGCGCCGAGTGCCACACCCCGCGCAATTTCCTCGGCGGCATCATTACCTCGCAGCGCTTTGCCGGCGGTCCCAATCCGGAAGGCGAGGGCTGGGTGCCGAACATCACGCCGAAGGGAATCGGCGACTGGAGCCAGAGAGACATGGCCAGCTATCTCGAGGATGGCGTGACGCCCGACGGCGACAGCGCCGGCGGCGCGATGGTGCGCGTGATCAAGAATACCTCGCAGCTCAAGCCGGCGGATCGCGACGCGATCGCCGAATATGTGAAATCGCTTCTGCCGGTCGAAGGCCCGAAACGGCCGCCGAAGAAGGGCTGAGCGATCGGACCTTCCTTGCATTGACGACGTTGATGCTGACGGGCGTCGTCTCTCGCGGAGCGGGTGTCCTTCGATGAGCATTGTCCGGACCATCTTCATGCGAGCGTTTGGCCGGCCGCAGGGCGTGCTGGGCAGATTGGGCGGCGTGATCATGGCCCGCATGAATGCCGATTGCGGAGCTTGGGTTGCCGGCCTTCTGGAGGTGCGCCCGGATGATGCGGTGTTGGAAGTCGGCTTCGGCCCCGGCGTGATCATTCAACGCCTCGCGAACCTGGCATCATCTGGTCGCGTTGCCGGGATCGATCAGTCGCAAGAGATGTTTCAACAGGCTTCCGCACGAAACGCCGCCGAAATCCGCGGCAATCACGTCGATCTGAAATGCGGTTCGGTGGAAAGCCTGCCGTTCAACAACAACAGCTTCGACAAGGTCATCGCGATCAACTCGATGCAGGTATGGCCCGACGCGATAGGTGGTTTGCGGGAGGTCCGGCGGGTGATGACGCCTGGTGGAAGGATCGCGCTCGGCTTCACGCCTTACTCGGGGCAGCGGAACGGCGGATTGGTGGAAATCCTCACAGCGGCGGGCTTCGTGGAGGCCCGTATGGTGGAGTCGAACAAGGGATTCTGCGCCCTGGCGACGAAACCGTCCGAAACCTGAAGCCGCCGGCACCCCTGACTGTTGGCTTATGGCGCCGGGCGGGGTGGTCTGATAATCAGCCGGCAACAAGCCGATTAGACCATAAGGGGAGATGAACGATGTCGGGGGGCCAGTTTTCACGCCGTGCCGTGTTAGCCGCCATGGCTGCCGCGCCGTTCGGGCGTAGCGCCAGCGCGCAAGGCTCCTGGCCGAACCGCCCGGTGCAGGTCATGGTGCCTTATCCGCCGGCCGGCGGCGCCGACACGACCGCGCGCATCCTCTACGCCAAGCTCAGCAACGCGCTGGGCCAGCAATTCGTGGTCGAAAATCGCGGCGGCGCTGGCGGCACCATCGGGGAGGCAGTGGTCGCGAAGGCCGCGCCCGACGGCTACAACATCCTGCACGATGCCACCGCCTATTCCGTCAACGGCGCGCTCTATCCGAGCCTGCCGTTCGACTACAACAAGAGTTTCGATCCGGTAGCGCTGGTCTCGCTGGTGCCGAACATCCTTGTGGTGACGCCGTCGGTGCCGGTGAAGACGCTGGCCGATGTGATCGCTTATGCCAAGGCGCAGCCCGACGGTATCGACATGGCATCGTCGGGCAACGGCACGCTGCAGCATCTGTCGCTCGAAATGTTCCGCGCTATGACCGGCGCCAAGGTCAACCATGTGCCCTATCGCGGCGGCGGCAACGCGCTGACCGATGTCATCGCCGGCCAGGTGAAATTCTTCTTCTCCAACGGATCGTCGGTGGTCGGCCTGATCCAGAGCGGTCAGCTCAGGGCCATCGCCCACACCGGCAAGGGCCGGCTGAAGAGTCTCCCCGACGTGCCGCCGGCCTCAGATACGCTGCCGGGCTTCGAGGCCTATGAATGGAACGGTGTGTTCGTGCCGCACGGCACGTCGACGGACATCGTGCGCAAGCTCAACAGCGCGATCAACGAGGCGATCGCTTCCCCCGAGGTCAAGCCGCGCTTCGAGCAGCTCAACATCGATACCAGGACGACCACGCCGGAAGAATTCGCCGCCTTCGTCAAGGACCAGACGGAGCGCTGGAGCAAGGTCGTGAAGGACGCCAACATCAAGCTGGGTTGAGCCGCTGGGTCCCAGGGCGTGGGCTTACCAAAATGCGCGCGTCCAGCTATGAGGGTAAAGTCCGTTCCAGCAGCGGAGATGCGGCATCGATCGCCTTCCGCCCATGATCCGAAAACGAGAGATTCTGTTCCGACCGACGTCGACCACTCAGGCTAGGCTCAAGCGCGGAATCTTTTGATGCTTCCTCAGAGCAGACGGACCTTCGAGGCATGATCGCTAACTCTGCAATCCTGCCCGGCCACGACCCAACGCATTTGCCAAGTGTAACGAATCCTGGCTCGGACACCGGTCGTCTGCACCGCGGCAACCGCCTCTTTCGTCTATCATGGTCGGATATTCGAACACCCTGCCTTTGGATCGCGTTCGGCGGTAAGGACCGCTAGCGGCGGTGGATTGACTTGGGCCCAAAAAGTGCGGTGGAATAAGCTTTTGGCTTTTGAGTGTTGGGGCGTACAATGGACCCACGTTACATCTTTTCGGCTTTGGCCGGTTTGCTCGTGGCAGTTGTTATTTTTGCTGCGATCACAACTGTTCGACACATATCGCATCGACCAGCGGCTGCCCCAAAAATCGTCCAAACCGGCTGACCTCTCTTTGACCTTTGATCATGCGGGCTGCGATTGCAGTGCCGACTTCGATCGAGGCGTGCGAGATCTCCCGGCCGCCAGCCTTGAAACGGAATGGTGGGACGACAGAGCTTGCGACGATGATCCGGACATCAGAATAGGCCAAACTGCAATAGCTATCGAACCTACCGCTCGATGCTGGCTGGCCTTCTCGGGTGCTATTTGCTCTTCGACGGTTCGTCGTCGCTATTCATATTTTGCCTTCAGCTGTCCAACGTCGCCAGCTTGAACGAGACGCCCGCGAAATCGCCGTCTCGCCAGATGAGACGGCAAACGAGCGTGCTGCGGAAGCCGTCGAGCGAGAGGTTGAATTCGTCTGGTAGCAGCGGAAGGCCATTGAGACGCAGGCCAAGGCCCGTCTGGCTCAGATCCCGCATACCGCATGAATGAACGGTCTTCATCCGGGGAATGGAGAGCAGGGCGCTGCTATAGACGTTGCGTCGTTCGGTCAGGCGACGGTCTTGAAAGCTCATGGCGCTCTCGCTTACCCGAATTTTCATCGCTCATTTGCGACCAGGTCGGCAATCCGGTCCAGATAGCTGTTTCGATCTCTCGCTCGGTATGTCCGATCGAGACTACGACAAAGCCCGCGTTGCCAAACCGGAGGAACCGAGCTGCTCGCCCATCGATATTTCTTAACGTATCAATCCTGTTCATGCGAGCTACACTATTCCCAGCAAAGCCGTTAAACGGAGCATCCACGGGAGAAATAATTCGTACAACGGCCTCGACGAGCCCAATAATTGATCGGCAATCTTCGACGGCTCCATCGTAAGTGGACTTTGCAAAGCCGCAATGAAAGTCGCATGTTAAGATTGATGCGCGCGATGGAGGTTAAATCTGGAACCTTGAAACCGAGCGGAGCGCGGACCACCGCTCATGTGTGGAGCGAATGAACCGCGGCGGTGCTTGGCCCGCAGTGGCGCCTTGTTCTTTGGATTTGGTTTACCTGCTGATGACGCAGCGGAGGAGCAGGGTAAAGAGCTGCCCTTCAAGATCGGAGATCCTGCCGCTTGGATGACGCATGTCGCGGTATTGAGACGCGATGGGCAAGTGTGGCACGGCTTTTGAGCTTATCGCTTGGGATGCAGCAATTGATGAACCGTCATTTCAAAAAAATGACGCTAACGAGCGCGTCGGCTTGCTGCTTGCGACACAGCTAGTGCTTATTTTTCAAAAGTGGGACGAGGCTGACAAGCCACCGCTGGGCGGCTGTGGGCCCAGGTCCCCGCTGGACCAGAACTTACACTTGTAATCCGTCGATGTGACGGCAGGGCCTGCAGATTTTTTTCATTTGGTTGAGTACTGGAGCAAATCGCTCAGAAATATTGCTGCCTTGGCATTCCGAACCATCGCGAGTGAGGACGAGATCTGGGTGTGAAATCCGGCAGCGACCGCGGCTGCAATTAAAACGGAACTCAAAATCAGCGTACGCATTTCGCGGCCGCCTACAACTATTGAACCAAAGCCAAAGTTAGCTATCGCAGTAAGCGCTGAATGCGTGAGCGGAAAAGACCGTCATGCTAAGCAAAACAGCAACGCATTCGCGTCGGTTATCGTAAGGGTTCCCGACGGGTAATGGCCGCCAAGGAGGCGCTGCGCGAATAGTCCCAAAGCAGATCGAGAATGAATTGCATGACGCCCGTTCCCCGTTTTGTTGGTTCGAGGATAGGCGGCGTATTGTTTCGGGATCGCTTCGCGGACTGAGAAAATGACTTCGTCGTCGCCCGTCGGATTTGGAGGACGAAAGGCCCCAGGCGCACCGGGAGCTGGCGTGGAGCACTGGGGCCGAGCGTGGACGCGAAGTTGAGCTCAAGATCCCACTCAAAAAGCTACGCCGCCGGGTTCGAAATATCGCGTCCCGTCGGCGCCTGCATGCTAGGCCCCCGAAATCCCCTGGCGCAGGGATTGTAGCAATCGGTTAGCCAGGCAAATGCGAGCTGGTTCACAATTGCGCCGCGCGAATTTTTCGCTCGAGAAATAGTGGTCGACATGCGCCCGTCACGCCCGGAGCTATAGTTTGACGCGTCTCCGTGCAGCTCTGCATTGCATAGAGTCTGCCAGTCGGAGAATCTGCCAGTCGGAGAAAGCGAGGCCCACCGCTGCGCGCTGGTCCTGGTAGGCTTTCTCATTTTACCGCTCCCGATTTGGCGGCCCGGCTTCGATTTGAGACCGCCATTGTCGGCGGGAAAAACGTGAATGGACCGGAAGTGAGGGGAGCGCATGGCCGGCTGCCGAGTGGCAGGCGCGGGCGGGGCCAGCGATCGGCATCGCGGAGACGGCGTAGGAAGCACAACCCCCGCCGGGGATCCAACCGACGGGGGCATGCAGGTGGATGGTGTAAGGCGAGGACTTGGAGCACCTCGGTGTCACACCAAGGACCGCAATTTTAGCGAAGCGCTGGAAAACAGTTCCGGCAAGTTGAAATGATGTGCATTCGCTTATCGCATTACCGGTAGAGCGGATGGAGACGGACGTCCCGTGGCTTGGATCGGATTTTTGGACTCGGCCGAGATCGAGATAATGCGTTGCTCGCGAACCGCGAAAAGCTGCTCGGCCGTAGCGACCTGCTCGCGAAGCACGGCGAGCTCAGCCATCGCATTCTCAAGCTCAAGGTGTCGTGCCGTGAGAACTCCGTCCATCAATCCATTCATACAAATACTCCTGAAAAACCTGTCGCCCGCGAGTGGAAAATTATCCCAAAGCGCCAATTTCGAGGATTCCGTAGGACCACGGTGTTCCAGCACCGGAACCGCTCAGGGAGCAAACGGCCTTAGCGTCGGGTCACAACACGGAGGAGAAATATCCGGAAGCGGACAAGGACGCGGGCCGTACATACCATGCCGATCTGTGCGGCTCCGCAGTCTCCGCGCACTAAGAACAGGAGCTGATCCCTCATCTTCAGAAATAATTCTCTTACCTAATGCAGCTTGATCAGCCGTTCGTGCTTCCCTTGAAATTGGCGAAAAACATGGATCTGGCGTGCCGCAATCTCGTAGCGCGTGAGAGGACTTTTCTCCGCGTGAAAGGCGCATGTCGCGGATGAAAGCCTTGGCGACTTCGATCGACAGTTCAATCGATTTGCTGGATATGCTGTAAGGATAGGCGCGTAGGCAGCGAAGCGCTAATCCGGTCAGTTCCACTATTGATTGATCTCGCCAACATCCGAGCGATTGGAAAATTCAACCACTGTCAGCTTTTTATGGTAGGCATTAGCGATCGCTTTCCCCAACGCGATGATGCTCTCGAGCCTTTTCTGATCAGCCGCCATGAGAGGCACACTCTCTCCGGTCGGAGATTTTGTTTGAGCGATCGTTTCAATCCCGTCATCGTTCAACTAGGTCACCATCCAAAGCTTTTCCATCCGCTGTGTCGACGTTTGTCCGGTTTCGACTCGCGTCTGATAAATGGGCGACCAAATCAGTATGAGTGCCAACGCACCCTGTCTCACGATGCTTCGCATGAAATGCTCCATGCTGCCGCGCCTTGCGCAATTATTCAGAGCTGATCGCTTTCATTTCAAGCGGTCTGCTGATCACTCATTACCGATCGATTTGGCGGCCGCGTGGCCCTATTAAACGAACGGATCCGTGCCGCTCCGTTGGGATGCGTACCAGGGTACCGTTTTCTTGCAGCACGAGCCAGCCCTTCTCGATCGCCCGCTTCAGGCCGACCGGATATTCCGCCGGCGTTGCCTTGCGCTGGTACGGCATCGGCGCATTGATCAGCTCGATGAATGCGGCCGTCTGGACGCCGTGGCGTGAGCGATTTCGACGAGCTTGCGGGCTGTGGCTTCGGGATCGACGAAGACGCGACTGGTGACGACTCTCATTGTTGCGCGGGTGCAACGCTGCGATTGTTTCCGCATGCGACGGATCAATTCGGCACTCGCCCTTGCCACGCTTTAGCCTAGATTGGCTTCACCGGGGGCTGGGGCATTTCATTCTCCAATAAATTTTTCCCGGAAGGGCCGTTAGCGAGCAACGGCCCTTTTTGCTCGATTGCTCTCCGCGGCGGCGCAGAGGCCGCCGAGCGTTTGTGCCCTGGGGTAGGGCCATTTCAATCACAACATGAGTCGCCCGAGGAAAGCTCTTGATCTGAGAGGCGAAGTAGATACCGCGACACCAAAAGCTCGCGTTGGTCACAAGCCAGTCTAGATGAGCGCGAGCGCGCCTTGGCCTGTTCGACCGCTTGTCGGTCAACGTCGCAGGATCAAGCCCTCGCCAAGTTAAGCCGCCGATCTCGACGCGGATGGGAGGGACCGGGTTGGACTCGGTCACATGGATTTTACCGATGAATCCCGCTAGCGGCACGCCGGTTGCCGGAATCGTTACCGGCACCCTCAGCGGTGCCATGTTCGTCCGGCATGGAAATTGACCTCTGGTGTTATCGTATAGCCCGCCTGCAAATGTGTGGCGCAAACCATGGTCGAGTTGTTGCTCGCAATGATGTTTGGCTTCGCCATCGGCTATGCCGTAAGGGCTGCAATCTCGCGCCGTCGACGACGCGAGGCGCGTCGCAGATATGACCGCACTGGGAAATAGGGTCGCCATGGAGACCGTGCAAAGGCCGGTCAATTCAATCTCGGAATTTTCCGAGGTTGAAAAGACGACAGGTCCTATGCGCTATGGCCTCGGACCTTCACCGGACGGATACCGTCAAGCCGCCGACTGCCGCGCCGAATGGGTGGCACTTTTTTGCGCCGTGCCCAATAGCCTGGACGATATCGAGAATCTGCAGCGCACCCTGCGCAGGGGAGGCGTTTCCTGTAGCCCGCTACCTGCTGCTCCCAGTCCTAATAGCGCGCGGGCACGACAACGGCCCATTTAGTCGACTTCGTATAATCGCTGCAGTCGTTCGGTAATGGCGCGAAAGAATACTTCGAGGTCGGCCTTATTGCGAACGGGACCAGCAGCGGCGCCGAATGTGAGCATTGCTTTCCACGGAATGCCGTAGACCGTTACTAAAACCCCTTGTTGGGGACAGCCGTCCCATGCGGCTCAAGTCCGCGTGGATCATCGCAGCCAGCTCTTCGGCCGAAGTCTTTTCCTTTTGGTGCCCCGACTCATCCATAAGTCAGCCTAGCCGCTTCGCTTTGAGCCCGATCGCGAGAACGGGCAGTCGATACTGACCCGCAATCACAGTCATCGAGATGTTAATTATGAGCGTTACGCTTGACACCGGCTCGCTCTCAAATGATCATCCTATAAATAGGGTATTTAATCCTAAGTGGACTAACATACTAACATTTGTAAGTTTTAGGTTTGTGTTTTGGCATCTGTGCGTTGGAGGGTTTTAAATGGCCGCTTATTTTGACCGCCTGGCGTTTATCGCGAATAAAACCGCCGAAGTTGCTGCAAAACTGGAAGAATTGGAACAACTACGCCAGCAGGTCCGAAGGGCAGAACGAATGCCCGCCATTGCCCCAAACGATTTGAATAGGGTGCGGCTTGAGGAAAAGCCTCGACCTCACTGATTCTACAACGCTCAGCCATGCGACGCCCTTGAGCGCGTAGTTCGCCCGCTAGTGCGTATATGGCCGGCGCTTAGCTATTTCCTCAGTGCTCTTGATGGCGGTAAGACCATCGAGTCGCGCCAGGCGAGCTTTTAGCTCTTGCTTTTCAATGGTCATCCGCTCAGTGAGTGTGTCGGCGACGTCCTTGAATATACGCCACAGTTCGTCGTCTGACATTGATTGAAAAAAGCTCTTCGACATTCCGTCCCCCGAATTTTCTTCGGTATTAAATCTCTACCTGTGGTGGAACGCAATTGGCCGCGTCTTAAATAACGTGGCACAATCCTGTGGATAACTCGTGACGCAGTACTGTTGCTCCGATGTTCATAATGTGTTCGGCAAAAACCTGGTCCATGAACTGCCCAAGTGATCCCTCATTTGCAGGAACATGTCTTTCACGTCGGTGGGCCGTAGCCTGCGTTTGTAATGCTGCTTCGGCGCGTGGAGTTGCAGCGCAGCGATCGCGTGGCGACACACCGGCGGCTGCTGATTATAAAACCTTAATGATTGTGGCAGATGGCCGTCGCTGTGACCCTGAAGCGGCGGTTTTTTGCCTTCGGTTTGCCTCTAGATCGACTGAAGAATCACGTTCGTTCAATTTCGTTTTTTGCATTGAGGAGATTTACCAAGTGGCTATGGGGACAGTGAAGTGGTTCAACACGACGAAGGGGTATGGCTTCATCAAGCCCGACGCAGGTGGACCGGATGTTTTTGTTCATATCGCGGCTGTTGAGAAGGCCGGATATGCCGGCCTCGCTGAGGGCGCCAAGGTGAGTTACGAACTAGTGACAGGCCGCACCGGGAAGGCCTCGGCTGAGCAGCTGCGCATCGGCTGACGGCTTATCCCATGGCCCTTCAAAGTACCGCGTTCGAAGCGGACGTAACTCGCTGCGTCCGATGCGATAGGAAGGCTGAGCTTTTGCTCAGCATCATCAGCCCGAAGCACGGTCGAACGCTTCGCATATTTCGCTGCGAATGTGAGAAACTGACTTCGGCTGTGGACCGTTGCTCAAAATAAGCAACAGACTGGCGAGATACCGCCTTCGGCTATGGTGGGGTACCCGGCCGTCGTTATCTTGGGTGCGTCGCGGGACCTGTATTGCGAACCGCGATAGGGCATTTGCTTGAACTCGACCCGCCGGACTTCACAGTAACCGAGTGATGCAGGCTCTAACGAGATTGGCGGCCAATCTGCACTAACAACATTTGGCGCGAGCGTGATTAAGGCAAAAGCGCTGTTGGCGGGCCCTCCGTGCGGTACGCTGGGCCTAATCCTTGTGGGCGGGACGCGCGACGCGGTTGGTTCCAAATTGGGAAATGGCCGCGGCCGATCTGCGGTAAGGCTCGGGTAAGCTCGATGCTCTACGCTCAACGCTTATTGTTGATTCGTTTTTCGATAATTCATTGGGCGCTATATGGCGAAGGGAATCCTCAAGGCCATAGTCATCCTGGGCGCGATCGTGGCCACAGACGAGTCTTTCAACTATGGCCGATTCACAGACGGCGCGTTGTCGATGTTGCGCCAGATGGAACGGTCATTCGGACTTTAGCGCGACTTATTTCTTGCAAGCGCCGCAAAAGCTTGAAGTGAGGCTTTCCACCCAATCGTTTTCCTTCCCGGCGGCGATGCCTGGGCTTCGGCGGGCCACTCGATCGGCGCAAACTGGATACCACGACGGGCGAGTTCATCGGCGAGGTGTCCGGCTCGCTGCTTCGTTGCTTCGCCGACTAGGTGAACGCTGCTGCGTATGTCAGCAGCGACTTCCTTGCGAATGCCTTCATACATCCGGCTAATCCATTCGTCGGAAAGGCGGTCCAAACTCATTGCAATATCCTTCAATGAGGGTGCCACCGGATAAAGTTGGGGCAAAACCCGGTGGCCCGTCGCCGAACATTGAAATGCTGACCGCGCTTTAGGTGGGGAAGTGTTGGCCAACGTGCTCGACGGCCAAAACGATATTGGCCGATCGAAGGCGGTCAAGGGGCGCTTCGAGTTTACCTTAGCCCTTAACATTACCGCGTAGGGCGTTACGGCCCGAACGCAACGCCGGGCATTTGCGCGTTGCTTATCCTTTGCACCTCGAAGGACATTTTTGCATGACGTTCATGAGAGACGCTGCTGAGGTTCAATCAAACTCGGCTTCTTGAGCACAGCCAACTGGCGCGAACGCGTCACCAAGCAATGGGATACTCGAGATAAGTCCCCGCAGCCATTCAAACCCTGCTAGCACACCGCGGCAAGCGCAAATGATGGGTACGGCTGGCGGTCGTCGGAAGCCCTTAAGGCGTTTCGCGCTTTGGGGCTGACGCCGCGCCGCTGTACGTCGCCGCGAAGAGCGCCGCATCCTTAGGCCGCTCTAGTCTCCCGCGCGGCTTTGAGCGCCCGGCGCAGAAATGAATCGTCTGTCTCTTTGGTCACATTTATCAGCTTGTTGCAGTTTAGGCAGTTAATCTGCACTCCATCGTGAATCCGGCTGGCTTTCTCCCTGAATATGCGGGTGCAATCCTAGGCAACGAATTTTGACTCTGTCATCATCCACGGCAATACCCCTTGCAAAAGGGAAGCGTTGCAGGGCTGGATTACAAAAGACTGAAAAAAGTCGTTCGATTACCACCAATCGGCTAGAGAACACGCGCCATCAAATTGCCAGGTTGGCGTCACGCATAGGAAGTGAACGCCGTGCAGCTACGATTGTTGATACTAGCGGCTATCGTAGCGGCTAGTGTTGTCACCAGCGCATACGCTCTGACGTAGGACGAGATTAAGGCCAAGCTTGCTGCCGCGGGCTATTCGCAAATCCGCGAATTGCCGTCCGGCAAAATCAAGACGTTCCTCGCGGTCAAGGACGGTCGCGAACGGTCGATCGTTGTCGACAGCAACGGTCACATAAACGAGTTTCAGTGACCTGAACGCACTGACGGGCACGGCTGGATTGCCTGAAAGGCGATCGGGCTGCTATTTTGGTAGTCGGCGTGGGGTGCCGGATGGACGGAAAAATCGATGCATTCGTTGCGTATTCTTGGACTAGTTCTTGCGTGGCTGGCCACATCGTCCCCTCCGGCTCAGAGTCGGGGGTTCGATTATTTTTTTGCACACTCCAAGCCCATCGGGAATTGCTCTGGGCAACAAGTAGTAGCCACCTACTATGTGTCAGGACGCCGGACTGCGAGCGGAAAGGTGTTCGCGGCAGGCGAGATGACCGCAGCACACCGCTCGCTGCCCTTTGGGTCGCGCGTGACGGTGACAAATCCGCAGAACGGGTCGTCCGTCACGGTGGTTATAAATGATCGGGGACCATTCACTCGCGGAGTTACGCTAGACCTATCTAGCGGCGCCGCACGCGCGATCGGCATGCACGGCACACAGTGGGTCTGCATGCTCTAAGCGCGCCTGCGGGCATGGCTGGCTGCTGCGTTACGCCGAAATCGGACTCAGGCAAAACCCTCGATGTAGGCGTGTGTCGTGGCAACATCGCCAGTCATGGCTGCCCGGATGCCGATCGCGTGGATTTCGTTGGGCACTTCGCAAGCCGGGTGTCTCTGCATGTCCATCATCATCGAAGCGACGGCATCGCGTACCCGGCCGGTGCCGAGAAGCGTGCGTGCGCGCTCCTTGCTTCGCTCAAGATATTGTTCTCGCGTCATCGCCAATGACACGTTCTCGATGGCCATGTGGCTGTCCCCGGCCGTTGACCCGAACTATGTAGCCTAAATGAAATTTGCTTACGGGCGTATGAGCCATTTCACACTCGTCTCACAACCAAGTGCCTTTAGGGCCGCGCGGCTAGCGCTTGGGTCGCCGCTTGGCTGGCCCGTCTTTCGATTTGGAGGACTTCACGGCACGCTCCGCTTCCCGGACGCGTTCACGCAATTCCAGTAATTCTCGGTATGCAGTTTTAAGTGTGCCGTGCAGTTCGGACAGCATGTTCGTCATCACTGATAGGCGACTGAAGGAACGTCTGGTCACTAACGAGCCTAACAATATTCGGCTCGCATACCGTATGAGGCCGCCAACAACGTGGCAACCGAAGCTGCAAGTTAAGCTTTACGCGCGGTCTGGAAGTTAAATCTGGAACGCGCGTGCACGCCACCTAGCTCGGCACTACTGCGCAGAGACGGCGGCTCCATCCTAGATGCCTATCAGCTTTCGCTCATGGATTCTGAGATGCGCTCTAACAATTCTAAAAATGCGGTCTCGTTGTCTTTGCATTTAGATGGTCGCTTGCGGGAGGGTTTGGCTTTTGACATCGGACTGTTCCTTCCAAAATAAAGACTGCGCTATCCACTTTGGAAAATGCCCGCCTTGCCCTGGGTTCAACAAAACAAGGTGGGAAAGTATTGTGTGTTTCGCGGTGCT
>Ga0210384_10004542_pt1 | contig 15455 bp, 17 predicted proteins | sample IncBWH2MmetaG_FD_160574 | JGI IMG/M metagenome (GOLD analysis project Ga0210384, IMG submission 160574) | Forest soil microbial communities from Barre Woods Harvard Forest LTER site, Petersham, Massachusetts, United States - Inc-BW-H-2-M | ecosystem: Environmental > Terrestrial > Soil >...
TCGGGAATCGCCTTCCTTTACGTTCGCCGTGATCTGATCGATTCCCTTATTCCGACCATTACCGGCTGGTTCGGGCAAACCAATCCGTTCGCATTTGACCTAAAGCACTTTGATCCGGCCGTGAATGCAAGACGGTTCGAGGCAGGTTCCCCGCCGGTGCCGCAAGCCTATGCCGTTCTCGCCGCGCTCGGCCTGCTGACCAGCATCGGGCCTGCTAAAATCTGCTCGCACATTGGCGCTTTGGCTCAAGCGTATCTTAAGGGAGCGCGTGACCTGCAGATCAAATCCAAAACTCCGCTCCACAGCCAGGGACCTCTCGTCGTTCTCCAAATGAAGGATGCCGAAGCGGTCGTGCGAAGACTGTCGAACCAGGGAATTGTCGCTTCCAACCGCATGGATGGCTTGCGTGTTTCGTTCCACCTTTACAATACGCTGGAGGACGTACAAACGGTGCTTCGAATACTCGAGCGCAATCTCGATTTGACCGTCCGGGATTCCAACCAGCACTGATCATCGAAGATGAATATCGACAGCATTCGTAGCCAGTTTCCTGCCCTTTTGATGAGGGAGGAGTGCTTCGGAGAAATCGGGAGGACAGCTATTGCCGGGATGCCAGAAGGACCCTGCCCACGGGTGGCGGCATTCAGCGACAGATTAATTCCTTAGCCTTCGCACTTCATGCAAGGGCGGACGTCAGACCCGCGTGTCTGAAGTCGTCGCTCGAAAGAATGGGTTCTGCCGTCGCCTTGGCCCTCGGGAGATGCCGTCGGCGGATCACTTGCAGGGATGGGACATCGGGGCAGCGGATTCGAGCTTCTCCATGAAAACCATTACACGAGCGAACTTCCAAGAACCGTCTGCCTGTAGTCTGAGGACTCTTAACACCTTACCTTGCCCCGGCTTGGCATTCGCAGATTCCTTGTATGAGAAATAACCCCATTCGAACGCCCAATCTCCCGCAATCTGCAAGTCCTTGATTTCCGATCTGTAACAAAGAGATTGCCCTCCGCCGTTGTTTTCCGCGCGTTTGTCATCAGCATAAATCTCTGCCTTGCCGATCTCCGCAGGGCCACCCGGCGCTATTCGAACGGCTTCGCTATCCCACAACTTTGCGAAATCATCAGCCTTGCCAGATAACGTCGCTTCTACATCCTGCTGATGCAGCCGTTCAATTGCCTTTCTGGCCTTCTGCGCCGAACCATTCTCCTGCGCCAACAGTGTAACTCCTGCCCTCGCGCCTAGTACGCCAACGATCATGATAACCATCCGTCCCAATCGGCCATAAATCCTCACTTCCCTCTCCTTTTGATGGTTCTGCTTAGATTTCTCAGAAAATCGTTCCAGGTCGACCTGCGCCACTTGCTGGCCCTTCGCGCGTCTCCGGTCTGTTTTCATGGTTCGCTTACGGATCGCAGAACCATGATTCATTCGTATCTCAGCGCGACCAACGGATCGACTCGCGTGGCGCGGCGAGCCGGCAGGTAGCTGGCAACGAGCCCGGTCGCCAAGACCACGGCGACCGCAAAGACAAGCGTTAGCGGGTCCGACGCGGTGACCTCGTAAAGCAAGGATCGGAGCGAGCGAACGGCGATCAATCCGGTTCCGAGTCCGATGGCCGTGCCCAGCGCTGCCATGCCCATGCCCTGCCGTAGCACGAGCCGCACAATGTCACTCTTTGTTGCGCCTAACGCCACGCGCGTACCGATCTCTTGCGTCCGCTGCGTGACGCTGTAGGCCATAACGGCGTAGATGCCCACCGCGGCGAGTGCCAGAGCCGTCAGGGCGAAAACTGAGAGCAACCAAAGTGCAAGTCGGGTCACCTGGATTGAATCGTTCGCAATCTCCTCCATCGTTCGCATCTCCAGCAGGCTCACGTTTGGCTCGATCGACCGCAACGTGGTTTGCAGAAAGGGAAGGGTCCGAAGCGGGTCTGACGCGGTGCGGACAAATAGAGTAATCAACGTGCGCGGATCGCTTTCAAACGCAAAGTACATGTCTGCGCGAGGTTCATCACGCAACCCCGCGCGACGAATATTTCCGACCACCCCCACAATTTCATATTTCAGGTCTCCCACTTTGACCTGATGGCCGACGGCGCTCTCATTCGGGAAGTATCGTGCTTGGATGGCCTCGCTGATAATGGCCACGGGTTTGCCGTTCGGCCCGTCCCTTCCATCAAACAACCGGCCCGCCAATAGCGGCAGATGAAGCGCTCTGAAATACCCTCCCGACGCGAGTTGCCAACCCACCTCCGGCGGACGTTCGCTAGCCGGAGCCGGCCACTCGGGTTTTTCGAAGGGCACCGTCCAATTATTGCCCGTTAGCGGAACAACGACTGCTGCGCCAGCCTCCTCAACGCCGGGCAGTGCTTTCAACGCAGCAAAGGCGCGCAGATAAAACGCCTGCTGGGCGCCCGTGTCGCGATAGCGGTCGGCCGGAAGACCGATCGACATGGTGATCACGCGATCGGCGTGAAAGCCCGGATCGACCGAGACAAGCCGCGAAAACGATCTCAGGATCAACCCTGCGCCGATCAAGAGGACGATGACAAACGATATTTCCGCCACAACCAGCGTCGATGCCGCTCTCCGCGCTGGCGTGCTTGCAGTGGTGCGAGACGACGACGCAAGCGTTGCCGATAGATTTCCTATTTGCAACGTGAGCGCACAGGTGAGCGCCAAGGCTACCGCTGTCGCCGCGCTAATCCCTATTGCAAATGCCAGAACGCGGGCATCGAGATGCACATTCGTCAGCTCCGGCGAGCCGATCGATTTCGGAATCAGTGCCACAAGCGCTTGAACCCCCCAATGGGCCATGAGAATTCCAGCGCAGCACGCGACAAAAGTCAGCGCGAGACTCTCGGTCAGCAACTGCGCCGCGAGTCGCCCGCGCCCGGCGCCCAGCGCGATGCGCAACGCCATCTCGCGCTGCCGCGCCAAGGAGCGTGCGAGCAGAAGATTCGCGATGTTCGCGCAGGCGATCAGCAGGACGATGCCGGCGGCAGCGAGCATAAGCAGAAGCGCAGGTTTCGTATTTCCCACCACTGCCTCGCGCAAGGGAACTGGAAAATACTCCGACGCCTGGTTGCTTGAGGGATACTCCTGCTCAAGCTGGCGGGAGATCGCGGCAAAACTTGCTGTGGCCTGGGCCAACGACGTATTCGGCTTGAGTCGCGCCACGGTAAACGTCCAGTCTGACTTGCGCTGCGCTGGAGCCGCAAGCGGCACGGTCATGGGAAGGATGACATCTATCCGCGCATCTGGAGGAAAGTGAAATCCTTGCGGAGCGATTCCCACGACTTGACGCTCCACTTGGTCCATCTTTATGCCGCGGCCCACGATATTCGGGTCTGCGCCGAAGTGGTCTTGCCAGAAGTCGTAACCCAGCAACATCACGGGCGCCGCGTCCTTGCGGGAGTCCTCAGCCTGGAGCGTTCGGCCAAGAAGGGGACGCGCACCGAGCAGCTCTAGCAGTCCGGGCGCTGCCGAAATGCCGAGTGCGCGGAACGTTTCGTTTTGACCGTACACGGTTGCCTGAGCATCAAAGTAGCCAACCAGCGTCTCACAGGCGGATTGGCGTTGCACCAGGTCAACGTAGTCGCCGATGGCGATGAATTGCTTCGTGATGCCGGTCCGCTGATCTCGATGGTGTAACACCACCAGTCGATCAGATTGCGGATACGGAAACGGACGCAGCAGAACCGCGTCTGCGACCGAAAACACGGCGATGTTAGCGCCAATGCCGATCGTAAGTGTCAGTATCACGACCGCAGCAAAACTTGGACTGCGTCGCAGCATGCGGGCGGCGAACCGAATGTCCTGCAGCAGTTGCTCAAGTCGAAGGAAACTCCAGACTTCCCGGGTCTCTTCCTTGAACTGCGTGATGTTACCGAACTTGCGCATGGCCGCATAGCGCGCATCTTCCGGCGACATGCCGCGTTCGATGTTGTCCTGCGTCTCCGTCTCGATGTGATCGCGAATGTCGTGGTCGAGTTCCTCGAGCATGCGCTTGCGGCGACTCATGGCTCGCCCTCCTGCTCCGCCGGCCGGAGAATCCGTGCGATCGCTCCAGCCAGCTTGTCCCACTTGCGGGTCTCAACTATCAGTTGCCGCCGGCCCTTCGCCGTCAACCGGTAGAACTTGGCCCGGCGATTGTTCTCCGACGTGCCCTCTTCGACAGAAATCCATCCTCGCTTGATGAGCCGGTGCAGGGCGGGGTACAGCGACCCTTGCTCGACCTGCAGCACATCCTCGGAATTGAATTCGATAGCCTTGGCGATGGCGTGGCCGTGCACCGGCCCCAGCAGCAGTGTTCGCAGAATCAGCAGGTCCAGCGTCCCTTGCAACAGTTCGATGCGTTCGCGTTGTTCTTTGGTAGACATCCTAGGTGACTATATAGCGCTTCCAGTAGAACGTCAAGGTAAGCAACTACTCTTCGTATCCGTGTTGCCGGGGGCCCACCGAGAAAGTTTCTGTTTCGTATAGCGAATTATGTTCTACATCTCCGATGACTTACCGGAAGTTGCGGGCCACGGAAAAGCCACTTGGCTGTTACCACCTCTGCTGCTATTGTGCGTCTAAGTTAAGGATGGAGGTGTTTCCATGGAAAGACGTATATTCGCAAGTCTTTTTCTTATCTCTCTCCTCATCGTGGCCGCCGTTGGAGGAGCGCAAAGCCCCTCGGAAAGCGAAAATCCGGTATGGACCATGGAACTTATTAAAGTGAAACCCGACATGTTCGGCTTCACGCTAGGGTATTTGGACGACAACTGGATGCGCGTACGCCAGGAAGCCAAGCGTCAGGGTCCCGTCCTGAGCTATCACCGCATCGCAGAACAAGACAGTGGTGAGAGCGATATCGTATTGCTCACAGAATACAGGAATCAGGCCACGTGCGACGCACGTGAGAGGCTGTTCTCCTCGATACTCAAGCAGTTGCCGAACAATACCTCGGGCCTTAAAAGGCCTCCTCAGGAAGACCTCTATGAAATCTTGAGTACACGCGTGCTTCAGGATTATTCGGATATGGACAGTGCACGGTTCCGGCTTCTCTCCAAGAATTTAGATCGTAGCGCAAAGTTTTGACAAGTTGCCCCAATTGTCTGGCATTGGAGGATTGGTGAAAGTGTCCTGCGCGAATTGAGGAGTTAGAACTCCAAGGAACAATACGAGCGACAGAACGCTCGAAATCACTGGATGTTTCTTATCGTGGATTGTCCTTCCGGTCTTTGGACCAACCTAGTATTGACATCCCGATTGGATAATTGTCAGGGACATTCTCAACTGCCATTCGCGAGACTTGAAGCTGGCCGAAGCGTGCCAACCAACTGTTTCAACTGCATTGACACGGCCTCGCGCGACGGGTAAGGTACGCCGTATATCACGAAGGGCCCACAAAGCTTGCGGCTCATGCAGTTCCCGCCTCTTTCGCTCCTTATTTCCGGTGCGGACCGGAGGAAAGGACTAGCAAACGATGCCGGGATTCGACGTTTTCAACACCAAGGATATCGACGGGCGCTACTGGTCGTTCGCGCAGCAGCAGAAGGGCATGTCGTGCGGACCGACATCTGTGAAGATCACCAAGGAACTGTTCCACAACCAGAAGATCGGGGAGGAAGTGATCCGCGGACTTGTGGGCCTTCAATATGGCGGATTAAATACCGGGGTATCTCTTCTACAGGCCGCTCAGGCTAGCGACAAAAGATGGCAGGGGCAGGGCACGATGGAGAATATGGTTTTGCCGGCGGTGAAACGTCAGCCGCTTGCCATCCCTCAAGCGCATTTCGTGCAAGGTTTGAGTCACTTGCGCTTGGCGTCTCGCAATCACCCCGCAATCCTAGGCTTCAACTGGGACGGCGGCGGTGGGCATTTCGTCGTCTGTGTAGGCCCAACGAAACAGAAACCCAAGCTCTTTGTGATTTTAGACCCGGAAGGCGGATTGCAATACCTCAGTGAGGATGACGCGGTCGGTAATGTCCTCTGTTACAAACCCTCCTATGCCGGAAGTGGCAAGATCACGGGCAAGATCGACAACGTGGGCTACATCGTCACGTAGCGGCCCAAGGCAACCAGTCCATCACAGTCTCGAAGAGAATTTGGAATCTCAGAAGTTGGCTCGAGCCTATACGTCTAGAGAGTCTGGCAGGCCAGAAGTATATGTAGTGCCGTTTGACGCCTCTAAGTTTCTAAACGGTGCGACCTCCAACAGCTTCCCCGCCGGTAAGTCGCAGATTTCGAGCGACAGCGGCTCGGTCCCTAGATGGCGGGGGGACGGTAAAGAACTTTTCTACATCGGACCCGGGAACACCTTGATGGCTGCGGAAGTCGCCGGAAAGGGAACCAGTTTCGAGGTGGGCCGTAGTCAGTCGCTCTTTGCTGCGCCCGTGAGTCCGTTCGCGATCAGCTACGACGTGACCCCCGACGGAAAACGCTTTCCCTCATCCCGGTACGGAAGAGTTGTCCGTCATCCTCTCGTCATCCTCCCCTTGAACAAGTTTGTGAGGGTCCTATAGCATCTTCTCCAGATCCCTCTTTCTTCAAGCGCCGAGGATAAGACCCATATGGATAGCGTCCGTGGCCAAACTCACTACCCTCACAACGGACTTGTGTGATAGAAAATGAGCGACATCGTGCAAGTGGGTGTCGCCATGCCAAAATCGCAAAAGAGTTCCGTCAATCGCCGCGACTTCCTCAAGAACGCCGCCGCCGGTGCAGCTGCGCTCGCCGCCGCTCCGAAGTTAACCGAAGCGCAGCCTGCTCCTGCTTCGCGTCGCGTTCCGCCAACTCCGATGTCACGCGAGTCCGAAGTTGGCACGCCCCCTGCCCTCGAAGTTCTCACCACCGACCGCACTGGCTCCGATTTCATTACGTGGCAACAACTGGAAATTCAAAGGAGGAATTATGGCAACTACAAAAGTGGGAATAGCACCAATGAAAGTGGCACAAATTTCGAAGCCAGGCGGCGATTTCGAAATCGTCGAGCGCGAAATACCTACACCGCGTGCAGGACAGGTGCGGATTAAGGTCCAAGCTTGCGGCGTTTGCCACAGCGACGTGTTTGTCAAAGAAGGCCTCTGGCCGGGAATTCAGTATCCGCGGGTTCCTGGGCACGAAGTTGCCGGCATCATCGATGAGCTCGGCGCCGGAGTTACGGAATGGAGGAAGGGGCAACGCGTGGGGGTCGGCTGGCATGGCGGGCAGGACAACACGTGTATCGAATGCCGGCGCGGACACTTCCTTTACTGCCGCAACCCCAAAGTTGCTGGCATTAGCTACGACGGAGGATATCAGCAGTACATGGTCGCTCCCGTCGAAGCACTGGCAGCGATACCGGACACACTGAGCGATGCCGAAGCAGCGCCGCTGCTGTGCGCGGGAGTCACCACCTTCAGCGCCTTGCGACACAGCGGCGCGTCGCCGGGCAGTCTTGTTGCAGTGCAAGGCGTTGGCGGCCTCGGCCACCTCGGAATCCAATTTGGGAATAAGTTTGGCTACAAGGTTGCCGCGATCGGCCGTGGACCTGAAAATTCTGTGCTCGCAAAAAAACTCGGAGCTAGCGTGTACATCGACAGCAAAGCCGTGAACGCAACAGCGGAACTCCAAAAGTTGGGCGGCGCACAGGCCATTCTTGCGACAGCGCCCAGTTCGAAAGCGATGTCCGAGTTGATCGACGGCTTGGCACCGAATGGGAAGTTAATCGTCGTCGGGATATCGTCTGACCCGATTGAGGTCACACCGTTACAGCTCATCTCCGGAGAGCGTGCCATCCAAGGCTCGGCGGTGGGAACACCAACGGATTCCGAGGACACCCTGCTCTTCGCCGAGTTGAGCGGCGTCCGTCCCATGATTGAAACCTACCCACTCGAAAGAGCGCAAGAAGCATTCGCGCGCATGATGAGCGGTGACGCACGGTTCCGCGTCGTTTTGACGATGTGAAGTTATTCCGGTCGGTCCGATTGCGCCGTCGCTCACGTCATTGGGCGATCGGAGATGCCGACTTCGGGACGAGGGAAACGATCATAAAAACTAGCGGAGACGGCGAATACCAATGGCATCACTGTAGAGCCGATTGGGCAATGCTCCACACATCGTCGTGGAAAGACCTGTCGGTGGAGTGCTTTCGGTCTCACTTCTTTCAGATAGCGTATGATCGCCGCTCCAACGGAGGGAGAGAGCGGAAATGAGTGCGTTCCAGCCATCTTGGTACGAGTAAAAGTTATCTTTTCCCGCTGCCAGTCAATATTGGTGAGCTGCAAGCGAGCAACCTCTCCGGAGCGAACGCCGTAGACGGCAAGTAACATCAAAATTGCGTGATCGCGGATGTGCATTCGGTTTAAAGTTCTAAAGGATATAAACATCGATACGCTTGAAGCGGCAATACGACATGGGCTTGCAGCTCAGAATGAAAAAGGCAAGCCGACGAAATAATTCCACTGTTAAAGGCAAGCAGTTATCGATGTAAAGGCGCTCCAGTATACGACCCCTACAGCCCTGACCCGCGTCACGAGCAAACCGGAAGGAACCGAATTACTTCTTGTTTGCTGACTATTCGTCCGGAGTAGCGTAGGAGCTGACCCGTTTTGGGAACTCTCGTGCGATCCGCTCAGTTTCCATTAACCTAAATCGGGAGTTCCACAGGAAGAGCAACGCCAGCGTGTTGCCTCAGCTACGCTAGCTATGCTATATGTTGCATTACAACATATGAAGAAACAGAGCGAACGTGAATTAAAGAAAGGCTCTTCCGAGTTGTTGATTCTCTCTCTGATCGAGAGCCGCGCGCGTCACGGCTACGAAATCGCAAAATTGATCGAAAGCCGCTCGAAAGGAGCGCTATCGTTTCAAGTTGCCTCGTTGTACCCGCTACTCTACAGGCTCGAAGACCGCGGCTGGATTCAGGGTCGATGGGTCGAAAAAGCGGGCCAACGGCGGCGGCGTTACTACCGCCTGACCGCCGAAGGAACAAAGGTGCTTGCGGCACAACGAAAAGGTTGGCGGCAGTTCGTTCAAGCCATCGACCGCATAACTGGAATTGATTATGCCTGACTGGAAGGAAGTCGTTCGCGAACGTCTCGGGTCAGCAAAGCTCGAGCCCGCATCGGAAGCCGCGATCGCGGAGGAACTGGCGCAGCACCTCGACGATCGCTATCAGGAGCTGCGCGCGAAAGGAATTGCCGACGAAGAATGCACGCGCCGCGTTCTGGCAGAACTGGATGATCGCGATCTACTTGCCCAGGGAGTGCACCTTGCCAGCCGGCCGCCCACTCCCGCGTCATCCTTCGGTCTTCCTTCGAACAAGAGAGGCTTTATGCCCGGATTCCTACACGATCTCAAAATCGCCTTCCGCAGCATCCGCTTCAAGCCGGCGTTCAGCTTCGTGGTCATTGCGATGCTTGCTTTGGGAATCGCCGCGAACGCCGCGATCTTCAGTCTCTTTAACAGTCTGTTCCTCCGCCCACTACCGTTCGCGGAATCGGAGCGGCTCGTCGATATGGATGAGACTGCTCCAAAATGGAATCTTAAAACTGTTGGCGTGGCGGCGGCTGATTTTTACGAATGGCGCAAGGGCAATTCCACATTTGAAAGTATGGCATTCTTCCGAGGTTCGAGCTACAACCTCTCGGACCGTGCAGCTGCGCGGCGCGTAGATGGCGCTCAGGTCACGCGGGACATGCTGGATGTGCTTCGTTTGCAGCCGTTGATCGGCCGCAATTTCAACGCTGAAGAAGACAAGCCTGATGGCGCAAAGGTTGTGCTGCTGAGCTATGGCCTCTGGCAACGGATGTTTAACGGCGATCTCGGCGTGGTGGGCCGTCTCCTGAAGCTCGATGAGGAGGCGTACACCGTTATTGGCGTCCTTCCCCGCGACGCGATATTTCCGGATCGAGTGGAACTATGGATCCCGCTCGCGGCAGACCCCAACAATGGCAGCTCCTACTATGTAAATGGTGTTGGCCGGTTAAAATCGGGCGCATCCATCGAACAAGCCCGCACTGACTTGCTGCGCATCCACAAGGCGTTGATCTCGAGCGGACGCAAAGTGAATGAAATCACGTCGCCAATTGTGATGCCGTTGCGTGATCGGTATCTCGGAGATTTCAGAACAGTGAGCCATATGTTGTTAGGCGCAGTAGCGATGGTGTTGCTGATCGTCTGCGTGAATATCGCCGCATTGATGATGGTGCGTGGTTCGTCTCGTTCGCGAGAAATTGCGATCCGGGCCGCAATGGGGGCTTCGCGAGGCCGAATTGTCTCACAGCTACTAACAGAAAACCTTGTGCTCGCGGCGGTCGGCGGGGTGCTCGGAGTCGGTCTCGGTGCTGCCTGCCTGCGCGTCATGGTTTCCTTAATGCCAGCCAAAGTGCCGCAATGGATTAGTTTCTCGCTGGACGCTCGCTTTGCGGTCTTTTGCGTGGCGGTCACTGCCGTGGCCGCGGTGCTGTTCGGACTTGCTCCGGCGCTCCAGGCTTTGGGAGTCGATATTCGAGGGTCACTGCAAGATGCGGCATTGTCCACCACGCTTTCGCGAGGGCGGCGCGTGACGCTCAGTGCGTTAATCGTGGGCGAAATCGGTTTGGCGTTGCTGCTATCCATCGGTGCGGGCCTGCTGGTGCAGGCTTTCAATCGGGTTTTGCACGTCGATCCGGGATTCCAGCCTGAAAACGTCCTTACATTCAAGGTCAGCATTCCCGACTCAACGTATGACATGCCCGCAAAGAAAATCGCGTACTATGACGGCCTGCTGACGCGGCTCCGAGCGTTGCCGGGCGTCAAGGCCGCTGGAGCGACCTCATCGCCTCCGCTCGGAGGGCAGTGGGGCGGCGTCTTCGAGGCGGACGGAGGGCGAAGCTTCGATGCGCAAGGTGAAAACCCTGAAGTGCTGCGTATCGCGGCCACACCCGGCTATACCGAAGCGATCGGCATGACGCTCCTCGATGGCCGTACTTTTGAGCAGCAGGATGACAATCCCAAAGCGCCGCTCGTCGTGATGGTGAACGAGACATTCGCGAAGACGTTCTGGAGGAACGGGAGCCCTGTCGGCAAACGCATACGCCAACCGGGAGGAGATTGGTATAACGTGGTTGGTTTGTTGCGCGATGAAAAACACTATGGGCTTGATCAGGAAGCGAAGCCGTGTGTCTTCCATCCGTATGACATGACAATAACAACAGTAGACAGCAATGATGCTCGTTCTTTGCGCTACATGAGCGTTATCGTGCGCGGTCACGATGATCCGAAAATGGTCGTTGGTGCGGCGCGCGAAATCGTTCAACAACTCGATCCGGATGTCCCCATGTACGCAGTCGGGACGATGACAGAGCAGTTGGGTCAATCGTTGTGGGCGCGGCGCGCGTATTCCTCGCTGTTCGGTGCATTTGCGATGATCGCCATCTTGCTGGCGGCTGCGGGCGTATACGGCATGGTCTCCTACGCCGTCAGCCAGCGCACGCAGGAGATCGGGATTCGCGTCGCTTTGGGTGCGCGGCCCAGCCAAGTGTTGGGGCTCGTGTTGCGCAATGGTATGGCGCTCGTGTCCGTCGGAGTGGTGGCGGGTCTCGTCGCCGCTTTGTGGGCCACCAGGCTGCTGCGGACATTGCTGTTCGGCGTCAGTTCCTATGATCCATTCATCTATGCCACGGTCGCGCTGATCGTACTCGGCGTCGGATTGTTGGCGAACTTCGTCCCTGCCAACCGCGCAGCAAAGGTAGACCCCATCCGGGCTTTGCGCTTCTAGTAGCAACACTCTTTTTGGTAGGTCTTGCGGATAGGACACTCATTCGCATTGCCAGATGGTGGTCGAGTGACGGGCAAACCGGAGAGAACCCAATTGGGGAGAGTTTGCCGATCAGGTCATACCGGACTTCCCCTAAGCCAGACCTCTGATGGGAATTATGTGGCGTCGGAGGTAGTTCCGTGTGTCTTCTTAGCTGCCCCGCATCCTCAGCGCCACATAACGCCGAGCGCCACAGAAGAGATTAAGCTAGACGGGTATCGCGCTATCGCGGTCAAATCCGATAACGAACTCCGGCTTTTCTCCCGCCGCCGGAAGTCGTTCGGCACCCTTCGTTCGCTCACCTTGTATTACTTTTCAATAATCGTGTCAAGCACAATCTTCAATTGAGCGCATTTTCCACGCACTTGCGAGCCAGTCTACACGCATTTTCGCCAGTGTTTACGGGCAATTTCACAGATGCCAGAATCGCCGAATCGCGCGCGGGACCGTAGTACCTAGAAAGGAACGCAGCGACATTCGGTTGGCCTGCCAGCGCAGACCAAGGGGTGGGAACCCGGAAGGCCCTCCTTCGACGTGAACGAGAATCGGTCCATAAATTTTTTTGGGAATTTAGGAATATTCGCGTGATGAGAGGGGACGGGCCGCTCAAGCAAAAGTGTTTCTTAATTGCTCGGCGGCTGATGCAATTGAAGCGAAAAGAATTTCCTGCCTCTGACCCGTTTCTCTGCCTACTGAATTTGCGCCTGCTTAGGCAACTTGACCGCAGTCATCCAGAAGCGGTTGATGGTCTTCATCAACGTCTCGAACTCGCTCAATTGGACTGGCTTGCACAGATAGCAGTTCGCTTGAAGTTGATAGCTCTTTACGATGTCCGCCTCGAAGTCGGAAATGGTCAAGACAATTACCGGAATCGTTTTCAGCTTGGCATCTTCCTTGATGCAAGCCAGGACTTCCCGTCCATCCATTTTTGGCAGATTTAGGTCTAGCAAGATGAGGTCCGGACGAGGAGAGCGGACGTAGTTTCCCTCCCGATTTAGAAAGGCCATTGCCTCCGCACCGTCGGAAACGACAAGCAAATGGATGGAATCATTGACGCCAAGCAAGACTTCCCGCATCAATCGTACGTCCCCCGCGCTATCTTCTACCAAAAGAACTTCGATGGGCATATTTTCCTGTTTTTGCCGCAGATGTGCTAAGACCGTCAGGTGTACTGCGCCACCCATTCAGTAAAGTTTGGCAGTTTCTCAATTTCGTCCCGCGTCAACCGTTTGCCTGATGTATGGACGATAGTTCCTGTGATGAACTCTCCTCGTCGGCAATCACAACTGTGAGTGTAGCCGACACTCAATGTGCCTTCCGTCGAATAAGTCACGGTGACGTTGCCAATCGTCTTTTCCCACATGTCCAGGATACCTTCTCCGGGCCAAACAACTCTCCACTTGTCCACCTCATTCAGTTTCACTTTTTCAACTGTCCACCCAAAACTCTGGTTGTTCATTTCTTTGCAATAAGAATCGGCACTCTGTTCGTCGGGGAAACCGGAAGCGTCTTCGTATTCAGTTATGACCGGCGTAAACTTTCTCAGCTTCATTCCCTTTTTCATGTTCACGTTCTCCCTACCGCTCGGAATTGCTCTGTCGGCCCAGCGCGTAGGCAGCGGCCTGGGATAGCGAACAGATTTGCTGTATGACCGTCCGTGCTTGTTCATCGGACATGGCCGCGATGTTGACGGCAGCTTTAGGCTCATCAGGCTTGACTAGCGAGCCTATGATGGTTAGGTAGTCGTCTTTCAAAGGGCCGTCCGGAAAATCGTCGTGCCAAATGCTTCCAAACTCAGTGTCGTAGACATCCCTCAACTTCTCTTGGGGTGCGCAGGAACTGTTTGCCAAATAACGAACTGCCCTGCGAAGCTGCTCAGCGCAGCGTGCTAGATGTTCTTTCAATGTGGACCTTGTCTTTGGTACAAACGTGCTTGACCTGTGGACGTGCAGACTGCCAAGGGAACTAAGAACCCTAGTGGTAACAATCTCACGGTGCGGGTTATCAAGATAGACTTATCTGTGGTGTTCCATATTGGACAGTTTTTGCGACATGTCTCAGAATTGTGTGCGCGGAATGAAAAAGAAGGAACTCACGCCAGAACAGCTACTCTCCGTCCCCTGTCCCACGTGTGGTGTCCCTGCCGGGAAACGTTGCGTGTTGCATTCAGGTATGCCGCGTACAGAACCACACGTAGACCGGAAGCTCTCCGCGATTGATGCCATCCAAGGGGAATGAATTCACTCGCCAGCTCGTCGCAAGCGCCGGACGTAAAGGCCAAAGAAGGAGGGCCGCGGCGACACTCGCCGACACTCGCGGTTGCTGGGAGCACGTTTTCCTATTGCGGGCACATTCGCGGGGCATGACCGTCCTCCCGGCTGAGAGGGACGCAACGCCTGTGCGCCGTGAGGCGCCCTCACCTCGCCTTGATCTCCCACTTCCCGCGGAGCGCGCATCAATAAGGGAGTAACAGAATGGAATTCAGTGCGCATCGAAAACACGTTGATTGGCTGCGAAAATAGCCCTGTTTGGACTCGCGCTCGCCTCGACAAATCCTGTAATATTCCAATCAGGAGCAAGGCAGCATACCTGCCTCTCACCTGCTCCAGTCGCGGTTTTCCTCACTGTCTCGCCGTCGAAATCGACAAGGAATGAAAAATGTCTACGCAACCTAATACGATCGTCAATCCTAATTCAACAGCTCCCATGATGTCTGGAAGTCCTGGCGGCGAGCCGCTCACGAACCCTCCTGCACAACGCGGATGCAGAACGCGAGCGCCGCCAGCCGCAACCGGATGAGCGCATTCTGATAAATCCCGGCAACCGGGCAAAAGGCGAGCCGATGACGCGGCCCCGGCTGTATCAGCGCATGCTCGCGCTCGGCAAGCGCGCCGGAGTCCGTGACGCGCGCCCGCATCGCTACCGGGACACGTTCGCTGTGGACATGCTAGCGAAGGGCGAGACTCCATACGACGTGGCGAAGCTCTTGGGAGATACCGTGGCAACCGTTGAGAAGCACTACGCGCCGGTCGTGAAGGAACTGCGGGACCGGGCGCGGCGTTTCATGGAAAATGGCCAAGGATTAGAGAAAACCGATGGCACGAATATTACACAATCCCCGGCAATTCCGCGACGAATTCAATAAAACTTACTGAAAACACAGTACTTTATGGCGGATGAGCCTGTAAGCCGGATTCTGTGCGGCCTGCCGTCCCGCAAGGGACGGTGTACCGCGGGGATCATTCCTCTAGGTCACGGCTCACGCCGTGACTCCAGCAGCCTACCCGAGGGTTGCTCTCAACGACAGATTGCTCCATCGTCGAGGGAGAGCGCTCACTTGCGCGAGCGCTCTCAGCGAGCCGGGCCGGCTCTCCCCTCCTATTTGGCCTTGCACCACGCGGGGTTTTCCGTGCCTCCGATGTTGCCACCGGAGCGGTGGGCTCTTACCCCACCTTTTCACCCTTGCCAAACTGAGCGAGCATTTCGAAGACGTCTCGCAGGTTTTCCTGCGCGATGCCACCGTGCTTGTCTCAGCCGGCGGTATATTCTCTGTGGCACTTTCCGTGAACGGTGGTACAGGCTTTAGCCTGTGCCCTTCCTTCGTGGCACAGACTGAAGTCTGTGCCACCGCCCCCCTGGCGTTACCAGGCGCGTTGCCCTATTTCGTCACCGGCTCTTGCGAGCCT
>Ga0210384_10004545_pt1 | contig 15452 bp, 15 predicted proteins | sample IncBWH2MmetaG_FD_160574 | JGI IMG/M metagenome (GOLD analysis project Ga0210384, IMG submission 160574) | Forest soil microbial communities from Barre Woods Harvard Forest LTER site, Petersham, Massachusetts, United States - Inc-BW-H-2-M | ecosystem: Environmental > Terrestrial > Soil >...
CGGCGAAACGCAACTACGAGTTCGAATCCAATCCTCTCCACCAGCCAGTCTCGCCTTTTCTCTCTCGCTGGCGTTCTGGCCGAAAACTCGATTGCGCCGCCCATAACGCGCGAATATCGCGTGGACAAACATCTAACGTCTGTCTCAAACGGACAGCAGGGTTGGGCTCCTTGCTGATGAGCTTTTACGAAGCGTCCCGAAAGACGGCTGAACTAGGGCGGAACGGTTCGCTGCTGCCGGACACGACGATACCCCCCACTCAGGTTACAGGAAAGTTACAGTTGGCGTCGTTGAGGGCAAATCCTTACTTCTCAATACGATTTCCGCCTGTGAAACTTTGTGGATGGAATTTTTGCGGAGGATAAGCATCGTGGACGGTCTTGTCAGAGACGTGCGCGTTTGAACTCTTCGGCGGACCGGCCGATATTCGAGAAGCATTCAAACCTAGCTGTTCAGACGCTTTCGTGAGCTGACGCGCAAAATGCGCGGTGCTCGGACGCTGTCGAGCTAATACGTACAGGATTAGCTCCACACGGTTTGAGACTCCGACCTTCTCAAAAATTCGAGACAGATAATTTCGAACCGAATGCTCAGTGATACGAAGCGCCTCCGCTATGTCACGATTTCTCATACCGTCGGTTACAAAGGAAACCACCTCTTCCTCACGTCGTGTAAGCAGCGCTGTTCCGTTATCGGCTCGAAGCGGTCGAGATACAACATGCGTGAGCGCTTTCAGAACATGTTCGAGGTCAGTGTTACTGGCCCAAATTTGCCCCTCGTAAACGCACTGGATACACTTCGGAAGGGCTTTGAAGGAACAAACCGTGCAGAAAACGCCTCGGGCACCCTTGCGAAAGGACTCGACCACTGTTTCCGGCCTCGAGGAATCCAATAACATGACGGCAGCAGTCGTTGGGCAAATTACGCGTGAGTGTTCGAGGACGCTAAATCCAGCTCGAGCCCCGTCCTGAAGTTCTGCGCTGATCAGGGCGACATGCGGATTGTACTTACCCAATTCGGAACTCACGTGGTACGAGCTTCCGACCAGCCCTACCACATCGAAGCGATTGCTAGAGCGCCTTAACGCGTCCGCGAGCAAGCCGTTTCCCAAATTGGTTGAATTGACGGTCAAGACGCGAATACGTTCTCGTAAGGTCGGCATGGGCAGTCCCCCACATTAACAGTCCGCATGGCGATTGATTTCGGGGCGTACGAGCCTGTCCGGGACAAGGCACGCTCGCGATCGCGCTCTGGGGGGGGATTCTACCACTTAATAAGAAATGTCCTACGGGAAACTATTTCGATTTGTTCGATATTTGTCTGCGGGTTATTTTTGTCTGCACGTACTCGTGACATTTGCCCCTAGTGTCATTTGCCCCTGCCGCACTCGCTGGAGCGATGAGCGTGTCCTTAAATCCCGCCCAAGAATGCCCTGATTCGAACGACTCCGGCTGACAGCGATAGTTATGTCAAAAGGTGAAGTCATTCGTCGTCCGCGATGATGCGTTTAGACCACTTGCACGCGGTTTCGTATTCGCTTAGCCTGCGACACTCTGATGAGACGCAGGCAAACAACGCAAACCACGCGGCAACAAGGCGAACGCCGAAGTGTGGTCCGTTATCGGACGGAAGTTCCGGTGATCTTTCATTGGAGTCCCAATGGCGATGAATATTGGCACGGTGAAGGTTTGACGCGCGATATCAGCGTAGCGGGCGCTCACGTATTCTCCGACGTCTGTCCTCCACTTAATGCACTCGTGAATGTAGAAATTTTGTTACCCCAGTCGCCTGAAGTCATTAAACCGCGAATGAGCGCAAAAATGCGTGTAGTGCGCGTGGACAAAGAGGCCCGTCAGCAAAAGCTGGGATTTTCGGGATTTTCTGTCACAGGTCGAAACTTCGTTCTGCTTGACGGCTCAAAGCCGCGACTAAGCTACGTCACGGCCAGATCGACAAGAACGCCGGGCTCCAGCGAGGGATTTTTTTTGTTTTAGGCGGCGGCCGGCCTGTATGGGGAAAGAGATTTTCTGTAGGTCACAGGGCGGAGCTTTATCTTGAACACACATATTGAACCGTGTGCCAACAATTTTGAGCGCGCTCTGACGCCGACCTGGTATGTGCTCTACACGCGTCACCAGCATGAGAAAACAGTGGCGCAAATTCTGACCGGCAAGGGATTCGAGATTTTTCTTCCGCTTTACGAAACCGCACGCCGCTGGAAGGATCGGATTAAGGTCCTGTCTCTACCACTTTTTCCTTGTTATGTCTTTCTGAATGGCGGCCTCCAGCGCAAGTTGGACATCATGACGACGCCAGGAATACATGCTGTCGTATCGAGTTCTGGGCTCCCGGTCGCTATTCCGATGTCCGAGATCGAGGCTCTCCAGCGCGTGGTCGAGACTGGCGCCCGTGCCGAACCCCACCCCTTCTTGAAATGCGGAGACCAGATTCGGGTCAAATATGGCCCGTTAACGGGAATTGAAGGGATCCTGGTGCGCAAGAAAAATCTTTGTCGGCTGGTTCTTTCGGTAAAAATGTTAGGGAAAGCGGTTGCCGTAGAAATTGATGGCTTCTACGTTGAGAAACTGAACTGCAATCGACCAGAGCTTCGCGGGATCGGTGGTGCAGCGGAACGCGCGAACACGCCGGTTTAGCAATATGGGTGAACTTAATCTCAGGACTGCGCAAAGACGGCACAGATGTTCCTTGATTACTACGGACTGATCGAACAGCCTTTCGGCGACACGCCGGATCCGCGCTTCCTCTACCAGGGAGTCCAGCACCGAGCGGCACTCGCCGCTCTCATCTATGGCACGGAATGCAATCGAGGTTTTCTGACGCTCATCGCCGAGCCCGGGATGGGAAAAACGTCACTTCTCTTCAGATATCTCGAGGGTCTGCAAGGGAAGGCTCGTACGGCGTTTGTTTTTCAGACTGACGGTGACGCAGGCGATCTCAAGCGCTATGTGTTTGCCGATCTAGGTCTTGACATTAAGGGGAAAGATCTCCCGGAGATACATTCCCTTCTCAATCAGGTCCTGATCGAGGAGATGCGCGCCGGTCGGCGCCTCGTTCTGGTTATTGACGAGGCACAGAACCTCGATGAACGATCCCTCGAGTCTGTGCGGTTGTTGTCGAATTTCGAGACGTCGTGGACGAAGTTGATGCAAATTGTCATAGCGGGCCAACCCTATCTGGCGGAGCGATTGGCTCTGCCCTCGATGGCGCAACTCCGACAGCGGATTTCTTTTGTCATTCGGATCGACCCCTTCAAAGCCGACGAAGTCAACGATTACATCGATCATCGCCTATCTATCGCAGGATATAAGGGTTCGCCACTTTTCACCGCAGGCGCAAGGCAATTGATCACCGAACAAAGCGCAGGCATTCCTCGCAAAATCAATAACATCTGCTTTAATGCGATGTCGCTTGGATGGGCTCTAAAGGAGAAGACCATAGATCGTGACGTGATTCGCGAAGTATCAGCTGATTTTGATTTGGAATCACTGATTAGCGCGCATAGGCGTCCGAACACAGCCAAGGCGACGGTTTCCAGGCCCCCTACTGCGGTAGTCACGCTAAACGAAACAGAAAAGCCCGATAAGAAACAAACGACCACTACCTCTCCAATTGCTCAACCCTCTATCGTACCTGAGCCAGATGTGACGGCTCCACTACCACTCTCAAACAAGTCATCGATTCAGCCGCGTTCACAATCGATGTGGCGTGAATCCGCCGTACAGGCTCTAAGCCAGGCGTTGACACACTCGCGAGTACGGGCACAAGGATCGGCAGCCTTGAAGAGTGTCAGCTTGGCGGGAACCGGTTTGACTTTGCTTACGAGTGTGGTTGTCGCGGTCATCATGTTTGGTCGCTTGGCGAAGCCGGCGCATCAGGCCATGAGCGCTCCAAGGAATACGACTTCAGAAATCCATGTGGGAAAGCCATCCGGTACTGCAGTCGCTGTCGCAAACTCCATGCCCAGTTCCGAAAGTCTTTCGCCGAAGCCGGCGACCGTCCGGTCTCATGCCGAGGCCTCAAGGATCACCTCGGTGCCTGAAGGAACGGCAGGGCACTCAAGAATCACTATCGGAGAGATCGCCCATCCAACGGTCAAGACAGCGGTGGGATTGACATCAAGCGAGGCCCCTTCCTTGATGGTGGCGCAAGCCACCGACTTATTTATGGATATCACTAATGGCATGTTTCAAAATGTCGGAAGTGAGCCCGGATCTCCTGATGTAAACATAGACCACCAATTCCAGGGACCCAAGCTCGTTTCCTCACCGCCGCCGATCTATCCATCGCAGGCTCGTATGGAAAAACTCCAAGGCGTAGTCGTGATCGACGCGCTGGTGGACCCGATGGGCAAAGTGGCGGACACCAAGGTCATTTCGGGACCCGCTGGTTTGGTACAGGCTGCAGTCGATTCGCTGCACGCATGGAGATATCAGCCCGCACTGCTCCACGGCCAACCGATCGCGATGCATGTGAAAGTTAATATAAACTTCAATCTCCATTGAGTGTCTTTTGCCCTTTTGAGCCTTACGAGCATTACGAATGCCACATCAAGGCGATATTCAGCTCTCAGCCACCATTGAGAAGTATTGGCCCATCGCGATAAGGCAGCGCTGGTGGATTTTTCTGCCTTTATTCCTTTGTTGGGCGACCGTCTGGGGAATGAGTTGGTTATTGAAGCCATCCTATCAGTCGGAGGCGTTGATTTTGGTGGAACCGCAGAAGTTACCCGATCAGTATGTAGTACCTAATGTTACTATCGATCTTCAGAATCGCCTGCAGAGCATCACGCAACAAATCCTCAGCCGTACACGTCTGCAGGGGACCATCGACCGCTTTCACCTTTATCCCCCGCATCACGGTCTGCGCGGCCGCTTTCGATCAGAAGATCCGGTCGATCAAATGCGTAGAGACGTTAAGGTTGAACTTGTGAAGTCGGCAGGAAATCCAGGAGATCTTGTAGCGTTTAAGATCGATTACTCCGCCGATTCGCCGCTGCTTGCCCAGCAGGTGAACCGCGAACTCACCTCCCTGTTCGTTGACCAGCACGTAAAAGTACAACAGCAGCTTTCGGAGAATACGACAGCTTTTCTCGAAGGTCAGTTGAAAGATGCCCGCGCCAAGATGGCGGTTCAGGAAGCCAATCTTGCGGCCTTCAAATCCAAGCACCTCGGGGAACTCCCCACCCAGCTAGAGAGCAACGTCCAAATCCTAGCAGGATTAGACGCTCAGTTGCAGAGCAATCAGCGGGGTTTGGACGCTGCGAAGCAGCAGAAACTCTACCTTGAGTCATTGTTGCAACAATATCAGTCTGTGCGAGCTAGTGCCGGGGCCGGCGATGCAACTGCAACGACTCTGCAAGAACTGGAAAGACAGCAAATAGAAATGCGCGTTCGCCTTGACGATTTTCGTTCGCACTATACGGATGAACATCCGGACATCATTGCACTCAAGGAGAAGATTGCAAGGAATGAAGAACTAAAAAAACAGATCGAAGACGACGGGACGACCTCCCATCAGCGAACTACATCATTGAACGGCGGAATCGATCTCGCCAGCGTAGAAGGCGTGCAGCATGGCGCACCGACGTCGATTATGCAGATCCAAAGCCAACTCAGAGCCAATGAACTGGAGATTCAAAATTATCAGCAGCATGAGAAAGCGCTCGAATCAGAAATTGCCGAATACCGATTGCGGCTCAATAGAATTCCACAGACCGAACAAAATCTGGCAGACATCTCACGCGGCTATGAAGAATCCAAAGTTAATTACAACTCCCTCCTGCAGAAACAGATGCAGTCGCAACTTGCCACTAGTCTTGAGCGCGAGCAGCAGGGCGAACAGTTCCGCATCGTCGATCCACCCAGCTTACCGTACAAGCCTTCCGCCCCCAAGCATTTCCTCGTCAGTCTGGCTGGATTGATTCTAGGGATCATTGTTGGCATCAGTTCCGCCAGCTTCGTTGAGCTGACGGACGTACGAATTCGTCTGGAGAAGGATCTCGAGGGGATCATCACGGGCAGCGTTCTGGTTGGTATTCCCCGCCTAAGCACCCCCCTAGAGGACGCTTTGCGCGCAAAGGCCCAGTGGAGGGAACTTGGCGTGGCAGTGCCAATGATTATTTTTATCGTAGTTGCCAACCTTTATGCGCTTTACAGAGGTTAAAGGGAACCGCATTATCGGCGCGCCCTGAGATCGCTTCCAACCGAGATGAAGTCTGAAACGGAATCCAAATGAGCCGATTGTACGAAGCCTTAAGCAACCTGGAAATGGAACATCGGCCGCCCAGAGGGGCGCTGCCCGAACCAGTTCAGGCGCGAGAACTTCCGAGCAAAGTATCGCCGAGGTGGGCGGAGATCGAAGGGACTCGTTCGGTGACCATGCAGCCTGGCTTGGCTTCGCATCTGGTCGCGGTGACGGATTCAAATAGTCTCGGCGCCGAGAAGTTTCGTGTTCTAGCGGTCCGGCTCGACCACATCCGCAAACAGCGGCAATTTAAATCGTTGCAGGTCACGAGCAGTGTGGTCAACGAGGGCAAGACGCTGGTATCCGCGAATCTCGCGGTCACGCTCGCAAAGTGCGCTTGCTCCAGGACTCTGCTGATCGAAGGAGATCTTCACAGACCGGCGCTTGCGTCGCTTTTCGGATTAAGGGAATTACGGGGTCTAAGTCACTGGTGGTCCGCTAGCGACCAGGATATTGGATGCTTCCTTCAGCGACTGAATGACATGCCTTTGTGTTTTCTCGCGGCTGGCAAGGCGCATGACCAGCCGTCGGATATTCTACATTCTGAGCGTTTTGCGGAGGCCTTCAAACGGTTGGTCGGCCAATTTGACTGGATCGTGGTTGATTCCCCACCGATGTTGCCAATTGTCGACGTCAATCTATGGTCACGGCTGGTGGATGGCACCCTATTGGTTGTCCGTGCCGGACTGGCGCCGGTAAAAGTCCTGAAAAGAGGTTTACAGGCCCTCGATCATCCAAAGCTGGTTGGCGTGGTCCTCAACGAGGCCGCGGAAGTGGATCAAGTCAAGTACGAAGGCCAATATTATGGTGGGAACAGAAAATTTGGTGTAGTCACTCAAGACTCTCCTCGCTGATTGCGAGCTACAGCCGGCACCGCATTTCTTTTCGTCTGTGAATGGAAGGCAGAGTTGCATAAATCGAGAAAAACGCTATTGCTGAGCGCGAATTTGGTCTTCATCGCATCGGCCATGATGTTGCCGTTAAAACGCGGCACTCAAGCCATCCATGCTGTTACCTCTCAACGAAATAAACGAGTTCTAGGCCGCCACATAGCCCCAACCAATTCCATAAGATCCGCGACTGCGCGGGCAGTGCAATTAGTACCGCGACCCACAAATACCTCGGATAGCGACGAGCCCACCTTGAGTCGAGATCATGCTTCGAAGCCTTTCTCAGAGTCGGTGATGGAGCTGATACTCGGCGTCATATTGTTAGTCGCTGGAGGTGTTCTGCGAGGCATAGTTTTCCTACGACCTCTGCCGCCAAAAGCGGGTCCTCGATGTGAAACCAGGAATTGCCCGACGCTGACAAGGACATCGAGGCAGCAAGACCCGCTTCGACGAGATAGTCCGACTGGATCTCCGCCATATCCGACCTTGTCCCTTATGGTGGGACAGCACAATTCTGCTCCGCGGGACGACGGCAGTAGGGCCAAATAACGGGGCGTACCGAAGTGAATATTACTGGCGTCAAGGTTGGCGAACTCGAAGTCGATCGTTCGCGTGGAACCATGTCAATCGGCGTCATTGGGTACGGCTACTGGGGCCCCAACGTGGTTCGAAACCTTCTCAGACTCGAGAAGTTTGAGGTGATTGCTATCTGCGATCAGAGTGTGCAGGCTCTTGACCGCGCACGGCAGGCCAATCCATATCTTCGGCTGACGTCTGATGCTTCAGAGGTTCTGCGTGCCCGAGATATAGATGCGGTGGCCGTGGTCACACCAGTCTGGACACACTACGAATTGGCAAAGACCGCGTTACAGAACGGTAAGCACGTTTTCGTGGAAAAGCCGTTTACTTGTACAACGGCTCAAGCGGAGGAGTTGATCGCACTGGCCGAGTCGAAAAGGCTAACCATCATGGTGGATCACACCTTCCTCTTCACAGGGGCCGTAAGAAAGATCCGACAGCTCATCGATGAAGGAATGCTGGGTGAACTCTACTATTATGATTCCATCCGCGTAAACCTTGGCCTCTTTCAACACGATGTCGACGTCATTTGGGATCTCGCACCTCACGATCTCTCGATCATGGATTTTCTGATTAGAGACAATCCGGAAGCCTTGGTGGCAACAGGAGAAAAGCATCTGAATGGCTTAGCAGATGTGGCCTACCTCACTCTCTACTTCCCGCGCAACGTCATCGCACACATCAACGTGAACTGGCTCTCACCCGTCAAGATGCGGAGGACGTTGATCGGTGGCGAAAGAAAAATGCTGGTCTGGGACGACGTTGAGGCGGACGAAAAGATCAAGGTTTACGACAAGGGTGCAGAGGTCAAAAACGGCGCCGGAATTCGCCAGTTATTGGTGAACTACCGGTCTGGAGACATGTGGTCTCCAAAGGTGGTCCAAACCGAAGCATTGCTGGCTGAATTGACCTACTTCTTTGAATGCGTGGAGAGTGGCAAGCGTCCGGTGAACGATGGCCTGGCTGGATTGCGCGTTGTGCGCATGCTCGAATGCGCCAGCAAGTCTCTTAAGCAAAGAGGTGCACTGGTTTGCCTGTGAACGACTATTGGCTCATCGCTCCTGACGTGAAACTGGGGAAGCACCTCAAGCTTTCTCAGTTCATTAACCTCTACGGCTGCTCGATCGGAGATTCGACCAAAATCGGGGCCTTCGTCGAAATTCAGAAGAACGCGAGGATTGGAAGAAACTGCAAAATCTCGAGTCACACGTTCATCTGCGAAGGCGTAACGCTCGAAGACAACGTCTTTATCGGCCACGGAGTTACATTTGTTAACGATTCGTTTCCTCGAGCGACTGCCGCGGACGGCACGCTTCAGACTGAAAAAGACTGGAAAGTAGAGCCCACACTGATCAAAAAGGGCGCTTCGATTGGTTCCGGCGTCACGATCCTGTCTCATGTGATCGTTGGGGAAAATGCAATGGTGGGGGCAGGTAGTGTAGTGACGCGGGACGTGCCTGCTGAAGCCGTCGTGGCGGGAAATCCCGCCCATTTCCTGCGGTGGATGACGTCAAAGAAAATGAGAACCGCAAAATGAGCGTTGCGATGACGATCCCGCTAGTGGACCTCATCGTCGCTCACAAGGAGCTAGAAGACGATCTGATGACCGTGTGTCGGCAGGTTCTGCAAACAGGCCAATTCGTTGGCGGCACAATGGTAGAGAGTTTCGAATCTCAGTTCGCCGAGTTTTGCGATGCGCGCCACTGCGTCGGCGTCGGCAGCGGCACAGACGCCTTGCGTCTCGCGCTCATGGCCGGTGGGGTGCGCCAAGGTGATACGGTCATAACCGTTCCGAATACGTTCATCGCGACAGCCGAGGCCATCTGCCAAGCCGGTGCTTGTCCGGAATTTGTTGACACGGAACATCGCACGCACACGATGAGTCCCGTGGGACTGCAGGAATATCTTGAAAACGAGTGCTTCTTCGACCGGCGATCTGGAAAGCTGACCAGCAGGCGTCGTCAAAAGCCTGTCACGGCGCTTGTGCCGGTGCATCTCTACGGTCAAATGGCCGACATGGATCCATTGCTCAGCCTTGCCGCTCGTTATGGTTTGATTGTCATTGAAGACGCCTGCCAAGCGCACGGCGCCCAATACTTTTCGCGTGCGGAGAGCGCGTGGCGTAAGGCGGGTAGCATGGGAGCGGCGGCGGCGTTCAGTTTTTATCCGGGCAAGAACTTGGGGGCTTGCGGCGAAGCGGGAGCCGTGGTCACGAACAACGAACAAATTGCCAAACAAGTCATGATACTGCGCGACCATGGACAAACGGTCAAATATCATCACAAACTCGAAGGCTGTAACAGCCGGCTTGATGCTATTCAGGCCGGAATCCTGCAAGCAAAACTTCAGCGGCTGCCCGAGTGGAACCGGCGCAGGCGTGAGATTGCCGAGCGATACAACCGAATATTTGCGCCATTAGCGGACCACATTGAGTCTCCCTGGGAACCGCCCTGGGGGCGGAGTGTGTATCACCTCTATGTAATCCGCCATCTGGAGCCAAAGGTCCTTAAGACACATTTGGCTGCAAGAGGCATATGCTGCGGGATTCACTACCCAACACCCATCCACCTACAGGAAGCCTACCGCCGTTTGCGATATCGAGTTGGCGATTTCCCCGTCGCAGAAAAAGCAGCTTCGCAGATTCTCTCATTGCCCATTTATCCGCAATTGACCCTCGAGCAGCAAACCTTGGTCGGCGATATGGTGCTGGATTTCGTTCAGGCGAGTGCCCACAGAACCGTCGCGTGCAGCAATTGAGCTGATCTAGCACGTCGGCGATAAGCGGCGCTATCGATGTGGCTGGCTCGTTCATTCCTGAGAGTCAAATTCATGTGGCTGGAACACTGTAGGCGAGGTTCTCCTGGGCACCTGGGAACCGCAAAGAACCGCGTCAAGGCCCCCCGACTCTCAAAGAAATGATAAGCGCGAACGAATTTCGAGCCGAACTGAGAGCGCGCCTCCAGAATCACGCCGATGAAGTACTGTTACGCATCCTTCTTTCGGACGGAAACCTTGTGGAATTGACGGGCGGAGCCATTCTTCGCGAAAGCGAGCGGTTGGCGAGTCTGTCGACTGCTGCTGTTGGGTGCGTAGTGCTGCTGCTCCTGCCCCACTCTGTTGAATTGTTCTTGATGCACATTGGCCTCGTCCTGACGGGACGTATTCCCGCGATCCTGCCGTGGGCCACTAGCCGCATGGACCCTGAGAAATACCAAGGGAACCTGCTCCACCAGTTCAGCAATCTCCCTTCCGAGGAGATCATCACTACTCCAAAGCTTTGCTCATATCTTGGCATGAAGCTGTCGTACAGGATCGTCGCGTGCGGGAGAGAGGGCGTTGAGTGCTCCAAAGTAGCATTCTCAGCAGAGCCGCATGCCTCATCAAACGGCCAGGCGCAACTCAGCGGCCTACCGTTTCAAGATCTGGGGGAGGCAGTATTTCTCCAATTCTCAGGCGGAACGACAGGCGCTCAGAAAGCAGTGGTCATTACGGCACCCATTCTGAAGTGCCAATTGGAGCATTTGGGAGAGTCCCTAAGCTTCTCGTCCGCGGACACCGTGGTTTCATGGTTGCCGCTGTATCACGACATGGGGTTGATCGCCTGCTTATGGCTACCCTTGTGGCATACTGCGCCCTCCGTACAGTTTTCCGCGAGCGACTGGCTTGTCAATCCCGGCCGGCTGTTCGAATTACTCGAACGTCATAGCGGAACATTCTGCTGGCTGCCGAACTTTGCGTTTTCGTATCTTGCGAGTCAGCGAAGGCGCATGGCCGGACCCTATTCGCTCGGTCATGTACGTGCTTACATCGACTGCTCCGAGCCAGTCCGATTGGATTCGATCCAAAGATTTGCGGCCGTGTTTGCCGATTGGGGAGTCAGTGCCCAACAAGTCCAGGCCTCATACGCCCTGGCGGAAAATGTTTTTGCGGTCACACAGACTGAGTTGGGCCAGAAGCCGAACACCTTCTCGCGCACTGCGCTGAAGAAAGAACGATACCAGGTACCGCTTGCATTCCAGTCGATTGACGACCTGTTCGTCTCGAGCGGAGCCCCCATGGACGGCATGCTAGTCCGAACCGTCAACTTGAAAGGCGATGTTTGCGGGGACCGAGAGCCCGGAGAGATTCAGTTGGCAACCGAATCGCTATTTTCCGGCTATTGGGGACCACAGGGTTTCACCACCAACACATTCACGAGTGATGGATGGTTCTCCACGGGCGATTATGGCTTTCTGGAAAACGGCGAGTTGTATGTCATTGGACGATTGAAAGATATCGTGATCGTTGGCGGTCAGAATATTTTTCCCGAGGACGTAGAGTTTGTTGTCAACACTGTTCCTGGTGTGTATGCGGGCAGGGTGGTGGCGTTCGGAGTAGTGAATACCCATGACACAGAAAGCTTGATCGTGATCGCCGAGATGAAAGGCGCCTACGATGCCGGCCGCGCCTCGGCCATGGAAAAAGAAATAGCTAGACTCGTATGGAAGGCAATCGGGACCGCCGCAACCCGCGTCTGGGTGCTCCCCGAACGCTGGATCGTAAAGAGCACCGCGGGGAAAATTTCCCGACGAGAAACGCGCGAACGTTTTTTACGGGAGCTGAATAACCCGTCACAGCGCCGGCTTGCGGTTGTGGAAGCAAATTGATGGTGGACGTGAATTCCCGACGTATTGCTGTCCGCGAGATTGTCATCGAAATGGTTGGTCACCGCGTGGAGGACTCCGAGCCCATTGTCTCGTCGGGCCTCATGGATTCGCTTTCTGTGTTGTCACTTATAACGCAGCTCGAAGAGAGACTAAAGGTGGCAATTCCCTCGGGGAACCTTCAGCCCGAGGATTTCGACAGCGTGGACTTAGTCGTCGAGACTTTGGAGAGAGAGGCACGGTAGCGGTGCACCGAGCGTTTTCTGTTGCACTCGTTTTGACCTGTACGCTTACCCTGCTGGCGGTGCTTGTGCACCTTAACCCATTCGATCCCGTGTGCGACGCGATGGACCGTCTGTTTGGCGCTCCTCCCAAGTGGACTCAGGTTACGAACCTCTACTATGATCCGCGAACGCAAGAGGTGACGCATGGCGGCGATCCAGTCAGCAGCCTGAATGCGCTCAGGGACTATTGGCATGAACGCAGCGGAAGCCACCGGGTAGTTTTCGTCGGCAATTCACAGATGCATGCGATCAGTCTGGCGGCTGACGAAAGGCCCGTCAACGCCCCGGAAAAGACCTATTTGGATTTGGTTGGCGACGATCTGCGACGCAACAATCCGAACGAACTCCTATATCGCCTCTCATCCAGCGACATGAGTTATCCCGAAGTCCTCTGGGAACTCAGCTACATGCTCGATGATCCAGATCTGCGACCCGCAGTCGTCGTTCTTCAGATGAATTACCAGGCTTTCTGGACAGGCGGGATTCGCGACAGCGTGCTGCCCATGTTGCAACGTCCGTCCTTTCGAGTCCGCATGGAACGGTTCGCCGCTTCTGGTCGCCCTGATGCAACCGCTTATGCAGATGCTTTACGCCGATACGATCAGTTCGTAGCTACAAGCAGTACGAACTCCATGGAAGCCGATTCCGGGCTGACGTCGATATTGAGTCTGCGCGTTACACCCGGATACGAAGTGGAGACGCGCACGCGGGAATGGCTTGCCATAGTGTCGCCTACGGAGCAACGTGCGGCGCTGCGAGAGTCATTTGAGAATGCTCTGTATCGCGGCCGACTATACCTGTTGCGGTTGAAACCTAGCACGGCGCGTTCCATTACCGGTTCCCGATTGCTGGCAGCGCGCTCTGCCGTGGATTCGATTGCGGAACTGTGCGCGGCCAACGGCGTTCAGTTACTGCTCTTCCATGCGCCCCTGAATCCTGCGGTCTCGCTCTATCGGACACCAAGAGATCGTGAGGGTTATCACGATTTTGTTAGCGGCGTTGCGGCGGACTATCACCTAACGCTGTTCAACTTTGAAAATAGTATCAGCGCGGAATATTGGGGCCACCTGTTAAACGGACCTGAACCTTTGCACATGAGCCGGACAGCCCATCGCCAGATGGCCAAACAAATCCTCAAATCGCTGCACTCGATGAGGATCTGGAACTAACAGCATGCAATTCAATTCCTATTCATATCTCGGCGTGTTGCTCTTGACGGTCGGCGGATTCTGGGCTTTGCCAGCGCGATTTCGCCGATGGTACGTGCTGGCGGTCAGTATTGGGTTTTATGCCACGTGGAGTCCGCTATTTGTGCTGGTGCCGGTTCTACTCTGTTCCGGAGTCTTCGTGCTGGCGCGGAAGATCGCCTCGGATCCTAATCAAGGCCTCTGGTATTGGATAGCAATTGCCTACGCATTCGCCTTTCTGGTGGTGTTCCGTTCTGAACGGGGACTCGGTCCCGCCTTGGCCGCTCTCGAAGGCAGTCTGCGAATGACGCCGGGCAGGACCATGCTTCAGGCCGCGGTTCCCCTAGGGATTTCGTTCTACAGTCTCGAGGCGATCAGCTATCTGATCGACGTCGGGCAGAGACGCGTGAAGCCCGCAGGCCTTACCGATTTGTATCTTTTCATCATGTTCTGGCCGCACCTGATTGCGGGTCCAATCGTCCGCTTCCGCGAATTGGCGCCGCAACTTAAGTTCACAAAGAACTTCGAGCTTCCCATGCTGCTCGCAGGATTGGATCGGCTGATCTGGGGTTTAGTACAAAAGAACGTGCTGGCCAACCCGCTGAGCCGGTTCGTGGCTGAAGGCTTTTCGGGCCCGATCTCGGGAGCGAACACATGGCTCGACAATTGGTTCTTGGCAGTCGCCTTCGGCTTGCAAATCTATTTCGATTTCGCGGCGTATTCGAACATGGCCATTGGTGCGGCCAAGATGATTGGAATTACCCTTCCGGAAAACTTCCGCTTTCCGTATCTCGCCAAGAATCCGCCGGATTTTTGGCAGCGCTGGCACATCACGTTGTCGCGCTGGATCCGTGACTACCTCTTCTTCCCCATCAACGCACGATTTCAGGGGGCCCCCCTGACGCTGTATTTGAGTCTGGTGGGAATCATGGCAGTTGTTGGACTGTGGCACGGAGTGGGTGGTGGTTTCCTGCTCTGGGGCACCCTGCACGGTTGTTACCTGGCTGCATATCGAATCTGGGAAAGAATCCATCAGAAGCACGCTCTCGCGGCAAAACCTTCCCGCCATTCCGGTGCGCTCTTGCAGCTGATAACCCTGGTCGCGGTCACCGTTGCTTGGGTGCCGTTCCGTGCGGAGACGACACACCAGGCCATCGAGATGCTGAGGTCGATGATTTTCAGTTTCAGCCCTAGAATTAGCTTTTCCCTCAATTCTTACCTTGTGACTTTGTTGATCGCTGCGGTTTGCGTTCTGGAGCCGGTGTTGCGGGACGCCATCGATAAATTGGATGCCCTCGCCCAGCCGCACGTCCGACTGGCAATAGCAAATACTTACCTATTGCGCCCCGCGCTTTACGCACTCGGACTTTTCCTGTTCGTCATTTTTGACGAACGCAGCGTTCAGTTCATCTATTTTCAGTTTTAACCGACAAAAATAATTTGGAAAGGAGAAATCGATGCGAGAAGACTTGATTTCAGCGCTGAGGGGGATGATCGTCAACGATCTGTTTGTCGAGATCGCGGAGGAGGAGATTGGTCTTGACGATGGGCTACGAACGGTGGTTGGGCTCGATTCGGTGGGATTCGTCGAACTGCGCGTACTGT
>Ga0210384_10004546_pt1 | contig 15448 bp, 13 predicted proteins | sample IncBWH2MmetaG_FD_160574 | JGI IMG/M metagenome (GOLD analysis project Ga0210384, IMG submission 160574) | Forest soil microbial communities from Barre Woods Harvard Forest LTER site, Petersham, Massachusetts, United States - Inc-BW-H-2-M | ecosystem: Environmental > Terrestrial > Soil >...
CGCTGCCCAGATCGATGATCTTCGCGCCAGCGGGAACACCTATTTGCGACGACAATCCAACCTGCTTGATCTTGTCTCCCTCGATCAGAACGGTGGCCGGCGCGAGTACATTCCCCGTGCGCGGATCGAGTAGTCGGCCGGCTTTGACCAGAGTGACGGGAACGGATTGAGCGCCCAGTTGTGCCGTTGAAACCAGCGCCGCAAACAGGACCGCGAGAAACAGGCCATACCTTCGCACTCGCATGGGCGGCTCCTTTGAAGTTAACGCAAAATGCCAGGCATCCTAAGGATGCTCATAGCGCTCACTACTACTACAAATAGCAGCAATCCTACTACATGTTCCGTTTTGATCAATTAGACGCAGCTGGCCCGCGCGGGTAAGCAGTTCACCGTGGTTATCGGTTCATGGCGAAACAGCAGGCCGTATGTGCGATGGTCTGAAAGACGCCGGCCGCGACGACGGCAGCAAACACCGAAGCCAATAACAGGCTTGCTGCGCGATATGTTGTTTTTGGCGGCCCGGACAGGTGTGCCAAGCGATAGCTCAGGTGCGAGGACGCTGTTGCTTGCAGAAATCGTGGTTGTTCCGGCACTGCAAGTTTGGCCAGCGCCGAAACCAGTGCTTGTCCATGCGCGCACCGGATAACAGATTCATCGCAGGAGAGCTCGCGATAGAGTGCCGTCCGCGCTCCAGCGAGCCAGATGAGCGGGTGGAACCATAAAACGCACAACGAAATTTCGTAGAGCAGACGGAGCAGATTGTCACGCCGTCTGGCATGCGCTAGTTCGTGAATCAGGACAGCGCGGAATTCACGCGGATTGAGCAACCGATCGATGCCGGTGGGAAGCAGGATACGAGGGGAAAGGACTCCGCGAACTGCGGGGCTCAGATGCCTCTCACAGAAACTCACGGGAATGCCATCCGCTACGAAGTCAGGCATCATGCCACCATCGCTCAAGTGGGCTTGCTCCTCGCGACGCTCTCTGCTTATACGCGAAACTAATCGGATAAACATACAGAAAGCGCCCGCTATCCATATCACGGCAAGCACCCCGACCGACCGGCCTTTTGTCATACCGGATATCGGCCCGACAAAAGCAGCGAGTGGCCTGGACGACGTAAAGTACCGTCCCCAAAGCATATCGATCAATGCTCCTGAAGGCACAACGAAATTCAATGCGGTCACAACCCAAACCCAATATTTCGTGGTCGCGCTTGCGGCCCGGATGGATGTCAGCACCCAGGCTGCGCAACCTACAATCGATGCATACAGCAGATGGACGGTGAAGTGATACATCATGTATGTTTGCTTCCGCGGGTTCGGCCGTTCTTATCACCGAGTGCCGCACTCTGCAATGCTTTCAGGTCCCGCAAGCTCAGGGCGCCATTCTCGAGCAGGTTAGAGACGAGCAGACGCGGCGAGCCGCCGAAAAGATCGAGCAAATCGCGTACCAGCCTGCTGCGGTATTGGCTTTGATTGACGGCCGGCTCAAATAGCTGGGCATTGCCGATCTTCTTTACCTTGCGCAACGCACCCTTCTCCTCCAGTCTATAGACGAACGTTTGCACGGTTGTGTAAGCAACACGTTCGTCCTCAGGGAGGCTCTCCAGGACCTCGCGCACAGACGCAGTCCCCAGTTTCCAGTACTGTTCCAGGATTCTAGTTTCAGCTTTTGAAAGACGCGGTTCTTTCATAATCTCCTACCTATCCCGGCAATGCTACTACAAGAAACGGCACATTGGCATGATTCTTCTTCGGGATCCTTCGGTACGGCTAAACGCTCTCGTGATCACAAAAGCAGGGTGTCCAGGCTGGTGTGGTTACTCAAGACTGCGGCTTTGGCGTGCTCGGGTCTGGCAGGCGCTACCGTAGTGAATGCCGCAGTACGCAGGAAGGACAGATTTTGTGGTGCGCGCTTTCTTCGTGAGTACGGTTTCCGCTTCATGACCGATGGCCTCCATGCCGCCGATCAATGATCGGGTGATGTCGCGGCGGTAGGGTCAGAGTTGCTCGTGATACGGGAGCAATCGCGAACGTGCCAAGAACGATCCCGCCGAAAACCCTTCCGGCTTCCGCTCTACTTCAAGCCAAGCTTTTTTCCCGCCGCCAGCAGTGCGATCGACTCGCGAATGCGCCTTTCGCGCGTTTCCGATTGTTTGGCTGTATGAATCCAAACGACGAAGTCACGTCGGTAGGTGGGCGCCAGCTCCCGAAAGAATTCCCACGCCTTGGAATTTGCCTTCAGCGCCTTGGCGATGTAGACCGGTAGGTCGGGGATTACCGGTCGTGGCGCGTACGTGTTGCTCGTTGGTGCCGCCGCGAGACCGGCCGACGTCAGCAGGTCCGCCGCCTTGAGTTCCACCCACCGTTTCCGATTGATGTCCGACCACTTGCTCGTGGGCTGTCGCGGCGTGACCTTGAGGGCGTATCGGTCGTCATCGAGACGTTTGATAAGACTGTCGATCCATCCGAAGCAAAGCGCCTCACGAACGGTGTCTTCGTAGCGGATCGACTTTACCCCTGTATGGGCCTTGTAGAACACGAGCCAGACTCCTGGACTCGACGTGTGATGCTTTGCCAGCCACGCTCGCCATTGTCGGCGACTCCGAACTTGCAGCGTCATGAGTTCTGCCGTCATGCTGACTGGCCTCCGCTGCGCCTTTTCATGGACAATAGCGCTCCGCCCACAATGGAACGTTAAGAACCCGGCTGCTTTAGCTCCGGCTGTATACACGACCAATGGCTGTGGATGATCTTCCACGTCCCGCCAATCCGACTGTACACCTCAGTGGAATTCCAGCGAGCCAGGACACGTTCCGGAGCACCAGGCAGTTTTCCGTAGTTGACAAGGTTGAACGTCAGGAGCGCCACGTCTCCATGGCGCTGAACCTTAGGATCGATCATCTCGTATCGTGGATCCGTGAACGGAGGCTTCATTTTCTTCATCGGCGCCAGCCGCACTTGCATCGCGTCAAGCCCGTCGACGCGCCTCTCCGTAAACGGATCGAAATACGTTACCTCTGGGGCTTGGAGGTCGAGGTAGCCCTGAGGGTCCAACCTAATCCAGCGGTCAAGCGCAGAACGCTCCAGGGCGACGAGTTCTTCGAGCAAGCGATCCACGGAACCTTCTCCGTCCTGAGTGGGCATCGCGCAGGACACAATGAGTCCACACGAGAGGACCGTTCAGGTATCGCGCCCAATTATGCCAAAGCGGAAGCTCCAGGAGTATTGTCGGCAAACAGGAAGTGATCGGGGTTAGTGTCCCATTTCGCACAGCGGTAAGCTCCGGATGCTTACTCGATCTCCCGCACCGGCTTCTGGAACGAAGCTCCAGCGGCGGTCAGCACCATTAGTCCGCCCGCGAGCAGAAACATGAGCTTCAAGCTCCACGCAACCAAGAATCCTGCAACTGCGAGGGAGATGGGGGTAATTCCGAAGGAGGCAAGCATGAGTACGCTCGCAACTCGCCCGCGCACGGCGACATTGATCCGCTGCATGATCCAGGCGCCGATATGGATGTTGACCATTCCCGCCGCTGCGCCCATGATCAGCAGCACGCTGGCGATGCTCCACACTTTCTCCAGCAGGCCGATGGATCCCAAGCAGACACCCAACGCCGACGACACCAGAAGAATCATCACGCCGCGCCGGCGAATCTTCCAGACACCGGCCAGCAGCGCGCCTAGCAAACTTCCCGCGGCAACCGCCGAGATCACAATGCCGTAGTCGGCAGGCGAACCGAATCTCGTTTTGGTCAAGTACGCCAGACCAATCGAAACCGGCCCGGCAATACAGAAGTTCAGGATCGTGGCCAACAGCATCAGCGAGCGCAGCGGCACATCCTTTCCCACGTAGGCGATTCCCTCCGCGATCGAGTGCAACACCGCTTTCCGGGCAGTCTGAGACTTAGGTGGATCCGGCAGCTTCCACAGCGCACCGATAATGAACAAGAAACTGATCGCGTCCACGAAGAAGGCCCATGCCACACCCAGCGTTTTGATCACAAACCCGGCCGGAACTGGACCAACAATGGTGGTCATCTGCGCCGTGCTTTGGCTGACTGACGATGCCGCGACCAGTTGTTCGCGCTTCAACAGCGAGGGCACGTAGGCCGTTTGTGCAGGAGCGGCAAATGCATCGGCCACGCCAAAAGCAACCGCCAGAGCGTAAAGCTCCCAGGTCAGCAAGACGCGCAGCCAGACCAGAACACCGATCACCGTGACACAGACAGTGCGCGCCATCGCCGTGGCAATCATGATCTTGCGTGCGGACATGCGATCGCTGACGGCGCCTCCCATGAGCATGAGCAGAGCGCGCGGAATAGCGCCGGCCATCATGATTGCGCCCATGGCCACAGCGGAACCTGTCTGCTGCAAGACCAGCCAGGGCAAAGCGACAAAATAGAACTGGTCGCCCAGCAGCGAAATCGTGCCGCCGGCCAGCCAGAGGCGATAATTCGGGTTGCGCAGCGGATGCTCGACGGCTGTGATGGGCACATTTACAGTGGAAACGGTTGCAGCAGCCATAAGAATCTCCTCAATGCGTTTACCGGCGGGACCAAGCCCCGAAAAAGCATGTGTCGGCACGCGGTTGCTTCGCTTAATGTAAATGTATATTTACATTTACATTCGTGTCAAGCATTATCTTTGCTGAGCTGATATAAAGGAAAGCCATGGCCGCTAAGACACTCGCTCCCCAACAAGCCCGCAGCCGGGAATCGCTGCGTAAGTTGTTGAAGGCCGCGGCGGAAGTCCTGGGACAGCAAGGACTCGAGGGCACCACCATTCCGCGCATCGCCCAGCACGCGGGATTGACGCCCGGGGCCATCTATCGCCGTTTTCCTGACAAGGATGCGCTACTCGAGACGGTGATCATCGGCATCTTGGAGCGTCAGGACGAGAGGCTGCGCATGATGCTTACGCCCGCCATGGCGCGCCAGATTCCGCTGGCCGTGTTTGCCGAGCAGCTCATCAACAACATGCTGGTCAGCTTCCGCGCCAACCCCGGACTGCTGCGTGCCTTCCGCCAGTTCGCGCAGGGCCGTGATCACACGGCGTTTTACAGGAAAGTCAACAGGCTGGAGATGGGCACCTACCAGTACCTGGTCGAGTTGTTCTTGGTACATCGGAAGGAGGTCAAGCATCCCGACCCGCAAATGGCGGTGTCTTTTGCCCTGATGATGCTGATCAGCGCTCTGATAGAGCTGATTCTGGTGGATCATGATATGAAGTACTGGCAGGCCGTGATTCCAAAGGATGACCTGTCACTTAAGCGCGAGCTCCTGCGCTCTTTTCTGAGTTATTTGGGTATCGAGCATAAGAATAACTGAACGCTGCACCAATAATTACAGGCCGGCATCTCTCGGAGGTTCGCATTCTGATCTTCAACTCCGCCGATGCGACTCTTTGCTAGACTGTACGGTCATGAAACTCTTCGTGCTTCGCACTCTTTGCATATTGGCATTCCTGGCGACCCAGGTAGCCGCCCAAGATGTTGTCCCCCTCAACACCGGCACTGCGCCCGGCTCGGCACCGGAGAACTATCCGGAGAAGCGGTACTTTTCGAAAATCTGGAACACCGAAGTCGTCACCAATGTGACCAAGCCGAGCCTGATCGTTTTCAAGCCTTCTCCGGAGTTGAGAAACGGCACCGCAGTGGTGATCTGCCCCGGCGGTGGTTTTATGGCCCTTTCCATCAACAGCGAGGGCATCGATGTTGCCAAGTACCTGGCTGCGAGAGGTGTGACCGCCTTTGTGTTGAAGTACCGCCTGGCACACACGGGCGAGGACGCTACGCAGGAATTTACCAGTTTGATTGCAGACAGGCAGAAATTTGAAGAAACCGTGGGCAATGTTATTCCGCTGGCCGTAGCCGACGGGTTAGCGGCGGTCACTTACGTTCGGCAGCACGCTTCGGAATGGGGAGTTTCCTCCGACCGAGTCGGCATTATCGGATTTTCCGCTGGCGGCGGGGTCACTGCCGGAGTTGCCTTCCATTACGCACCCGAAGGCCGGCCTGCCTTCGTGGCCCCGATCTATGCGGGTGGGACAACGTTCAAAGAAGCTGCCGTTCCGGCGGATGCGCCGCCCATGTTTGTTGTGGCTGCGACCGATGATCAGCTCGGGCTCGTGCCGGTAAGTGTTGCCTTGTACGAAAAGTGGACGGTTGCACACAAATCGGCCGAATTGCATCTGTATGCCAAGGGTGGCCACGGCTTCGGAATGCGAACGCAAAATCTCCCCGCGGATCATTGGATCGACAGGTTTGCCGATTGGCTTCAGTTTCAAGGCTGGTTGAAAAAGTGACTATTGCGACTTGCTACCGATTGCGGCCCGTCCAATCCCTGCTACGTCGCGTAACCGAAGATCGAATATCGGGCCGATTTCTCCGGTAACGGCGTCTGGAACCAGCCTTAAGTTAGGTCAGAATTGCCATGCGACCTGCAAATCGCGCGGCTTGTTGACGGCGTAGTGCCGCAGATAGTCCAGTTCGAGGGTGGTTAGCGACCGGGGTTTGCCTTGGTCCGTCAAAACAATCCAGATTTCATTCTCAATCCAGAAGCGATACAGAAACTCCGAAAAAGATGAAGCACAGTACGCAAACTCTAATCCGCTCAGGTCAATGCGTTCAAGATGACAGGAGGGATTCTCAATCCAATCTGAGTTTTCGACTTTGAGACCGTACAGGTCTGGGGATACGAGCACGGCACAATCACCTCCGGGCAGAATGTGCAAATACCAATGCGAGCATGACTGTGAATCTGAAAGAAAGTGGACCAGGTGTCCGGGAATCGAACCAATCGTCTCCACTATGCGTTCGCCTGGGTCGAGATAACAATCCGTGCAAGAACGCACCCTTGACTGCGATTCAGGATGTGCCATGAACCGTCTGAAACTTTTGGGCAGCTGAATATGCGCTCGTAGTGCCAACTCTTCTACGAAAGAAGGTTGAATATCGCGCTCGTAGCGGTTCAATCCTCCCTGAGCGTGCACCCATCCATGTGTCCGTAGCCATTTGCAGTCGTCATCGAGCCCGATGGGGATCAGTGGAAGGTCCGCTAACTGAGAGGATTCGTATGTATTGTGTTCGGGTAGCTGGCGATAACCAGGCAATTGAATATGTATCCATCGATGCGGCAACGCGGACCACGGGCTAGAATCACCCACAATGTTTTCCTCTTGGCTCTTTATATCATCGGAGCCATGCTAACTCGTGGCCACGCCCACCAGGGCAAGCAGCAGCGCACAAGTGGCGTTTAAGGGCACACCTCGGTAGAAGAGGATTCGATTGGGCCACATAACGACCCGTAGTAGATGAGTCGAGGAAAAGCCATAAAGGCGGAACGTCTGACTTGGCTTCACGGCCGACCAAAATGTACACCTCAAGGGTCTCCGCATGCAACGCACCCGCCAGGGCTTTCGGTGCCGAGCCCTTCGGAACGGTTGCGAATTCCGAACGCTATTTCGGGGGTAGGGTCGGCTTCAGTGGTCCAATCTGTGCACCCGCGCCTAACCTGCAGCATGGAAAAGAGTTAAGCCCGCGCTGGGCATCACGATTGACCATAAGGCTTGTCACACGAGACTTTTTGTTGTCGGGAACCAATTGGCCCTCCTTTCCGTATAAGCGATTATGGAAACGCTGCTGGCAGACGTCCGCCATTCCTTGCGCGTTCTGAGCAAGAGTCCTGGTTTCACCGTCGTCGCGGTCCTGGCCCTGGCGCTCGGCATCGGCGCGAACACGGCAATCTTTTCCGTGATTGACCAGGTTTTGCTGGCCCCGCTGCCATTCCCGGAATCCGAGAGAATCATGCGCATCGAGCGTAAGTTCCCGGGCGGCAACGGATCGTCGATTTCCATCCCCAAGTTCATGGCATGGCGAAAGAGCCGTACATTTCAATCCGTGGCCGCCTATGATTTCGGCAGTGTCAGCTTGAATCTGGGAACGAGCGACCGCCCCAATCCAGTCAATGGAATGCACGTCAGCGCGGAGTTCTTCGGTGTCTTTGGTGTCACGCCCCTTCTCGGGCGGACCTTTTCTCCAGAAGAGGACTTGCCAAACGCGGGCAAGTTCGCCGTACTCACCTTCAACATGTGGAAGAACCACGTGGGCGGGGACCGCGACATTGTGGGTAAGACGATCACTCTCAGTGGAGAGCAGTATGTTGTGCTCGGAGTCTTGCCTGAAGACTACCAGTCTGATCCACCCACCGATCTCTACCTTCCCGGGCAATTCGATCCGAACAGCACGAATCAGGGAAACATCTACTACGTGGCCGGGCGACTTCGGCCTGGCGCGTCCATAGCATCGGCTCAGGCCGAGCTGGCAGTCATCGCCGATCAATTCCGCGCAGCCCACTCGGACATCATGGACAAGTCCGAAAGCGTGGACGTGGTTCCGCTGCGGGTGGCCATCGGCGGCGAAGTCCGTTTCGCGCTTCTCGTTCTGGCGGGCGCAGTCGCTTTCGTGCTGCTGATTGCTTGCGGAAACGTTGCCAGCCTGCTGCTGGCACGCGCTACCGGACGGCAGAGAGAGATTGCCATTCGCACGGCCGTAGGCGCCAGCCGCGGACGCATCATCCGGCAATTGCTGACAGAAAGCATCTTGCTGGCTCTGGCCGGTGGAGCGGCCGGACTGATCTTGGGCGGCATCGGCGTTCGCATGCTGCTTGCGCTGAGTCCTGGGAACATTCCGCGCATCAACGCTCCCGAACATTCCCTGGGCGGGTTGATGCTCCTTGATTGGCGCCTACTCGTGTTTCTGTTTGGCATATCGCTGGCCACTGGTTTGCTGTTCGGGCTCTTTCCCGCGCTGCGCGTCTCTCGCTTCGACGTGAATGCGGCTCTGAAGGAATCCAGCGGCCGTTCCGGGACAGGATTCAAGCACGGCCGGGCAAGGGGACTGCTGGTGATCAGTGAGATTGCGCTTGCGGTGGTATTGCTCGCCGGCGCTGCGCTGATGATTCGCACGTTCGCCGGTTTGCGCTCCGTCAAACCGGGAATCGATCCTTCCAACGTGCTCACTCTGAGGACCGCGATTTCCGGGAGACGTTACGGCAGCACAGCACAAGTGGAGAACATGGTGCGCCAGGCAACCGACCGCATTCAAGCCTTGCCCGGTGTTCGCGTTGCCGGCTGCGCTGTCTCGGTGCCCATGGACCAGGTGGGCATCGACCTGCCATTCAGTATCGAGGGCCGTACGCCGAAGATCGCCGAAAAATGGGAGGGGGACGAGTATTGGCGGTTTGTTTCCCCCGGTTATTTCGAGGCGCTCCGCATTCCTCTTCTTCGCGGTCGGGTCTTCGACCGCACCGATACGGAAAGCGCGGCCCATATAGTGATCGTCAACGAAGCGTTCGCTCGGAAGTATTGGCCGGACCAGGATCCCATCGGGCATCGCATGCTGATCGGCAAAGGACTGGGAGCCGATTTTGACGAGCCGGCGCGTCAAGTTGTGGGCATTGTCGGCAGCGTGACGGAGAGCGGGCTGGCCGCTGGAATGGTGCCCGTGATGTACGTTCCTCAGAGCCAGATTACTGACGGATTAACCAGACTCGGCGCCAGCCTGCTACCGTTAAGCTGGGTGATTCGCACCAGCGGCGATCCACTCTCGATCGCTTCCGGAGTCCGACATGAATTCGAGAGCCTGGATCCCCAGTTGGCGCCCTCGCATGTTGTCAATATGGATCAGGTGATTGCCGAGGGCAACGCGCGGCAGAACTTCAACACGCTGCTGCTTACCGTATTTGCCTCGATTGCATTGCTGCTTGCGGCAGTCGGAATCTACGGCCTGATGTCCTACGCCGTGGAGCAACGCATGCAAGAGATTGGAATCCGAATGGCGATGGGAGCGGACCAGGGAACCATCATGAGACTGGTCCTGGGGCAGGGTATGCGTCTGGCCGTGGTTGGAACTGCTATCGGTTTAGCTGGAGCGTATGGCCTGACACGGCTGCTGGCGAAATTCCTGTTCGGCGTGAAACCGAGCGACGCGCTGGCATTTTCAATCGTCGCAGCGACGCTTATTGTGGTTACCTTACTGGCCGCCTTCGTTCCTACCAGAAGGGCCATGCACGTGGACCCGATTGTGGCCCTTCGACAAGAATAGGCAGGCTCCTCCGGCATTCGAGCGAGTTTCTTGCGCTTGTACGATAACGCCCGGATGGCGGGCACCCGCCAGGGACCGACTGCAATTTGCGATTGAGCTTCCCCCAAGTTTGCACAATGGACTCCGGGCTCCTTGGGACTTCACTTCTCCGTGTATATGAGCTTTCCGCTTCGGATTGTGTAGCGCACTTTGGAAAATGCTGTGGCATCCTGCGCGGGATCGGCGCGCAGGACTACCAGATCCGCTTCCATTCCGTTCGCGATTCGGCCGTTATGGTCCGAATATCCGAATCTCCGCGCTGGATTCGTAGTGAGCGATGCCAGGATTCGCTGACAATTCATTCGCGCCTGCGACATAAGAGTGAACTCCAGAACGGTATCAAAATGATCTGTATAGCCGATATCGGTGCCGAACAGAATGTCCGCACCCGCCTCGGAGTACCCGCGCAGTTCCGCACCATTTTTGCGATCCAAGCCTCGCGTTGCTGGTCGCGTCCCTTTTCCTTGCGCGCCTCAAAATCAAATAGCGTTAAGGTTGGTATCAGCGTTAGGTTCGCGCTTTTTAATCGGGAGACGAACTCCGGAGTCCATGGCGGTGATTGCGGGACTGTGTGTGCCAGCACATCCACCCCGCTATCCACCGCGACTTCCACACCGTCCAGATTCTGAGGATGCGCAAAGACCGGCATGTGGTGGCGATGCGCCTCCACGACTGCGGCCTTGGCAGTCCCCAAGGGTAAGACTGCAACCTTATCCCGCCCTGCTAGGAACCGGTAAACAACTTGATGCCATTCGCGCCTTTCGCAGCATGATCACGCACTAGAGAAATAGCTTGAATGGCCGTTTTGGTGTCTGGGATACGGATGTGGTTCTCTTCCAGAAAATCACGGACGTACAACGGTTCGATCGTCCAAATGGGCTCGCCAACGGTGAGAATGTGTGGTCCGCGAAGCTCGTCGTTCTCGATCCGGCGGCGCAGTTCGAGAGTGTTGTCGAGCTCTGGAGCGATGTCGAACACGGCGGTAAACCCCAGCGGTTGAACATAATGTCCAACTGCTTATCTAACTCGGCGGCGCTAGCTTCGCGCACGTGAAGAAGACCGGGAGTGAGAATATGGACATGGCTGTTCCACAAACCCGCGGCTGCAACCAGCCCTTTACAGTCAATTACGGTCGCGTCGCGCGGGATCTTGATCGTGGAGCTCGGTCCAACAGCAAGGATCTGGTCGTCGTTTGACATCCTCCACGCCATTAATCGCGTGGATTCCTACGGCGCCATGGCAGTTTCGCGTGGACGCTTCGGCGGGTTCCTGCTTCACAGATCAGCCTCACTGCGCCGCATCTCCACAGGCTTCACAACGGGCTCATCCGGCCCTAGGTCCATGTTTCAGGACGCGGAGAATTATGACAAAACCACGAGAAACGCAAGCCTTATATCCCCGGCCTCAAGTGCCGGGGGTTTACGACCCATTTAATGGCAAAAGGATGGAACCGTTTTCAATTGGAGATTCTGTAGGGGACGGGTAAATTCTTGCGCCAATCAGTGCCAGATCGGAGGCACGGTTCGGCTCGTTCGCAAGAAAAACCAGGATCAAGAGAAGAGGCAGAGCGAATCGGATTCGCATATCGGCATTATACGTCCTCAGGAAATCGACGAGCGGCCGGGCAGCCAGCGTCGCACCGAACAACAATAGGCGTCGTAGGGCACGCCAAATGTGGCGCGGAGATGTGGCTCTTCGTAGAGGATGACAAAGAGGTGCGCGAGTAGAAGCCACGGCAGAGCGAAGAGCAGAATGGAGGGCGACTGTTCGTACAAGCCGAAGCCTGCGAGCACCAGGACGCCGCCGATATACATCGGATTGCGCACGCACCGGTACGGCCCAGCGGCTACGAACTTGCGCGGCGGGTCCATCGGCGCGGGCGTGCCTTCGCCGCGGTTGACGAACGTCGCAATGCAGGCGAAGGCCAGAGTTCCACCGGCAGCCATCAGGGCAATGCCCAAAGCGGGCGTCCAGCCGGAAAAGGTGAAGCTAAGAGTCGGGTCGTACCGGCGGTGCAGGCTCAGTGCCACCCAGCCCCATAGAAAAATGAATGCGGTGCTGAACAATATCGCGCGAAGCGCGATGAAGAGCGTTTTCATGGCTTGGGCCTCTCAAGAAATAAACAGGTACTTCGTCCAGTTGCGGTTGAGATTCATGCTGGGCTTCTGATTGATATTACTGGCCGGCGTAGCCGTTGGTTACACTATTTCTTGTGGCCGACTTCGGCTGGAATCGACTCGGCTAAAGGCGAATGTAATGCGAAAGTGTTCTGATCCTCGGGAATCTATCCTTAATATGTCGCTTTAGATAGCGCCGGGCCATAGGCTTTGGTGGGATTTGCCGATACGGAGCACTAGGGTGACTGTTGCGGGCTATTCGGCGCCGAAGACCTTGAAAGCGGCTATCGCGGGTGCGAGAATGAAATCCCCTTCTGAGGAACCGTGGTCATCCATATCTGACTGCTGAACCTCACTATTCCACGCCCGCCTGCAAGAACCTGGGCGTCCATTTTCCTTTCTGACTGCTGACCATGGAGCACCAAGCCGCAATGGATGGTCTGCAAGGTGAGGCTGGATGCGCTCGTTGAGATTTTCGATCGCCATGGCCAGGGTGTGCTGCGCGCTGCTCCTGGTTGTTGTGGGAAGGCCAGTTGCGAGCGGCGGCCAGGCACATCCACACAACGCGATCCAAGGTTACGGCCACCAAGCATGGCAAGCGCCAGAAGGTCTCCCTCAGGATTCCGTGCAAACGATCCTTCAGACGCGTGACGGCTTTCTCTGGGTGGGAACAGAGAGGGGCCTGGCACGGTTCGATGGGCTCCGCTTCGATGTCTTCAAGAGCAAGGACACCGGCGGAATCAAGATCAATTACATAGAAGTGCTTTATGAAAGCCGCGATGCGACTTTGTGGATTGGTACCCGCGACAGCGGCCTCATCGGGATGAAAAATGGCAAATTCACTGCGTATCCGACCGCAAATGTTTCCGGCGGTGAAGATGTCACATCCATCCAGCAGGATCGGGATGGCAGCATGTGGATCGGGTTCAAAAGCGGCGGGCTCGGGCACTGGATCGACGGCAAGCTTACGGTGCTCACCACGAAGCAAGGTCTGTCGAGCAACGCAATTGAAGCCTTATTGTCAGCGGCCGACGGAACTCTGTGGGTGGCAACCGACGATGGCGGACTCGACCACTGGGACGGCCGACGCTTCATAGTCTTCAACAGCAAAAACGGATTGCCGAGTGATTCAATCTCTTCGTTGTTCGAAGACGCCGATGGCGCTCTGTGGATCGGAACGAATCGAGGCCTGGCACGATGGAAATCGGGGAAATTCACGTTGTATACCACCAAAAACGGGCTTTCGAGCGCAGCAGTGCTATCGCTCCATGGGGATCGGGACGGGAACTTGTGGATTGGCACGGACGGAGGCGGCCTGAACTTCCTGAAGAATGGCGCGATCAGAATTTTCAATTCAGAAATGGGTCTGACGAATAACGTCGTATTGTCCATCGCCGAGGACGCCGAGGGTGGTATCTGGATTGGCACTGACGGCGGTGGCCTCGATCAACTCAGAAAGGTCAGCTTCAGCAGTTATGGGCGTGAGTCAGGGCTGAGCGACGACTACGTGCGGACTGTCATTGGTGACGGAGCCAGCGGCTTATGGACAGGCACGAACGGAGGACTCAGCCACTGGAAAAACGGAGAGTTTTCGAATTTCACAGCAGGAAGCGGCCTGAAAAACAACGTTGTCCGGTCACTCTATTTGGACCATGAAAAAGCTCTGTGGATTGGGACGGATGGCGGTGGCGCGAGCCGCCTGAAGGATGGAAAGTTCACATTGTTTGGCACCAAGAGCGGTTGGCCCTCAGACGTAATCATGGGCTTTGCGGAAGACGTACACAATCATCTGTGGATTGGCACGATCAGCGGCCTCGTGGAGATGGATGGAAGCAGCGAACGGACGTATACGACGCGAGACGGTCTTTCCAGCAACGTAATCTTGGATGTTGTGGCGACACCCGATGGGTTCCTGTGGATCGGCACAGCTCACGGGTTGACAAGATTGAGTGCTTCGAAATTCCTCGCCTACAACGCCCGTAATGGCCTTTCCGACGAAGCGGTTTCGGCGGTCTATGAAGATGCGAAAGGCACGATGTGGATAGGAACCGAGGGTGACGGTTTGTTTCGGTTGAAGAACGAAAGGTTCAGCCAATATACGACAAAGGACGGACTCATCGACGATGTGATTCCCGAAATTATGGAAAGCGATGAAGGGGATCTATGGCTTTCAGGCAACCGCGGTATCTCTCGAATCAGCAAGGCGGAGCTGGACGATTTTGCGGACGGGAAGATAACCAGAGTGCACGCGCATGAATATGGCGTTGCGAATGGGATGAAGAGCAGTATCTGCACCAGCGGAGGACGGCCTTCGGGCTGGAAGGGCCATGATGGAAACCTGTATTTTGCCACCGTCAAAGGCCTTGCACGGGTTGACCCAGCGCATTTGCTAGTAAATCCTTTGCCGCCGCCCGCGGTCATCGAAAGCCTGGTGGCCAACGGCCGCTCCCTCGTTCCGCAGAATGGACTCAGCGTGCCGCCCGGACAGGGCGACTTGGAAGTCCATTTTGCCGGCCTTAGTTTCGATGAGCCAAAAAAGGTGCAGTTCCGGTATCAACTGTCCGGTTTCGATGCAGACTGGGTGGAAGCCGGCACCCGCGGGGTAGCCTACTACACCAACATTCCACCGGGTGGCTACACCTTCCGCGTCATCGCCTGCAACAGAGACGGAGTCTGCGATCCCCAGGAAACGGCTTTGGCTCTGTCTCTCGAGCCGCATTTCTATCAAACCTATCTCTTCTACGTACTTTGCGCCCTGGCCGCCGGTGTTTGCGGATGGGGCATGTATCGCTCGCGCGTTCAGCGCATCAACGAGCAGAAGTCGCAACTCTCGGTCTTGGTGGATCAGCGCACCGCGGAATTGCGAGGCGAGATCCTCCAGCGAGAACACACCGAAGTGGAATTGAAGAGAGCAAAACTAGCCGCGGAAGCTGCCAGCGAAGCAAAGAGCACATTCCTGGCGACGATGAGCCACGAAATTCGGACGCCGATGAACGGGATTCTCGGGATGACGGAATTGGTGCTGGACACCGAACTTACCCCTGAACAGCGCGAGCATCTCGGCGTCGTGCAGCTTTCCGCCGAGTCGCTGCTTTCCATTATCAACGACATTCTGGACTTCTCCAAAATTGAAGCTGGGAAACTGGAACTTGAATCAATCCCGTTCGATCTGCGCGAGAGTCTCGG
>Ga0210384_10004547_pt1 | contig 15440 bp, 16 predicted proteins | sample IncBWH2MmetaG_FD_160574 | JGI IMG/M metagenome (GOLD analysis project Ga0210384, IMG submission 160574) | Forest soil microbial communities from Barre Woods Harvard Forest LTER site, Petersham, Massachusetts, United States - Inc-BW-H-2-M | ecosystem: Environmental > Terrestrial > Soil >...
CTCGGCGGCCGCGATGGTCGCGATCGGCGGCTGTTGCCAGCCGCGCCCGGCGATCAGGGGGGCGGCTTCCTCGAGGGCGGCGTGCAGGGCAGGGTGCATCGCCGGATTGTCGCGCCGGCGCGCCCCGGACGCGCAAAACGTGAAGGGCCCCGCGGGGCCCTGGTCGACGATGCCTGGCTGGGTCAGCTCGCCGCGATCATCCGCCCCGGCCCGCGCTGGCTGGCGCCGGAAGCCGAGTAGACGCTCGTCTCGGCCATCGGCCGCGGAATCAGGATCTCGAGGTTCTGCTCGACCAGCGACGTCGCGCGATACAGGGCCTCGCGCTGGGCCGCGATCTGCGCGTTGGCGAGCGCGAAGCGGGTGCGCAGGGCGGCCGGCATCGTGCCGCGGCGTGCGACCTGGGCGAACTGGTTCATGGCCGCGCGCATCGTGTCGTGCAGCGCGGTGGAGGCGGCCTCGATGGCCGCGATGTCGGGTTGGCAGAGGGCCTGGCCAAGCGTGGCGATGGCCAGCTCGACGGCCGCCAGCGACACTTCCAGTTCGGAGGTGCCGGGCGGCAGGGCGGGGTCAGCCTGCGCGGGCATGCGCGAAGCGGAGGAGGTCGTCACCGCGGAGTCGAGTCAATCAGTGTTGCGGCTGCGAACGGCCGAGCACTTCCTGGGCGTTGGACAGCAGCTTGTCGGCGATGGCGCCGGGGTTGATGCTGAAGCTGCCGTCGCGGATGGCCTGGGCGATGCGTTCCACCTTGGCCTGATCGAAGGACGGATCCTGGCTGGCGTGGGAAAGCATGGTGGCCTCCGGGGACAGTTCGACCTGGGTGCTCGAGTCGTCGTCCAGCGTCGTGGTGACGGAGGACGTCGTGCTCTGTTCGCGCGCGGTGCGCCGATCGTTGTCGATGGCAGTCGTCGCGACGGTGCTGGTGATGGTGCCAATTTTCATGATGCTCTCCTGAGGGCGGGAATGAATGCCCTCATGCCCATGCGGTGTGAGACTGTTTCGACAGTCCCCGGACGAACTTTAGCGACTTTTTTCAAAAACTTTTCCGAGGTCACAACGCCACCTCCACCTGGCGGTCGCCCGTGGGACGCGCGTTGAGGAGACGGCCGCCCTCGGTGCGCACATGCACCGTCTGGCCCTCGATGCCGGCGCCCACCGCCTGGCCTTCGGTGACCACCTGCCAGCCGGGGCCCAGCGCGGTGACGCGCACGGTCTCGCCGGCGGCGAAGAATTGCCGCGCCTTCAGGTCGTTCTGGCGCAGGGTGGCGCCGGCGGCCAGGCTGCGGCCCAGCGTCCGGCCGACGGCCAGCATCGGGTCGCCCACGGCCGCGCCGGGCGCCGCCGCGATGTCCACCTCGGCCTGGCCGAGCTGGCCGGCGTCGAGCACGGTGCCGGCGGGCAGGGCGGTCTTGACGACGGTGGCCTGGGTCCAGACGCTCACCTGGAGCGGGATGGACACGTTCCACGGCTTGGGCCCCTGGGTGCAGCGCAGGCCCATGCGGGTGGCGCCCCACACGGGCAGGCCCGGCGGGAGGTAGGTGGCGATGTGCTGGCACGGGGCGAGCTTCAGGCGCGGGTCGAGCTTGCCGACCGTCACCTCCACGCGCACGCCCCTGGCCTGCTCGGACGTGGCAGCAGAGGCGCCATTGCGGGCCATGGCCGCGACCTGCTGGAGCAGGGCGTCGTCGGGGGTGTAGCCGGGCTCGTCCTGGCCGAACGCCGGCGCGCAGGCCGCGAGCACGGCCAACGCCACGCCGGCGAGGCGGGGAGCGGGCAGGGCGGCGACGGGGGCGAGGGCGTTGGGCAAGGGACTGGGCCTGGGGATTTCGGGATAGGGCCACTTTAGGGAACCCGACACGCGCCGGTGGCCCGAATTGAAGGCCGTTCGCCCGTCTTATCGGCCTTCAGTTTCCAGGCTTGACTTCCACAATCGCTCTCCATGGCCGTCGAACCGTGCCGGATTTGCACTCCCTGGAATCCGGCGCCCGACGGCAGGAACACCGAAGGTGACCCGATGAACCGCATGACCAACTCGCTCGACTTCCAGGCCCAGGCGCTCACGCTGCGGGCGGAGCGTCAGCGCATCATCGCGGGCAACATCGCCAACGCCGACACGCCGGGCTACGTCGCCCGCGACATGGACTTCGCCTCCGCCCTGCGCGAGGCCACCGGCACCCAGGCCGCCGGCTCCACGATGACCGGCGCGACCGCCACGGCGCGCGGCCACATCCCCATCGGCACCGGCTCCACCAGCGAACTCGGCCTGAAGTACGCGGCCCCGTCGCAGACCAGCCTCGACAGCAACACCGTCGACATGGACCGCGAACGCGCCAGCTTCGTCGACAACTCCGTCAAGTACGAGGCCACGCTGCGTTTCATCAACACCGACGTCCGCACCATGCTCGACGCCATGAAGAGCCCCAGCCAGGGTTGAGGAGTAGTTCATGAGCATGATGAAGATCTTCGACATCTCGGGCAGCGCGGTCTCCTCGCAGAGCCAGCGCCTGAACGTCGTCGCCTCCAACCTGGCCAACGTCGACACGGTCGCCGGCCCGGACGGCAAGGCCTACAAGGCGCGCGAGGTCACGTTCCAGACCGTGCTGATGAACACGCCCGACGGCGCGCCCGGCGCGGGCGTGAAGGTGTCCGGCGTCACCGAGAACCAGGCCCCCGGGCGCAAGGTGCATGACCCGGCCAACCCGAGCGCGGATGCCGACGGCTACGTGACGTACTCCAACGTGAACGCGGTCGACGAGATGGTCAACATGATCTCGGCCTCGCGCTCGTACCAGAACAACATCGAAGTGATGAACACCGCCAAGACGCTGCTGATGAAGACGCTGCAGATGGGCCAGGGCTAAAGGAACACCAGTATGGCCATCTCTCACATCTCCTCCACGTCCTCCAGCAACCCGGCGCTCAACGCCCTCAACGGCTTCGGCGCCTCGGCGGCCACGCCCGGCGCCGCCGCCACGAAGGCGAAGTCCGCCGCCAAGACCGGCGCCGACGCGTCCAGCCTCGGCAACACGCAGTCGGCCCAGGACCAGTCCGACCGCTTCCTGAAGCTGCTGGTGGCGCAGATGTCCAACCAGGATCCGCTCAACCCGATGGACTCGGCGCAGGTCACCAGCCAGATGGCGCAGATCAGCACCGTGCAGGGCGTGCAGACCCTCAACAAGACGGTCAGCGGCCTGGACAACCAGTTCACGCAGCTGCAGACCATGCAGGGCGCGGCGCTGGTCGGCCACGACGTCGCCACCGACGGCAACGCGCTGCGCGTCGACGCCGACACGCACAAGGGCGCGGGCGGCTTCGAGATCGACAGCCCGGCCACCAGCGTCAGCGTCGACATCCTCGGCCCGTCCGGCGCCACCGTCGGCACCGTCAAGCTCGGCCCGCAGGGCGCCGGCAGCCACGCCTTCGACTTCGACGTGCCGCCCACCGCGCAGGGCCAGGCGCTGACGTTCCGCGTCAACGCCCTGAACAGCGAGGCGCCGCTCGACTCGAAGCCGTTCGCCTTCAACAGCATCGAGGCGGTGAGCAGCGCCAACGGCAAGCTCGCCGTCGAGCTCGACGACGGCCGCCGCGTCGACTACGCCGACGTCCGCGCTTTCTATTGACTCCAGGAGACATCAAATGGGCTTCCAACAAGGCTTGTCCGGCTTGACCGCCGCTTCGAAGAACCTCGAGGTGATCGGCAACAACGTCGCCAACTCCAACACCTTCGGCGAGAAGTCGTCGCGCGCGGAGTTCGCCGACATGTACGCCGCCGCGATGACGGGCTCGGCCTCGTCCAGCACCCAGGCCGGCATCGGCGTGCAGGTGGCCACGGTGGCACAGCAGTTCACCCAGGGCAACATCACCCCCACGGGCAACCCGCTGGACCTGGCGATCAACGGCAACGGCTTCTTCCAGGTGCAGGATCCGAGCAACCAGATCCAGTACTCGCGCAACGGCCAGTTCAAGGTCAACACCACCGGCAACATCGTCAACGACCAGGGCAACAAGCTGCTGGGCTATCCGGCCGACGCGCAGGGCAACATCGTCCAGGGCGCGGCCCAGCCGCTGCAGCTGCCCACGGGCGGCATCGACCCGCAGCCCACCACCACCAGCACGATGGAGTTCAACCTCGACTCGCGAGGCAAGGTCACCGTGCCGGCGACCGGCCCCGCCATCGACTTCACGAACCAGGCCACGTACAACAACGCCACCTCGGTGACGATGTTCGACGCCAAGGGCCAGCCCGTGGACGTCAGCTACTACTTCCAGAAGGCCACCACCGACCCGACCAACGGCGATACGTGGAACGTGTATGCGACCGCCAACGGCGTCACCGTGGGCGGCGCCACCGGTGCGCCCACCCCGATCACGACGCTGCAGTACTCGGTCGACGGCAGCACGCTGGTGTCGCCCGCCGGCGGCGCGGTCACCTTCAACATCGCGAGCCCCGGCGTCAGCGCCGACGGCGTCACGCCGCTGCCCATCAACGGCATCGCGCTGAACGTCGGCGGCGCCACCGAGTTCGGTTCGAACTTCGGCGTCACCAACATGGTCCAGAACGGCTACACCGCCGGGCAGCTCACCGGCGTCTCGGTGGACAACTCCGGCAAGCTGATCGCCCAGTACTCGAACGGCCAGACCAAGGCCGCGGGCCAGCTGGAACTGGCCAACTTCCGCAACGTGCAGGGCCTGACCCCGCTGGGCGGCAACGCCTGGAAGCAGACCACGGCGTCGGGCGGCCCCACCGTCGGCGTCGCCGGCGACGGCAACCTGGGCACGCTCAATTCGGGCTCGCTGGAGGAATCCAACGTCGACCTGACGGCCGAGCTGGTGTCCATGATCACCGCGCAGCGCGACTACCAGGCCAACGCCCAGACCATCAAGACGATGGACCAGGCGATGCAGACCCTGGTCAACCTGCGTTAACTGAACTCGTAGGGAGCGAAGACCATGGATCGCATGATCTACCTGTCGATGTCGGGCGCGAAGGCCGCCCTGCAGCGCCAGGACTCGCTCGCCAACAACCTCGCCAACGTCACCACCAACGGCTTCCGCGCCGAGCTCACCGCGTTCCGCGCCGTGCCCGTGCGCGGCGACGGCGCCTCCACGCGGGTGTTCTCGCTGGAGACCACGCCCGGCTACAACGACGAGCAGGGCCCGATCAACGCCACCGGCCGCAACCTCGACGTGGCGATGACCGGCAAGTCGTGGATGGCCGTGCAGTCGCTCGACGGCACCGAGGCCTACACCCGCGCCGGCTCGCTGGCCGTCAATTCCGAGGGCGTGCTGACGACCCTGGGCGGCCTCCAGGTCAACGGCGACGGCGGCCCGATCACGGTGCCGGCCAACGCCCAGGTGGACATCGCCGACGACGGCACGATCACGGCCAAGGTGGGCAACCAGAAGCCGCAGCAGATCGGCAAGCTCAAGCTGGTCACGCCCGAGGTGCCGATGAACCGCGGCACCGACGGGCTGTTCCGCGCCGATTCCGGCGACCTCGCGGCCGACCCGGCCGCGCGCGTGCAGTCGGGCGCGCTGGAGGGCTCCAACGTGAGCCCGGTGGCGACGATGGTGGGCATGATCGCCGCCGCGCGCCAGTTCGAGCACCAGATGAAGATGCTCGAGAACGCCGAGAAGCAGGACCAGACGGCTTCCAAGCTGCTGTCCGAGAACTAAGGGCCAGAGGGGTCTGGCACCGGCCTCGCCCCGGTGCGATCTCTCGCGCGCGACGCCGGTGCCTGACCCCGATCGCGCGTATCCCGGCTCGATCGGGGTCAGGCACCCGCCCGGGGCCTGGTCTGCCGCGGGGAAGCATGGGTCAGGCGGGAGCCAGACCCCTCGGGCCGACCCCTGGGCCGGAGAAGCCCCCGGTAAAGCCGCCTTATCCGGCGCATCCCACCCTCAAGTTTTCGGGAAGATGGCGCATCACTCGAACGAAAGTTCAACGTCATGCTTCGCTCACTGTGGATCTCGAAGACCGGCATGGAAGCCCAGCAGCTCCAGCTGGACAACATCTCGAACAACCTCGCCAACGTGGCCACCAACGGCTACAAGAAGAGTCACGCCCAGTTCGAGGACCTGATCTACCAGAACATGCGCCAGTCGGGCTCGGCGACGTCCGACCAGACGCAGCTGCCCACCGGGCTGCAGGTGGGCCTGGGCGTGCGTCCCGTGGCCACCGCGCGCGACTTCTCGCAGGGCTCGCTCCAGCAGACCGGCAACTCGCTGGACGTGGCCATCAGCGGTAACGGCTTCCTGCAGGTGACCATGCCCGACGGCACCACCGGCTACACCCGCGACGGCGCGCTCAAGCTCGACTCGCAGGGCCAGATCGTCACCAACAACGGCTACATCGTGCAGCCGGGCATCACCATCCCGCCGCAGGCGCAGAGCGTCTCGATCGGCGCCGACGGCACCGTCACCGCCACGCTGCCCGGCACCGCGACGCCCAGCACGCTGGGCCAGTTGCAGCTCGCCAGCTTCGCCAACCCGCAGGGCCTCGACCCCAAGGGCGGCAACCTCTACGCCGAGACGGCCGCGTCGGGCTCGCCCAGCGCCGCCGCGCCGGGCACCAATGGCCTGGGCCGCATCCAGCAGGGCTTCGTCGAGACCAGCAACGTCAACGTGGTCGAGGAGCTCGTGTCGATGATCTCCACGCAGCGCGCCTACGAGCTCAACTCGAAGGCGATCCAGACCTCCGACCAGATGCTGCAACGCCTGGGGCAACTCTGATGCTTGACTCCGCTTCCGGTACCCGTCACCTGCGCCACCGCAGCGTGCACACGCGCCATCCGGTGTCCAACCGCACCGCGCTGCGCATCGGCATCGTCGCGATCGTCCTGGTCATCATCTCCGCGCTGTTCGCCACGCCGGCGCACGCCACGCGCATCAAGGAAGTGGCCGCCGTCCAGGGCGTGCGCAGCAACCAGTTGCTGGGCTACGGCCTGGTCATCGGCCTCGACGGCACGGGCGACCAGACCACGCAGGCGCCGTTCACCACGCAGGGCCTGCAGTCGATGCTGCAGCAGCTGGGCGTGACGCTGCCCGCGGGCACCACGATGCAGCTGAAGAACGTGGCGGCCGTGGTCGTCACCGCCTCGCTGCCGGCGTTCGCGCAGCCTGGCCAGCAGATCGACATCGACGTCTCGTCCATCGCCAATGCCAAGAGCCTGCGCGGCGGCACGCTGGTGGCCACGCCGCTCAAGGGCGCCGACGGCCAGGTCTACGCCATCGCCCAGGGCAACCTGATCGTGGGCGGCGCCGGCGCGGCAGCGGGCGGCTCCAAGGTCACGATCAACCACCTCAGCGCCGGCCGCATCCCCGAGGGCGCGACGGTCGAACGCGCGGTGCCCACGCCGCTGTCGCAGGGCGACACGCTGGAGCTGGACCTGAACTCGGCCGACTATGCCACCGCCCGCGCCGTGGCCAGCGCGATCAACGCCAGCAAGGGCGCCGGCGTCGCGCGCGCGCTGGACGGCCGCGTCATCAAGGTCAAGGCCCCGCTGGACGCCGACCAACGCGTCGGCTTCCTGGCCGACCTCGAGAACCTGGACATCAGCCTGGCCGCGCCCGCCGCCAAGATCGTGATGAACGCCCGCACCGGCTCCATCGTGATGAACCAGGCCGTGACGCTGGCGCCGTGCGCCGTGGCCCACGGCAGCCTGTCGGTGACCATCAGTTCCAACCCGCAGGTGAGCCAGCCCGCGCCCAACTCCGGCGGCCAGACCGTGGTCACCGACAAGACCGACATCGCGATCTCGTCGCAGGCGGGCTCGCTGGTGAACATGCCCGCGGGCACGAAGCTGGCCGACGTGGTCAAGGCGCTCAACGCGCTGGGCGCCACGCCGCAGGACCTGCTCGCGATCCTGCAGGCCATGAAGTCGGCCGGCGCGATCACCGCCGACATCGAGGTGATCTGACCATGGCCAGCGGCATCACGTCCTCCGCCGGCAACACGCCGTCCCCGGCCTCGCTGAACCTGGCCGGCGGCCTGGAGAACCTGCGCGTCAAGGCGCAGCAGGATCCCAAGGCCGCGGTGCGCGAGGCGGCCAAGCAGTTCGAGACGATGTTCACGCAGCAGCTGCTCAAGCAGATGCGCGACTCCACGATGAACGCCGACATGATGGACAACGAGGGCACGAAGATGGGCACCGAGATGCTCGATTCGCAGTGGGCCTCGAAGATCGCCGGCCAGCCGGGCGGCCTGTCCGACGTCATCGCCAAGCAGCTCGAGCGCCAGATGGGCATCACGCAGTCCCTCATCGCCAAGCCCGCCACCGCCAACCCGGCGCCGGCCGACCCGCTGCACCCGGACGCGCCCGTCGGGATGCCGCAGAAGGCCGCCGCCAGCTTCATCCAGGCGCACACCGACGCCGCGGCCGCCGCCGAGAAGGCCACCGGCATCCCGGCGAAGTTCATGATCGCGCAGGCCGCCCACGAGACGGGCTGGGGGCGCAAGGAGATCAAGAACGCCGACGGCACGACGTCGTTCAACCTGTTCGGCATCAAGGCCGGCCCGAGCTGGAAGGGCGCGACCACCGACATCACGACCACCGAGTACATCGGCGGCAAGGCCCACAAGGTCACGCAGACCTTCCGCGCCTATGCGAGCTACGCCGAGTCGTTCGCCGACTACGCCAACACGATGAAGAACAGCCCGCGCTACGCGTCGGTGGTGGCCGCCGGGAGCGACGCCAACGGCTTCGCCAGGGGCCTGCAGAAGGCGGGCTACGCCACCGATCCGTCCTACGCCACGAAGCTGGCCAAGATGATCCACATGACCGAGCGCGTCCAGCAGACGCTGGCTTGACGCATTCACGCACACACACCGGCCTGATCGTGTTTTCGACCGAATTCTTCCGAACTGAAAGGAGCGCCCCATGAGCTCGTCGGCATTGATGTCGATCGGCACGCGCGCGATGTTCGCGAACTACGCGTCGATGCAGACCACCGGTCACAACATCGCCAACGCGCAGACGCCGGGCTACTCGCGCCAGACGGTGGAGCTGGCGACCTCCGGCGGCCAGTCTACCGGCGCCGGCTTCTTCGGCAAGGGCGTGGACGTCGTCACCGTGAGGCGCGCGAGCGACGCCTTCCTGGAGACGCAGTCGCAGACGGCCAGCTCGATGGCGGCGATGGACGACGCGCGCTCGTCCAACCTGCAGCAGCTCGAGACGGTGTTCCCGCCCGGCGACAACGGCGTCGGCGCGGCCGTCGGCGGCTTCATGAACGCGTTCGTCGACCTGGCCAACAGCCCGTCGGACTCGTCGGCGCGCCAGGTGATCCTGTCCGACGCCGCCGAGGTGGCCGACCGCTTCTCCACGGCCGGCGCGCAGCTCGACCGGCTGCAGAACGGCGTCACGTCCGACCTGCGCAACTCGGTGGCCCAGGTCAACCAGATGGCGGCCCAGGTGGCCAAGCTCAACGGCGACATCGCGGCGCTGCGCGGCAACTCGTCGGTGCCCAACGACATGATGGACCAGCGCGACCAGCTGATCAAGCAGATCGGCAACCTCGTCAAGGTGAGCACCATCGCCTCCAACGACGGCTCGGTGGGCGTGTTCATCGCCGGCGGCCAGCGGCTGGTGCTGGGCGCCGAGGCGCAGCAGCTGGCGGTCACGCCCGATCCGGCCAACTCGTCGCGCTCGGTGATCTCGATCAGCGACAGCGGCATCCTGCACGAGCTGCCCGACGACCTGCTGGTGGGCGGCACCATCAGCGGCCTGCTCAAGTACCAGAACGAGGATCTCGTCTCGGCGCGCAACCAGCTGGGCCAGATGGCCGCGTCGGTGTCGGCGCGCGTCAACCAGATCCAGAGCTTCGGCGTCGATGTGGGCTCGCCCCCGGGGGCCGGCAACCCGGTCTTCGCGGTGGGCGCTCCCGTGGCGATTCCCAACTCGCACAACGCACGCGACGCCGCGGGCGGCTTCGCGAGCAGCGTCTCGCTGGCCGTGACCGACGCCACGCAGCTCAAGGCGAGCGACTACACGATGGTGGCCGACCCCGCCAACGCCGGCAACTACATCGTCACCCGCGAGTCGGACGGCGTGAAGTTCTCGATGGCGCCCAACGGCGCCAACTGGGCGTTCACGCGCCTGTCCGACGGCGCCGCGATGGGCGGCAGCATGGACGGCCTGCAGATCACCGTCAACGGCACGCCCGGCGCCAACGATTCCTTCGAGTTGCAGCCCGTGGGCCGCGCCGCGGTGAGCATGACCCGCGTGCTGGACAACCCGGCCGGCATCGCCGCCGCCGCGCCGATGACGGCCGTGATGGGCGTGGCCAACAAGGGCACGGCCACGGTCGCCGGCCTGGCCGTGGTCAGCACCAGCAACGACCCGACGATCAGCGCCGCCATCAACTTCACCGACGCCAACGGCGGCTATGCGTACACGCTGACCGACGCCAGCGGCAACGTCACCTCCTCGGGCAACGGCACCTGGACGGCGGGCCAGCCGATCGCGCTGAACGGCTTCGAGCTGAACCTCAACGGCGTGCCCGCCGCGGGCGACACGATCAGCGTCGTGAAGACCGCGCACCCGGAGAGCAACAACGGCAACGCGCTGGCGATGGTCGGCTTGCGCGACGAGAACTTCGTGGGCCGCGACATGCAGATCGACGGCTCGCTGCAGGACGGCGAGACGGCCACCGATGCGTACGCGAGCGTGCTGGCCAACGTGGGCGTGCGCGTGCAGAGCGCGAAGACGTCGTCGACGATCTCGACGGCCACCTCGCAGCAGGCCGACGCCGCGGTCGCCAACAAGAGCGGCGTCAACCTCGACGAGGAGGCGGGCCGGCTGATCCAGTTCCAGCAAGGCTACCAGGCCGCCGCGAAGGTGTTGCAGGTGGCGCAGGCCATCTTCGACACGCTGCTGCAGATGGCGTCGCACTGATAGGAGGACAGGATGACCGTCGATCGCATCGCAACCTCGTTCGCCTATGACGGCGCGCTGAACAACCTGATGGCGCGCCAGGACAACCTGACGCAGACGCAGGAGCAGATGACCAGCGGCAAGCGCGTCGTCAAGGCGAGCGACGACCCGGCCGCGGCCGCGCGCGCGGAACGCGCCCGCGCGCTCGAGGAGCGCACCACCGCCAGCCAGAAGGCCGTCGACGCCAGCAGCAACGCGATGACGCTCACCGAAAGCGCGCTGGGCGACGCCGGCGAGCTGCTGCAGCAGGCGCGCGAGCTGCTGGTGGGTGCCGGCGACGCGAGCTTCTCCGACGCGGAGCGCGCGTCCAAGGCCAGCGCCATCGCGGCGATCCGCAGCCAGCTGCTCGCAGTGGCGAACCGGCCCGACGGCCAGGGCGGCTACGTGTTCTCGGGCCAGGGCTCGGGCGGGGCGCCCTTCGTCGACAAGCCCGGCGGCGTGGCCTACCAGGGCGTGGGCGGCTCGATCAACGTGGCCACCGACGAGCCCCTGCCGCTGACGCTGGACGGCGGCAACGTGTGGCTGTCGGCCAATTCCGGCAACGGCGTGTTCGTGACGAAGAACACCAACTCCGGCACTGCCTGGATCGACGCGGGCCACGTGACCTCGCCCGACCTGATCACCGGTTCCACCTACGACATCCAGTTCAGCACCGCCGGCGGCAACACCACCTACTCGGTGCTCAAGGACGGCAACACCGTCTCCAGCGGCAACGCGTTCAGCAGCGGCCAGGAGATCAGCGTGGACGGCATGTCGTTCGCCATCTCCGGCGCGCCGGCCAACGGCGACGACTTCCAGACCACGCCGTCGACGAAGTCGCTGTCGGTGTTCGACGCGCTGGACAACGCCGTGGCGCAGCTGTCCAAGCCCGACCAGGGCGGCCCGAGAGTGCAACAGGCCGTACAGGACAGCCTGCGCAACATCGACCAGTGCAACAGCCAGATCTCCTCGGCGCGCAGCTTCGCCGGCACCACCCTGCAGCGACTGGACGGCGTCAAGGGCCGTCTCGACGCGACCGAGCTTTCGGCTCAAACTGCGCGCTCGAGTGCCGAAGACCTCGACATGGTGAAAGCCCTGTCGAGCTTCAACGCGCAGCAGACGGGGTACCAGGCGGCGCTGCAGAGCTATGCCACGATCCAGAAGCTGTCGCTGTTCAACTACCTCAACGCGTAGGAGGCGTCGGGGTAGCGGCTTCGAATCATTCCAATAAATAATTCCGAGGTAGCAAGAATGTCCCTAGATCATCCCGTCCTCGACCAGGTCGTGCTCGGCGCGAGCTCGCTGTTCGACGCGAAGCGGGCCCCCGTCGCGGCCCACATGACGGTGTTCCCCCAGCGTGCCGACGGGGCCATCGACGCCGCCGGCCTGCTGCAGGTCGTTGACGTGATCGCGCCGCCGGAGGCCGGCCCGCTGATGCTCAGCGTCGCCAACGAGACCGGCCTGCGGGCGCTGCTGGCGCATCCGACGGCCCCGCACCTGATGATCGAGGTGCCGGGCTTCATGCTGACCGACCCCGAACTGGCCGTGCTGCTGCAGGAGCGCGTGGCGCAGGGCCTGTCGCTGGTGCTGGGCGGCCGCGTGCCCGAGAGCGCGCCGCAGGAGTTGTGGCACCTGTTCCAGGCCGTCACGGTGGATCGCGCCAACATCCGCAACCCGCTGCCTGCCGGCCTGGGCGGCAAGCCGCTGCGGCGCTACTTCATCGGCGCCGACGGGCCGGCGATGTCGGCGGGCGCGCTCAAGGCGGGCTTCTCCGCCGTCATGGGCTGGGCCGTGGGCGACGCCCCGGGGCCCGACTCCAAGCCCAAGCCGATCCCGGCGGGCGTCACCACCGTCGTCGACCTGATGCAGCGCGTCGACCGCCAGGAGCCGGCCGAGAAGCTCGAGCCCCTGGTGAAGAACGACCCGACGCTGGCGTTCCGGCTGATGCGCTACCTGAACTCGCCCGGCTTCGGCCTTTCAGTGGAGATCTCGTCGTTCCGCCACGCGCTGATGATCCTGGGCTACCAGCGGCTCAAGCGCTGGCTCGCGCTTCTGGTCACCAGCGCCATCGACGACCCGGACCTGAAGCCGCTGATGCACCTGGCGGTGCGCCGCGGGCTGCTGATGGAGGAGATCGCGCGTCCCGGCGGCGACGACGCCCTGCGCAACGAGCTGTTCATCTGCGGCGTGTTCTCCACGCTGGACCGGATGATCGGGCAGCCGTTCGAGCAACTGCTCAAGACCGTTCCCGTGCAGGAGAGCGTGGCCAACGCGCTGGCCCACGACAGCGGCCCGTGCGCGCCGTTCCTGGCCATCGCCCGCGCGGTGGAGGCCGAGTCGGCGTACGACATCCGCGAGGCGGCCGACGCGCTGATGCTGTCCGTGGGCGACGTGAACCGCGCCCTGGCCAAGTCGCTGGTGCACGCGCACTCCCTGACCCAGGGCTGAGCGCCGGCGAGCCCGCCGCTCGCCCCCGTCCGTCTCAGGCCCGCATCGGTTCGGAAATTTTTCTCGGACCGGCGCCGGGCCGTCACGCGGAGACCGCCGTCCGCATGGAAAATCCCGTACTGGCGGCGTGACGCCGCGGGAGAAGTTCCAGATGGTTCGGTCGACGTGTTTGGCTGCGGGCGTGGCGCTGATGGCGCTGGCCCCCATCGACGGCGCGTCGGCGCAGTCGGTGCACAAGTGCATCATCAACGGCAGCGTCGTCTACCAGGCCGCCGCGTGTCCGGCCGCCAACGAGCAGAAGTCACTCCTGATCCCGGCGCCGCCCAGCGAGCAGGAGCTGCTGGACGCCACGGCCAACGGCCGTCTCCGGAGTTTCGAGCCAGGCGCCGGTGCGGCCACGCCGAGGACGCCGCGCCGCTACGAGCGCAACGCCGGCTCCGCGCCGCCGCAGCTGACGCCGTCCGAAGTGCTGCCCGAGACGCCGGCCGAGGACAATTGCGAGCAGTTGAACAGGAACTACCACGAGGCGCAGTACCGGCGCGACGAGCTGTCGGCGCCGGGCGCAGGCGCCACGCGCGCCGCGGCGCTGCGGCGCGCCTGGGAAGACATGAACCGCGCGGAGCAACAAGCGGCCGCCACGCACTGCTATCTGCGCTGAGCGACGCCGACAGGCGGGCGGGCGAGGCATGCGGGGGCATGCCCGACAAGATCAAGAATCGGACAGGGGGAGAGGGAGCGATGATCAACGGACGTGATCCGCGCCGGACCGGCGCGATGCTGGCGGCGCTCCTTGCCGCAGTGGCCGCACAGGCGCAGGACGTGCACAAGTGCACCGTCAACGGCGCCGTCACCTACCAGTCGACGCCCTGCCCCGCGGGCGACGTGGTGCTGCCCACCGCGCCGACGCCCAGCGACCAGGAAACGCGCCAGGCCCGCGCCGACCAGAACCGCCTGCGCTTCGAGGCCGCCACCGGACGCATCTACCGCCGGACCACGCAAAACCCGCCCGCTCCGGCCAAGCCGCTCAACAACTGCGAGAAGCTCAACCGCGACAGTGCCGACGCGGTCGATCGCCGCGACCAGCTGCGCGCGCCCAGCGAGCTGGCGTCGCACGCGGAGATGCTGCAGAAGGCCGAGTCCGAGGTTGCGCGCCTCCAGCAACTGGCGACGGCCGGCAACTGCAGGCTCACGCACTGAGGAGGGGCGGCCGACTCCCGCGTAGACTCCCGCGGGAGATGTCCACGCCGCCGCCCACCCCTCCCAAAGCCCGCGCGCCGGTCCTGCCGCGCCAGCCGCTCGGCGCGCCCGGTGCGGGCCTGGGCGCCGCCGACGACCTGCGCGGCGAACTGCAGGGCTGGTTCGAGATGTCCCCGATGGGGCAGATGGTCTTCGACGAAGGCGGCACCGTGCTGCGCCACAACGCCGCGCTGGTGCAGATGCTGGGCCCCCTGCCGGGGCAGTTGCGCGACACCGCCCCCGAGTTGCGGCTGCTGCTGGGCTGGCCCACCGAGCTGCCTGCCGTGGCGGCCACGCGCACGCAGGACGGCTGGCTCGCGAGCGCCGCGGGCGAGCCCATGCGCGTGCGCATGCGGGTGCGGGGCGTGCCGTCCAACGGCGGCGGCCGGCTGCCCGGCAGCGCCACCACGCGCTGGATCGCGATGCTGGAGGACCGCGACCTCGAGGACGAGCGCGACATCGCCCGCGTCGAGATCCAGGCGCTGATGGGCACCGCCGGCATCGGCGTGGCCACCTGGGACGCCGCGCGCGGCTGGGTCGGCTCGGTGCAGCGCGGCGCGCGCGTGGCCGGGCCCGAGGGCGGCCCGGCGCTGGCGGACGGGCAGCGCGGCGGCAGCCTGATGGCCGTGGGCCGCGACCTGGTCGAGGCCGAGTCCATGGTCGACTACGAGCGCCTGCAGACCGCGCTGCGCACCCGTTCGCGCATCGAGGTGCGCTACGCCGTGCGCCACCACGAGAGCGGCCGGCGCTGGCTGATGACCCGCGTGGAGCCGGCCGAGCTGGGCCCGCAGCGCGGCGCGTTCTCGGTGGTCACGGTGGACGTCACCGAGGAGGAGACCGCCCGCCGCC
>Ga0210384_10004548_pt1 | contig 15438 bp, 18 predicted proteins | sample IncBWH2MmetaG_FD_160574 | JGI IMG/M metagenome (GOLD analysis project Ga0210384, IMG submission 160574) | Forest soil microbial communities from Barre Woods Harvard Forest LTER site, Petersham, Massachusetts, United States - Inc-BW-H-2-M | ecosystem: Environmental > Terrestrial > Soil >...
GCCGTCATCCTCGGCGCGCATCTAGATTCGTGGGAGTTGGGCACGGGCGCGCTCGACAACGGCTGCAACGCGGCATTGGTCATTGAAGCGGCGCGAGCGATCAAGGCAACCGGGCTTTTGCCGCGACGCACCATCCGCTTCGTGCTCTTCAGCGGCGAGGAACAAGGTACGGTTGGTTCGTTCGAATACGTGAAGGCGCACCGCGCGGAACTCGACAAAATCCGCGTGATGATCACCTATGATTCGGGGGTCGGCCGCGTGACAGGGTATTCATTGGGGGGGCGGCGCGACATCGAAGCAGGCGTGCGCGAAGTCCTCAAGCCGCTGGAATCCTGGGGGGCGAATAATCACACTTATGATGCCTCGTTCGGCACCGACAATTTTGATTTCATGCTCGAAGGCGTGCCCACGCTCGTGGCGAATCAGGAAGAGGCCAACTACCTGCCGAATTATCACGCGGCTTCGGACACTTTGGACAAAGTTGATATGCGCGAGTTGAAGCTGCACACCGCGCTCGCTGCGCTAACGGCCTGGGGAGTCGCCGACCGCGCCGAATCGCTCGGCAAGCGCCTCTCACGCGCCGAACTCGACATTCTCGTCAAAGAAACCGGCCTCGACCAGCAGCTGAAATTGCTTGGTTACTGGGACGCGTGGCAAAGCGGCGCGCGAGGCCGCAAACGCTAGCCTCCTCGATCCGCATTTCCCAGCGGCCCTGTGACAGGCACTTATTAAGACGCATCGCATATATCGCGAGGACCTTCCCGGTATACTGGAAGCGTGGCAAACGCTAAAACCGAATTGACCAAGGGTGACCGCCATACCATTCTGGCCGTGGATTATGGCCGTGCGAGGATGGGGCTTGCTCTTGCGAACGCGGAGACGCGAATGGCGCAACCGCTGAGCACCATGGAGCGCGTCAACCGCAACGAGGACATGCGGCGGCTGCGTGAATTGGTGCGCGAGCAAGGCGTGAAGCAGATCGTCGTGGGACTGCCGCTGCGGCTGGATGGCACCCGCGGCGAGATGGCTGAAGAAGCAGAGCGCTTTGCGCAACGCGTGCGGAAACAGATTGGCGTTCCAGTGGAAATGGTGGACGAGAGGCTCACAAGCTGGGAGGCGGAGCGCTTGCTGGAAGAAGTTCAGGGAAGATTCATCCACGACGAAAAACTGACCGGGAGTAAAAAACCGAAGAATGTGCAGGCCAAGATGACCGTGGACGCCATGGCGGCTGCCGTTATTTTGAAAGAGTACCTGGATCGGCAGGAACAGACGGCCGGGAAGGCTTGAGCGCAATAAGAAGATGAATCCGTGAGGCTGAATTGAAGTTTTTGCTTGTCCTATTGCTATTAATTGTGCTGTTTGCCGGGGGCGCCGCGGCGTGGATGTGGTACGGCATCACGAAACCATACCAGGGCTTTGCGGCGGAGGGCGTCTTCATCGAGGTACCACGCGGAGCTTCCAGCAGGCACGTGGCGTCCGTGCTGAAAACAAACGGCGTGGTGCGTAGCGCGCTGGCGTTTGAGATTTATGTGAGGCGGCATCCGAAGCGTACGCTGCAGGCTGGCGAATACTTTTTCGATCATGCCATGACGGGCCGCGAGGTCTTCTGGAAGCTTGCGAACGGCCAAGTGTACCAGCAGCCATTCACGGTGCGCGAAGGCGAGACCATGTTCGACATCGCCCGCGAGCTGGAGGCAGCAAAGTTCATGCGCGTGGGTGATTTTCTCTTTGCCGCGGGCGATCCGGCGCTGATTCGCGATTTTGCGCCGGGCGCGCAGACACTTGAAGGCTTCCTCTTCCCTGCCACTTATGAACTTCCCAGGCACCCCGCGGCCAGCGAACTGACCGCGGAAATGGTGCACAAATTCAAGGAGGAGTGGAAGCAGATTGCCTCGCCGCCCGCAGGAGGATCAACAGACGAGGGTGACCACCGGGCCGTGAACAGGATTGTGACTCTGGCGTCACTCGTTGAAAGAGAGACGCCAAAACCGGAAGAACGGCCGCTAGTGGCGGGCGCATTTGAAAACCGCCTCCGGAAAGGGATGCGCCTGCAGTGCGACCCTACGGTAATCTATGGAATGGAGCGGCTCGGAAAATACAACGGGACGCTAACGGGGAAGGACCTGAGCTTCGATTCTCTGTACAACACGTATGAGCACGGCGGGCTCCCTCCAGGACCGATTGGTAATCCCGGCGAAGCGTCGCTGCGCGCCGCGCTGCAGCCGGCGCGGACGGACTACCTTTATTTTGTGGCTAACACGCAGGGCGGGCATTTTTTTGGTGCAACCCTGGCGGAACACAACAAGAATGTGGTGAAGTATCGCCGGCTGCTGGCCGGTTTGCCGGCGGATCCACCCCCGCCACCACCACCGCCGCCCAGTCCGAAGAAAAAACACGGCAAACAACACCGAGGCAAAGCACGATGACCGAAGATTTGAAAACGAAGAAGGCGCTGATCCTGGAGACCGCCCGGGAGATCAAGGTACAGCAATGGACGCCGGCCGAGATCGACCAGTTGCGTCGGCGCTTGCTGGCGGAACATGGCGAGGCCGGCAAAACGGGAATGGAATACATTGCGGACGTGCTGAAAGACGCGGGACAAAAGGTAATAATTAACCAGCAGGAAGAGGCCGAGGAACAGTACGAAGAAGAATTTGAGGATCTGCTGCACTTCAAGACGCTGGAAGATGCCGAGGTCAGCATCATGCGGCTGGATGAATTGATGCGCAAGTTTCGCTCCCAGGGCGAACACGCGGCCGTGGAGCGGGTTTTGAATGTGGCACGGCTCGGCAAGCGTCGCGCGGAGATGATTTCGCGCAACAACAAGGTGGAAGCTCACAAGCGCGCGGAAAAAGTAGAGATCGCGGGCTGGTTCCGCATCTGGCTGGAAACGCCAGATGCCTTCTTCGACTGGCTGGACGTTCGGAAGCAGTCGCCGGAATTTCGCGCCAAGTTTCCGCAGTTGGAGTCCGAAGAATGAATACGCCGGGAACTGCGGCGCCAGGAAGAGGTGCGCTGGAATTGCCGCCGTTTTCTCTGGACGTGCAGGCGCTGGACCTCGGCGGTGACGTGAAGGCGGTGGGACTCGAGTTGGTCGGAACCGAAAACCGCGAGCCGGTACGAGGCAAGGATGCCGCAGAAATCTGGTCGGCGGTCTTCCCTGCCCTTGCAGGAAACGAATCGTACGCCGTGGATTTTTTCAGTCACATCGAGCGCGTAAGAGAATTTTGCAAGACGCGGGAAATTGCCATACGAGATGCGGCAGAGCGCTGCGTCGTGCTGCCGCAACCGAATTCAGAACAATTGCAGCAAATTTTTGCACGATTCGAAGGCGAAACATTTGGCATTCGAGCAGGCCCGGCGTCACAATCCGCCGATGCCGAGCTCGAAGGCAACCTGTCAAAGCGCGGGCTGGACGCGTACCAGCCTGTCTACGCTCGCTACACGTTTTGCGCCATTTGCGAGCCCGAAGACGGCTGGGTGACGCTGCTGAGCGAGTCGCTCTGGCCCAGCGAAGTCATCCGCAGGGTGCGGCCGGCGGTTCAGCCGTTTGACATCCACATTGCTCGGCCCAACTGAATGCCTCCCTTGCTTCGACGCGCGTTGATTGACCGGCACGCAAGTGGTAGCTAGATTGCTTCATCTGTGCGAATGGGGACGGAACATATTGATGCGACGTGTGAAAACATGCCTGGTCCTGGCGACACTGGCGGCTATTTCCTGCGGCTGTGCTGCCAGAAACGGTGTAAAAGGCCACATCGAACTACCACCGACGCAGAGGCCAGTCGCAAGGGATGCCACGCGTGAAGAACTCCTCGAGGCATACAATCGGATCGCGCTCGGCACAAAAACGCTCAACGCCACCATGGAGCTAAAGCCCACGGCGGGATCAAAATACAGCGGTGTCATCGATGAGTATCATGAGGTAAAGGCGTTCCTCCTGGCGGCTCGGCCGGCGGTGATTCGCGTGATTGGGCAGGCGCCGGTGATCGGAACCACGGTGTTCGACATGGCCAGCGACGGCGACACATTTCGCGTTTCGATCCCGCCGAAGAACAAATTCCTCGTTGGACCGGTAGCCGTCGAGCGCACCAGCAGCAAGCCCATCGAGAATTTGCGGCCGCAGCACCTGCTGGATGCGCTGCTCTGGCCGGAAGTCCGGAAAGAAGAAGCAGTGCTCTTCGAAGAGTTCAACGATGAAAACGGCCGCTACTATGTGTTGACCGTTCTCCGTGGCGGTTACCAGACGGAGATTCTGAGGAAGATCTGGTTTGACCGCTCGGACCTGCAGGTTACCCGCATGCAAACTTTCGGCCCGAAAGGACTTCTGCTGTCGGATATTCGCCTGGCGGCCTGGCAACCTCCCGATGGTGCCGCAGGGCCGAGTGCTCCAGCTACGCCTTCCAACGGCGTTGCCTCGTTTCCGCGTGCGATTCGAATTGAAAGGCCGCACGACGACTACAAGATCGATTTGCAGGTCACCAAGGTCATCTTGAACGAAGAGATTCCTGCCGAGCGATTCAAGCTCGAGCCACCGGCGGGAGCGGAATTGGTGCGCGTCGGTGATGTCACGGAGAACAAGCAGCCATGATGGGTGAGCTGATCCTCCGCAATCTGCTGCACCGCCCCTTGCGCACGCTGATTGGCGCCATGGGAATTGCCGTGGAAGTTGCGCTCGTCGTCCTGATCGTTGGCCTGACCAGCGGCCTGCTGACCGAGACGGCCCGGCGCATTGAAGGCATCGGGGCTGACATCATGTTGCAGCCACCATCCTCGTCTATCTTTTTCGCCTTTGGCAGCGCCCCCATGCCCATCAAAATCGGGGACAAGCTTGCAGAACTGAAATACGTCCAATCCGTCGCCCCCGTGCTTTTTCAGTTCAACACATCGGGCATAGAAATCGTTTACGGAATTGATCAGGAGAGCTTTCGAGCCGTCTCGGGCGGATTTGTGTTTCTTCAAGGACACGACATGGAAGGTCCCGACGACATTCTTGTGGATGACATTGCGGCGAAAACAAAGAAAATACAGCCGGGACAGGCGTACCGCGTCTTCGATCACGATTGGCATGTCGCCGGAATCGTAGAGCACGGGAAGGGCTCGCGCCTTTTTGTGCCTCTTGCTACGCTCCAGGAATTGGTGGGCGCGCGGGACAAGGCCACCATCTTCTTTGTGAAGTGCACGCGGCCCGAACACACCGAAGATGTAATGGAAGAAATGCGCCACCTTCTTCCCGGCTACACCGTCCGGCCCCTCAAGGACTACCTTTCCCTGATGACCTCGACAAATATCCCGGGCCTGGAGTCCTTCATCAACGCGATGATCCTGCTGGCCATCACCATCGGGCTGCTGGTCATTTTTCTCACCATGTACACGACCGTGATCGAGCGCACCAGGGACATCGGCGTTCTGAAATCGCTCGGCGCAAATCATTGGTTCGTCATCCGGGCGCTGCTCTCGGAATCGGCGGCGCTTTGCGTGCTCGGGATTGCGGCAGGCGTCGGACTGAGCTATTTGGTGCGGGCTGGTTTTGTCTGGAAGTTTCCGACCTTGACCATTCTAATTACCTCCGGATGGATTCTTCGCGCGGCTGGCATCGCGCTCCTGGGCGCGTTGTTCGGCGCGAGCTATCCAGCATGGATGGCAAGCCGGAAGGATGCGGTCGAAGCATTGTCGTACGACTAGGACGTAAAGAATCCAGCGCGAAGTGCGCCGAGAACGCAAAAGATACGGAGAAGAGTGGAAAGGGCCGCGAAGCAGGCGGGATGGCTAGGCACGAATGGGAATCGCAGCTACAATACGGGAACCTGCCGAAGGGCTGATTTTCCAGGGAAAAAATAGCGTGGAGCCGATACTCAGAACAGAAAACTTGTGGAAGCTCTACCGCGCGGGCAAGGTCGAAGTCCCGGCTTTGCGTGGCGTGAATTTCGCGGTACAGCCTGGCGAATCGGTCGCTGTGATGGGGCCTTCGGGCTGCGGCAAGTCTTCGCTGCTGTACGTGATCGGCGGTCTGGCGCAGGCTTCCCGGGGCAAGGTCTTGGTCGATGGGAATGACCTCTCCGAACTGAGCGACTCCGCGCGCACCAAATTGCGCCGCCACAAAATCGGCTTCGTCTTCCAGCGTTTCAATCTGCTCCCCACGCTGACGGCCAAAGGAAATATCGCCATAGCGCAATTTATTCATGGCGACGGTTTCGATCCGCACCGTTTCGATGTCGTAACCCAGATGCTCGGCCTAGCGGGCCGTCTTCATCACAAGCCCTCGGAACTCTCCGGCGGCGAACAGCAGCGCGTGGCCATCGCGCGGGCGATCATCAATGAGCCGAAGATTCTCCTCGCCGACGAGCCCACGGGAAACCTGGATTCGAAAAACTCGGAAATCGTGCTGCAGATGCTGCGGCAACTGAACAAAGACCTGGGCCAGACCATCGTCATGATCACGCACAACCCGGAAGCAACAACCTACTTCGACCGGGTGGTGCACATGCGCGATGGAGTTATCGTCGACGGTGTGTCTGCGGATTGATATGGCAAGCCTCGGCCAAATTCTTTCCCGGACGTTTTTCTGGTCCTACGAGCGCGGCACGTGGCAGTATGATCTCGCGGTCATCCTGATTCTAGTCTTCGTGCTTCTCACGCCGCGGAACTGGTTCCGCGATAAACCGCAAAGCGGGGCTCCGGTCACACCGGGACAGGTCCAATTTATTTCGAAAGAGGGAAACCGGCTGAAGTATCGCGTGGATGCGCGCATCCTGGCCCCGCCGACAAAGCTCGCCCTTCAGAACGATCTGCACACCGCCTTGCAGGAGGCGCTGCCCGAACTGCACAACGGCAATTTCTCGATCGCCAACATTGAACCAGTGCGCGATGACCAAGGCACAGTCATAGCTTACCAAGTGGAGATCCATCATTCCCCGCCGTTCTAAGCAGAGAAAAGAATCTCGCTCGGGGTACCCTTGCGATTCGTTCGCGCATCTCTTTGTATATGTTACGATTCCGAGGGCTTGTACGAGCCGCCGCATCTTTACGGGATAGGGGCCACGTTTGAAACGTCTATCTTTTCTCCTCCTCGCGCTGCTTGGTTTGTCTTGCGCCCTAGGGGGACTTCAAACGCGCGCCACGCAGACTACCGCAAATTGGACCCTCGAAGGCGTCCTGACCATGTTGGACAAGTCCGCCCAGGACTTTCACACCCTCACAGCCGATATCGAACACATCAAGTACACCGCGGTAGTGAAGGATACCTCGACTGAAACCGGCCAGATTTTCGTGCGTCGCGACGACAAGATGCGCATCGATTTCCAAAAGCCCGATCCGCGAACGATCCTCCGAAACGGCGATTCGCTCTACATTTTCACGCCTAAGATTAATCGCGTCGAGGAATATAACATCGGAAAGCACCGCGCGTTTGCTGACCAGTATCTGGCGCTGGGATTCGGAACGAAAGGCGATACGCTCAAAAAGAATTACGTTTTGACGCTCATCGGAGAGGAAGATTTCGACAGCCGCAAGACCGTAGTGCTGGAGTTGACGCCGAAGTCCGAACAGGCGCGCAGCCAGATCGCCAGAATTCGAATGTGGATCGATGAAGCATCCTGGCTGCCGGTGCAGCAGAAATTTTTCGAGACCAGCTCCGACGACTACTTCCTATCCCATTACACCCACTTGATGAAGAACCTGAAGATCGCCGATTCCAAGTTCAAGCCCGACTGGCCAAAGAGCGCAAAGGTCGAAAAGCCCCGAGGGTAATTTTTAAGCTCTGGCAAACTGCCGATTCTCACCAGCGCCCTGGTTTGCATCCGCTGAACGACGATAACCTACTCACCGGCGGCGCGCTCTTGAGCGAGCAACTGTTCCTTTCGCGAGATCCCCCAGCGATAGCCAGCGAGTGCCCCGTCTTCGCGAACGACGCGATGGCACGGCACCACGATGGACACGGGGTTGGTGGCGCAAGCTCTCGCAACGGCCCGGACGGCCTTGGGCTTGCCGAGTGATCGCGCGACTTCCGAGTACGTGCGCGTCCTGCCGTGCGGAATCCGCTGCAGCTCCTGCCACACGCGCCGTTGAAAAGCCGTCGCCTGCAGGTCGAGCGGGAGTTCCAATCGAGGCTGTCTGCCTTCGATGCGCTGCACGATCTCCCGCACCCACCGCTGGAACGTATCCGTGGCGGGCGCAATTTCCGCGCGCGGATATTCCTCGCGCAGTTCGGCAATCATCGTGTTCTCCGCATCGCCGAGATAAACCGCCGAGACACCGCGCTCCGTGGCAGCCACTAGAACTTTTCCCACTGGCGATTTCGCAATGGTGTATCCGATCTTCATACCCTGTCCTCCCTTTCGATAAGTGGCCGGCGTCATGCCGAGCTGTGCATTGCTGCGCTCGTACACCCGGCTGGATGATCCATACCCCGTTTCGTAGAGTGCGTCGGCAATGCTCTTGCCCGCGCGCAGCATCCCTTTGAACCGCTTGATGCGCAGCGCTTCCGCAAGGTCGCGCGGCTTCAGCCCCGTCACCCGCAGGAAAGCGCGCCGCAGCGTGGCTTGCGTGGTCCCTAGCGTCCTGGCCAAGGCTCCCAGACGAACGCCGTCTTCGCCCGACTCAGAAAGATAACCGGCGGCGCGTTGCACCAGCGCCACCGGGCCGGATATTTCATTCGGGCGGCAACGCAGGCAAGGCCGGTAACCGTGCTTTTCCGCTTCTTCTCGCGTGCGAAAGAAAGTGACGTTGCGCCGCAGCGGCCGGCGCGCCGGGCACGAAGGCCGGCAATAAATATGCGTCGAGCGCACCGCGAGCACGAAGCTCCCATCGGCCCGGGAGTCACGTGCCAGCGTGGCCTGCCAGTACTGCGCGGCTGCGTGCGCCGAGATGTTCTGTACGAACTTGGTTTGTGTATGGCTCATGTTCAACACGCTAAAAGTAACGCGGCCTGAAAAGCAAATCTATCCGCAATCGTGCGGCAAAGTGAAGAAGGCAAAGTCCGGCGAAAAGGCAGAGCGGTTAGACTTCGCCCCGGGCGGGAACCGGAGCTGTAACCGGCGCCGGCGTCCGGTGAGGCGCGGTGATCACCAGAATGACGGCAGTAAGAATCACCGCGGCCGCGATGACCGTGCGCAGCGTGATGGTTTCCCCAGCGATCAGCCACCCTAGGAACAGCGCCACGACCGGATTCACAAACGCGTACGTACTCACGCGCGCGGCAGTGCTCTTGTGAATGATGTAAATATAAGCGCTGAAGCCGATCCCCGACCCGAATACAACGAGGTAGCCGAGTGCCAGCCAGGAGCGAACCGAGACCGTACCTAGGTGCAGTTCTCGGAATTCTCCGGCAATCAGCGCGACTATCAGTAGAATCACGCCACCCGCAAAACTTTGCATCGCCACTCCCAGCATCGGCGAGCTAGGCATTCCTCCATGTTTCGAATAGAGCGAACCGCAAGCCCAAGCCAGGGAAGCGGCCACCAGCACCGCAGCACCCCGTGGATCGACGCGCTCTGAGCCTCCTAGATGTGCAGGCCCCACCAGCAGCGCCATCCCTGCAAATCCCATGAGCAGGCCCATCGTCACTCTAGGAACGGGCCTAACCCCGCCAGGACGGAGCCAGTCGACGACCACCAGCCAGAGCGACACCGTCGCCACCAGGAGCGCCGTGATTCCCGAAGGCACGGTCAGTTCCGCCCAACTCACGCCGCCATTACCAACGAATAGCAGCAGGGCGCCGGTCACGACAGCGGTTCGCCAGTGTGTCGCGCTCGGTCTGATCCCCGTCTTCATGCGAAATATGGGGTACAGAAGAATCCCCACGGTAAAGTGGCGCAGTCCCGCCAGGATCAGCGGGGGGAACGATTCAACGCCGATGCGGATCGCCAAATAAGTAGAACCCCAGACGAGGTAGACGGCGGCAAACGCAGCTAGAACCAGCGTTGTTGTGTGGGCAGGCGTATGCGACAGAGATACGGGAGTTCCTGCCCCGCGCTGCGGCTCGCCTGTCGTCGTGGACATATTTCTTTCCTTAATCTTCTCTCCTAGGATGAACGCTGAAAGCCAACGGTGTCGAACACGGTATTGGTAGCGTCAACGGAAAGGCAAATCTATCCGGAAAGATTTGGCAAAGTGAGTAGTCTGCTCCCGCGAAATCGCACGGCGATCAGGTGAACACTGTTCCTTCTGTCAAAAACTACTCGCCTAGGATGAACGCTGAAGGTCAACGGTGTCGAGCACCATATTGGTAGAGCCCTTTCCTGAGGATTCCACAGGATATAGTGGGTGAGTTCCAGTACCATTACTAAGTGTTTGAGGTTAGGACACTTCCGGCATTTTCCACAGGTTGACGCTGCACATTTCTAATGCCATCTTAGCGCTCCGCACAGCACTGGTGCGGACGGGCAAATTCCAGAAAGTCAGTTTGGCAGTTCATTTTGTTGGGCCGTAGCCAGCGACAGTGAAGTAGCGTCTCTGAGGGGCTAGATGAGCGCGGCGAAGCGTGTACCTCCATTTGATTCGTGGCCTGCCAAACCAAGCGCCGAAGCTGCGATGGGACCGCAACCCCTTTCGGAAGCCCCGCGCGTCCCTGTGCTTCGCCTGGCGCCCTTTCTACTCCCGTCGCAACCCCGGCGTTTCGCTCGCGTGCCAACGCACGCCGTGGGCGTCCATCCAGAACACCGCGAATACCCCCGCGCCACTCTGAACCTCCCGCTGCGCCTTCGCGCCGCTGGCGGAGTGCCCGAAGAATCTCCGATAACCCTCGTCACTCGCGACATCAGCTCAACAGGCGTCTATTTCCTTTGCCCCAGGCGACTGGCGGTGGGCGCCTCGATCGAACTGGAGATCGTCCTGGTAAGCAAGCCCCTGGGCCTCGGAAACGTGGTCGTTGCTACCATGGCGCATGTCCGCCGTGCGGAGACCGCTGCTATGCCCGGCTGGCATGGCATCGCCGCAGCCTTCGATGATGTCCAGTTTGACCGCGACGACCACATACCTTCCCGTTTTCTCAAACCGTAAGTCTCGCGCATCCATTCGATTCCGGACTGACTCCCGGAGCTGCTCCCGCCAACCATTTCAGACCTTACAGAATTGGCGTCCATACAGTTTCTGCTACTCTGAGGAACGATGGCCGCGAAACGAAAACGCAGTATTGAAGGAGTTCTCTTCGACTGGGATGGCACGCTGATCGATTCCTACTACGCCGACGCGTCCGCGTACTTGGCGATGTTCGAGGAGATGGGCATCCCTTGGGGAATCGAAGAGCTTGGGAAAAATTATTCGCCGGACTGGTATCAGGTTTATCGCGCTGCGGGGTTGCCGCGGAGGCGCTGGGCAGATGCGGACCGCGCGTGGCGCGCGCACTATGCAAAGCACCGGCCGAAGCTGATCGCGGGGGCGCGCCGGGTCCTGGCGAGATTGGGCGGCGCTCATCCTCTTGGCCTCGTCACCAGCGGCGATCGCGACCGCGTCACCCGTCAATTACGTGAGTTTCGTTTGACAACGCTATTCGCGGCGCGCGTTTGTAGCGGAGATACCCTGCGCAAGAAACCGCATCCGGAACCGCTGCGCCTGGCTTTGCGGCAGATGAAACTGGATCCCTCTGCGTGCGTGTATGTAGGCGACGCGCCACAGGACGTGGAGATGGCCAAGCGCGCCGGTGTGCGTGCGATTGGGGTGCTCGGCCCGTTTCCCACGGAAAAGCGTTTGCGCGCGGCTCGGCCGGAATTTCTTATCCGCTCGATCGAGGAATTGCCAGACGTACTGAAAAAATTGCTCCGCTGATGGCCCATGCTTCTTGGCGACCCTGCTTATGGTTTCGGAGAACTTGCAGGAGTCGACGGCGATGGCGCTTGCGGCGCGCTGGGAACCGGTATGAAACCGGTCCACTTGATCACAATGCGAACCGGAATCTCCAAACCCTTCAGATTCAGCGTCTCATCCGAGCGCGAGTAGCTCGGGAACCAGTATTTTCCGTCGACATTTTCGCGATAGGTTTCGAAAAGGCTGAACGGTAGATCCGTGATCGTGTGCACGTCGCCCTGATCGGTAACCCATTTTCCGTATGTCTTCACGACCTCGAGATATTTCGCATCCACCCACACGACGCCGTCGAAATAAGCCTTGATACGTTCGACCACTTTTGGCTTGGCCTGAAAGATGTAGCAATCGATTTCATCCACCTGCTCCTTGCCCACGTATTTCAGGTCGTATTTCCCAAGCTGGCTGGAAGTGAGCGGAAACGCCGGGATGCGCTGAAGCCCATCGAGATCTTCCGACCGCAGATAGAAATGCTGGAGGGTGGAACGGGGCTTTTCCACAACCTTTTCGAATAGCTTCCCATCCATATCGCGGCCCGGTTGAGTCACCAGCACGAATTCCCCCGAAGGCTGCCCGTCCGCACCGAATTCCTGGATTCGAATCGTCTTCTGGTAGGTGTAGTGTGTGCGCGAGACGATGTACTCGTCTTCTTTTTGGGAAAAGCGCTTGACGATTTCGGCCTCGGGGAGCGATGGCGGCGCCTCCGGCTCTGATTCATTTCCGACACGCGTGACGTGATGCTCCGGCGGCGGAGCGATCGGCCCCTGCTGAGCATCTTGCGCGCGCAGCGAAGGTCCCCGAATAGCGGCCAGAATAAGCAAGACACACGTGCGCGAAACGAACGAGATGTGTTTGTAGCACTGCAATTGTCTTGCCTGGCTCATACGAAATTGGATGCGACCAATTCCTCTTTAGGCAGCCTCGCAGGCCCTGCCGAAGCAAGAGTTTAACGCACCCCGGGCATCCTGCCCTAGCAAGACGGCTCGAATTTGCCGTCCGAGGAAGAATCGCGGGCTCTCTGCTACAATTCTGGCGATTCGTGAGCGAAACCAAGCAAGCCAAGCGTTATCTCGTCTCGGGAATGGTCCAGGGTGTGGGATTCCGCTACTTCACGCAAGACGCCGCGGAAAAGTTGCAAGTCAGTGGCTTCGTGAGAAATCTGCGGGATGGCCGCGTTGAAGTGTTCGCCATGGCCACGCCGCAGCAGCATGCCGAATTGCGGACCATGCTCGAGCGCGGACCACGCTTCTCCAGCGTCAGTGCGGTGCAGGAAGAGCCCGCCACTCCGGATCCGCGGTATGAAGTCGGATTCGTTATCAATCCCAGCTTTTGAACGGGACGAATTGCGGGAATAGCAAAAAGGGGAGACGTTCGAATGAACGATTTGAAGAAGCTGATCCGCGAAGTGCCGGACTACCCGAAGCCGGGGATTCTTTTTTACGACCTGACCACGCTGCTGAAAGACAAGCTTGGCTTTCACATGCTGATTGACCGGCTCTGCGAGCACTACGTAGGTCGCACCATTGACGTGGTCGCGGGGATTGAAGCGCGCGGCTTCATTTTTGCTCCCGCTCTGGCATACCGGCTCAACGCAGGTTTTGTTCCCGTTCGAAAGCCGAAGAAGCTCCCCGCCAAAACTGCCAGCGTCACGTATTCCCTGGAATACGGCACGGACTCGCTCGAACTCCACGAAGACGCCGTGAAGCCCGGCCAGCGCGTAATCATCTGCGACGACCTGCTCGCCACCGGTGGCACCGCCGCCGCGACCGCCAAACTCATCCAGCAACTGGGCGGCACGGTCGAAGGCGCCGCCTTCGCCGTCGAACTCACTTTCCTCAACGGCCGCAGCAGACTGAAGGGCCTGGACATCTTCTCACTGATCCAGTACGACAAATAGAACTCACTTCCCTCGCGTGCCAGCGTTCCGCTGGCGAAGGGCTTCGAAGAGCACAACGCCGGCGGCCACGGAAACATTGAGGGATTTTACCGGGCCGGTGGTCGGCAGCGAAACAACGAAATCGCACCGCTTGCGCGTCAGCTCATGCAGACCTTGGCCTTCGCTGCCAAGCACAATCCCCACCGGCGAACCGTAGTCCACTTCGGTGTAATTCTTGTCCCCCAGCTCATCGAGGCCCACCAGCCAATAGCCCGCTTCCTTCAATTCCTCCATGGTGCGCACCAGGTTGGTCACCTTCGCAACCGGCAGATGCGCCAGCGCTCCGGCGGAAGCCCGTGCTACGGTATCCGTAAGCCCCGCCGCACGCCGCTCCGGAATCACCACGCCGTGCGCGCCCGCAGCCAGCGCCGTTCGAACGATCGCGCCCAGATTGTGCGGATCTTCCACTCCGTCGAGTAATACGATCAATCCCTTTTGCCCGGGGCTTGCGTTGGCAATCGCCAGAATGTCTTCCAAAGTCGCCGCCGCGCGCGCCGCCGCCAACGCCACCACTCCCTGGTGGTCTTTCGCATTGGCCAGCCGGTCGAGCTGCCCGCGGTCTTCGAACCGCACCGGAACTCCCTGCTTGCGCGCCAGTTGCACGATTTCTTCGACCCGCGTGTCCTGCCTCCCCTTCGCGATGGCGATGCGATCGATGGGGCGCCGCGCCTCCAGCGCTTCCTTAACGGCATGTATGCCCGTCAGCTTGTCCATGAAGTAGAGAGTCTACAGTTGCCGGTCCGCAGTTGAAAGCCAGGCAATCATCCTCCGTTGGCTGCCGCTCTCTGCATCAGGCCATCGTTGTAGGGGCGCAGCATGCTGCGCCCTTTCCGATGCCCCAATTAGTCCAGCGCCGAGCAAAACTCAAGAACTCTCTCGTGAGTGGATTTCACGGGCACGGCGAACGAAAGCCCCGCAGCCTCGTCGAGCAGCAAGATCACCCGGTCGAGTTCGCCTTCCCCAGCACGTCCGGCCAGCGCCAGCCGGATGGGGTGAAAAAGCTCGCGTCCGCGCAATTCCATTCCATCTTTCAATGCCGTGACAATCTCCTTGAATCTTTCAGACGTCAGCGGCGTTCCATCCAACAGCAGCAGCGCCACTCGTCGGAGCACGTCCCGCGCCGCATACCGCGAAAGCACCACATGGCTTTCTACCCTGGAGATGATCTCGCGCGCGTCGTATTGAAAAACCAGGCCCAGCAGATCGGCTAGCGCAGCGCGGTCAGCGACGTGCCCTCCGAGCATCGAAGCCGCGCGTTCGCACCAGGCATTTTGCTCAGCCGAAGACTCCGCCGCTAGCCACCCGCGTTCGCGCAGAATGCCAAGCACATCGGCCGAGGTGAACGGATTTGCGGCTTCAGCGGGTGCGCCGGACGGATTGGGCGAGGCCATAAGCGGGATTGTAGCGCAATTGCAGGCAGCGCCCTGCAATCGCGGTTCTGCGGTTTCAGCGGGACTTAATCCAAGGAGTCGTAGCCCACGGTGCCCATAGCGAGGCAATCACATGTGCCGCAATGGCTTCCCCCCGGCCGATGGCGTCGACGCCTTCGTTGGTCTTGGCCTTGAGATGGATTTTTTCGGCACTCATGCTCAGCGCTTTTGCCAACGCCTCGCGCATTTTCGGAAAATGCGGCCCCAGCTTCGGCTTTTCAGCAATGACGACGGCGTCAATCCACTCGATCTCGAAGTGCTTTTCATCGAGCA
>Ga0210384_10004551_pt1 | contig 15432 bp, 9 predicted proteins | sample IncBWH2MmetaG_FD_160574 | JGI IMG/M metagenome (GOLD analysis project Ga0210384, IMG submission 160574) | Forest soil microbial communities from Barre Woods Harvard Forest LTER site, Petersham, Massachusetts, United States - Inc-BW-H-2-M | ecosystem: Environmental > Terrestrial > Soil >...
GCGCGCTGTTGTACTCGTAGTCGCCGCGCTGGCGCTGAGTAAAGCTCTGCGGAGAAATATACTGGCGGTATTCGCCGCCGAACTTGAAGCTGTGAGCACCCCTGGTCCAAGTGACGTTGTCAACCACGCCGTAGAAATTTTGAATGGTAAATTGCGGTGCCTGGGAGTCTGGTCCGATATTGACGCCGCCCAGATTGTTTAGAAGAATGTTAGGAAAGGCATCCAGACCGGGATACGGGAAGTTCCCGGCAGGAACCGTATTCGCAAAACGATTGAACCCTACCCGGATTTCGTTCAGTACCGCGGGCGAGAAGGTGTGATACTCACCGAGGGTGAACAAGTGAAACCTAGAAGGCTCGACCAGATAAAAAGCTGGCAGGCTGGCATTCGTATCGACCTGACCCAGCCGGTTGTAAACGTAGCGCCCACGAATCTGGTCTTTCTCGGATAGGTTTAAGTCGACGCTTTGAACAAAATTCGTATAGTTTTGGAATGCGCCTGCCGCGAGAGTAATGGTCCCGACCTCAGCCATGCCAAGAGGGCAACTTCCGTTCGCCGGGGCAATAAATGATCCTACCTGCCCAGGTTCGTTGCCGTTAACTGGGCTCTTATCGTACTGAATACACCCGTTCCCCGTTGGGGCGACCGCCAGATACTGCTTAAAAATTGAAAAGTTAGTTGCATTAATCGTGGGATCTGCGGAGATAGCGGCCAAACCTGCAGCCGTGGGCGTGACTACCGGAAGCCCGCTGCTACCGGTAAGCCCGATCTCCTGACGCTCGTAATTAGTAAAGAAAAACAGCTTGTTCTTGATGATTGGGCCACCAATGGTGCCCCCGTAGCGATTATTGTCGAGACGCGGGTTCTCCTTGAGACCTTGGAGTATCCAAAAGTTGTCCACTGCATTCAGATTACGATTTCTGAAATATTCATAAAGTGAACCATGGAAGCTATTGGTTCCGCTCTTGATATTGGTGTTGAACTGCCCCCCCGAAGAGTGCCCGAATTCAGCGTTGAACTGATTCGACAGAAGGGTAAAGTTTTCCACTGCTTCATTCGGAACGGTGATCAGAGCTCCGGTCACAGTCTTGTTGTTATTGTCCACGCCTTCAACCGTGAAGTTGTTGTCGCGAGGACGCTGACCACCCACCGACGGACCAAAACCCAAGTTCAACGCGCTAGAATTCGTAACCCCCGGGCTCAACAGCGACAGGTTCAAGACTCCGGCGCCCGCTCCGCCCGCGGAGGTAATCCCCAGATCCTGCGACAGGCGCGCGTCGAAACTGGATTGCAATTGCGCGGTGGTCGTGTCGACCAGCGGAGCCTCTCCCGAGACTTCCACGGTCTCAGTGGCAGCGCCGGGCGCGAGGCTCACGTTGACCGTGCCAGTGCGGTTCAATACCACTTCGGCCAGTTCAGTGGTTGTTCGAAAACCGTTGGCCTTTACCGTGAACTTGTAGTTACCGATTGGTAGGTTGTCAAACCGATATTCGCCGGTGTTATTTGTCCTGTTGGTGATAGCTAATCCCGTGGCCACATTCGTGGCAGTAACCTCCGCATTAGCAACCGCCGCGCCGGAAGAATCTACAACGGTACCCACCATGTTGCCGCTGACGGCTTGGCCAAAGGATAAATTGACTCCAAAAGCCACGAGGCTCAACAACGCAATTGCTAACACGAGTGTTCTAACGGTGAAGACGGTTCGATTCATTGGCTTTCTCCTCAACTCAATAGATAGACAATTCCCAATCAATTTCAACTTCCAAGACCCTGAGAACTTTGGCACCGGCCCAGAGCCACGACCCCTCTAGTGTTTGCAAGAGGCTAACCAAAGCGCACTCGTCGCTTTTTCATTCGGTTACATCAATCATCAAACCCGCAGTTATGAAATGTCGGATGCCAACTGGAGAGTCCTCACAGCGCATATCGTGCGCTTGACGTTGCGTGTCTGTTAAGCTGTCACTGCGTCCTGTCGGACTACATCAAACAGGAAAGGAATTTCCAAAAGTCCAGATTTCCGGAGATTCCTTCCGAGCTTGAATCTGGTGATTCGACGATACATACTGGTTGGTATGTCGGCAGCACGCAAGAATCCGAACCGTAGAGCGACTAGGTTGCGCGATCCTGAGCGCACGCGGGAGCGCCTGCTGCAGGCGGCATTCCGCGAGATCTACAGATCGGGTTTCCAAAGTGCCGGCCTAGACTCAATTCTGGCCTCAGCTGGCGTCACCAAGGGAGCGCTGTACTACTACTTCAAAAGCAAGCGAGCCTTGGGATACGCCGTTGTCGAAGAGGTCATCGGCCCCGACAACTACGGCGAATGGGTGCGTCCTCTACAGAGCGGCAAGGACCCTCTCGACACTTTGATCGGCATTGTTCAAGGCCTATCCGTGCGGCCCGAGGATGTACGGGGCGGCTGTCAACTGATCAATCTGGCGCAGGAAATGTCTCCTCTTGACGCGGGATTCCGGAAGCGGCTGGCGAGAATCTTCGATGCCTGGCGCGAGGCCGTTGCCTCCGCTTTGCGAGAGGGCCAAACCCACGGAAGGGTTCGCCGCGACGTGGAGCCCGCTGACGCCGCTGGCTTACTGATCGCGATGGTCGAAGGCTATGGCTCGCTGGCAAAGAATGCTCAGGATCCGAAAGTGATGAAAGCGGGGATCAGAAACATCGTGGACTGGCTGCGGTCCCTGCGCTCGCCGGGCAACCGCAAGCGGGTCTGATCGCATCGGTTCTAATGGACGGCTTGACACTGTTACATACCAACCGGTTCGTAGGCAAGGCGAGTTCGCATCGAGTGCAGGCATACCTTGGCGAGAGCGGACGAGGGGCTGATGGAAGGAGAAAAACAATCAGATCTGTCCCTCTGAATAACAACTGCGGTGAGATTCAGCCAACACAGGAGGAAGTGATGAACCGAAAGAGATTCCAGGCGATCGCCTCTCTAAGCGTCGCACTGATTCTTATTCTGGACGCGGGCTGGCAGGCGCGGGCACAGGACGCCAAAGGCCCCTATCCGAACATGCTCCCACTCGATCAATACCTGATGGACCGTGACGCGGAGATTGCGATGTCCCGCAGCGCCGGCCCGAACTCCGTTTCGAAGGGGGCCAAGGTGCTGGTTCTTGGACGGCATGGCTATGAAACCGCCGTGGAGGGGAAGAACGGTTTCGTGTGCCTAGTGGGACGATCATGGGATTTACCGAAAAACAATCCGGCTTTTTGGGATCCAAAGATACACGGTCCGATCTGCCTGAGCGCTCCGGGTGCGCGGTCTTTTCTACCGATCTACCTCAAGAAGACCGAACTGGCGATTGCCGGACGTTCGAACACTCAGATAGAGGACGCCATAATAGACGGCATCGCGAAAGGTGAGTTGCCCACGCCCGAACCCGGTTCGGTGTCCTACATGATGTCAAAGCAAGGGTATTTGAATGCCGGCGTCAAAGGACCCTGGCTTCCCCACGTGATGTTTTTTGTCCCCGAAATCGACCCTAAAGCCTTGGGATCCGACTTGGGGGATGACGTCCCGTTGGACGCGCACGAAGAAAAAATAGGCCGCTATACCACAATTGACGTTCCGGTAAGCAAGTGGTCGGACGGAACGCCGGCGGATGATCGAGCTCACTGACGGCGATCTCAACGCGAATTCAAGTCACGACTATGCGAAGAAGATCGCTCGCGCAAAGCCGGCGTGATTGCTCCATGCGACCCCTAAAGGGAAGCTACGAAGCACGTTGCGACCCTCAACAAGGGGGCAGGCTAGTCTCGCCCCGCGCTCGCGTCCGGCCGCGTTTGGGGTGTAGATATGCCCGTGATGCTGCACCCACAGTTCAGGGGCAATCCGGAACCGATCGACGAATTCATGGTTCCCGCGGGCTGGTGGTCGGATGGAACGCCGGACCCAGTCAAGCCGGATTAGCAATGCGAACCAATGGGCCCGGAACAGCGACATCCTCGCTTTGGCGGGCTGCGCACTGGATGCTCGCAAGGAGAAACATGGCTAATGCAGGGCGCGTATCAACGCTATAAGGGCCGCAGCGAGGGAGCGGGATGAACTGGAAGTAGACGCCGATTGAGGGCGTGCAGGGTCACGATGGACTTCGGGCACAGGAGCAGTGACGAAACGGGCAATGGAGGTCTTTTGGATAACGGCGATCCGCATATTCGTGAAGTCGTACCCCAGACACGGACGCTCGCGATGGGGAAGTCTGCGCGGATTGCGATCAAAGCCAAGGGGAGAATTCTCTTCATCGATGCAGCGGACGTTATCGCGGTGGAAGCCAAAGGAAACTGTGTCTTGTTATTGCATACTTCAAGTTCGCACTTGCTGCGAGAGTCGATCTCGACCATGGAGAAAAAGCTCAATCCGCACGGGTTTGTGCGAATTCATCGATCTGTGCTGGTGAACGCGGCATTGGTTGAAGAGATTCATCTATCGTCCCCGGGCGAGTATGTGCTGCGCCTGCGGGGAGGAAGGGAGTTCACAGCCACTCGTACTTACAAGAAGAATCTGCAACTCCTGGCGCAGTTGTGGATCGGTATCGGAGGTTTTGCTGTCGAGTAGGAGCCCGGTTCTCCCAACTCGGTACCCAGATCTGCGGAAATCGATCCTCCAGCAGCAACTGCAAGATCAGTCGCGCATCCTGGCGATCCGTCTTCTGCTTGCGTACGCGCTTGGTGCGGATCTCGGCCGCGTCGCCGATCCGCAACTCAATCTGCAACTCGGCCAACAGTCGTTCAAACCAGCGCGCATGCCCGCTGGCTTCCATTCCCACACGCACTTTCTGGCCCGCAGCCGCCAGAGTGCGGTAAAACTTCTCCGCCTCTTCGCGATGCGCCAGCCGCTTTTCCTGGAACCTGTGTCCTTATCGACCCAAGCAATTTCCTGAAACTCGGGGTGGAAATCTACTCCTATAATGATCATCGTTCGGCTCCTTTCTCCCCAGCCTGTTGGTTGGTATCAGCACCACCAACTTTACCCGGGGCTGGGAGCCGACATTGTCATGGAATCAATTACACCACAACCTGGAGCTTTTTCGGTGCGGAAGCTTAAACGGGAAAAGACTTTGGGTTGTTGACTCAAAATTGCGACGGTAGAGGTCTGGTGTCCAAGGATACCCAGGAACGTCCCCGTCGAGGAACCAGTTTCCATTGGAACTGCGATTGGGCGCTTCCCACTGGCATTCGCCAGCCCACCGAATCGAAATCATGTCGAGCTGGGATTGCAGTTCAGCGCCCAGGCCGTACCTACTGAGTGGTCGGCAGGTATATGACGGGAGCGGTCAGGGTCAGCGACGACAGGCCAATGTTTACACCGCTGGGCAGAGTTTGGCTGAATGGGTCGGCGATAAGACCCTCGGTCGTCACGAGATTAATTTTGGCGATCCAATTGTCGTTTGCATCCACCAGCAATCCGTAAAGTTTATTGTCGGAAACGCTGGTGAAGGTCGCGATGGAATTGGGGTCGCTGGCATTGCTAAAGGCTACCCCATCAGGCGTAGGCGGCATCGCACCATAGCCGTAAGCAATGGAACTGATGTCCGGTGGCCCAAAAAACGTCGAGGTGGGAAGTTCCTCGACTGCGACACAGCTTCCCGATGGCTGGGCCGAGAAGAGCACGTCGTTGCTTCCTTTCTGGGTGCCGACTGGAACTCCAATCGCGAGCATGGGTAGAGCCGCAGGCGGCGCACTACACCCGCCGGTAATCTGGACCAGAGTATTCGAAGCTGTCCACATAGGAGGCGTATTTTGCAGCTCACTAAAATTTAGCAAAGACTGCGTAGCACTACCCGCGACTGCGCTGACTCCAAAATTCGTGAGAAGATCCAAGGCCACGGTGTTCGGGTTCAACAAACCCAAAGTTGCATTTGAGCTTACGGTGTTGCTAGCAAGATTTAGGATTTGAATTTCATTCTGACCATAGGCTGGACTGAAGATATACGGAGCGGAGCTGTTCAATGGATTGAGGGCGAAGTTCTCAGCCGGAAAAGACGGTGCCAGCGGCGTGAAGGTCCCTGCAGTCGTATCCATTATCAGGTAGCCTTGGGCCGTGCTTAGAATGGCTTGGTCGTTCAATGGGTTAACAATCACCGCGCAAACCATGCAGATGATTCCGCCGAAGGTTACAGTTTGAGTTACCGGTGCGGTAAAAGTCGCGGTTACAGTGTTGCTCGTTGCGTCGATGATTTGTACGTCCCGGGAGGTGTAACTAATTACGATGACCCTCTTGCTCATCTGGCTGGCAGCGGTGGCGCTGGGTCGGTACCCGGGGGGCATGGGGATGGAGGCGAGCAGTGCCGACGTGATGGGCAGCATCTGAACCAACTGATCAGCATCCAAGTTTACTGCTTGGACCGTATAGACCCCTTGCAGATTAAGTGCCCGCGACTGCGGCAAATAGCCGACATCGATCGTTGAGCCGTGGGAAGAAGCGTAGAGAACAGAGATCGTACTTGCGGAAAAACCATTTACATTTGTGGTTAACTGAGTCACACCTTCGACTGGCCCCAGTGTGGCGGTTACGATGCTGGTGCCTACCGCTACACCAGTTGCTAAGCCGGTGGAATCGACCGAGACACAGTTTGCGGAACTGGGAATGCACGACGACGATGTGGCACTCCAATTCACCATTGAAGTTATGTCCTGTTTGCTGCCGTCGGCATAGGTTCCCGTCGCCTTCAACTGGCGAGTTGTGGCGAACGGGACTACAGAATCCGATGGCTTGATGGTAATAGCTTGAAGTACGCTTGGACCGAAAGCAGAAACTCCGCCGCCCCCGCATGCCGCGCAAAGCAGCAGTGCGGCAACTGCAACTCCAAGCATCAAAATGCCGGCTATGGTTCTAACCCTTGACCCGACCGCCCTTCTCATAGAGCGAGGCATCCACAGCTTGTAATTGAATCTCCAGAACGGGGATAACAGGGTTGAAGTCATGTGAATCCGAGTGGTTCAGAACATTAGCGCAACGTCGGCAAAGTCGTCCTCTTTTACAACACCGGGTTCTATTAGTTTGGGGCAGGGGCCAGACTGTTGGTTCGCAACGAAGGTGCCCAAAGTGAGTCCCTGTCCACTTTGATCACTGCCAATTCCGTTCAGGGTAGTTCCGGTTGGCCCCACGCTAAGGATTGCGGGATTTGTCTGCACACCAATGCTGCCAATTTGGGTTCCATCGAACGAAAAAACTGAGAGGACAACGCTGGTCCCGCTGACCGTCCCGTTTAGTGAGGCAGTGCTGAAGCAGGGATAGTCGACTGCGTTGATCGTTCCTGTCAAAGTTGCATTAACCGACCCGATGTTTCCGCTTTGACTGAGAGACCCTGACACCATGATCGGTGCAGGTGGAATTAAGCCTGTCACCAGCTGCATATAGAGGGAGTTGGACAGAGTTCCCGTGAAATTGACGTTCAAGGGCGGGACCTGCAGAGCTGTCCAGGTTCCGGTCGTCGCGCTGCGAGTGCAGTCTTGTGGCAAGGTCTGATAGACGCCAGACATGGACTTGCCGTCGGACGAAACGCTCCCAGTGAGGCTCATCGTGCCTGAGTTCACCGACAACACGACATTTTGCCCACTAACCGTTCCGGTCAAAGGAACCGGGCCCGCACAACCTTGACCGGGCCGTGCAACAGAGCCCGTGAGAGAGTTGTTGGATTGAAGGAGAAAACCAGAAACAGCAAACTGTGCTGGTGGTCGTTCCTGGCTGAGGTCGATCTGCCAGTTACCAGAAATAGGACCATTATTCGAACTCGACGAGGAAGTTCCACCCCCACAAGCTGCTAAAACCAAAATGGCACACGCCAGCGGTGGCGCAACAAAACTTCTCACCATGCTCTCTCCAGAATCGCAATGACAAGGTCACCCGCTCCTCACTTACGAAGAATGCCAAAGCGGGAGAATAAACTGGTGTTCATTCGGTGGCAGGCAGCCTAACGTTCAAACATTAATCTCTGGTGACAATCAGGTTAAAATTCCATGAATTACCCAACAAGTTGTTCAGAATGTTGAGCCTGGCAAATGTCGAGTTGACTCATTGCGAAGCATTCCTCGCCAGTTCGGTCAGTTGGTGTTCTTTTCTCGGCTCTTTTGTGCAGACTCCAATTGGCCAAGCTTGACCAGGGCGTCGGTTTGCTCCGGGTTGGCTTTCAGGGCTTGAATGAAATTCTTGCGCGCTTTGGAGTAATCGCCGGTAGTCTGATAAATGGTTCCCAGATTGTCGTACGCGATTGCCAGAGTCACGGGTTCGTGAGTGAGCGAGATGCTAGTTTCGTACTCACTAATTGCGCCTTGGATGTTTTGCTTTTGTTGGAGAATGATCCCGATGTTCAGGTGACTGGTTGGATCTGTCGGCCTGATGCGCCGTGCGTTCTGGAAGTGTAGCAGCGCCTCGTCGTATCGAAGCGTTCCGAGCAGTGCAAGCCCCAGACCGTCCTCGGCGATCAGGTTGTTCTTGGTCACCTGTGATGCATGGTTCCAAAGATCGTAATCGCTGCGCCAATATCCGATCTGGTGCCAGGTTGCCACGCTGAATACCAAAATCACGAAGGCGACAGCGGGCAGGCGCATACCGAAACCTGCCGCACACGAGTCCAGAAATTCTGCGACAGTCCAAACAATCGCCACGAAGATGCCTATTAGCGGGATGTAGGCGTAACGATCGGCCATTGCCTGGCCACCCACCTGTATCAGTCCGATGACAGGTACCAGCGTGCCTAAGAACCAGAGCCATCCAAACAGAATGTAGGGACGCTTCACACGTTGCTGATACGCGAACACGGTAACTGCCGAGAGCATCAGAAACGAGACAAGAATCTGGTTGGCGGTGAGCGGATCTCCAGGGTAGAAAGGTGCATACCCGCGCGGCCAAATCGCCTTCCACAAGTACAGCGTGTCAGCTCGGAGGGCGTTACCCAAGCGTAAGCTCAGCGGCAAATTCTCGGTTGTGACCATCGCTCCTGCGGACCGCTGCGCAATCAGCGTGACGACCGCGCTCATCGCTGCAAGAAAAAAGAATGGCACCTTCTCAACAATGAGTGTCGACAGCCTTCGTTTGTTCTGATCCGATTTCACTGTCGTTTTAGAAAACCCGTGAACACGTTTCAGCGGCCAAAAATCCATGAGTATCAGTACACAAGGCAGGGTCACAGCCATTGGCTTCGAAGCCAGCCCGGCGGTGAAAAGCAGAGCGGTTACCGAGTACCTTTGCACGCTGGGCTTGCCGGCGTACCAGCAGTAACTGAGCAGCGTTAGAAGAAAGAAGAATGTACAGAGGACATTCTTTCGTTCAGCGACCCACGCCACAGACTCCACATTGATGGGGTGGACCGCGAACAGAGCGGCCACAAGCAAGCTGCGGCCCGGGGCGTGAGTACTTTTGAGCAAAAACAAAAACAAAAGGATTCCATTCGTCGCATGCAGCAAAACGCTAGTAGCGTGATGCCCGCCAGCACTGAGGCCGAATAGCTGGCAATCCAAAGCGTGAGAAAGCCAGGTAACAGGATGCCAGTTTCCAGCCGTTGTCGTCGCAAGTGACCACTTTACGAACTGCCATCCAAGTCCCGACTGCACATTTGGATTTTGAGTGACGTAATCCGGGTCGTCATAGTCGATGAAGGGGTGATGAACAACGGGACTATACAGTGTGAGTGTGATGACAGCGAGCACAGCGAAAGCTGCTCCCATCTGCCGTGCACTTGTGTAGGCCACTTCAGGTGGCAACAATTTTCCGCGAGTACTGTTTGTCGGGAGCACTAAATCTGCGCGAGCCCTTGCTTGCTTCCGCCTTCGACGCTGTTTTGAGATGGAACTCCTCATGCCAGAATCAGGAACTTTCATTAGTGGAAGCGAACCTAGAACTCATCGAGAAGGTGCATTGGAACGTTACGGGTCAGCTATTAAGACCAGGTTAAAGAAAGTTTAAAATCCTGTAAATTCCCCCCATCAAAAGGAATTAGTCCACCTCTCTTTCGCTGCGGAACGTGAACACGATATTAATTTTTGAGTACAAACCCCTCTTTCGATTGACTGCAAGAGGAATCGCTTTATAGAGTGCGGGCGGCGAATCATCAGCACACATGCCCAGGATTTTCGCCGCCCATGGAGAACAATAAAAATGAAGGCAATCAATTCTAAGGTGCGAGCTGCGATGCTCGTTGTGATGCTGCTTTGTATCGTCGGCATCGGTGCGGAAACTGCCTCTGCGAGAACTGTGGTGGGAACTTGTATGACAGGAACTCAGTACCCTACCATTCAGAACGCCATCGACAATGTGACGGCTGGGACGATCGTATTCATTTGCCCGGGTACCTATGCCGAACAATTGCGCATAAATCGGACTATGACCTTGCAGGGTGTGGCCTCCGGAAACTCGGACGCGGTCATCATCGTGCCGCCATCCGGTGGACTGGCGGCGAATACGACCAGCCTGTTCGACCACAGCGCGATCGCGGCCCACGTGCTGGCGGATGTTGAGGCAACGGTGAACCTGACAAATCTGATTGTAGACAGCAACACAACCAGCAACCCAAATAACATCAATGCTTGCGCGCCTTTGCTGGTCGGAATTTTCTACAGGAATACATCCGGAATCGTGAACCACGTGGTCACGCGAAATCAGTGGGTGGGCGCGTCGGAAAGCGACACCAATTTCAACGGATGCCAAACCGGACTGGGCATCTTTGCCCAGAGTGGAAACGCCGAGACTTCCACCGTAACGGTAGAGAACAGTTCGGTACACGATTACCAGAAGAATGGAATCACCGGTAATGAGGCGGGAACGACTCTCACCGTGACCGGCAACCAAGTTGTGGGCCAGGGGTCAACCAATGGCGCGGCCGAAAACGGCATTCAGATCGGCTTCGGAGCAGCCGGGACGGTTTCCGGCAATACTGTGATCGATGACGTTTGGGGACCCGACACCTCGAGCGACCCGGCGGACGCGGCAGCGGGTATTTTGCTCTTTGATGCAGCCAGCGGCGTCACGGTGAAGTTGAATACCGTGGGCAACACTCAGTTCGGCATCGCTCTGGCGACGGATACTTCCGGGCTGGATGACGGAGAGACCGTGACCAGCAATAAAGTCACCGGAACGCGAATTTTCGACGGCATTGACGTTTGCTCGAACGGCAACACCATTCATGGCAACACGGTAAGCAACAGCACTGAGTCCGCCATCCATCTGGATGCAAGTTGTGGTGTCAACCCCCCCGTCGGCGGCGGCAACAACAATACCGTCACCAACAATATCGTGAGCGATGCCACTGTGGGCATCCTCAAAGATACTGGAACGAGCAATCCGACGACGACTCCGAACACCTTCTTTACCACTGGGACGACAGATCCTGCAGGAACGGCTCGCAGCCGTGTTCTGGTTAAACCGATAAGGCCGTAGAAGCTGGCGGCCCGATTGTTGTCAGCGAGAAAGAATCCAGCAGCCGGAATTTTCCGGCTGTCGGCTTTGCTGGCGGCATTTTTGTTAGCCCAGGGCTCGTTCACCAAAAATTGACACAACTGTCACGTGCCATTAACTTTGCGCGCTCATAATCCGGTTAATTCAATCGCGCTAACCAGCCAAGGAATGCTGATTCGACGCTGGGAGCCTCGCCAATCGTGTTCTGTTGGGAGCTTTTTGGAACACAGCGGACACATCCTGGCAGGCAGCTTCAACTGCACTGCTCAACAGAGAAACCCGAATACATTTAAAGGAGATGCTTCACATGAAGGAAAAGAAAGTTTGCTTGGTGACTTTGTGTGTCCTCGCGCTGGCTATAGCAATGCCCGTGGCTAACGCGCAGACCGTCAAAGTCCAGGGTGTCGGTTCTTCAGGAGTATTTCAATCAATCGGAGCTGCAGCATTCAACGACGTTGCCGGTGCAGGTGCTCACATTTGGACGAAGAAGGGCAACTGTCCAGACGGCGGCATCTGCGCAGCCATACATGATTCCCGTTCCGGCTCAATTAAGGATGAATCAGGCAACGTGTGGGTAATTTGGGATGCAGCGGGAAACAACGTTTGGACGTATGTGACGGTCGACACCATCGTTGGCAACCGCGCCTACTTCGCCACTCCCCGGGCACAGCTTGTTCTCGATAGCTGCGCTAAGACCTCGGTTGGGGGATGCAGTGGAGCGCAACTGATTCCCGCGCCCGTTCTGGGCGGCGCGACCGACGAAGCCAGCATTCCGGACGCCATCTACAACAAGATTAACAACCTTGCCTTTACGGCTCTCTTCACAGAGCTACGGCCCGAAGACGCAGCGCAAGAGCAGAAGCGAGTAGTAGGCACATTGAACACACTTAACCTCTCTGGTCTTGGTTACGGCACCGGCGCCAACACTCTGGTAGGTACGCCAATTCAGAGTGCCTTCACTACTGCTGCGGCAAATCCCGTGGCATTCAAAATCACTGGCACCGACCCATTCACCAAAAAGGCAATTCCCGCATATTCTGAGCAAAATCTTGGAGCTTACCCAGTTGTGTGGGTCGGCAACCGCAAGAACGCTTCTGGTCTGGGCTTGAAATCAAGCGGTAATTTTGTATACACAGACCTAAGCGACAAGAAGAACAGTGTGGCGTCGAAGTCCTACCTCCTGCAAAAGCTGTACGGTGGCGCTGACGCCACGAACGGCTGTGGGACAAGGTTCATCAACCCTGACACCTCCTTTCCGAACGTGCCTGTGACGCTGGTCCTGCGCGAACCGCTCTCTGGTACGATGACCACGGCCGAGTTCACGGAGTACAGGAACAAGGGCAACACAACGAGCTCGCAAGAGAAGGGTGTCGGGCAGCCAACCGGTGGCACTTCGGCTAACCCCTTGAACAAAGCCTGCAGCCCCAGCGGTGTTGGTACCAAGATTCGTGGAATTGGCACCGGCGAAGAGACTAAAGGTAATGGCAGCGGAACCGGCGGCATCCTGAACATTACAGATAGTCTGGGATACTTCTTCTGGAGCTTCGGCAATGGCTCACCTTTTAAGAGCAATCCCTCTCAGTACGGTTACTTCACGCTCGACGGCGTCGATCCACTCAACATGACTTACGTCGACGGCACAGTCCCGGCTTGCACGGCTCCGTGCCCGGTCGGCGCTAATACGTCGTTCCCCCACCTTCGCGACGGTACCTACCGTTCGTGGACGATTGTGCGGGTAATTGACGCCTCTGGTGGCGACGCTAGCGTAGATGCCCTTGTCACGCACGCTCAGGATGATGTCAACAAGATCGAACCTGATTTTGTTCCCTTCACCCAAGACGCGAGTGGCGATGGCGACACCGGATTGGGGCACTACCGCTCACACTTCACCGCGGATGGCATCGCGGGGAGCAACGTTCCTGAACACGGGGGCGACGTGGGTGGTTGCATTTTCCTGAATCCCCCGGACAACCTTTCAAATCACCTGAATTGCAAACAGTAGCTCAGTGAGCTCTACGAAAGGGGCAGAGATTAGCCGAGGTTGGTTGCTCTGCCTCAACTTTTTACGTTCCAACAGTTATGAATTTTTCAGGAGAAGAGTTTCAAATGTCTACCCGCAACACTATAAGAATATTCAGGATTGTTTGCCTTGCCGTACTCTCATCGCTGTCCGTTCCTGCAAGTGCCATCTGGGCTCAGACATCACCTGTGGCAGATGATTCGAAGAAAGTTGCCGACCAAAGCCATAACATTGCTGCCCAAGACGCGGAGGACGCCGATGAAGAGGACTGGAGTATTCTTCTAGTCCCAAAGGGAACACTGCAGCCTTCCGGTCCACTGCAAGTAGAGTTAGATGATGATAATCCAGCATTCACCCGTGAATACCTGTCCGTCCAGTGGCGGCCAGGCGATCCCATCCATTTGTTTGTGATCAAGCCCAAAGGCCTGAAGAAGCCGCCCGTTATCCTCCATTTGTTCAGTTATCCCTCTGAGACCGATCGTTTCTTTGACGATGATGTCTGCAAGTTTCTGACGAAGGATGGCTTTGCGGCCGTCGGCTTCGTGTCTGCGTTGACCGGACACCGCTACCATGACCGGCCGATGCGGGAATGGTTTATCAGCGAGCTTCAGGAAGCGCTGGGGACTTCTGTGCACGACGTGCAAATCATTCTCAACTATTTGTCGACGCGTGACGATCTCGACATGGATCGAGTCGGGATGTTCGGGGATGGCTCTGGAGCAACCATCGCAATCCTTACGTCCGCCGTGGACCCACGGCTGAAGGCGCTGGACTTGATCGATCCTTGGGGCGACTGGCCCAATTGGCTGGCGAAATCGACTCTGGTTCCTGAAAATGAGCGGGCTGACTATTTGAAACCTGAGTTTCTGAAGAAAGTAGCGCCACTTGATCCTGTTCAGTGGCTTCCGAACCTCAAGGCGAAAAACGTACGGTTGCAGGAAGTGATGGACGTGAAGGTTACCCCGAGTTCGGCACGAGAGCGAATCGACGCCGCAGCGCCCCCGACGATACATCTTGTCCGCTACGACGATCGAAAGAGTTTCCTCAAAGAAGCAGTAGCTGACGGCAAGGCGCTCGATTGGCTCAAGCAGCAGGTAAAAAGCGGAGACGCTCAAAAATACAGCGTCAACAGCGAATCAACAAATCCTGGCAATCTCGGCGGCACAAAATCCGACCGCTAGCCTTTGCACTGACACAGCTTGGGGATCTTGCCGCATCGCAGATCAAGCGTGGTGTGTTTATGAAGTTTTAATGTCTCCGTCACATCCCTGTAACAATCGGCATGTAACTATGTGTGCGCCTTCCTAAGTAGCCAACGCCCGACGTGAGTTCGGCAGGCGCCGCTCAAAGCGGCGATGCTCGTGAGCTTAACTTCTTTCTATGCTTGGGGGTAGGGATCCTGTGAGATTGCGTCTCGTCTTGCTTTTTGTTGTTGGGTTCGTCCTAGGTTCGGGAACGATTCTCGCCCAAGAAAGTACAACGCCAGTTGGAAACACTGCGGCTCCGGATCAGGCAAAGGGTGCTATCACGGGGACCGTGAGCGATAAATCCGGGGCTGGAGTGTCAGGTGCGACCGTAAAGGTAACCCGTGCGTCGGGAGAAATTGTGACCGCGACGACCGATGACCAAGGCCTTTATGCTGTCCCAGATCTTGCCCCAGGTTCCTATGGCATCGCGGTTGAGGTGCGCGGGTCAAAAATCTTCGAAGCCAACATGAGTGTCAGTGCAGGGCAGGTTCTGACTGTGAGCGTTTCCGGAGCACAACCAGGCACGAATGCCGGGTCTCCCGCGGGTCAGCCTACTTCCGGTGCAGCTCCCGGTCAAACGGAGTCGACACCACCGGTCTCCATCACGCCAGTGACGCCCAGTGTTCCGGCGATTACGCAGGTTCCGAACGTGGCAAACCCAGCTGGCGCTTCCATTTCCGGCAGTGTCAGTGATCAGACTGGAGCAGTCATCATCGGCGCGGAGATTAAAGTCACGGACTCAAAGGGTGTCACTCTGGCGG
>Ga0210384_10004552_pt1 | contig 15429 bp, 12 predicted proteins | sample IncBWH2MmetaG_FD_160574 | JGI IMG/M metagenome (GOLD analysis project Ga0210384, IMG submission 160574) | Forest soil microbial communities from Barre Woods Harvard Forest LTER site, Petersham, Massachusetts, United States - Inc-BW-H-2-M | ecosystem: Environmental > Terrestrial > Soil >...
CATTCACGAGCGCCGACGCGTTGAATCCCAAGCCGATTGGCCTCGATTTCGGCACGGCGCACACGGGAATTCCGGAAATCGATTTCAACGGACTTTTAGAGAACCTGGGAGCGACCGTATTCAGCGTTCCGCGAGCGCGCGTGAGCCAGAACTACCAAATCCTCGACAACTTCACGTGGATTCGCGGCAAGCACACGCTGAAATTCGGTGCCGAATTCCGTCGCGCGTGGGTGAGCGCGTTCAATGACAACTTCGAGCGCGGACTGATTCAGTTCTCAGGATCGGACCCGGTCGATATCCTGACGCAGTTTTTTCTGGGAAACTCGAGTTTTGCTTCTGCCGAAACCGGGAACACGCAGCGCACCACTTACAACAACGGCCTCGCATTTTTTGCACAGGACCAGTTTCGCGCCCGGCAGAACTTGACGGTCACATACGGCGTGCGCTGGGAATATTTCGGCCCCATAAGCGAGGCGCACAATCTGCTATCGAATTTCCCCGGGCCTTTCTCCGCCACCCAGCAGCTCGAGCTCGTGGGTGCCGGGGGCTTGAACGGCGCCTACAATCGCGACCTGAACAATTTTGGTCCGCGCGTCAGCGTCGCCTGGAGTCCGTTTCAGAATACCGTTGTGCGGACCGGCTACGGAATTTATTACGACTACATCCCGCAAGATCTGATGATCGCAAATTTCACGAACTCTGCGGGACTGGCTACCAATCCAATCGGTCCGGCGGCCGTGCTCGACGTTAACTACAATCAGGGAGCGTTCAATGGTACGGCTCCCGGCCCCGTTTTCGCCGGACTTGCTACGACGAGCAGCATTTTCGTGACGCCCCGCAATCTGGCAACGCCATACGTCGGCGAATGGAACCTGAACATTCAGCAGCAGGTTACCCGCGGCGCCGCGATTGAGGTCGGCTACGTGGGGAGTAAGGGAACCCGCCTCACGCGCTTGTTCGATGCGAATCAGGACGGCGAGAATCCGAACTTTTCGCAGGTCGCGACGTTCGCCACGATTTCCGATTCCACGTATAACGCTCTTCAAGTGCAGGCTCGCTTCACAAACTGGCATCACCTGGCTGGCTTTACCTCATATGTGTTCTCGAAGTCGCTCGATGGCGCCTCGGACGGCATCGACTTCAATTTCGCCACTGCCGCTTTCCCGCAAAACTCGGATAATCTGCAGGCAGAGAAAGGGCCGTCTACTTTTGATGCCAGGCATCGCTGGACCACGGCGCTCAATTACAGCGTGCCTGTGTGGGGAGCGCTTCCACGGAAGCTTGCCGAAGGGTGGCAGTGGAACACGATTGTGACGGTCATGTCCGGGCAACCGATTGGGATAATCGACGGTAACACCTTCGGCGGGATTAACGGACATGAGCGGCCGGATATCGTGCCCGGAGTGCCCCAGATTTTTCATCATAGCCCTGCGTTCGGCTACATCAACCCGGCGGCGTTTGCCGATCCCGCGGGCAATTTCGGTAACCTCGGCCGCGATGCGGTTTACGGTCCCGGGTTCTGGAACGCCGACTTTTCGATCACGAAAGACACCAGCATCACCGAAAGGCTGAAGCTCCAGCTCCGGGCCGAGTTCTTCAATATCTTCAACCATCCGCAATTTGCTTTGCCGGGCGGCTTTATATTCCCGGGCTCGTCACTCGCGTCTTGCGGAGGCGGCTGCTCGTCGACGCAGACGCCCGATGTGGCGCAGGGAAACCCCGGGCTCGGTGGCGGCGGTCCGCGTGTAATGCAATTCGCAGCGAAGTTCATCTTCTAACAGCAACTGCCCGCGACAGCTTTGACTGGAATTCCGCTTACACGGCGCTTGGATTTACGCCTGCGCTCTTCTGCGTTCGCTTGCCTATCGCCATCGGCCACCTGCGCATAGGGTTGTTCAATAAGCCCCCTTGCAGTACCAACGTACTATTGCCGCACTTTGGCCCGCCCCTCGAAAATCGCTACAGCAGAGGCATTTACCTCTCGGATCGGGGACGGCGAGTACTGCCGACAATCACCATGGCGCCACTTTCTAAAGAAATTGAGACCGCTAATCCTGCTGCAGAATCCGCGACTTCACACGCGGGCGCGCCCGCGAAGCCGGCGTCCGGCCACCTGCGTGCCGACGCAATATCCCTCGAAATTTCCGTCAAGGTGCACGGGTCGCGCGTAACGGAAGTAGTGCGCGGCATTGCGCCGAATACCGAGCCATTCGAAGAGCAGACGACCACAATGATCGTGTTCCCGCAGGGTGGCGTTCTGAGAATGTCGACGACCGTTACTGTGGGCCAGATGCTGGTTCTGACGAATTTGAAATCGCGCCAGGACGCCATCTGTCGCGTCGTCAAAGTTCGAACGTTTACCAATCTTCAGGGCTACGTGGAAGTAGAGTTCACGCATGCGCAGCCCGGCTATTGGGGCACACAGTTTCAGCCCGATAATTCTGCGCCGCAAAGCAAGACTGTTCCGGCCTCCATCCAGGCGCAGACTGGTGCAGCGCAAGCCGAGGTAAAAGAAAAGACTGCAGCCGATATTTCGTGGGTGCCGGCGCAGCCCGCTTCCCCGAAGACCTTCGACGCGCCCATTGTGAGCACCGTTCAGCCGTCTGCTGCGCCGACTTCGACGCCGGTGTACATCCACCCCGCGCGGCCGGCCAGCGCATTTATCAACATCGGATCCCAGGAGGAGGTACAAGCCTCTGCTTCTGCGACCTCGTCGACCAAGGCGAGTGTCTCTTCCGAAATCAAACACGAGATCCCTGCGCCTCCGGCGCAGAAAATCGGCGAACCAATCGATTTTCCAGAGGCTCCGCCATCCGCGCCTCCGGCAAGCCTGTCAATGACCGAGCTGCGCGGGGACGACGAATCCGAGAATGAGAGCACAGACGCCAATGCAGCGGTTGCGGTCGAAGAGCAACAGGAGTCGCAAGCTGACGAATCCTCGCTTGCCAGTGATTCGCATAGTACGTTCGGAAGCCTATCCGGCGGCGCGTCGCTCGAAGCCGAGGACGCAGATTCCCCGGAGAAGGTTGCGGTTTCGCATCCGAACTGGAAACTGGTGGGTTTATCTATCGCTGCACTTCTCGCAGTAATTGTCGGCGGGTTTTTCTACTCGCGCATGCGTTCCACGAGCCAAAACTCCGCTCCGGTCGCAAACGCAAATTCCGCTCCGGCCCCTGCGGCGTCCAATGCCGGTCAATCGGCTCCTTCGCACACGGCGCAGGCGGTATTTCCACCGGCGTCTCGACCCGTCGCGACGAATGCGGCTCCTGAAAGCACTGCTGCGGCCACGGTAAGCTCACCTGCTAGCAAACCGACGCCAACCAGAGATTCCGCATCGCCAGGTGCGCATCAGCCCGCCCTTCCGGCACAGCCGGTCGAGCCGAATGCATTGCCGAACATTAGGGCGCAATCCCTGAAAGCGCGTCCGGCGGCTTCTCACCGTGGTGATCCCAACCCAGGCATCGACGCCCCATCCGTTGAAGCAGCTCCCGGTTCCGACCTTACGGACGGCAGCGCAGTGACCGGGATCATCGGCTCGACTAATTCCGCACCGACGCCCCCGGAAGGTAAGCGCGAAAGTGAGATAAAAGTCGGAGGCCAGGTCACCGAGCCTGTACTTCTATCGAGCGTTGCGCCCGTTTATCCCGTGATCGCGAAAGAAGCGGGAATCACGGGCGATGTTGTCGTCAAGACCAGCCTCGACAAAGACGGTAACATTGGGCATATGGAAATCGTCTCCGGTCCTCCGATGCTTCGCCAGTCTGCTCTGGAAGCGCTACGCCGGTGGAAGTACAAGCCTTCGACGCTGAACGGCGAGCCGGTCGCTGTAACGATTCTTGTGACGCTCAGATTTCACCGCTAGCAGCCGCCTTCAAGGAAGCTCATTTCCGAATCCATAAGGCGCGAGTCGTCTCGCGCTGTTTCTTTTTCGACTCCTTTGCATCCAATAAGATATCCTAAGTGACTCTGGAAGTGCGTGAATGAGGTGCGCAATGCGCGAAGCCATGATTGTGAGCTCGGTGCGGACGGCAGTTGGCAAGGCGTCAAAAGGGGCGTTGCGGGCGACGCGCCCGGATGATCTCGCCGCGACCGCGATCAAGGAAGCTGTCGTGCGCGCGAAGGGCCTCGATCCCAAGGAGGTTGAGGACGTTATCCTGGGCTGCGCGATCCCCGAGGCGGAACAGGGAATGAACGTTGCGCGAATTGCCTCGTTGCGTGCCGGCTTGCCGACGGAGGCTTCGGCCATGACTATCAATCGATTTTGTTCGTCAGGCCTGCAGGCAATCGCGATTGCGGCCGAACGGATTATGTCGGGACAAGGCGACGTGGCAGTTGCCGGGGGAACCGAATCCATGAGCATGGTTCCCATGGGGGGCAACAAAGTGGCGCCGAATCCCTGGCTGATGGACAACTATCCGGATGCGTATCTCGGAATGGGCTTGACCGCTGAGAATCTCGCGAAGAAATACAGCATCACGAGAGAACAGGCGGATGAGTTCTCGTACGCGAGCCATCAGAAAGCGATTGCTGCCATCGCCGCAGGCAAATTCAAAGAGGAAATCGTGCCGGTGGAAGTGAGCTACACGATTTTCGAGAACGGCTCGAACGGCAAATCCAATGGGACCAAGCCCAAGACTACAAAGTTGACGTTCGACACCGACGAAGGTCCCCGTGGCGACACTTCCATGGAAATTCTTGCCAAACTCAAACCGGCATTTCATGCGCGTGGCGTGGTCACAGCAGGGAACAGCTCGCAGATGAGCGACGGTGCAGCGGTTTCCGTGGTGATGAGTGCCGAGCGCGCTCGTACGCTGGGCATGAAACCGATGGCACGGTTCGTTGCGTTTGCAACGGCCGGTTGCTTGCCTGAGGAAATGGGCATCGGGCCGGTGTACGCGATTCCGAAGGCACTCAAGATTGCAGGATTGACTCTCGATCAAATCGACGTGATCGAACTGAATGAAGCCTTTGCCGCACAGGCCCTCAGCGTGATTAAGGTTTTGGGAATTGATCCGGCCAAGGTAAACGTAAACGGCGGTGCCATTGCGCTTGGGCATCCTCTCGGATGTACCGGCGCGAAGCTCACCGCTACAATCCTTCGAGAGCTGGAACGCCGCAACGCGCGTTACGGTCTCGTGACGATGTGCGTGGGCGGCGGGATGGGCGCAGCCGGCATTTTCGAACGTGCCGCCTGAGCAAGGCGCTATTTTTTCGTCGCGTTCCCAGAATACACCTGCTGGAACGGTCCATCGCCGGCGCGAACCATTTCTTCGATGTGCGTTGATTTTTCCTGAATGTGCGAGTAGGTCGCTCGCATCGACATCTTTCCGCTTTCCATATCGAATTCTGACTCGGTGACGAGATTGTCTCCGTCCCATCGAGCGTGACCGACAACCACACCCGGGAAGCTGTTTCCGACCGTTACGGTGGTATACGACTTCTGTTTTGGGTCCCAGGAAAGCACTTGATGTCCGATTTCCTTCCCGAAAGGACCGTTGGCCTCAAAATCGGCCACGATTGAAAAACCTCCCGGTCCCAGTTGTGCCTTGTACCAGCCCGGCGCTTTTCCGCCCTGTGGGAACATAGGAGACTTCGCGTATTCAGCGTCCACATTCCAGGTACCCAGGAGAAATTTCAACTTATCCATTTCCGGTCCGGGTTGAGGCGCCGCCTCGGCAGGTTTCGCTGGGTCGTTCGTCGCGGACTTCTCCTGCGAATGCGCCATTGTGGCGCAAACCACCAACACAGCAGCCAGAACAATCACTTTCAGAACTTCGATGCCTGATCTCACGGATTCTCCTTAGCGGTTTTGCGCGATCCACGCGAGTGAAATTTACTTCTTTGGTTTCCAAAGACCCACGGTGTTTCCCTCCGGATCCTGCATCCACGCGAATGTTCCGGTAGGAATATCGACTGGAGGAACGAGCATCTTTCCACCGAGTCCCTTGGCCTTGTCGAGATACGCCTGCACGTCCTCGACTTCCACATAGAAAATTGTGTAGTGATGGGGCTCATGCCCGAGCGCCGAGATATGACCTGTCGGTCCGCCTCCCGCGTCGATCATCGCAGCGGGTCCCTGTTGCGCGATCTTCCAGCCAAAAAGGTTCGCGTAGAACTTCTGAATTTTTTCGCTGTCCTTGCATCCGATTTCGAAATGCACTACTGGATGTGACATCACGTCTCCTTGGAAAACCAAGTTTAAGAAATGATTCGCGTCAGCTCATCAGCCCAGCGCCTTGCACGGAGCTGACCTGTGATTCGGTCAATCCGTAAGTTGAAAACCAAAACTGCGCGTCGTGCGTGGGCCGTGGCCTTCAATCGTAAGTCACGCGAGCTCGTCGTTCAACGCTTCCACTGTCACACAGAATCCGCGTATGGGAACGATAAACTTATTTCTTGTCAAGACAAATTATATTGTCAATTAGAGATGCGTGACGCTCCCCGCTTGCGGATTACTCATCCGACGACCCGGGATATCCGTGCTTTCGATCGGAAACACCTCGCACTCCTATTTGCTCCCGCAGCCGCTTCACGGTTAGAATGAATTGCTACAGACCCTCCTGAGATGTTCGCGCAGTCGGGAAAACGGATGGCCGCCATCGCCTGGTATTTCGCGTACGCCAGCAATATGAACCGAGCGCAAATGCTTTCGCGCGCCGGTGAAATTCTCGAAGAGCGCCCGGGCCGTCTCGAGAATTACGAACTGTTATTCAACAAAAAAGTTCGCGGCGGCACGGCAAACGCAAATATCCGGCCTGCGCAGGGTAAAGCCGTGGAAGGTGTCCTCTATAAGGTTAACGAATCCGCCTTCCGCAGCCTCGATCGCGCCGAGGGCGCACCGGAACACTATCGCCGCATCGAAGTAAACGTTCTCGACGCTGGCGGCGAATCGATAGCCGCGCAGGCATTTATCGCTAGCAAAGTAGAAAAGGGCTTGCATCCTGCCGGACACTATCTGAAAACGATTCTCGAAGGTGCTGCGGAACACAATCTCACGGCCGAGTACATGGAGTTGATCAAGTCGGCAGCGCAGGCGGGCTAAGTCGTTGGTGCTGGAGCTGTGGCAAACAGCGTTTTCGATGTCATCCTGGGACCATCTGGCGAGGATGGTCGAAGGATCTCAGCGTCAAATAAACGAACGAAGAAGAGAAAGCGAGGTCAACCATGGCGACAACAGTGGCTCCGGCAGCTCTCAATCGAGGCGGCGCATTTTTGACTACCACCAGCCGTCCGGAAGACATTTTCACTCCCGCCGATCTCACCGACGACCAGCGCCTGATCGGTCAGACGGCCGAGGAATTTGTCGCCAAAGAAGTAGTACCCGAAATTCCCGCCATGGAAGCGCATAAAGAAGGCGTGATGGCAAAGGCTCTTAAGAAGGCCGGCGAAATCGGCCTTCTGGGCGGCGCGATTCCGGAAGCCTACGGCGGCTCGGGTCTCGACAAGGTTTCTGCCACGGTCCTAGCCGAAAAGCTTTCCGGGTACGCATCGTTCGCCGTCTCGCAAGGCGGCCATTCGAGCATCGGCACGATTCCAATCGTTTATTTCGGCACCGAGGACCAAAAGAAAAAATATTTGCCGCGCATCGCCACGGGCGAACTGCTGTCCTGCTATTGCCTCTCCGAACCGCAGGCAGGCTCGGACTCTCTCGCCGCCCGCACGCGCGCCGTGCTCTCTCCCGACGGCAAGAACTGGATCCTGAACGGCCAGAAAATGTGGATCACCAACGGTGGATTTGCCGACGTCTTCATCGTGTTCGCGAAAGTGGACGGCGAAAAGTTCTCCTGTTTCATCGTCGAAAAGGGGACGCCGGGATTTTCCGTGGGCCCTGAAGAAAAAAAGATGGGCATTCGCGGCAGCTCCACCGTGCCGATTTTTTTCGAGAACGCTCCCGTGCCGAAGGAAAACCTGCTGCACGAAGTTGGCCGCGGCCACATCGTGGCGTTTAACACCCTCAACGTCGGCCGTTTCTCGCTCGGCGCGTCTTGCCTGGGCGGCTCGAAACATGTGCTGGCCGCTTCCTCGAAATATTCGAAGGAGCGTCACGCATTCGGAAAGCCGCTTCACGAATTCGGCCTCATCAAGTCCTACCTCGGAGAAATGGCGATCCGCATGTACGCCGTTGAATCCATGATTTACCGCTCGGCGGGAATGGTGGAATCGGCGGTCGCAAGCCCGCAAGCGAGCGGCGATAAGACCAAGCAAGCAATGCAAGTGCTCGAGGAATACGCGATCGAAAGTTCGATTAGCAAGGTGGTCGGAAGCGAAACCGTGGATTATTGCGTGGACGCGGGCGTCCAGATTTTTGGCGGTTACGGCTTTCATGAAGATTATCCCGTCGCGCGCGCGTATCGCGACAGCCGCATCAATCGTATCTTCGAAGGCACGAACGAAATCAATCGCCTGTTGATTATCCAGATGCTCATGAAGCGCGCCATGGCTGGTGTGCTGCCCTTGATTTCCGCGGCCACGAAGCTTGGCGACGAAGTTCTCACGGGACCGTCATTCGAGGAAGCGGCATCGGGCCCATTCGCCGAGGAAGAGCGCGTGCTCGAGCAAGCGAAGAAGGTTTTTCTGCTCGCGTCCGGCGCTGCCATGCAGAAATTCCGCGAGTCGCTCGCCGATCAGCAGGAGATCGTGGCGTCACTGTCGAATATCGTGATGGACGTTTATGCGATGGAGTCGTCACTGCGGCGCGCGCAAAAGTCGTCCGCGTCGCGCGGCGAAGCGGCAGCCAGTGTGATGGTGGATGCCGCCCGCGCATACATGTACGACGCGATGGACCGCATAGAGAAGGAAGCGCGCACGGCGCTCGCAGCAACTGCTGAAGGCGACACGCTCATCACGCAACTGGCGGTATTGCGCCGCTTCGCGAAACATGCACCGGTCGATACGATTGCGCTGCGCCGCCGCGTGGCTGAAGCCGTTCTAACCCAAGACCGTTATCCCTTCGAGGGGCGCTGAAGCTTTTCCAAAACGGTACGCCATGCCGCTCTGAGCGTTTCGCCGCTTCGCCTTGAAAGGCGAAACAACTCGAATTATTAATCGGACGAACAAAAAGCGGCGCCAAAAAAAGTCTGCCGCATCTCCGTACTAACTGGTTGCCGCATCTCCGGAAATTCTTTTCTCCTTCCCAATAAAATCCCGTTTTGAGAATTCGTATCTACTAACTGAATCAGCTACTTATCAACGCGGCTTTTGGTACCCCTCGTGCATCCAATGGAACCTGTACGAGAGGACAGGTGACGGACATGCGCAACGCTCTACGACAGATGCGGACAAGCGTTACAAACGTATTTGAACGGGCGAAGATCGGGAAAGGTGTTCTTTCGACGGTAGCGGTTATTGCCGTCCTGCAAGCGTACTTTGTGCGCGAATTACTCGCCGCCGAATTGCTTTTCGTCGTTGGTTTCGCTGTCCTGTTCGTACTCGGCGGAATTGCCTACCTGCTAGGCGCCCTCGGTGAGCGCGGGCTGGACCTGGCGGAAGCTGGCGTGCGCGTTGCAGGATCTTCTGCGCGCCGGGGCTACAGTGCAATAGAAGACATCAGCAGAAAGTCATTTCGCCACCCACGTTCGGAATCTGCCCAATAATCTCAGTAATAGAATCCGCGTAATCGAATTTGCGCGAATTCTATTGCCCTGAGACCAAAAAAATACCGCAGTGACGAGTCCGCTGGCTGGGCTCTTTCCTTGCAGAATCCCCTTTAGCACCTTCAGATCACAGCGCCTCGCCTCCCGGTACCCTGCCGCGCCGAGCCATCTTGCCAAGTTTGTCGTAGAACATAAAAACCGTCTCACTGCAAACGAGCGCAACCGGGCTGCTCGGTTCACGTCTAAAATACGAGGGGTTTTTAGGAGCCGACGACGCTATGAAAGTGGTATCGCAGCTTAAGGTTTATATCCCTATCGCGCTGATTGTGACCGTCTTGATTTTTGTTTTTCTAGGTCGAACAAATGCAACACGGCGCAACTCGGCATCGCAATCGAACGCACAGCCGACGCTGAAGGGTGAGGCTGCCATGGGCGACTGGAGTTCCGACGCGCCCGGCGTTCGGCGCCTGATCACGGCGAGTGACATGCCAAAGCCTTATGCCACTCGCTCGGCTGATAACGGCGCGCACATCGTCGCGCGGCCGCCCGGTGCTTGGCCGCATGTGCTGCCGGGATTCAAAATTGAACAGCTCGCCACCCGACTCGCGAACCCCCGCTATATTGCCACGGCTCCCAATGGCGATCTCTTTGTGGCCGAGAGTTCTGCCGGTTCGATTCGCGTGCTCCGGGGTATGGGCGTCGATGGAAAGTCCGAAAGCAAGCAAGTTTTCGCGTCCGGTTTGCGTCAACCCTTTGGCATCGCGTTTTATCCGCCAGGACCTAACCCGCAGTTCGTGTATGTCGGCGATACCGATGCTGTCGTTCGCTTTCCCTACCAGAACGGCGATCTGAAAGCTCGTGGCGCAGCCCAAAAAATCGCGGACCTTCCCGGCGGCGCCAAATTGCGCGGTGGAGGGCATTGGACGCGCGATGTAATTTTCTCGCCAGACGGCAAGAAAATGTTCGTAGCCGTAGGTTCCCACTCGAACGTAAGCGACGATGCGGCGGAATATCATCGGGCCGACATTCTCGAGTTCAATCCTGACGGCTCTGGCGAACGAATCTACGCTTCCGGAATTCGTAATCCAGTGGGTATTGCGATCGATCCTTCGACCGGCGAGATTTGGGCGTCAGTAAACGAGCGCGACGATCTGGGTGACGATCTCCCGCCTGACTACATCACCCATGTCGTCGAGGGCGGCTTTTATGGATGGCCGTGGTTTTATATAGGCGCGAATCAGGATCCGCGTCACGCCGGCAAGCATCCGGAAATGAAAGACAAAGTGCTCGTTCCCGACGTGCTTCTGCAATCCCATTCCGCTTCGCTTCAGATGACATTCTACGAAGGCAAGCAGTTCCCAGCTGAGTATCGCGGCTCCGCCTTCGCGGCCGAGCACGGCTCGTGGAATCGCGCCAAGCGCACCGGTTACAAAATCATCTGTGTGCCCATTGTGAACCGCAAAGCCACGGGAGAATATGAGGACTTCGTCACAGGCTTTGTTACCCCCAAAGGCGATGTCTGGGGGCGTCCCGTCGGCGTCACGGTCGCCGCCGACGGCTCGCTGATATTCACTGACGATGGATCCAATAGCGTCTGGCGAGTCAGCTATGTAGGAGGAACAAACTGAGCCCGCTATGTTCTTCAGGCAAGCCTGAATGGGTGTCTCCTTCGGCGCCGTTAGTTTCTCTTAGCGCGCTCGTGCTTTTGCATCCGCCCCGGTCGTGCTACCCTTGAGTTGGTATATATGAACAGAACAGACGAGACGAGGCGAAAAGCAGCGGCATTGGTCGCAGGGACCTCCATTTCTAATAGGCGCTCGAGCCGATCAGAAATGTCTGTAACTTATTGTAAACAAATGGCGCAGGCCGAATCTAATCGGCGGAATTCGACCTTTTTCGCAAGTAGCGGGAATCCGGTTGATTCAGGTAAAATAAAGTGTTTGGGGAGAAGCATTTGACGCTGACAAAGATTCAGGGGATCAACGACTCTGGCAATGCAATCGGCTCGCACGTAGGCGCAAAGACACTCGTGCGCGTGCGGCCTCGCGGGTTCTGTGCCGGTGTGGTACGTGCCGTCGATATCGTAGATCTAGCGCTGGAAGCCTACGGCCAACCTGTATACGTGCATCACGAAATCGTCCACAACCGTTATGTCGTCGATCAGTTGCGCCGCCGCGGCGCGATTTTCGTGGAATCGATCGGCGAGGTGCCGGAAGGCGCGGTTTTGGTTTTTAGCGCCCACGGCGTCCCGCCCCGTGTGCGTATGGAAGCGCAGGAGCGCCAGTTGCGCGTGATTGACGCGACGTGTCCTCTGGTGACGAAAGTCCATCTAGAAGCGCTGCGGTTCGCCCGCGAAGGGCGCACGTTGATTTTGATCGGCCATCGCGACCACCAGGAAATCGTCGGCACCTCAGGGGAAGCGCCGGACCAGACGATCGTGGTGGGCACGGTCGAAGAAGTCGACAACTTGGAAGTGCCCGATCCAGAACGCCTCGCGTTTCTTACCCAGACGACGCTTTCTCTCTACGATACGCAGGAAATTGTCGCGCGCTTGCGTCAACGCTTCCCGTCGATTGTTGGCCCGGCGTCGGACGACATTTGCTACGCCACCCAAAACCGGCAAGAGGCGGTTGAGGCGCTAACTCGCGAAGTGGAATTAATTTTGGTAGTGGGCTCAGCGAACAGTTCAAATTCGAATCGTCTGGTCGAGGTGGCAAAACGTGCAGGTGTGGCATCGCGTCTCATCGAGAATGCGGACGATATCGAAGCTTCGTGGTTGGAAGGGGTGACGACGCTAGGACTGACCGCGGGGGCGTCCGCTCCGGAAGTGCTCGTCGAACAAGTGAGCCAGCGGCTTTCGAACTGTGGATTTACGAATCAGCGCGATCTCGATTTAATCCGCGAGGACGTGCGTTTTACCTTGCCGCCAGAGCTTGCCGCGCGACAGGGACCGGCTGCGCACTAGCCGGGTTTTCGGCTCAGCTGCACGAAACCAAGTCAAAGGAGATCCCGCGTGGCGGTGAAAATCATCCGCCAGCCGAACAAGATTGCCCTGCTGGGCGCGCCCACGAGCGCCGCGGCGATGTCATTAGGGCATGAAGGTGCTCCTGCTGCTTTGCGCGCCGCCGGATTACTGGACCGGTTGCGCTCGATTGGCTACGAAGTCATCGACCACGGCGACGATCCTCCACAGCTTTACCAACCCGATGAAGAAAGTCCTCGCGCGCGAAATTTGCCGCGGGTCCTTGCAGCTGTGGAAGCTCTAAAGCCTCGCGTGGAAATTGCAGTGAAGTCTTTGGCGCTGCCGTTGATTGTGAGTGGCGACTGCTCGGTTGCCCTTGCGACTGTTGCCGGCGCCAGGCGCTATTTCCGAAACGTCAGCATGATTTACATGGACCGTGACGCGGATTTGAATACGCCGGCTACGACGCCCTCCGGTTGCGTGGATGGCATGGTGGTTTCGCATCTGACGGGTCGCGGGGCAGCGGAACTCGTGCGATTCTGGGGCGAGCCTCCGCTGGTTCGCGAGCCGGACCTCGCGCTTTTTGGCGTGGCTCGCCTCGATCCTCCCGAAGAGCAATTGCTCGAACGTTCGCCGCTGCGGCGCTACCTCGCTGCCGATGTGCAGAGAATGGGCGCGGCAGCCGCTGCACAATTGGCCGTAGAGCGCATCCATGCGAACGGCTATGAATTCATTTTGCATTTTGACGTAGACGTCATCACCGATTTCCCCGCTACGAATTATCCGGGTTCGGGTGGATTGACGCTCGACGAAGTACGCGAGGCACTGAAGGTTTTCGCGACGCAAAAGCATCTCGCCGCAATCGAAGTCACCGCTTATAATCCCACGAAGGATCCCGACGGACGCGGAGCGAAGATTATTCTTGATTTGATCGCCGATGTTTTGGAAGCCCGTGCCGAGGCCGTGAAGCAGGAAGCCGCGTCGGCGCCTGAAGGCACACGCGCTAGCGTGCCTCCGGCGGCGTCCGCGACTCCTCCCGCAGAAGCTACAGTCGAGCCACAATCTTCTGCGTCGATTCCACCAGTCGCCGAGGGCGAGGCATGGTCGTCGGACGCTCTGGAAGAAACCGGCGAACCGGAAGTCACGGAGGAGACCTCGGGGACTCCGGAGCCCGCGAACGAGCCGGACGAAACTCCATCCTGAAAAATTCTTCCGGCTACCGCCCATCGAATCCGCGGCAATCTCCGCGAACTCGCGCTGTGACTCTCGCGCGACCTCTCCTCATCATTTTTGACGTGGACGGCGTTTTGGTGGACACGCGCGGCTCGTTTCAGCGCACGACGCTTCAAACTGTGCGGCTTTTTACGGGCAAGCGTGTGACTCGAGCCGAGCTGCATCGCTGGAAAAATCGTCCAGGCTTCAATGACGATTGGAAGCTCTCGCACGTCTGGATACGTTCGCTCGGCGCTGATTACAGCTATGACGAGATCAAGAAGCGGTTCATGGAGCTATACTGGGGCAAGAACGAAAATGGCAACGTAGCGCGTGAACGGTGGCTTCTTACGAAGCCCATGCTGCGAGAGCTGGCCAAATCGGCCGAACTCGCAATCTTTACGGGCCGCACCCTGCACGAACTCAATTACACGCTCGATCGCAACAAAGTCAGGAACTTCTTCGGCACGATTGTCACGGTCGAGAGTGTCCGGAAGGGAAAGCCGGATCCGGAAGGCCTCTTTACGATCCTTAACGGGCACCCCGCGTCAAGCGCCGTTTATGTCGGTGACAACGTGGACGATGCGCTGGCTGCCCGAGCTGCTCGGATGCCGTTTGTGGGAGTCCTGCCGGTCCGAAGTGAGGAGCGGCGCCAACGTGCCGTTCGTCTTCGGGAGCTAGGTGCGCTAACGATCCTCGATCGCGTCAGCAATCTCCTGGCTTGGCTTAATAACCTTCCCAAGCTTTAGCCCAGGACTATCGTCCCAAGCGATTCGTAGACTACCCGGTAGTACTAAAAAGGACACCGGTACCATTGCCCGACACGCAGCTAAGCCCCATCGTTACAAGTCGAGGGGGATTGCCCCATAACTATGGCGATGAATGCCAATACGCGACCTGCTGCTGCTCGCGCCTTCGTGCGCAGCCTGAATATTCTGCTCAAATTCGCGCGGATGTATGACTTCGGCCACCCGCGCACCGCCAAGCAATACGACACGGCGTGGAGCGAATTACGCACCGCGCTGGGCGCGGACTCGGACAACGAGGCGGGGCTTCTGCTGGCCGTGTCCGGAGATCAACTCTTGCTTGATGGCGTGCCGCTTGAATCTGCCGCCGCCGAAAAGAGTTTCGCGCGAATGCTTTCAGCCGCGGGGATCGCGAGCATTCACTTTTCTCCCAAGGTAACGCAAGCCAGCTTGGCGCGCTTTGTACGCGGCTTTCCCACGGGAACCGGCGCCAAACCTATCCAGTTGGCCGAACAGCTTAAAGCAGCACTCCAAGGGGATCCGCATATTCACGTGAACGAGGTGTGCTTCGTCCCGGCGGATTCAGCGGTGGCGAAGTCCACTGTCGCGGCGCAACTGGCCGCGCGCACGCTGGGGCTTAATCCCGAGCAGTCTGACGAACTTTTCAACGATCCCGAAAGGCTTTTGCAATTAATTGTCGCAGCCGAAGGAACGCGAGGTAGCGTTGGTGGCAGCGGACAGGGTGGCCAGGGTTCTGGCTCCGGCGAATCGGGCCCCGGCGGCGGATTTGGCCCGGGCGACGGGTCGGGACTTGGCGGACCGGGAGGAGGGCACGGTTCGGGAGGCGGTTCTGGTCCCGGCGGCGATGGGAGCGGAGGAAACGCCCCGGGCTACTACGTCGACGGCGAGAACAGAT
>Ga0210384_10004553_pt1 | contig 15426 bp, 11 predicted proteins | sample IncBWH2MmetaG_FD_160574 | JGI IMG/M metagenome (GOLD analysis project Ga0210384, IMG submission 160574) | Forest soil microbial communities from Barre Woods Harvard Forest LTER site, Petersham, Massachusetts, United States - Inc-BW-H-2-M | ecosystem: Environmental > Terrestrial > Soil >...
GACCGGAGTAATCGAGCGCTTGAGAAGCTCCTGTATTTCTTTGTCGTTTTGTTCGTTCATTTATTTGCTCCCAAAGGCACAGCCAAGGAACGGAGCGTCTTGCGCAACATGCGGACAGCGCGAAAGACGCGAATTTTGACCAAGCCTGCGGAGAGGCCGGTGGCCTCGGCAATCTTGTTGTAGGGCTCTTCCTCGATCAGCGCGAGCGTAGCGACCAGGCGGTACTTTGCCGGAAGCTGGCGGAAGGCGCTCTTAATCTGTTCGCGAGTCTCCCGGCAAACAGCGGAGTCGGGCTGTGGGCGGCCAGGGAGATCCTCCGGAAGCTCGGTTTCGTGCCGCGCCGATCGCAGATAATCCAGCGCCGCGTTGGTGGCAATCCTTCGCGCCCAACCCTGAAAGTTGCCCTCAGGGTTGAAACGCACGCGGGCGCGGTAGATGCGCCAGAAAGTTTCCACGGTCAAATCCTCCGCGATGCCGCGGTCGCGGACGATTCGAACGACCCAAGCGTAGACTTCTTTCTGGTGCTGCCGAAACAGCACTTCGAACGCGTCCAGGTCACCCGCCGCGAACCGTTGCAGCAGTTCCATCTACCACTCTCTAAACCGTCTTACTGGGATTTGGAGGCTAAGGTTACAACTTTTCTGGCAAAGCCGTGGCTTCCCCGGTGCGGATGGTACTCCTCTGGCAATGAGAAAGAGATGGCGAGTCTGCGGGGCGACTTAAGTACTGCGCCACGGCATCTACGGCTGGGTGAGGCGAACCCGGCGAGGGCCGAAAGCGATCATTTTGGATGGCAAATCACGAAGAATCGGAATGCGCACAAATAGCTTCAGCTGCCACGGTATGCTGATGGACTCTGTCATCCTAAGCGCGCCCGCAACGAGGTTTCGCTGCATGAACGATTGCATGGATTGGATAGCCTTTGTCGGCCATTCCCGTTGGCGTTGCACTTCGGCAAGATCGGTGTCTGAAACCGTGCCTGCCAGGAGCGGCTTCGTCAGAACGTTTGCGGCTACCGTAGCATCCTGGATGGCGTAGTTGATGCCTACGCCGCCGACAGGAGACATCACGTGGGCCGCATCCCCGATGAGCATAAGTCCGGGTTTGTGCCAGAGCGGGCAGCGGCTTGACTCGACGGAGAGCAGCATCAATTGCTGCCAATCGGTCAATGATTCGGCGTTCCTGGCGAACCGCGGCTCGATCTCGATGATGCTTTGTCGCACTGCCTCGACGCCCTTCGCGCGAAGTTCCTGATATTGCCCCTTGGGAAAGACGAGGCCCGCCTGCCAATAGTCCGTGCGCTCCAGCATGATGAAGATTCGTCCGCGGCCGAAACCGCCGAATACGCCGCCAGTAATCTCCGGTTCGCCTGGAAGCTTAGGCAACCGGAACCACAGGACGTCCATGGGCGGCGAAGTTTTGATGGGTTCGAACCCGGCGAGACGGCGCAACTGCGAGAAGCGGCCATCAGCCCCAACCGTCAATGCGGCGCGCATTTCGTGCAAGCCATCTGGCGCCAGGTAGTGCACACCCTTTACGAGGCCCTTATCTTCGACCAGCTGAGTAACATTGGCTTGCATAACCAATTTGAATTGCGGATACTTCGCCGCTTCCCCGGTGATGAACTCGAGAAAACGCTTCTGCGGAATCATGGAGATATACGGAAAGCGCGTCTTCAGCCGGCCGAGATCGAACGGCCGAAAAGGACCATTCGCAAACTGAATCGTGGGACCGGTCACCTTGCTGTGAGGAATCTCCAGGAGTTTGTCCGCAAGGCCGATCTGATCGAGGATTTCCATCACTGAGGGATGAACGGTGTCGCCGCGGAATTCGCGGTCGAAATCCTTATGCATTTCGAGGAGCGTGACGGAAACTCCACGACGCGCGAGAAACAAGGCGAGCATGGCACCGCCCGGTCCGCCGCCAACGATGCAGCAGGAAGTTTGATGGACGTCGCGAATTTCAGCGTCCGCGGACTGCGTTTGAACAGGGTTCAGCGGAGATGTGGTCATGCGTCCTCCGTTGCGAGAAGATTTCAGCGACAGCGGCCTGGCTGAAGGTCTCTCATTTATTGAAAAACTTGCGAAAATCCTAGCAAAAGAGAGAAAAAATCAAAAGCCCCGGGGGCTTCACCCGCCGGGCTTCGATTGGAAAACGTCCGTTCCACATCGCTGGCGGGCGCCCTCAAATTTCCGACAAAGTCCGAAAGCGGTTCTTGTCGATTTTCAGCGACTTAATCTTCGATTCCAACGTCGACCGTGGTATGCCCAACCTGGCCGCGGCCCCCGCGGGCCCAAACACACGCCCACGGCTTGCTCTTAGAGCCTCCTCAATGATGTCCTTCTCTTGCTCCTCGAGTCTTCGAGGCAGCTCAATGTGGCGTGTCGATTCGGTTGCCGGAAGCGGCAAAGGTAACCAGCTTTCGTCGATCGAAAAAATGTCTGACTCGCAAAGGATCACCGAACGCTCGATAACGTTCTGTAGTTCGCGGATATTTCCAGGCCAAAGATACGATCGGAGCAATTGGAGCGTCTTTTTGTTTACGTGCCTTATGGTCTTACCCGACTTGCGCGCGTAGCGATCTATGAAGTACTCCACTAGCAAAGGAATATCCTCTCTTCGTTCTCGAAGGGGAGGAATCTCGATCGGGAAAACCTGCAGGCGGTAGAACAAATCACTACGAAAGGAAGCATTAGCCACGGCTGCATTCAGATCTCGATTCGTTGCGGTGATGATACGAACGTCGATCTTGATGGACTGGGTTCCACCGACGCGCTCGAATTCCCTTTCTTGAAGGACTCGCAAGAGCGCGACTTGAGTGTCCGGGGGCAGTTCGCCCACTTCGTCCAGGAAAATCGTTCCGCCGTCGGCCAGTTCAAAGCGGCCGAGTCGGCCCTGAGTGGCTCCTGTGAAAGCCCCCTTCTCATGACCAAATAGTTCCGAGGAAATCAGTGTCGGCGCAAATGCCGCACAGTTGACACTGATGAAGGCGTGCTTCGACCTACGAGAGCGTTTGTGGACAGCCCGCGCGATGAGTTCTTTGCCAGTCCCTGTCTCTCCGGTGATCAAAACGGTCGAGTCCGTTGGAGCAACTTTGTCAATTTGCGAAAGAACGGCCTTTAGCGGCTGAGACGTGCCAACAATTTCTTCGAACATCGAGCCTCTGCCGATTTCCTCGCGGAGCGCGATGTTTTCATGTTGCAGTCTCTCCTCGGCTCTCTTGCGATCTTCGATGTCCGTCCCAGTCACATACCAACGTGCAATCTGTCCCCGTTCGTCACGCAATGGGTTATAACGATACAGGAACCACCGGCAGAGGCCCTCCTTCCCCACCGTTCTTGCTTCGATCTCAAAGGGGTCATTCACGGAAAGTCCGCGTTCGCGAACCGCTCGCATCCTCTCGATATCATCGGGATGGATGACTCGAGCAATCACGTCCACTGACCGATATTCGTCAAGAGTCAGACCGCTGTATTCCCTAGCCATACGGTTCGCGTAAGTAATCTTGCCGTTTGGGGACAACACCGTAATGATGTGGCGAACGAAATCAACAAGCTGTTGAAGTTCTTCCTCGGCTTGTTTGCGCTCGGTAATGTCCATCGAGCTACCCACGAACTGGACGAGTTCTCCCGCCGTGTTCAAGACGGGATGGCCCACCGTTTGCACCCACTTGATCGTTCCATCGGGCAGCACAATTCGAAACTGTACGTCGTAATCCGACTTCTGTTGAATTGCACGGTCGATTGTTGCCCGCCACTCGCCTCGATCTTCGAGATGTACCCGCCGCATCTGTTCTTCCCACCGTGGCATCCCTAGTTTCGGGTCAAATCCGTATATGCGGTACCATTCCTCTGAAAGATGCAGCGCGTCTCCTCCCGCTACCTGCCAGACCCAACTGCCCATGTGCGCAAGCCGCTGCGCTTCTGCGAGATACGCTTCACTGCTCTGTATCTGCCGATAAAGCTCTCGCAGTTTGGCGGTTGTCTCATTGAAGACAGCCCCTAGGTGAGCGAATTCGTCATTCCCGCTGATCGTCACTTGGTGTTGGAAGTCACCCCGCGCCAATGCTTCTGAACCTTCCACCAAGCGCTCAAGCGGCCGTTCAATGCTGCGCGTAATGGCCAAGCCCACAGCAGCGGCAATTAACAACGTGACGATAGCAGTTACCGGCACAATCAGGAGAACTTGCCGTTGTACGCGCCTCACGTTCTGCACCGTCTGTGCCTGCTCTTCTCCAACGTCGGAGTCGACTTTCTGCACTAGCCTCAGGGTCAGGGATTCAAGTGGCTGTACCTGGTTAGCGAGGCGAAGTCGAACGCCCCTCCAGTCGCCCGCCGCAGCCAAAGAGGTGATGGCCTCAAGCTGCGCTGGCAGGGCGATCTGAATGGTCAGGAGTGTTTCCACGATCATCGGATCTTGTTGGAGGTCGGAAGGCAAGTGACTGAGCGAGGCCCTTGCGTGCTGCGTGTCCTCCAGGACTGCAGTACGAAGAGAACCGGCTTCTGCCGCCATTCGGGCGGCGTCTTCGGACCCCGCGAGAGCTTCTAGTCTGTCGTAAAATGCCAAAAGACTGGTATAAACACGTAACACGGCAACTAGCTTCTGATCGATACCATTCAGACGTTCTGCCTGCGCACGGACAACGCGGAATTGCCAAAGGACGACCGCGTCAGCCCCTAGCATCAACAGAACTATGAACGCGAAGGAAAGTATCAAACGGGGGGCAATGTTAAGCTGATCGGCACGAAAGAGTTTCTTTAATTGGCGTTCTATCCATTCCGTCCCGGTGTGACGCTGCATTGATTGTTCCTATTCGACATTGCTCGAGCTCAGGCCACGGCTTTCCCCATTGGAACACGAAGCAGACGCCAGACGGGGAAGGACTGAGAGGCCGGCTCAGAACTTCCTTTCGGGGGTGGTGTCTTCCCTGAGAGGCGGTCCCTTCTTGAACCCGGTGATGCGAATCAACTCCTTCTCCAGTGCTGCTACAGCTCGCGGTGCGGTCTCCTCTCCAGTCAATACGGAATGCACAGCATGCATGTATGCATGGGTTACGTCCTCGTATTTCTTGTCAGTGGCGTTAGAAGGCCGTGAAATCACATTGTTAGTAAACGCACGGGTCAAAAGGGCGAAATCAGGATTCGTCTCAGATCCCAGAAGTGCCTCACGAAGTTTCGGTTCAGTGGTCGGGCCTGTGAGCACTCGAGACCGCTTCACCCGTACGTCTCTACTAATCAGGTACCGGACCAGCGCCAAGGCTTCACGGGGATGAGTCGAGAATCGGGAAACCGCCAATCCAGCACCGCCCAAAGTTCCCACCCGGCCCGCTTTGCCCGCAGGTAGCAAGGTTACATCGAATTTATCTCGGATTGGCACGCCCGCCTCCCGGCTCCCAGCGTAGGCCACCGTCCAACCCCTCATGAAAGCCGCATCGCCTGCAACCCATACATTCTGGGCATCCCATTCCTTGAATGCCAACACACTGGGCGGTGAAATTGAACCCACCCAACGTGCTGCCCTTTGCCACGCGCGGACGGTCTCCGCGTTGTTTACGCTTATCGTCTTATTTTTCTCAATTATGTGTCCACCGCCTTCCGAGGCTTGCCATTCCAAGGCGTCACAAGTCAAGGCTTCGGAGTCCGCCCCTTGCCACACAAAGCCCCAAAACTCTTTCCTACCCTTGGCTCGTTCGCCCGCCTGAATCCGCGCCGCCATGGTCCCCAACTCATCCCAGGTGCTGGGCGGTGCGCGATATCCATACTGCTGCAGAAGGTCGGTGCGATAATACAAGAGCCCGAGTTCGACGCGATACGGCACGGCTACCAACTTGTCGTCCACGGTGTAGGCAGCGACTACCGGTGGAGAGTCCTCGGAGATCTCCTTAGCGAAGTATGGCTTGAGATCCATCAAATCTTCGTTTAGGATCCCCGCCCAAATCGCGTCGATTCCGTATAGGTCAGGACCCGAGGCGCCTGTCTTCAATAGCTCTTGCCACAAAGCCAGCTGCTCATCTGTCGACTCCGGCGACGGAAGTAGGTTAACCAGGATTCCTGTTTCCCGAGTAAATTCTTGTAACTCCTTCTGGTATTCCTCGAGATATGGTTTGCTCACAGACTCCCGATCCAGAAGAACCAAAGTAACCGGCGCATGAACAGCTGGCCGTGTACAACCTTCCAGAAGCATAAGAAGCGATGCAATACAAACGCAGGTTCTCATCTCACCGGACCTCGACCATTAGCCCGTAGACCGCGAATTCCCCATGCGACCACTCTCTGAATTCTCGTCAGCATTTCGAATGGACTCCTTGACCGGACCGAGGAATTAGTCCAGGAGAGGAAGTTTTATATCACAGCCATGGGCTGTGAAGAAGAAACGACCTGGATTATCATGAACATGCCTTCATCTTTGTGCGAATTCGGGCCGCGAGTTTCTTCTCAAATGCAGTTATTTGCGGTAAGTCTTGAACTGATTCTTGTCGATCTTCCCGGAGCATTTCCTCGAATCTTGGGCCACGAGCCAGTGGGCGAGATCGTTGCCGTGACTCCGGACGTCACGGCGCGGAAGGTGGGCGACCGCGTGGGTTCCGCCTGGATTCAATCCACCTGTGGGCGCTGCGAATGGTGCCAGCGTGGTCGCAGAATGTTCTGTCCTTACATGAAGGGCACGGGAATTGAAGCACAAGGCGGGCACGCCGAGTACATGCTGATGAATGCCGACGCAACCTATCTGATTCCCGACAAGGTTTCCTATGAGCAAGCAGCGCCGATCTTTTGCGCAGGCTACACGGTGTACGGCGGGCTGCGCTGGGCCGATCCCAAACCGCACGAGCGTGTGGCCGTGCTTGGAATCGGCGGCCTTGGCCACCTCGCAGTGCAATACGCGAAGGCAGCGGGCTTTGAGACCATCGCCATTTCCCACTCGCCTGACAAAGACAAGTTAATCCGCGAGCTCGGCGCGGATGAAATTGTACGCGACGGAAAGACCCTTGCCGCAGCCGGCGGCGCCGACATCATCCTCAGCACTTCCAATTCGACCAAGTCCATGGTGGACAGCATTCAGGGATTACGGCCAGACGGCCGGCTGATCGCTATGGGGGCGGACGCGGAGCCACTTACGATTTCTCTGATCGACCTTCTTTCGAAGCGCATTCGTGTCATTGGCAGCCAGCAGAACGGCCCCGAATACCTCTACGAAGCCTTAGACTTCGTGGCGCAATGGAAAGTTAAAACGATCGTCGAGACTTACCCTTTGGCGGAGGCCGCCAAGGCCTATAAACGTGTTGCGGAGGGCAAGGCCCGGTTCCGCGCCGTCCTCACAATGTAGTCGGGCGTTGCAGTCACCTGAGTGCAAACGTGCTGACCTTGCAATAACACATTCGGGATCGCTTGTTGGCGAGTTTCGTCCTCTACAGAATCACGGATGCTTCCTCAAAATTGAGCCGAGGATTGCGTGGGTGGAGCTTGCTTGGGTCTCCATAACCCAGGTTGCAGAGGAGATTCACCTTCCACTTGCCGTCAGGAAAAAATTCCGCATTCAGTTTGTCTGCGTTAAAACCAGACATCGGTCCGCAATCTAACCCCAGAGCACGCGCGGCCAGGATGAAATAAGCAGCCTGCAACGAACTGTTGCGGAAGGCGGTCTCGTTAATAAGGGTATGGTTGCCGACAAAATAGGAGCGCATATCAAACTGCGGAAAGAGCCTGGGGAGATGCTCGTGAAATTCCGTGTCCCAGGCGATGATGACGGTCACAGGGGCGGCCATGGTTTTGTCGACATTGCCTGGCGCAAGAACCGGCTTGAGGAGCGCCTTGGCGCCGGGAGTGGTCAGAAAAACAAATCTGGCGGGCGAGACATTGGCGCTCGTCGGTCCAAGGCGCGCCAGTTCGTAAGCCTTGCGCAAGAGTTCTACCGGCACCGGCTCGGGAAGCCACGTAGAGTGGGTCCGCGCTTCGGAGAATAGTTGGTCGAGAGCCTCCTGTGAGATCGGTGTCCTGGTGGTAGCAAAGTTCGATGTTTCAGATTGATTTCGCATTTTGATTGTCTCTTCTTAGGCGCGTTCAGCGCGAGCGCCGTGCGTCCAGACTGAACGGTCCCGCTCCGAAGTGAGAAATCAGCAGGGCGCCGCCGAGCATGGAGACATTTTTCATGAACAGAATCATTTGAATCTGCGCCATCATAGGATCGGTTACTGTCCAGAACTTATGCATCATCAAGCTGACAGGGATCAGGAAAAGTACGATGAGCCAGGCGCCCAGTTTTGCGCGATAGCCCAACAAGATGCTCAAGCCGCCGGCAATGGCCAGCACGCCGGAAAGTGGAACCGCGATCGCAGCCAAAGGCACGCCTTGCGAAGCCGCATAGCCGATGGTTTGCTTGTTAAAATGATTGGCTCCAGCCATCAGGAAAATCAACGCGAACAAAAACCGTCCCAAAACGACTACTGCACCCTGCCAAAAGCTTGTTGTCTCCACATCTTTGGAAATTGCGATCGAATTCGTTGCCATGTACTTCCTCCTTTTGTTTGTCGAGTCCGCTTACGAGTAACCGCACAAACCAACTTTGTCTACACCGACTAGAATCGATTTCCTTTTCAATCAGCGTGCTGCTGACTGGGTGTTCTTTGGAGCCGGGAAATTCGCTTGAGCCCACGCCGAAAACTTGGCAGGTTGCCGGCCGGCTATTTTGTTGGCGAGCGCGATTTGGTCACGCGAATCGGAACCTAAGTACGTGTGCGCCTGAAAGTAAGCGAACATTTCCGCTATCTCGGCGGCTCCAGGAAAGAAACCCGCGAAGACATTCTTCGGCACTTGATGGAAAGAAAAGTTATGGCCCTGTCGATTCAGCGTATCGATGATTTCATTGAAGCTCATGAAATCACCTACAAGAGGCAGGTACTCGCCATGTCCTGTCTGATCTGGATGAGCGAATGCTCCGGCGACGATTGTGCCAAGTTCGGTGATGTCGCCCATATGTATGCCCCGCACTGTTGGATCAAGCGGGAGAGTCCAACCCGCGGATCCGTTAGGCTGTTTTTGCGGACCAAGAACGCCGGTAAGGTTCTGAAAATAGAAAGGCGCGATTACGAACGTATGATTCGCAAACCCAGCCTCTTTCACGACCCGATCAACCTTGGCCTTGCCGGTAAAATGGGGAACGCGGAGCTTGCCGCCGCTGATCGCTTCCACATCAGGCAGCGTGGACCAGATAAAGTGTTTGACACCGGCTTCCTTGGCGGCATGTACCGCAGCCGTTGCCTGCTTCAGTTCGTCCGCTCCGTGCTCCTGGAAGTTGGTTACCAGAAATACGCCATGCGTCCCTGCAAAGGCAGGCTTAAGGGTTTCGGGACGATTCAAGTCCGCCTGGATGACTTCGTCGGCGAGTTCGCGATGCTTGCCCGGATTGCGAGTCAGGGCGCGTACCTTGAATTGATTGCCAGCTTGAAGGGCACGTACTACGGCGCCTCCTTGTTGCCCTGTTGCGCCGACTACGGCGATCAGCTTCTTATTTGTACCTTCCATATGCAGTGTGCCTCTCTATCCAGTATTTATTGATGCCGATTCTATTGACATAGATACATTCTACTGGACATCGGTTATATAAAAGAGCAAAATAGTTTCGTCATGGACAAGAACTCGCGAGACCCGGTCCACTGTTGGCTGGTATGGGGGAAAGCCTTTCGGGCCGCGGCGAAATATCTTTATGCGGGACTTGAGGAGACGGGAATCGACGATACCGACTTCCGGATACTTGAAGTGCTACTCAACAAAGGGCCATTGCCGGTGAACACGATCGGGCCAAAGGTCCACCTTACGCCCGGCTCGATTAGTACGGCCGTTGACCGCCTCGTCGAAAGGGGCCTGGTAAGCCGGGTCGAAAGTCTCGAGGATCGGCGCGTCCGCGTCGTGTCGCTCACGGCAAAAGGCAAAGAATTGATTTCCCCGATTTTTCGCAAACACGCAGCAGAAATCAGGAGAGTCTTTGCCGATGCGAGCCCCAAAGAATTGCGCGCTTTTGAAACGACGTTGAAAAAGATTGGGAAGCGCGCCGAGAGTCTGGGGACCGGAGTCGATCCGAAGTGCTTAAGCCCACGATGACATAGCGGTGTAGTGCGCTGATCACTCGAAAATGAAAGTTGTCCTGGAGAGTGACGTAAATGCAGATTGGAATCGACAGTTTCGCAGCCGCCATTTCCGACCCGGCCACGGGTCTCACGCTCAGCCCGGTGGAGCGCATGCACCATTTACTGGAGGAAATTGAACTCGCCGATAAAGTCGGCCTCGACGTCTTCGGCATTGGCGAGCATCACCGGGCGGAGTTCCTCGACTCAGCTCCCGTGGTAATCCTCTCCGCCGCCGCCGCACGCACGGAAAATATCCGTCTCACCAGCGCAGTCACGGTCCTCAGCGCCGCCGACCCCGTTCGCGTTTTTCAGGAGTTCGCGACGCTCGACTTGATCTCGCGGGGCCGCGCGGAAATTGTCGCCGGTCGAGGTTCGTTCGTTGAGTCCTATCCCCTCTTCGGGCTGCGTCTTGAAGATTACGATTCGCTCTTTGCGGAAAAACTCGAGCTCCTCCTGAAAATCCGGGAAAGCACCAAAGTGCGCTGGTCCGGCAAACACCGCGCCGCGCTTACCGGCCAAGCCATCTACCCTCGCCCGCTGCAGGATCCGCTCCCCATATGGGTTGGTGTCGGCGGTACGCCCGAGTCTTTCGTTCGGGCAGGAATGCTCGGACTTCCTCTCATGGTTGCCATCATCGGCGGTGAGCCCAGACGCTTCAGGCCACTTATAGACCTCTATCGCGAGGCCGGGCGCCGCGCCGGTCATTCTCCCGAGCAACTCACCGTAGGTCTTCACTCCGTCGGCTTTCTCGCAAAGACCACTGACGAAGCTGCGGAGATATTCTTTCCAGGCTATGCGCACACTTTTACCGAAATTGGCAGGGAGCGCGGCTGGCCACCCACCACACGCGCTCAGTTCGACGCCGTCCGCGGACCTACCGGGGCGTTGTTGATCGGCGACGCGAAAATGGTCGCGAAGAAGATTCTTTATGTGAATGACGTTCTGGGCGGCATCTCCCGCGTCACGTTCCAAATGGGAGTCTCTACGCTTCCGCACAAAAAAATGTTGGAGGCCATAGAGATCCTCGGCACCCAAGTGGCACCTATTGTCCGGAACGAGCTCCGCGTCACTTCTGTGCGCGCCTGATGCGCGGCTGTACCGGAAGTAAGAAACTTGTCGATATAGGCGCTACGAGCCTCCGGTCTGGACGACAATTCGCGAAGTAGGGATTCTGGCGTTGTGTTGACAGGTTCACGAATCCCTCGTTACACTCCGACAGATTCGGGCCAAACGCTCAGGGCCCGCTGCACGGTCCCCAGCGAGTCCCGCCGATGCAATCCGAATCATCGAAAGAAGGAGGTATCGAGCCATGAAGAACATCGTTCTCGTGCATGGTGGGTTTGTGGATGGCGCTGGCTGGGAGGGCGTCTACAAGATCCTGAAGCGAGACGGGTACAGCGTGAGCATCGTCCAGAATCCGACGATATCGTTGGAGGACGACGTAGCAGTTACCAAGCGAACTCTAGCAACGCAGGACGGACCTGCAATTCTCGTTGGCCATTCCTACGGGGGAGCGGTAATCACGGAAGCCGGAAACCATCCAAAAGTTTCAGCCCTCGTATACATCGCTGCCTTCGCGCCAGACAAGGGCGAGTCGGTGGGGTCGCTTATTAAAGATCCGCCGCCCGGCGCGCCCGTACCGCCGATACTGCCGCCGCAAGACGGCTTTCTGTTCCTCGACAAGGCGAAGTTTCCCGCGTCATTCGCAGCCGACGTGGACCCAGAAAAAGCTGCGTTTATGGCTGACTCCCAAGTTCCGTGGGGCATGGGGGCTATTAGCGGCGCGATCAGCGAACCCGCGTGGAGGACCAAGCCGAGCTGGTACCTGGTCACCACCGAGGACAAGATGATTCCACCTGAGGCCCAGCGTGCTATGTCCAAGCGCGCTGGTTCTACGATCGTGGAGGTCAAGGGAAGCCACGCCATCTACGTGTCGCAGCCAAGAGCGGTCGCAGATCTTGTTGAACAGGCTGCGACGAAGGCAAAGGCCGCCACGGCTTAGAAGCTCACTTCGCGCGCACCGAATCTACGCAAGCATCATGAGTGTGCGGTCCATGTTGTTTCAGACCGCAAGACCGAGTGGGGCCTTTCTCAGGCCCCACTACACACGTAGGCGCACACTATCCTAGTAGATGTCGTACTGCTCCCAGTGGAGCGTGGCGTCGGATTGAATAATGATATGTTTGTGCGCGGTCTGCTCGAGTTCGTCCATGAGCATGGACTCGCGCGTCTTGAGCGCTTTGGCGATTTCCGGGTGCACGCGCAGCGTCAGGTTCGGGCCTTCGTGATCGGCGGCGGCCATCTTGCGGGCTTCGGCTTGGATTTCGTAGCACAGCGTCGGGATGGATTTGACCATGCCGGAGCCGGTGCAGTACGGGCAAGGCTGGCAGAGCACCCGCTCGAGCGCCTGTTTGGTGCGCTTGCGGGTGATGCAGACAAGGCCAAATTCGTTGAAGGAGAGCGCCTTTGACGGAGCCTTGTCTTCTTCGAGAGCCTGCTGCAGCGCAGACAAAACTTTTTCACGGTTGCGGCGCTCTTCCATGTCGATGAAGTCCACGACGATGATGCCGCCGAGATCGCGCAAGCGGATTTGCCTGACGATTTCCTTGACGGCTTCGAGGTTGGTCTTGACGATGGTGTCCTCGAGGCGCGTGGAGCCTTTGCCGACGAACTTGCCGGTGTTGACGTCGATGGCCACGAGTGCTTCGGTGTGGTTGATGACGATGTAACCGCCGGATTTCAGCCAGACTTTGGCGCGCAGAGCTTTGTCGAGCTCGTGCTGGATGCCGAACTCTTCGAAGATCGGCGTTTCCTTGGTGTACAGCTTGACCTTGCTGACGAGCTTGGGCTGGAAGCGGCTGACGAATTCGACGACCTTGCCGTATTCCTCTTCGTTATCGATCCAGATGGCGGTGAAATCGTCGCTGACGTAATCGCGGAGCATGCGCTCGACGAGATCGAGGTCGCGATGGAGAAGCGCGGGCGCTTTGCGCTGCTCGCTGCGTTCCTTGATTTCGTTCCAGGTCTTGCCGAGGAAGTCGATGTCGGTGCGAATCTCGTCATCGGTGGCGCCCCCTGCGGCGGTGCGAACAATGAATCCGCCGGGATAGGCGTTGCCGGCCTCGCTAACGAGGCGGCGGAGCCGGGAACGGTTTTCGGCGGAGATAATTTTTCGCGAAACGCCGGTGTGATGAACCGTGGGCATGTAGACCAGGAAGCGTCCAGGCAGAGCAACGTGACTGGTGATGCGCGCGCCCTTTTTGCCGAGAGGTTCCTTGGCAATCTGAATGACCACATCCTGGCCGGCCTTCAACATTTCGGAAATCAGTTGTGGACGGCGCGAAGGGCCGGAATGCCCGCCCTGGTAGCCGCGGTCATGCCGCGGGCCGCTGGGACGCCGTTCGAATCGAGGTCCGCCGGGGCGCCCACCGCGATCGGGACGGCCTCCTCGGCTGTCGGGACGTCCACCGCGATCCGGGCGTCCGCCACGGCTGTCGCGGCCACGGTCACGTCCGCCGCTGCGGAACGGACGTTGGAACCGCGAGCGCGGGTTGCCGCCGATGCGCGCAGAGTCTCGTGGAAAATCTTCGCGAGGAGCTGATGGGCCGCCGACGCGGGGTGCACGAGTTTCGCCGGGAAGAAGGATCACGTCGTCTTCGATGATCGCGGCGCCCTCCGCGACGGGTTCGCCGGAGGAAGCTGCAATCACTTCGGATTCGAAATGCGGTTGCTCTTCACCGTGTTCGGTATCAGCGTGTTCCGTGTCTGCATGATCGGATTCCGCATGTTCGTGTTGATGTTCGGTATGTTCGTGTTCACCGAGGCTGGCGGCGTGAATAGCGCTGTCGTGCGCAAAGTCCGCTTCGGCTTCGGCGCGATTGACGGCGCGCTGCTCTTCCACTTCTTCCGTTTCTTCGGCAGAAAGCTCTGAAACCGGCTCGGCGTGGACTTCTTCCGCCTCGGCCGTTGCCTCTTCCGCCGTTTCCTCTTCCACTTCGTCGTCTTCTTCGAATTCGGCGCCCCCGACGATGGCGTCAGCTTCCGCCTCAGCCGAAGTCTCTTCGTGCTTCGCTTCGACAAACCCTGAAGCCAACGCGGCGACTTGATCCTCATTCAGTTCAGGCTCGCGACGCGTGTGCTCTGATTCAGCGACTGCACTGTCCGCCGAGGAACTTTCCTCCGTCGTAGCCGCAGGCTGCTCACTTGAGGCCGCTGCTTCGTTTTCGGAGCCGCCATCAGCCAGGAGCCAGCGGGGCAGGCCTCCGGAAAATCGCCGAGGTACGCCACCGCCGCTCGGAGCAGTGGGAGGCATGTTGCCAGTTGCCCGCGGAAACGTCTCCCCCGCTTCGGGCTGTTGCTCATGAACTTCGTGCTCGACAACGGGTGCAGGTGCAGGGCTTGCTGCGGGCTTGCCGCGATATTTTGCGAGCGACTCGCCGGGCAGAATAATTTCGTCCTCTACCGTGTCCATCGGAGAAGAAGGAGCAGAACTGCGTGGAGCTTCCTGACGCCGGTTGTCATAGGTGCGTGGCTGTCCACCACGATTATCGTAACTGCGCGATTCGCCACCCTGGGGCGAGGCGTATTTGGAAGGGGGCAGATTGCGTCCGCCGCCCGGACCACCCGGTGGGCGTCCGCTGCGATTGCGTCCGCCACGGCGGCCCCAACGGCCGCCACGGCCCCGATCACCACCTCGATCTCCGCCACGGTCATTGCCGCGGCCATAATTCTGGCTGGGCCGATCGCTGCCCTGGCGATTGGGATAGTTTTGTGTGGGATTGTATCTCGGCGCAAAATTCTGCGGCGCGGAAGCGTTCGAATCGGGCTGGCGTTCGTCCCCTGCTTCGGAGTGCGGATCTTCCTGTGAGGATGGCGCCGCTTCGTTGTGATGCTCTTCGTGATGTTCGCTCTCCGCGGCGTGAGCTTCCTCGTGAGAGGAATGCTCCTCGCCGTGCGCGTCTCCGCGAGGAAAATCCTCGTGATGAGCTTCTTCATGGTGCTCGCTGGCGCGTGCCAGGGACTCACCCGGGAGCACGTCCACCGGCGCGCCAATGGCGGGCGGCAGCGCAGGCGCCGCGCTGGGCGTGTGCTCGTGCGAATGCACGGGATCGTAGTCTTCGAGATTTTCGAAAACGTCGCTGACGTAGAGGAACGCATCACCGTCGAGGCCGATGTCCACGAAAGCCGATTGCATTCCAGGAAGGACGCGGGTGACTTTTCCTTTGTAGATGCTGCCGACCAGCGCGAACTCTTTTTCGCGCTCGATGTAAATTTCGACTAACTGACCTTCTTCGAGAATCGCGACC
>Ga0210384_10004554_pt1 | contig 15426 bp, 15 predicted proteins | sample IncBWH2MmetaG_FD_160574 | JGI IMG/M metagenome (GOLD analysis project Ga0210384, IMG submission 160574) | Forest soil microbial communities from Barre Woods Harvard Forest LTER site, Petersham, Massachusetts, United States - Inc-BW-H-2-M | ecosystem: Environmental > Terrestrial > Soil >...
GAACAAGCGCGAGCTCTGGAAGGCCCAGTCGATCCTCCGGGGGTTCCGCCGGCAGGCGCGCGACCTCCAGGCGCGACTACGTGCCGGCGAGGAGCAGGCGAAACGCGAGACGGACGGCCTGCTCGGTCGCCTGTCGCGGGCCGGCATCCTGGCGGGCGGCAGTCCGACCCTCGACGACGTCCTCGCGCTCGGGATCGACGACATCCTCGGCCGTCGTTACGAATGGATCGTCTTCCGGCGCGGCCTTGCGCCGACGCCGAAGGGCGCCCGCCAGCTCATCGTCCACGGTCACCTGTCGATCGGAGACCACCGCGTGACGCGGCCCGGCTACCTGGTGCCCGCCTCGGAGGAACCGATGATCATCTACTCCCCGAACAGTCCGGTCTCCGGGGACGAGCACCCGCTCCGCGTGGCGCTGCGCGAACGCGTCCAGTCCAAGGGCGCCGACGAACCGCCGGCTCCCGCGCCCATGCCCGGTCCTGGAGCGTAGGCGATGGCGAAGATCGGGATCGCGCACATCTTCGCGAGCTACAACAACATCCACATCACCGTCACCGACATCACCGGCGCCGAGACGCTGACGAAGGCCACCGGCGGCATGGTCGTCAAGGCCGCGCGGGACGAGTCGAGCCCGTACGCCGCCATGAAGGCCGCCGACCAGGTAGCGGCGACGATGCGCGAGAAGGGCTACGACACGGTCCATGTCCGGGTTCGCGCCCCCGGCGGCAACCGCTCGCGTTCTCCCGGACCCGGCGCCCAGGCGGCGATCCGGGCCCTCGCACGGGCCGGGATCAAGATCAGCCGGATCGAGGACGTCACCCCGGTCCCGCACGACGGCACGAAGGCGAAGGGGGGCCGGCGCGGCCGCCGGGTCTAGCGTGGACGCGACCATCCTCGAGCTGAAGCCGAAGTTCGTCAAGCTCGAGCTGACGAACACCACGGCGTCCCAGGTGAACTCGATCCGGCGGACGCTCCTCTCCGACGTCCCGAAGCTGGCCATCGACGACGTCGAGTTCCACCTCGGTCCGATCCGCGACGAGGCGACAGGGAAGGACTACGACTCCTCGACGAGCATGTTCGACGAGGCGATCGCCCTCCGACTGGGTCTCCTCCCGATCCCGACCGACTTGGGTCAGTTCCGGCGGAAGTCGGAATGCACCTGCGGGGGAGCCGGTTGCACCCACTGCCAGGTGATGTTCTCCATCGACAAGAAGGGCCCTTGCACCGTCTACGCGAAGGACGTGGTCCCCCTCGGGGACAACAGCCTCGCGATCCTGGAGCCCGAGGTCCCCCTCGTGAGGCTGGGCGCCCGGCAGGCGTTGCTCGTCTACGCCACGGCGGTCGTCGGCACGGCCCGCGAGCACGCCAAGTGGCAGGTCACGCAGGCGGTGGGGGCGAGCCCACACCCCCACATCAAGATCCAAAAGCACGCCGGCTGCACCGACGCGTGCCTCAAGCGCGCCGCGGCGAGTTGCCCGGTGAACATCCTCGAGTTCTCCTCGGGGAAGGTCACCGTCACCGACGAGTCGAAGTGCATCCTGTGCTGGGCGTGCGAGAAGTCGTGCGAGCACGGCTCGATCAAGGTCGAGCCGGACGAGACGAAGCACTACCTGCAGTACGAGACCGACGGAAGCCTCACGGCTCGCGAGGCGCTTCGCTACGCCCTCAAGGACCTGAAGCGCCGCTTCGAGGAGCTGCGCGAGGCGGTCCAGGCGATCCCTTAGCGCCCCGGCGGCCGGCCGCCTCGGGGCTTGGTAGGCCCCCAGTCGAACCGGAGCAGCGCCCCGACCTTTCCGAGCGCGGCGAGCCGTTTCCCGGCCTCGCCTTCGTCCCGGACGATGAAGACCCGCACCTTCGTCCCCCGGGTCCGTTCCAGGATCTCGGCGACCCTCGGCTCGAGGAGCACCGACTCGGAGACGAGGAGCGTCTCGACCGCCCCGGTGTACGACGCTTCCTCCACCTCCTCCGGCCCGACGGCCGCCCGCTTGCCCCCTCCGACCGCCGTCACGAGGCGCTCGACCAGGTCGGCCTCCTCGGCGGCCACCGAACCGACCAAGACCGCGGCGGCCTTTCCGGATCGCATCAGCTCGTCGACGCCCGCCCGGCCGCTGTCCGCGGTGGCGATGATGCTCAGCTTCTTCGGAGCGGAGCTCCCCAGCTCCAGGAGTCGCTTGGCGACCTGCTCTTTCAGGAACCCGGGACCGGAGATGACCACGGCCGCGGCGGTCGGGATCTCGCGGGTGAGGAGCCCGAGCAGCTCCTCGACGTACGCGGAACGGTCCTTCTCCCCCTGGCCGCCCCGATACCGCTTGCCGGCGATCGTCCGGGAGACGTCGGCGACCGGCTCGACGACCCGTCCCCGCATTCGGACGATCGAGGAGTCGCCCCAGTCGACCGACGCGACGAGGACGCTCGCCTCCCCCTTGGAAGACGTCCCCTCCTCGATCAACGCCCGGTCGGCCGCGGGGAGCGTCTCCTTCTGGACGGTGAACTCCTCTCCCTCGCCGAGGTCGATGGTGTGGTGGCGCCCGACGTCGAACGGTCCTTCCACGATCGGGCCGGTCACTCGTACGTGCCGGGTGAACCCGTGGAACTCGACCTGCTCGGCCCGGACGACGAGCCAGACCCTCCGGCGCGTTCGCTGCGCCCCGGGAACGTCCTCGGGAGCCTCGGGGTCGCGGCGGGTGGTCGATCCCCCGACCCGCTCGCCGGGGTGGAGCAACAGGGCCGTCCGCCACAGGTCGCTCGGGGTCTCCAGGCGGAAACGGAGCAGCCCGGTGGCGGGGTCCTGGTGAAGAAGTCGCACGGAGCTCCGCGGGCCGACGTGGGACCGACCCGGGCTATATGGACCGTTCGGACGGAGCGGGTCGCTCGGGGCGGTTTCGAGGGGCCCGACGGAAGGGTAATAGCGCCGGCCCCCGGTCGGCCACCTCGCGGGTTCGGAGGTAATGAACCACTATCGCGCCCTGCTCGGCCGGCCCTCGTTGCGCCGGTTCATCCTGGCGGGAGCGTTCGCGTTCGCGGCGCCGACCGCGGTGCTCGTGGCCCTCGTCTGGGCGCTCGCCACGGCCTACCCCGGGGTGACGCCGACCTTCCAGGTCGAATACGGCGCCCTCGCGCTCGCCCTGCTCGGCCTCTCGGCGACCGTCCCGACGCTGCTGTCGGCGATTTTCTCCGGGACCCTCGCCGATCGCGTCGAGCGGCGCCATCTGATGCTCGTCGTCACCCTGGTCTCGCTGGCCGCCACGCTGGGCCTCATGGTCGACCTCACCCTGAACCCCACCTCGAGGGTCGCCCTGCCCGGCCCGCCCGGATTCTTCCTGCCGATGTGGGCGATACCGGTGTTCCCGCTCTGGGCGGCGATCACCGTCGCCACCACGATCTACCGGCCGGCGTTCAACGCCTCCCTCCCGCGGCTGGTCGCGACCGCCGAGCTCGGGACAGCCAACGGGATCGTCTATGCCAGCGCGATCGCGGTCAGCGTGATCGCTACCCTCTTGACGCCCGCGTTGTTCCCGTACGTCGGCGTAGGGCTGGCGCTCGGAGTCCCCCTTCTCTTGTTCCTCTTCGGGGCGCTCTACCTCGTCCTCCTCGAGGAGCACCTCAGCCCCCCGAAGCGCGCGGAGCCGCGTCGGTTCCTGGCCGATGCCCTCGAGGGGTACCGGTTCCTCTGGCGCCGCAAGGCGCTCCTGGAGATCACCCTCGCCGCCTTGCTGATCAATTTCTTCTCGGCCGTCGCCTTCGTCGAACTCGGGCTCTACGTCCGGGTCTGGTTGGACCTCGGTGCCGGACTGTTCGTTGGCGCGCTGCTCGCCGGCGCGAGCGTCGGGAGCGGCGTCGGGACCCTCCTGATCGCACGGTTCCGGTTCGAGCGACGGGCCGGTCAGGTGCTCATCGTCCTCACCGCACTCCAAGGGGTCGCGGTGCTCGGCCTCGCCTTCGCCCGGACGATCTGGCTCGCCCTCCCCGACATGTTCCTCTTCGGGGTCCTCCCCGGGATGTTCATGACCGTCTTCCTCTCGACCGTGCAGGCGACGGTGCCGAACGAGAAGCTCGGTCGCGTGTTCGCCGCGGACGAGGTCGGGAGCTACGCCCTGGTGCCGGCGGGCCAGTACGTGGGCGGGCTCATCACGCTCGCCGGGGGGATCCAGTTCACCTACCTGATCGCCGGGATCGGTACGGTCGCGGTGGGCTTGCTGACGCTCGGGTTCCGCGACCTACGACGGCTGGGCTTCGACCCCCAACACCCGCCTTCCGCCCACAACGAAACCGTCGGACCGATCGCCCTCGCCGCCCAGGAACCCGCCGCGCTGGACGCCTAGCGGACGGTCCGCGGAGACGCTCCCCCTACGATTCCGCTTCGCCCGCCGGTCCCAACCGCTCGATAGCGGACTCCTCGACGGTCGGGGTTCCGGGGCCGCCGGCCAGGAGCTCGATCTCGTCGCCGGCTCCGAGCTCGCCCTCTTCGGTCACGGCCAGATAGAACCCGGTGCGCAACGATCGCGCGAAACGGACGATCATGTCCTCCCGCCGGAACCGCGCGTTCAGCTTGGTGCACGGCAGGCGCGGCTGGGTGACCTCGAAGGTGGCCGACCCGATCTGGAGCCGGTCCCCGAGATGGAGTCCCGACTCCCGGATCCCCTCGACAGTGAGATTCTCCCCGAAGCTCCCGGGGGGGAGCTCCTCGGCGGGCAGTTGGGCGTGCCAGAAAGGATAGTGTTCGATGGGGTAGGCGTAGACCGCCTTCCGTGGGCCGCCGTGGACCCGGTGGTCGGCCTGCTCATCGCCGTCGAGGCCCAACCGGAGCACCTTCACCCGGCCTCGGACGGGGGCCTTTCCGATCGCCGAGCGCACCGGATGCCCGTTCCAATCCCAGCTCCGAGCGGTCCCGAGGTTGACCGAGACCACTCGCGCCATCGGTGTCGGGTCACGGGAGATGGGGCAGATAGGATTGACCTCGCCCGACCGCCCCAGCCCCGACGAACGGGCCGTCGTCTGCCTACCTCGGCGCCTGCCGGTTACGCCACGTAACCGCGTCGGCGGGGAGGTTTATACTCGCGAGGGCGTCGGCCGGTCGGAGAGAACAGCGTTGGCGGCGGAGCTCGAGGCCCCAGAGGAGGTCCAGAATCGCCTGCGGACGGGGACGACCACGATCGGACTCGTCTGCAAGGACGGGGTCGTGATGGCCTCGGAGCGACGGGCGACCGACGGGAACTTCATCGCGAACAAGGCCACGGTTAAGGTGTTCCGGCTCGACTCGACGCTGGCCGCGACGGTCGCGGGCGGGGTCGGGGATGCCCAGGCGCTCATCCGGTACCTCCGGGCCGAGGTCGCGCTCTACCGACTTCGGCGAGGCACGACGCTCCCCGTCGAGGGGGCGGCCACGATGCTCGCCAACATCCTGAGCGGGAGCCGCTACTACCCGTACTACGCCTGGATGATCGTGGGAGGCGTCGACTCCCGAGGTGGCCACGTGTACTCCGTCGACCCGGCCGGAGGCTGCATGGAGGATCGGTACGTCTCCGTCGGGAGCGGCTCGCCGTTCGCCTATGGCGTCCTGGAGGAGACCTACTCTCGCGACCAGACGGTCGCCGACGGGGTGGACATCGCGATCCGCGCGCTCACCTCCTCGATGAAGCGGGACTCGGCGTCCGGCGACGGGTACATCGTTCATACGATTACCCCGAAGGAGTACCATGAGTTCTCCGACGACGAGATCGCCCGCCGACTCAAGGCGCTGAAGATCCCGCTGCCACCCGCCCTTCCGTAGGGCGCAGGTCGCGGGTCCCGTATCTCCGGAAGCCGAGTTCGCGCGCCCCCGGTGGCGGACCGGGTCGTTCCGAACTGGAACGGCACCGGGGTTGAGACAGCCAGCCCCCACGCCGTCCCCGGCATTATACGGGGCGACGGATTCCGGACTCCACCATGACGTCTCTCACCCGCGGCTTGGTGCTGCTGGCTGTGGCGATCGCGGCGTTGATGCTGGCGCCGACGGCCCCGGTGACCGGTTCCCACTCGGTCCAGACGGCCGGTCGCGGACCGTCGGCGGCCCCCTCTGCGAGCCCATTGGCCACACCCGGGGCTGCGGCGAGAATCCTATCGGCGCTGCACGCCGACCACGTTCCGATGAAGGACGTGTTCCTTCCTAACTTCAACTCGCGCCCCACCGCGGCCGCCGGCATCGTTCACCCCGGGTACACCTCTGCCCCCGCCCCGATGGGTCTCGGCTACTTCGGGACCCGAGACGTCCACGGGCACGACGTCGGGACGATCTCCTACACCCGGAGCATCGAGGGCTCCGCGACTCTCAACAGCGTCGAGCCGCTCTATCTGCCGTCGTCGTCCCCCGACATCTTCACGATGCAGCTCAACACGGTCCTCACCCACGTCGACGTGGCGAACAACTCCAGCGGGGTCTACTGGATCCAGAACGTCCCGATCTACACGGCGAGCACGCAGACCCTCGGGATCGAGGACAACATCTGGAACTTCTCGTCCAACGGGGCCGGGATGCCTTCGAGCACGCTCTACAGCTACGGTGGGACGATCGTCGCCCCGGTGTTCTATTACGCGGTCGGGCCGACCTGGCACATGCCGACCCCGTTCACCATCCGGCTCTACAACAACGCGTCGGTGTTCAACAACCGTCCAACCGTCTGGTTCAACTACTCGATCACGGCCGCGAACGGCTCCGTGATCTCCGGATCTTTCGACCGGGCGGAGTTCAACTCGACCGGGGCGGCGCCGCCAACAGGTCCGGCGCCGACCCCCACTTTCCAGGTCAACGGCCGACAGACGAACGCCTTCGGCCTACTGAACGACGCCGAGATCATGCTCGGCGGTCCGGGCGGCGGCTCGACGACGACCCTCTTCGGGATCAACGCCTCGATGGGTCTCTGGACCCTTCCGAACGGGACGTCGACGTACGCCCCGGTGCCGGCCGGCTACAGCTTCGGGACTGACACCGGCGAGACGAGCGAGGGAATCGCCGAATGGACGACCGGCGGTCCAAACCCGTTGGCCGAGCTCGGCCCCGGTCCGTCGTTGCTCCAGCCCCTGTGGGGTCTCGTCGGCGCTCACCCGGGGTTCATCCGCGAGACCCTGAACGTCTCCCCGTCGAACGCGTTCGTCTTCGTCTCACCCGGCTCCACGTTCCAAACGAATACCGCGGCCTGGGGCCCGTCCTCCCCGACCGGTACTACGGTCTACCGGCTCACGCCGGGCACCTACGCCTTCAAGTTCCTGCTGAGCGACCACGATGCCCGCGTCGCGACGGTGAGCTCCACTTCGACGCTCCACGTCACGCTGCCCGGCGATCGTTCCCAAGGGATCTACACGCCCCTATGGGCGTGGAACGACGCGCAACTCCGCGCCATCTCCCAGAGCGGAGGGAAGGGGTCGGTCGGGAACCCGTACGTTCTCGACAACAACGTCGTCGGCCCGGTCGACCCACTGTTCGGCGAGTTCAACGACTACTACTACTTCGTCTTCCCCGGTCTGTTCCTGGCCAACACCAACGCCTTCGTGACGGTGACCGATTCGCCGTCGTACCCGGTCTCCTACAGCCTGCCGGTCGAGGGGAAGTTCAGCGCGACGTTCGGGACACCGTTCACGAACAACCTCCAGCTGCAGTTCTACAACACGTCGCATGTCTCCCTGGTCTACTCCTCCGGGATCACCGGATGGGTCTTTTCTCAGGACCCGTACATGGCGAGCGTCGAGTTCTGGGACTCGAGCTACGCGCTCGTGGCGGGGAACACGTTCCAGGTCGAGAGCACGGCGCTCATCATGTTCGGAGGGAGCCACAACACGGTCTGGGGGAACACGTTCACGAGCGCGACCGCGTCCGCGAAGAATCCGGGCTCGATCTTGAACGCCGGAAACCAGAACGCCTTCCAGCTGTACGAATCGGGCGATTCGATCTACAATAACCAGTTCGAGACTCCGGTGACCGCCATGACGCTCCCGTTCAACCTCTACACGGGAGCGTTCCAGCCGTGGTCGGACAAGTGGAACATCCCGAGGCAATCCGCCACGATCGGGCATGTCGTGAACGGGTTCAACCTGACTGGGAGCATCCTGGGGCTGGGCACCCAGAGCGGCAACTTCTGGAGCAACTACGGGAGCGTCACCGACCCGTACGGGGTGCTGCCGTACAATAACGGTGGGTTCCTCACCTCCGGCGGTGACTATTCGCCGATCCTGTCGTTCCCGATCTATCGCGTAGCGATCCACTCGCTGGGTCTGCCGATCGGAACCGTCTGGTCCGTGACGCTCTCTGGATACTCCCAGAGCACCAACGCCAGCTCGGCCATCTACTGGGAGCCGAACGGCACGTATGCGTTCACCATGGGGAACGTCACCGGATTCAAGGCCTCTCCTTCGGTCGGGGGCGTCGCGGTCGCGGGTGGCCCGGCGGCCGCGTGGGTCACCTGGAAATAGGGGACCCGGGTCGGGCCGGCCGCCCCCGAGCGAGCGGACGGGTCGAAGGCCAGTTCGCAGCGCCTGACCCCCCGGCCCCGCACCGCTTAATCTCCGTCCATCGTCCGGGCCCCATGGCGTTGCTCGCCAAGGACATCATGGACCCCGCGGTTCTCACCGTCGACGAGGAGATGGACGCGCTGAGCGCCGCCCGAACGATGGTCGAGCGGAGGAAAGGCTACGCCGTCCTCGTCCGGGGCGGCTCGACGATCACCGGGATCGTGACCGAGTGGGACTACCTCGAGAAGGTCGTCGCCCCGGGGGCCGACCCTTCGAAGGTGCGGATGCGCGACATCGGGGCCCGGGAGGTCCACTCCTGCCCTCCCGACACGCCGACCGACGAGGTCGTATCGATGATGGCCCGTCTCGGGATCCGGCGGCTCATCGTCCGCTCGGGGGAGAAGGTCGTCGGCATCATCACCGTCCGGAACGTCCTCGCCAACTTTCGCGAGTACATCGACCGACTGTCGGCATCGATCGCCGCGAACCAGACGTCGCCGCCCACGTTGGGATGACCGGATCGGCGTTGGATCGCCCTCCGAACCACCGGATCCTGCCTCCGGGGCATCTTCGCGGATACCCGGGGCACGCCGGTTCCCGCGCGAAGGGCTGATGAAGCCGGTCTCCCGACGGAAGGCGGAAAGTGCAGTACAAGTGGCGGGTGCTCTCGAACACGACGGTGGCCACCCTGATGGCCGCCCTCGACACGAACATCGTACTGATCTCCCTCCCCACCATCGGTCGCGAGCTGTCGGGGACGAGTGCCACCCTGCTCCTCTGGATCCTCCTCGGCTACTCGCTGCTCACCGCCATCGTCCTGCTAAACTTCGGGCGACTGAGCGACCTGTTCGGTCGGGTCCGCCTCTACGTGCTGGGGTTCGCCGTGTTCACCCTCGGATCCCTATTCTGCGGATTCTCGCAGACGGGAGCGGAGCTCGTCGTCTTCCGACTCGTCCAGGCGATCGGGGCGGGGTTCCTGTTCGCAAACTCCGCCGCGATCATCACCGACGCGTTTCCCCCGAACGAGCGCGGACGCGCGCTGGGCATCAATCAGGTCTCAATCGTCGTCGGCGCGATCGCCGGGCTCGTCGTCGGGGGAGTCATCACGTCGACGATCGGCTGGCGGTGGATCTTCTTCGTGAACGTCCCGATCGGGATCATCGCCACGATCCGCGCCCGCGCCGACCTCCAGGAGATTGTCCCGCGGGACGCCCATCCGAAGGTCGATTGGGCAGGGAACGGGCTCTTCGGCGTGGGGCTCACCTCCACGCTCGTCGGGATCACCCTCGGGGCCCTCGGAGTGATCCCGGCCCCATCGGCCTTCGCCCTCCTCCTGTTCGGGCTCGGAGCGCTCGTCGCATTCCTCCTGGTCGAGCGACGCGTCGATTCCCCGATGCTGGACCTCTCGCTGTTTCGGAATCGGCCGTTCGTGGCGTCGGCGATGGCGATGCTGCTCAATGCGCTCGCCCGGGGGGCGTTCACGTTCGTCCTGGTCTTCTACCTACAAGGCCCTCCCAGGTTCCTCGATCCGTTCCGTGCCGGATTGTTCCTGATCCCGGTCTCCTTATCGCTCGCGGTTTTCGGGCCCGTCAGCGGATGGCTGTCCGACCGGTACGGCCCGCGGTGGTTCCTGATCAGCGGCCTCGCGGTCTCGGCGATCGGATTCCTCTGGCTCAGCACGATCGGCCCGGACGAGTCGTTCACCCAGCTCACGCCGCCCCTGGTGCTGGCCGGGGCCGGGATGGGCCTGTTCGCTTCGCCGAACCGGGCGGCCATGATGACAGCAGTCCCACCGAGCCGACGGGGGGTGGCCTCGGGCATCGGAACGACGTTCCTGAACACGGGGACCACGATCAGCCTCGGGATCACCCTGCTCGTGATGTCCTCCGTGCTACCGCGCGCTTCCATCGACGCGATACTCCTCGGAACCGCTTCGAGTTCGAACACCTCGGCGGCGGCCGCCGGCTTCCTGACGTCGATCCACCTGATCTTCCTCGTCTCGGCGGCCCTGATCCTGGCGGCCCTCATCCCCTCCATCTGGCGGGGCGCGGAACGGCCTTTGGAAGGGAGATCCGAGGAGGGGGACTGAAGGGGTCCCGGATCGCCTCGTGGAAACTGGGTCCGACGACCGGGCGAGCGGGGGGTCTCCTCGACTCCGCCCGGGAAACTGACTAATCTCCCGCTTGGATACCACCCGCGTGCGTTGCGCCCGGTGCGGACGGTGGATCTTTCGACATTCCCCGGTCAACGCGAACTACTGCGCCAAGGACGAAGTGTACCTTTGCCGCCGATGTGTCCGGGCGCTACGTACCCCCCGGACCTGTCCGGAGTGTCGCCTCCCCACATCGATCAGCCACGCGAGGGTGTTCGTCCTGGCGTTCATGCTCTCCATCGCCTTCGGGACCTTTGGGGCGATCTTCACCGCGACGTTCCTGTGGGATCAGCACTTCCAGAATGCCCCCTCGGTCCCGATCCAGCAGGCAAGCCCCGGCCAGACGATCAAGCTCACCGGGACGATCGGTGGCACCTTGGGCACTGTAGTCGCCAACGGCGTCTACATCCACGCCGGGAAGAGCAGCCACTGGGATTGGACGTTCTACAACTTCCTCCTGACCGTCGGGAATCTCACCGTCGACGTGAACTCGGGCGGCATCGGGAGTTCGGTGTACGGCTCCCCGCACGATCTGACGTCGGATCATGAACAATACTGGGTCGGGGATCGCGTTTCCGTGGTCGCCGTCGTGGACTCTGGGACCCAGGTTTCCGCGACGGCGGTGGCGCCCGGACCGAATCAGTTCCTGGCCAGCTGGGAGGAGCCGGTCGCCGTGATCCCCGACCTCCTCACGACCGTAGCCGTCTCCACGATGGTGGTGCTCCATTACATCAGCGTCGGCCGTTTCCGCCGCCACACGGCCCGTGTCTCCACGGGCACGCCGTTCGGGTACCAGCCGACGGTCGCTCCCCCCGAGATCACCTAGAACGTATCGCTCGGGGACCGGCTTTCAGAAGCTACCTCGCGGAGCTCCGGAGCCCTTACCCCGAGGATGGCTGCTCCCGTCGGGCAACCGCACGGGGACGAAGGTCCACGAAGGGCGGACGACGGGCCGGCGAACATCGCCACCTCCCCCCTAAGAGTGGCGAGGGCTTGCTTGCGGGCGGGGCATGCGGCAGCCAGGGAGGGCCGTGGTGGTCGCCCTCGTCGTCGGCGTGGTTCTGATCACCTCGATCCTGGTGGCTGTTGGGCATTTCGGGGTCACCCCCGGGACCGCCTTCCCGAGTCCCGGTCCGACTCGATGCCAGCATGTCGGAGGGGGGCAGTGGGAGACCGTCTGGAACAACAGTTCGAGAACTCCCCCGATCCTGGTGTGGCACCCCGAGGCCGGGACCTACTGGGTGGAGTACAACAACACCACGCGTGCGATTGTCGGGGTGGACTGGGGGACCTACGGGGTCTCCCCTGGAACGGTCGAAGGTACGACGATCGTAAACGTCAGTGATGAGGCCGGTACGGTGGAATCGATGATGGAGCAACTCTGCTCATCTCCGAACCTGACGCTTCCGTGGCACTACGACGTGTCGAACCATCTCCTGGTGCGGGACCCGTCGGCCCCGCCTCCGTTCTACGGCGGCTGAGTCGATCTCCTCGGCCGCCTGGTCTCTCCCGACGCCGATGCCCGTCCCCCGGTCCGCCACCGTATTGGGAGACGAATCCACCCGAAGGTGGGTCTAAATACCACGAGCGGCATATCTGCCACTTGTCAGACAAAGAAGGGGATGACGTCTGACGGAGCATGGTCGACACATCGGAGCGGGTGACCGTCCGCATCCCGCAGGATCTCCTCGAGAAGCTCAAGGCGATCCAGCAGTCCAAGGGGACGGCGACGATCTCCGACACCATCCGGGAAGGCCTCGACCGGTACGTCGAGATGAATCTCCCGCCGCCCAATATCCGCAAGGTCGTCGTCGATCTCTCCCGCCAGGATAACCGGCAGCTCGAGGAGTTCGTGCGCGAAGGCAACTCCGTCTCCGTCGACGACGCCGTACGATCGGCGGTGAGGGAGTACATCCGTTCGCGGGTGGAACATTTCGTGCCGCCCCACCGGACGCGGCGCGAGTCGGAGTCGGCCGTGCCCGCCGGCGGAAGCTCGACGTCCCCCTGACCCCCGAGGCAGAGGATGGACGCCGATTCGATCGAGGCGTGGGCCTCGCTCACCCGTCAGAACGCTTTCGCCGTCGTGGGCCTCGGCGGGGCGGGGGGCGATGCGGTCAACGACCTGGTGGGGCTCGGGATCCCGGGGGTCCATGCCTTCGCCGTCAACACCGATGCCCGCCATCTGCAGCGGATCCAGGTCGAGGAGCGGATCCTCCTCGGGAAACGACAGCTGGATGGCAAGGGCAGTTCCGGAAACCGGGCCCTCGTCCTCGAAGCCGCCGAGGAGGGCCGGGAGGAGCTGCTCCGGCGCCTGCGCCGATTCGAGCTCGTCTTCCTCCTCGCGGGGCTCGGTGGCGGGACCGGGAGCGCCCTCCTACCGTACCTCTCCACCGCGTTACGGGAGACTTCCACCCTGCCGATCCCCGTCGCGTTCCTGCCGTTCCAGGTCGAGCTCGAAACCAACTCCGACCGCCGCCACAACGTCGACGAGACCCTCCAGGAACTGGAGGAGATGGGAGGACTGCTCCTCGCGCTGTCGAACGAGAAGCTTCGGCGGTTCGATTCTCTCCCGATCAATCGGGTCTTCCATGTGCGGTCCACCTACCTCCACAGCCTCGTTTCCAGCCTCGTCGACATGGTCGAAAACCCGTCGCAGCTGAACGTGGATCTCTCGAACCTGAAGGGTCACCTGCGCGACTCCGGCCTCTCCACCCTCCTCTGCGGGGAGTACCATATCTCCGAGCCGGAGCGCCTCGTCCATCAGGCGATGACCGAGACCCTCCTGGACTTCCACCTGAGCGACAGCCCGTCCGCCCTGGTCCACCTCGATGGAGGTTCCAACTTCACGCTGCGGACCCTCGACCGGGTCCTCCGGACCCTCCGGGCGCGGCTCGGGGAACCCCGCCGCCTGATCTTCGGCACCCGGACCCGGACGGAGCCCCGCGAGGTCGTCCGATTGACTGCCGTGGTCGGAGGGCTGAAGCCCCGCACGGTGCGGGACGCCCTCGCGGTCCCGGCTTAGGGCGACCCCACTGGTCCCGCCGACGCGGCCCGCGCGGGCGCCCGGGCCGCCGCCCTCAGGTCGAACTCGTTGTGGAGCACGTCCACGCACTGCGAGGAGCGCATCGACACGGGGCCAAGCGAGACCCTGGGGATCCCCGTCGAACGAAGGAACTCGAGCTCGTTCGGAGGGGGGTCGGTGGGATCGCTCAGGATCGCCGCGAACCCGTCCCCCGTCCCGGTCAGTGCCCGAAGTGGGATCCCCCCTTCGGAGAGCCAGAAGGCCCCGGGCTCCAAGGCGAACGTTCGGATCGCCTCGGCGGGTTCGACCGGTCCGACCACCAGCCCCGGGGAAGCCTCCACGTCGTGCTCCATCGGGATCGACCGCACGAGGGCGTTCTTCAGCAGGGCCGCTGTCGAGCGTTCGTCCGGGTTGAGATGGCGTAGCCGGGCCCCCTCGAGGCGGATCTGCCGAGCCGCCGGCGCGGGCTCGGCCTCGAAGAGGATGGTCAGCTCGGTGTCGCGCCTCAGGTCGTTGGAGAGGGTGAACGCCGTCGAGACGACCCGGGCGACCTCGTCCATCCTACCCGCCCCGCCGGCGAGGTCGTTGAGGGTGAACGCCCCGTTGACCGGGACCCGGTGGGCCAGGAGCAGGAAGCGGCGCATTGGCGGGCGCCTAGGCCCGGCGAATCATACGGTTTGGGGCCGATGCCCCGCGGAAGCCTACGAGCTCGGCTCGTGGCGGGCCTTCGGCCCGCGCGTGGGCGGCTGGACCGCGGCCGGCGGCGCCGTGGGGCTCACCCGGCGCTCGAGCCACACCTCGTCCCCCAGCTCGTGGTAGACGGCGTGGGCGGCGAGGCCCGTCCCGTGCTCCCCGTGGGGGAGTCGGAACCCTCCGGTGCGGCTGGGGTTGGAGGAGTAGACGATGTCGGCCTCCCCCGCCTCGGCCATCGCCTGGGTCTCCTCGCGGGCGAGATCGAAGATGCGGTCCTTGCGGAACATCCAGTAGTGGATGCGCCACTCGCGGCCGTCGTAGAGGGTCGTCTCATCCCGCTCGGTCTCGAGAATCCCCGTGTCCTCGAGCATGTAGAACGTGTCGCGGTCGTCCGGTTCCAGGACGTTGTCGATGATCCGCTCGTTGAACCCGAAGAAGTTCAGGACGTGGGCCGCGATCGTGCGGGCGTCTTCCGGGCGCATCCCGTCGTGGCCGACAGAGCGTCGGATCGCCTTGGCGAGTGAGTCGTGGTCGACCGGACCGGCGGCCTGAAGGACGACATCGCCGGGGATCCCCGCGCGGGTCGTCCGAAGGTCGGCCTCGGTGCGCAACGGAAGCGGGTTCCGCAGGGTGTAACCGGCCTTGGGGGCCCCTGCTGGCGCTCCGCTCTTCCGATCCATGGTGTATGAATTCGAAGGAAGCCTATAAAAACCTTGAGCAACCGGTCTCGGGTCGTATTACCCCGTAAGATTCGTTCCGGCCGCCGGTGATTCACCGTCGGGGGCGACTGGCCCGCTGGAGCGCCTCCACGCGGGGACGCCATTCCTCGGCCTCGATCCGGTCCTCCAGCGTCGCCAGATCGGGCGCGATCGGCAGCAGCGAACGCCCCAGATAGACGTGGGCGAAGCCCCCAGTCGCCGGGCCGGCCCAGGGCTTGCCGCTCCGCTCGCGCGCCCGGAACTCGTAGTACTCTGGGGCGGGAAGGAACCAGATCACGCTGTCGTCGGTATGGCGAGCCCCTCCCTCCTTGTCGCTTTGGACCTGCAGGCCGAGGTAATGCGCGACGGCCTGCGGGAAG
>Ga0210384_10004555_pt1 | contig 15421 bp, 13 predicted proteins | sample IncBWH2MmetaG_FD_160574 | JGI IMG/M metagenome (GOLD analysis project Ga0210384, IMG submission 160574) | Forest soil microbial communities from Barre Woods Harvard Forest LTER site, Petersham, Massachusetts, United States - Inc-BW-H-2-M | ecosystem: Environmental > Terrestrial > Soil >...
GTGTAGGCGAGACGTCGATCGGTCCTCCCCAGCCGTCCTCGAGCGGGACGTCCGCGAAGCTGGGAAAAAGAAGTCGAAAGCCCTCGGCCGCCTCCACCACGGCGCGCATGTCGTGAGTGAACGAATCGTCGATGCGGCTGGAAGCGCGGCCTCCGCCACCGCCGAACGCAATGCGACCGTCGCGCGTGGTTCTGAAATACCGCACCGATGTCCGCAAGTCGGTGATCAGCTCGCCGCCGCTCCAACCGATCTTGGCCAGCCTGTCCGGAGCCGGGGCGGTGAGGACGATGTAGCTGCTCCACGCGACGAGCCGGCGGCTCAGCTGAGGCCAGCCGGTGGCCCAGGCGTTGACGGCGAGGACCGCGCGCGGGGCGCGAACGCTGCCTTGCGGAGCCCGCGCGACGGCCGGAGACCCCGCCTCAAGGCGCGTGACCGTTGTGTTTTCGTGGATCGTGACCCCGCGCTCGAGCACCACGCGACGAAGGCCTCGAGCCAGCAAAGCCGGCTGCACGGACGCACCGTCCTTCATGAACGCGCCGCTGCGGAATGCAGGCGAGGCACAGCGCGAGTTGACGTCCTCCGCGGTCAGCGCGCGCAGCTCGTCAGGAACGCCGACCTCGCGTGCCAGGCGCACCATCTCTTCGCAAGCGGCTTCGTGGTGCGCAGAGGTCGCCGCGAACATGTAGCCCGCGTGCGTGAACCAGGCATCGACGTCGTGCTTGCGGCAGAATTCGCCGATTCCCGAGATGCTGTCCGAGATGGCGCGGCACGCTTGCACCGCCGGCGCGGCGCCATAAAGCGTGATCAGGCCGTCCAGCTCATCCCACCAGCCGCTGGCGAAGCCGCCGTTGCGGCCACTCGGGCCGCCGCCGCAGATGTCCTGCTCGAGGACCACTATCCGGAGATTGGGTTTGGCTTCGGTCAGGAAGTAGGCGGTCCACAGGCCTGTGAACCCACCGCCGACGATCACCACGTCCGCGTTGATGTCCCCTTTCAACGGTGGACATGGCGTGCCGGGTTCGGCGGTCAGCGCCTCGCGCAGCCACCAACTGCGCTGGGCGCCAGGGGTCAGGGCCTTACCGACCAGGTTGAGACTCGCCTGCAAATCTGCCACCTTCAATGCGCGTGCCAATCCCTGATCACCCGCCGTCCAGGGTAGGCCTTACGATGCGAGCTTGATGGCACACAGAACAGCACCGGCCGAGATCGACACGGATCGGGTCAAGTCCCTGATCGGGCGCGAGGAAGACCGCTTCAGGGCGACGCGGAAGAAGTCGGATGAGCTCTGGCGCGAAGCGCGCAAGGTCAGCCCCAGAGGCGTCCCGTCCTCCTTCCAGGACGCCGCCCCCCAGCCGATCTTCGTGGATCACGGCAAAGGGAGCCGGGTTTGGGACGTGGACGGCAACGAGTACGTCGACTTCCACAACGGCTTCGGGGTCATGGTCGTGGGCCACGCCCATCCCTTGATCGTTGAGGCCGTGACCAGTCAGATTTCGCGCGGGTCTCATTTCGCACAGCCGGTGGCGAACGACGCGATAGTCGCGCAGGAGCTCGCGCGTCGCTTTGGACTCCCACAGTGGAGGTTTACGAACAGCGGCACCGAGTCCACGCTGGACGCTGTCCGGATCGCGCGAGGCTTCACCGGCCGGGAGCGGCTGATCAAGATCGAGGCTTCTTATCACGGCCACCACGACTCGGTCATGGTCTCGGTCGAACCGCCGCCCGACCTGATGGGGCCGGCAGACGATCCCGTCTCAGTTCCCCAAAGCCAGGGCATCCCGAAGGCCGTCGTCGAGCTGGTGACGGTGGTGCCGTTCAACGACGTCCCGGCGATGGAGCGTGCGTTCAAGCGCCACCCGGATGAGATCGCGGCGGTGATCGTTGAGCCGGCGATGATGAACCTTGGAATCGTGCCGCCGGATCCCGGCTACCTGGCCGCAATCAAGACGCTGGCGCACAGCAAGGGCGCGCTTGTGATCTTTGACGAGGTCAAGACCGGCATCACGATTGCGCCTGGCGGGGCGACTGACCGGTTCGGAGTTCGGCCCGACCTGATCGCGCTGGCGAAGGCCATCGGTGGCGGGCTCCCGTGCGGCGCGGTCGGTGGCCGTGAGGACGTGATGGCCGTCATCGAGGACAAGCGCGTGACCCAGATGGGCACCTTCAACGGAAACCCTTTGACCCTGGCGGCGTCGAAGGCCACGCTCTACGAAATTCTCACGCCCACGGCCTACGCCCACTTCGACGCGTTGGCCGAGGTGCTGCAGGGCGGCCTGGACGAGGTGATCGCAGAGCACGCATTGCCCTTTCATGTCATCACGCTGGCGGCCCGCGGCGGTGTCACCTACCGCGCGGAGCGGGTGCGCAACTATCGCGACTATCTGAAGACCGACAAGCAAAGCGCATACCTGTCATGGCTTTATCAGTGCAACCGCGGGGTCTTGATGGCGCCGGGCGCCGAGGAGAACTGGACCCTTTCGGTGCAGCACAGCCAGGAGGACGTGCAGCGTTACGTCGAGAACTTCGCTGAGATGGCGCGAGATCTGAGGGCGTGAAGCTCGACGCTTATACGGTGGTCTTTCTCCGAAGGCCGCCAGACGCGCCCACCCTGCCCGAGAACGAGCTCGAAGCCCTCCAGCAGGATCACCTCGCGTTCAACGCGAAGATGCGAGCGGAGGGCAACGTGGTGTTCAACGGTCCGGTATCCGACCCGCCCGACCAGTCCCTCCGAGGCATCACGATCTACCGAACCTCGGTCGAGGAGGCGCGACAGCTGGCGAGCCAGGACCCGGCGGTGCAGGCGGGAAGATTGGCAATCGATGTCTTCACCTGGTATGTGCAGCCGGGAGTGCTTGGAGACCGTCCAGCTTCAATTCTTGAAGCAAACTAAGGTTTCGCCGACAATTCGCCCATGAGCTTAAGCACCATCCTGTTGATCATTGCGTTCATAGCCTTCGTGCTCGCCGCGATCGGCTGGGGTTTCAAGAAGGTCGACCTGATCGCGATCGGCCTGGCCGCCTGGGTCCTTTCGATCTTTATCGGTGATCTAGGCCATCTGAGTCTCAGCGTCATCTTGCTGATCCTTGCGTTCATCGCGTTTGTGCTCGCCACGGTCGGGTGGAAATACAAGAAGGTGGGCCTGATCGGCGTTGGGCTGGCGCTCTGGATGGCCTCTTACCTCATTGGGCTGGTCATCAAATAGGAGACGGCATGGCATATTCCGCGACGTATGACGTAACCATCAGGGCGCCCCAGGCGAAAGTGTTCGATTACATCGCCGACGTGTCCCGACACGGCGAGTGGGGGAGCGCCGACGACAAGATGAAGGTGGCGGCCGAGAAGCCAGGCCCGCCGGCTGTAGGCGCCCGTTACAAGGCGGAGGGAGTCCTCAACGGCAAGGTCAACCAGTCGGTGGTGACGATCACGGCCTACGAACCTCAGCAGCGAGTTGCGTTCGACGCCGAAGATTCGAATTCGGTGTTTCATCACGAGTTCGTTTTCACCCCGGCCGACGGTGGCACGAGGGTGGAGCGCCGGGTGACCATGACGAAGGGGCCGTTCTACTTTCCGATCGTGCTTTCCATCTTCAAAAGCACGGTGGTCAAGAACTACAACGGCGCCATGTCGAACGTCAAAGCCAAGCTAGAGAGCTGAGCACGGTCACGTTGGGCTTCGTCAGCGTCCTCATCCCGGTCGCGATCCTTGGTCTGATCGTTTGGGCGGTGGTCGGCTTCACGCGGCGTGGGGGCGAGCCCTTCACGTTGGCGACCGCCACTGCTCTCTACGCGCGGGTGGCTTTGATTGGCGGTGTAGTGATGAGCCTGATCGGGGCCGGCACGATCATCAAAGCCGGTTTCGGATTCATCAACCTCGCCTATTCCTACTACCAGCCATACGCGTATGCCTCCAGCCCCAATCCACCTCTCTGCAAAGGCACCGTATGTCCGCCTGACACCTCCATCCTCACCCAGAACAGCTACTACGAGCAGCAGAGGGGTCAGGACCTGGTGCTTGGCATCACGCTGCTCGTGATCGGGATCGTGGTCGTGGTCGCGCACCTCTACCTGTCACGGGCTGTAGCAGGGATGGCCGGCGGCTCGCCGGCGTGGGTGACTCGCGGCACCCAGCTCGCGCTGACGGTGGTGACCGCAATCGTCGGCATTCCGTCTGCCGCATTTGGTCTCTACCAGATGCTCAGCTACTTCATCATCGGGCCGTCACAGAGCCAGGGGCCCTGGGGCGAGTCGCTGGGACTGGCGATTGCCTTCGTGCCGGCGTGGCTCTACTTCATGGCGAGGCTGGTCCAGGACCTGCGCCGGCCGCACATGGGAGCGCAGGCGCAGACGACTTAGCGCCCGGCTTGGATTCGAGACGCTCCGCCCCCGCCCGTGAGACGGGCGGCGATCACCACCGGGATGATCGTCACCAGGATGACGAACGAGACGACCACGTTGACCTCTGGCAGGCGCCGCCCGTTGTGAAGCGCGCCGAAGATCCATATCGGCAGCGTGTTCTGAGCGCCGGCTGTGAACGTGGTGACGATCACCTCGTCGAACGAGAGTGCAAAGGCCAGCATCGCGCCGGCAACGAGCGAGGTTGAGACCAGCGGCAGAGTGATGTCCGTGAACGTCTGAAATCCATTCGCTCCTAAGTCCATTGCCGCCTCGATAAGGGAGCCTTGGGTTCGCCTCAGGCGGGCGATCACGTTGTTGTAGACGACGACGATGCAGAAGGTGGTATGGCCGACGATGATCGTCCAGATCGACAGGTCGAAGTTGTTGAAGCTGAAGAACGCGCGGAGAGCAATGCCGGTGATGATCCCCGGGAGCGCGAGCGGGAGCACGAACAAGAAGCTGATGGCGTCCCTGCCGAAGAAGGCCGTCCGGTGCACTGCGAAGGCCGCACACGAGCCGAGGACGAGCGCAAGTCCCGTTGCGGCCAGGGCCGTCTTGACCGAAAGCAGCAAGGCAGAGCGCACGTCGGGGTCGTTCCAGGTCGAGGTGAACCATTTAGTGCTGAATCCCGAGATGGGCCAGCTCTCGACGTTGCTCTGATTGAACGCGTAAAGAAAGATCACGACCAGAGGGACAAACAGGAAAAGCATGATGAGCACGGCCCAGATCCGGAGTGCCAGGCGCGTCCAGAAGTCTTCCATTCAGCGGGACACTACAGTGCGTCGAAAGCGCCCAGGCGCTTGGCTGCTAACAGGTAGATCGCCATGATCGCGACCGGGACGATCGACAGAGCTGCCGCAAACGGGACGTTGTTGGCGATGCCGATGTTCCCGTACACGACGTTGCCGATGAGTTGCGAGCTGCCTCCGCCGACCAGGATCGGTGTGATGTAGTCACCCAACGTCAGCGAGAACGTGAAGATCGAGCCCGCCGCGATCCCGGGCACCACCAGCGGCAGCACGATGTCGCGAACCGTGCGCCAGCGCCGGGCGCCGAGGTCGGCAGCCGCCTGGAGCAGAGATTCGGGCACCTTTTCGAGTGCCGCGTACATCGGGATGATCATGAACGGGAGCCAGATGTATGAGAAAACGATCCACATCGCCACCACCGTGTAGCCGATGTTTGGCGGTGGCAGTCCCACCAGCTGGACGCTCCAGTTGAGGAGGCCGCTGTGGCTGAGGATCAGGATCCACGCGTACAGGCGGGCGAGGTATGACGCCCACAGCGGCAGCAAAACGGCAGCGAATAGAAGCGTCTGGACTCGACGCGAGGCGACACGTGCCATGTAGTACGCGAGAGGAAACGCGAGGACGATGTCGGTGACCGTGACCGCCGCGGCCATCCCGACCGTTCGGGAAATAATGCGCAGGTAGGTCGGATCGTTGACGATGGTCCGGAAGTTGTCGAGGTTCCAGGACTGGACGATCTGGGTGGTGAACGTGTCGATCGTCCAGAAAGCCGTGACCAGAAGAAGAACCAGCGACGCGATGTAGACCAGCAGCATCCAGCCGACGGGCGGGATGAGCAATAGGACGGCGCGCAACCAGGGCACACGCCACATCAGTGCCCGAAGCCCGGAGGCCCCGCCCTTGGGGCGGGGCCGTCCAGCGGTTTTAGACGCCATGTTCAGACGGCGCTCAGCCCTTGATCGTCGTCCAGGCCGCCTGCCAGTCTGCGTACGCCTTGCAGTTGGTGCTGCCGTTGCCGCAGTCGGCGATCGGGGTCTTCCAGAACTTGATGCTGTCGAAGTAAGAACCCGGAGCGTCGGCGTGGAAGGCTGTGCATGTGCCCCCGCCTCCGAGCGCGTCCATCTCCGCGCATGCCTTGGTGTTGACCGGCGTTTCGCCGAAGCTCAGCGCCTGCTGGGCCTGGACGTGAGGCGTGCTCACGTATTTCGTCCACATGTAAGCGCAGTTGGGGTGCGGGGCCTTGGTGGCGAGCATCCAGGTGTCCGCCCATCCGGTGGCACCCTCCGTGGGAATGGTGTCGGCCACCGGCACATTCGCCTTCTTGAGGTCGTTGGTCATGAGCGGCCAGGCCGCCCCGACCAGGACGTCGCCGTTGGTGAAGGCAGTCTCCTCATCCGCGTTGCCTGCCCAGTACGCCTTGATCAGAGGTCGTTGCGTCTTCAAGAGGTTGACCGTGGCGTCGAACTGGGCTTGGTTCAATTCGTATGGGTCGGTGATGCCGAGGCTCGGCTGTGTCTTGCTGAGGTACAAAGCGGCGTCGGCGATCTGAATCGGGTTGTCGGGGACTGTAATCAAGCCTCTGTACTGCTGGTCATAGATCACGCTCCAGCTCGTCGGGGCAACGGGGAACTTCTTGGTGTTGTACAGCAGGGTGTTGGGACCCCACTGGAGCGAGATTCCGTAGTGGATCCCGTTGATCGTGTTGAACGGCGGCGCCTTGAACTTGTCCTGAAAGTTCACCCAATCCGGGATCAGCGCGGTGTTCATCGGCTTGACGTCGCCGCCGTAGATGAGGCGCAGGTCGGCGTCGCCCGAGGCCGAGACCATGTCCCAGTTGCCGCCACCACCGCCGGCCATGTCTGTGACCATCTGGTCCGATGATCCATCGTCCTTCTCATTGATCTTGCAGCCGGTTTGAGCCGTGAATGTGTCCGCCCATGATTTGTCGACGTAGCCGGCCCATGCGATGAGGTTGAGCTGGCCCTCGCCGGCGCCGATCGACGCCTGAGGCGCCGTGCCGGCCTGGGGCGGCTGGTGACCCGTAGGGCCCGGGGTCGCGGTCGAACCGCAGGCGCTCACAGCCACCGCAGCCGCTGCGGCGATGGTTCCCAGTCGAATCCATCCGACCGGTTGCGTGTATCTCATGATCACCTCTCCTCGGTTTTGTGGGCGTTCGCGCCGATCTCCGAAGCGCGTGTTGGATCGAGAACGTAAGTGTGCTCTGGGGACCATGAGAGCCGGACCCGCCGACCCTCATACTGCCCGGCCTGCCCAGCAGCCTCAATATTCTGGCGCACCGCGACCAGCTGCTCACCGTGGTCCAGGCGGACCACGTAGCGCGTCGACATGCCGATGTAGATGACCTCCTCCACGACGCCCGGCTCGACCGTGGTGCCTGGCTCCGCCACCTCACCCTCGTCAAGCATGCGGATCTTCTCGGGCCGCACGACAAAACGCGTGCCGTTCCTATCCAGGACGTTCGAGATGCCGATGAACCCGGCCACGAACTCTGTGGCCGGCCGCTCATACACCTCTGTGGGCGACGCGATCTGCTCGATACGACCGCGAGCCATCACCGCGATGCGGTCGCTCATGGTCAGAGCCTCCTCCTGGTCGTGCGTCACGTAAATGAACGTGATCCCGACCTCCTTCTGAATGCGCTTCAGCTCCAGCTGCATCTCCTGGCGGAGCTTCAGGTCGAGGGCGCCAAGTGGCTCGTCGAGAAGCAGAACCTCGGGTTCGTTCACGACGGCACGCGCCAGCGCCACGCGCTGCCGCTGGCCGCCGGAAAGCTGGTTTGGACGGCGTCTGTCCAGGCCCTCCAACCGGACCATCTTCAACGCTCGCTCCACGCGCTCTTGGCGCTCGGCTCTTGGGATCCCTTTGACCTTCAAGCCGTACCCGATGTTGTCCGCGACCGACATGTGCGGGAAGAGGGCGTAGTCCTGGAACACGGTGTTGGTCTCGCGCGCGTAGGGCGGCACACCGGTCACGTCGCGACCGGCGAGCTCGATGCGTCCTGAGTCGGGTCGCTCGAACCCCGCGATCAGGCGCAGCAGGGTGGTCTTGCCTGACCCCGAAGGCCCGAGAAGCGTGAAGAACTCGCCCTCCTCGACGGTCAGGTCCACGCCGGCCACGGCAGGCACGCTGCCGTAGCTCTTGCGGACGGCCTCCAGGCGCAGCGCCGGTCGGCGTGCAGGACCCTTGGTCGAGGCGGAGACGTGCTCCGCCTCACGGGACTCGATCATCAGCGGGACACTTCAGTCAAGCGAGGCCATGACGTGCTTGATCTGCGTGTAATCCTCGAGCGCGTAGACGGAAAGGTCCTTGCCGTAGCCGCTCTGCTTGTAGCCGCCGTGCGGCATCTCGCTCACCAGGGGGATGTGCGTGTTGATCCACACGGTTCCGAACTGAAGGCGGCGGGCCATACGCAGCGCCCGGCCCACGTCTCGCGTCCAAACTGAGGCGGCGAGGCCGTAATCGACACTGTTCGCCCAGGCCAGGGCCTGGTCTTCATCGCTGAACCGCTGGACCGTGACGACAGGGCCGAACACCTCGCGGTTCACGATCTCGGCGCCCGGTCCCTTGGGCACCACCACGGTCGGGGCGTACCACGAGCCCGCACGCTTGATCCGCGCGCCGCCGGTCAAGACCTCCGCGCCTTCTTTGCGAGCCCGGTCCACGAAACCGGCCACGCGCACGGCCTGCTCCTCGGAAACGAGCGGCCCCATCTCGGTGTCGTCCGCGGAGGGCTCGCCGACCTTGAGCGATTCAACCGCAGGCACGAGGTCGCGAAGCAGGTTGTCGTAAATACCCGGGCCGGCGATGATGCGAGTGGCCGCGGTGCAGTCCTGGCCGGCGTTGAAGAAGCCCCCGATCTTGATTCCCTCGACCACGACGTCCACGTCAGCGTCGTCGAATACGATCACCGGCGCTTTGCCGCCCAGCTCGAGGTGCACCCGCTTGAGCGTCGCCGCCGCGTTCTTGGCAATCTCCTTACCCGTCGAAACATCGCCCGTGAGCGAAACCATGGCGACTCCGGGGTGGCGCACCAGGCCGGCCCCGACTGGCTCACCGTCGCCGGTGATCACGTTGAGCACCCCGGGCGGGAAGACGTCGGCCGCCAGCTCGGCGAGCCGCAGCACGGTCAATGGAGTCCACTCGGACGGTTTCAAGACGACCGTGTTTCCGGCCGCCAATGCCGGTCCCAGCTTCCAGGCCGCCATCATCAGCGGATAGTTCCACGGCGCGATCGAGCCCACCACTCCCAGCGACTCTCGCCGCAGAAAGCTCGTGAAGCCCTTCATGTATTCGCCCGCCGACTTGCCCTCGAGGACGCGGGCGGCGCCGGCGAAGAAGCGAAAGCAGTCCGCGATGGGAGGGATCTCTTCCGAGATGGTCGCGGCCAGGGGTTTGCCTACGTTCTCAGATTCCATCTTGGCCAGCTCGTCTCCGTTCGCCTCCACGATCTCGGCGAGCTTGAGGAGCCGTTCGCTGCGGTCCCGCGGTGTGCTGTCGAACCAGGTTTCGTCGTAAGCCTTGCGAGCTGCGGCAACGGCCTTGTCGACGTCTTCGGCCGTTCCCTTCGGCACCTCCGCGATGACCTTGCCATTGGCGGGGTTGATGATCTCCTGCATGTCGTCGCCAGAGCTCTTGGCCCACTTCCCGCCGATGAACATCTGGTGTCGTCGAAGCGTGGTGCTCATGTCTCCCTCCTCATGGGTCCGATCAGTTGGATGTGGCGGCGGCGACCTCGGCAAGGGCCGAGCCGATGATGTCCAGGCCTTCCTCGAGCTGGTCGTCTGGGATGGTCAGCGGCATCAGCGTTCTGATCACGTTGTGGTGGACCCCCGCGCGGAGCAGGATCAGTCCTTTATCTCGTGCGAGGGCGAGGAGCCGCGCGGTCTCCGTATCGGCGGGCGTCTTCGTCTTGCGATCGCGCACCAGCTCCATGCCCGCCATGGCCCCCATGACGCGGACGTCGCCAACGAGCTGATGCTCGGACGACCAGGTGCGCATGCGCTCCTCGACGACGGACCCGATCCTGGCTGCCCGCTCGGGGAGCTTCTCGTCCCGCATCACGTCCAGCACCGCCAGGCCCGCCGCGCACGCGACCGGATTGCCTCCGTATGTGCCACCCAGGCCACCCGGTGCCGGGGCGTCCATCACTTCCGCGCGGCCGACGACGCCTGAGAGCGGGAAGCCGGCGGCCAGGCTCTTGGCGACTGTCATCAGGTCAGGCGCCACCCCTGAATGCTCGATGGCAAAGTATCGGCCCGTCCTCCCGAAGCCTGTCTGGATCTCGTCGACGATCAGCATGATGCCGTGGCGTTCGGTCAGCTCCCGCAACGCGCGCAGGAATGCCGGTGGCGCCGGAACGAAGCCGCCCTCACCCTGTACGGGCTCGACGATGATCGCCGCCACCCGATCTGGAGAGACGGACGATTCGAAGATGCCATCGAGCGCGGCGAGGGCCTGCTCCGAGCTCCAGCCGCGGTATTCGTAAGGAAAGGGCGCCTGATAGATCTCGGTCGCATACGGTCCGAAGTTCTGCTTGTAAGGCACCACGGATCCGGTGAGGCTCAGCGCCAGCAGGGTCCTGCCGTGGAATCCTCCCTGGAAGCTGATGACAGCGGGGCGATTGGTGTGCGCGCGCGCGATCTTGACCGCGTTCTCGATCGCTTCAGCGCCCGTGCTGAAGAAGATTGCCTTCTTTGGGCCAGGGCCAGGAGCGAGCGCGCACAGGCGCTCGGCCAGTCGCAGGTACGACTCGTACATCAGGACCTGGAACGAGGTGTGGGTGACGCGGTCCAGCTGCGCGTGGACGGCCTCCATCACGTGCGGATGGCCGTGGCCAACATTCATCACCCCGATGCCGCCGGCGAAGTCGATGTAGCGACGACCGGCGACGTCCCACAGCTCGGCGCCCCGGGCGCGATCCGCGACGAGCGGATGGGCGGTCGTGATGCCGCGGGGGACGTAGCGCCGGCGCAGCTCTGCGAGCTCGTCCTCGATCGCCGTCGTCTCCACCTTTGGCTTCGAGCCTATCTCGCCCACCGGTTGCATTCAAACACGGCATGGGCTCTTTGCGCTGTTACTCTCCAAGCACTTTGGAGGCAGCCGCGATCGTCGAGCGGCTTTGGCCCGGCCGGCCGGCCGCGGTGAGCGACCTTTCGGGCGGCATCACCAACCGCAACTTTCGCATCGACGTCGACGGGGCCGCGTTCGTGCTGCGCATGGGCGGGCAGAACACGAGGCTGCTCGGCATTGACCGCGTCACCGAGCATGCGGCGAGCCTGCGAGCCGCCGAAATCGGGGTCGGGCCGGCAGTAGAGGCTTTCATCCAACCCGAGGGCTGGCTCGTGACGCGCTTCATCGAGGGGCGAACCGTGCCGGCTGAAGAAATCCGGCGGCCCGACGGGATCCGCCGCGTGGCCGCCGTGCTGCGCAGGATCCACGGCGCGGCCGCGATACCGGGACGGTTTGACGCGCATGCCGTCGTGGACCAGTACCGCATCGAGGCCCTGGCTCATGGCGTCTCCGTTCCTCCCGAGTTCGTCACTGCCCACGAGGTGTCCGAACGTATTCGCGCCGCGCGGGGCACACAGGCTCTGGTGCCCTGTCACAACGACCTTCTGAATGCAAACTTCCTCGACGACGGCGAGATCCGGATCGTTGATTGGGAGTACGCGGGCATGGGCGATCGCTTCTTCGACCTCGCCAACCTCTCGGTCAATCACGAGTTTGGGCTCGATGAGGACCGGATGCTGGTGGCGGCCTATTTCGGCGAGGAAAGGGCCGCCGATCTCGCCGCTCTTCGACTCATGCGTTTCATGTCCGACTTCCGCGAGGCGATGTGGGGAGTCCTCCAAAGTGGCATCTCTGAGCTCGACTTCGATTTCAACGAGTACGCCGCCAAGCACTTCCACCGCATGAAGCTGACCGTGGCCGATCCTCAATTTGATCGATACCTGGCTGCTGTCTAGGCGCGGACTCGTTTGCCGGTTGGGTCGAAGAGTGGCTCGGCGGCTACGTGGCCGCTCACCCATTCGCCGAAGATTTCCACTTCTACCGGCGTGCCGGGGGTTGAGGTGGCGGGCACGTACGCGTACGCGATCGATTGGCCCACCGAGTAGCCGAAGCCGCCGCTCGTGACCCGGCCGGTCGCGCCCTCGATGCGGACCGGCTCGGAGCCCAGCGCCACCGACCTCGGGTCGTCCAGGACCAGGCACGCAAGCTTGGTGGTGGCCGGTTCGTTGCGGGCCTTCTGCAGCGCATCTCGGCCGACGAAATCGCCCTTGTCGAGCTTGACGCTGAATCCAAGTCCCGCCGCATACGGAGTCACCTCTGGCCCGATGTCGGCACCCCACACCCGGTAGCCCTTCTCGAGGCGAAGCGAGTCGACGGCTTTGTATCCGCCCGCGACCAGGCCTTCGCCGTGGCCGGCCTCCCATATCGTGTCCCACAGCCGGAGGCCGAACTCCGATGGGCAGTACAGCTCCCAACCGAGCTCGCCGACGTACGTGACCCTGAGCGCCAGGCATGGCACCGAACCGATCGCGAGCGGCCGGGCCGTCATATAAGGGAACGCGCCATTGCCCAGGTCGGTGAGCGTGAGCGGCTGAAGGATGCGGCGAGCGGCCGGACCCCACAGCCCGATGCACGCGTACGCCGACGTCACATCTTCGACGAGGACATCGGCGGGTGCGTGGTCGCGGATCCACCAGAGGTCATGCTGCCCGAAGGCGGTGCCGGTGATGACGCGGAAGCGGTCGTCCGCCAGACGAGTGATCGTGAAGTCGCACTCGATGCCGCCGCCCTCGTTGAGCATCTGGGTGTAGGTCAGGGTGCCGACGGCCCGATCGACGCGGTTGTCGGTCAGTGAATCGAGGAAGGCGGCCGCGCCTCGTCCTCGCACTTCGATCTTGGCAAACGACGTGAAGTCGAAGACGGCGGCATGCTCGCGGCACGCCCGGTGCTCGGCTTCGATCGCCGGGGACCACAGGCGGCCGGCCCATCCGCGTGGCCTTAACGACTCGTCGCCGCGAACCGCGTTCGGTTCGAACCAGTTGGCTCGTTCCCATCCCGACTTTTCGCCGAACGCGGCGCCGAGCTCCGCCAGCCTTGCGTACAGGGGCGAGACTCGCAGCGGCCGCCCGGCCTTCCGCTCGTGGCCGGGATACTTGACGTCGTAGTACGTCGAGTAAACCTCGCGCGTGCGGGCGAGCGTGTACTCGCGGCTCACGTAGTGGCGGCCGAACCGGCGCGAGTCCATCTCCCAGGCGCTGAGGCTCGGCCGCCCATCGACGATCCACTCCGCGATGAGCCGGCCCATCCCGCCCGCGCCGGCCAGGCCGTGGGCGCAGAAACCGGCCGCGACCCAGAAGCCGCGCACCTCGGTCGGGCCGAGGATGAACTCGCCGTCTGGCGTGAAAGCCTCCGGGCCATTGACCAGCCGCACCACTCCCGCGTCCTTTATTGATGGCGTGCGGACGATCGCATTTGTCATCAGCGGCTCGAAGCGGTCCCAATCCGGCTCAAGCAGCTTGCCGTTGAAGTCGGGCGGGATGCCGTCCATCCCCCACGGCGCCGGGTCGCGCTCGTACCCACCCATGACCAGGCCGCCTGACTCGGGCCGGTAGTACACGAGCAGCGAGGGATCGCGCATCGTGGGCATGTCGAGCGGCAGGCCCTCGGTAGCCGTGATCAGGTACTCGTGGGCCATCGGGATGATCGGCACGTTCACCCCGGCCAACCGCCCGATCTCGGTGGCGAACATGCCGCCGGCGTTGACGACGAGCTCGGTCTCGATGTCGCCACGGTCGGTGATGACGCGCTTGACCTTTCCGTCCGCAACTTCGATGGCGGTGACTCTCGTGTCCTCGCGCATCTCCGCACCTCGCCGGCGCGCGCCCTCGACGAGCGCGAAGGTGAGCTGGCTCGGATCGATGTAGCCGTCGGTCGGCAGGTAGGCGGCGCCCAGGACGCCGTCGGTCGACATCGGTGGAAACATTCGCTGTGCCTCCTGGGCCGAGACGAGCTCGAGGGGAAGGCCAAACGTTTTCGCCCAGCCGGCCTGACGCGCCAGCTCCTCCATACGTTCGGCGCTCGACGCCAGGCGCAGCGAGCCGACCTGGTGCCAGCCAGTCTCCAGGCCGACCTCGGCCCCGAGGTTCCGGTAGAGGTCGACCGAGTTCATCATCATCTGGGTCAGGCTGAGCGAGCCTCGGAGCTGGCCGACCAATCCGGCGGAATGGAAGGTCGAGCCGCTTGTGACACGCGACCTCTCAACCAGCACGGTGTCGGTCCAGCCAAGGCGCGCCAGCCAATACAGGATCGCGGTGCCGCCAACGCCACCGCCAATCACAACCGCGCGGGCACGGGACCTCAAGCAGGGATCAATGTAGGGGGGCCGGGGAACCCCGGCCCCTTATCGACCTAGACTGCTCGCGCTTCGGCGGGTGCGATCGCCTTTGTGTCTGGCGCGTTTCGCTGTGCGATCAGGTAGTAGATCAGACCGATGATCAGGATCACTCCGACGGTCGCTTGAAAGATCGGGATGTTGCCAATCGAGCTGGTGGCAAACCCAGAAGGCAGGTTAGGTAGGCTTCCGATCGGAGGGTTGCTCGCGCCGCGTGGCCAGAGGAAGTTAACGATCATCGATCCGCCCCAGATCAGGGCCAGAAAGTTGACGATCAAGCCCCAGCCGCCGAGTTTGAACGGAGCTTGCTCCTTGGGCCATCCGCGGAGGCGTGCGATGAGGATCGCAATATTGCCGAGGAGGTAGGAGATATAGATCATGCCGGTTGCGGCGATGGCGATAATTCCCGCGCCGGCGTAGTAAAGGAACGGAACGCCTGCCAAGACGCCAATGACGATGCAGGTACCCACGGGCGTATGCAGACTCGGGTTCACTTTGTTGAAGGCACGACCAAACGGCAGCTTGCCGTCGCGAGCCATGCCGAAGGCGAGGCGGATCGTCGCCGTCTGGATGGCCAGGCAGCACACGTAGACGGCAGCAGCCACGACCAATAGGTAGAGGTTCGCGGCCCAGCCCGGGAAGTTCGACTGGATGATGTCTTGGATCGGGAATGGGTTGCTCCCGGCGGCGGTGCGGGCGACGTATTTGTCAACGTCACCCGGGATGGCGACGAGCGTTGCGTAGAGGAAGATCCCACCGATGATGACAGCGCCGATGATCGCGGCCAGGACCGCACGAGGAGCTTCCCGTCGCGGATTCTTCGTCTCCTCGGCCAGGGTGCTCGCAGTATCGAAGCC
>Ga0210384_10004558_pt1 | contig 15409 bp, 20 predicted proteins | sample IncBWH2MmetaG_FD_160574 | JGI IMG/M metagenome (GOLD analysis project Ga0210384, IMG submission 160574) | Forest soil microbial communities from Barre Woods Harvard Forest LTER site, Petersham, Massachusetts, United States - Inc-BW-H-2-M | ecosystem: Environmental > Terrestrial > Soil >...
CATCATTGCCTTCGTGAGCGGCGCTCAAGAAACCTAAGACCGTACCGCGAGGTGTGGTTCGACCAAGGCCGTCCTTGGGCTTGGGCTGAGGTGCGGCCGGGGCGCCGGGAGCGGGGAGTTGCGCCACAACGGGGACGCAAAACAGAAGGCTCAAAGAAAGCAAGCAGGCGTAGAAGCATGGGTGCCAGCTGCAATGCGCGACTCCCAGTGACGACGCACCCGCCGAGATCCTACGTTCTGTGTTTCGACCCGACATCCCGCCTTTGTTCAGCTCACCATAAGCACAAGGAAGAAAACATTGAATTAGAGTGGACGCCCTGTTATGACCTCAGTTCGACGTGGTCTTGACGTTCGGGTGAATGCAGCGCAAGTCCACCCTATTCGCCTGCGTAAACGAAGGTCACCCGTCGATTGCGATGCCAGCAATCCTGGGTCTGGTCCTGGCACGTCTGATATAACTCACCCCATCCTGTTGAAAACGGGATGCGGTCCGGTGAGATTCCCATGTCCAGCAGCACCTGCTTAACGCTGTTCGCGCGTCGTTGAGCGAGCACCAAGTTGTAGACAATTTCGCCGTGGGGATCCGAGTATCCTTCGATGTAGAAGCGAACCTGTGGATGGTCTTTCAGCCACTGAGCGTCGGCACGCAAAACCGCAAGATCGGCTGGACTCTCGTGAGTGTCGAAGTCGAACAGCACGTCGCTTAGTTGCCGCGAGAATTCTCCTTGAGTTGATCCAGAGTTCTGCCCGCCGGCTTCCGGTCCAGCGAGTGCGAAAAGCGCAAACGTTAGCACTGCGACCGCAATTGGAATATGAGGAACACGTTGAAAAATCATCTGTTCTACCTCAAATAAGAATCGCGTAAGATCGCGACTTTTGTTTTGGTCCTCGAGATTCATCTAAACTCGCGCCCAAACTTGTAAACGTTCGTTTTTCGTCCTTGCCCGGTGATCATGTCTACCGGAGCACCCAGCAGCAAAGTCGAAGTTTCTTCATATCGTCTCTGTGCGCAATCGAAGCGTCACCTAGGATTTCTGCTAGTAGGAGGATGGTTACGCTTCTATGGCTTAAGAATCCAGGACGATGGCACGCAGCTCCGAATAGGCAACCGCCCGAGGTGCAATTCATTCGAAATTCCCGCTTCGAACATGGCACAAACGTGTTGGGCGGCACAAACTCGATCCTGTGCCCAATGGCTGCTTCTCCGCCATCAGCACGCTATCGTGTCAGCTTCAGTCACGTTTTCAAAGGGACAATTCCTGGCCTCTTGAACTAGAAAATGATCTTCGCAGCGAGCTGCATGTTGAAGGGTTCACCCGGCCCGATGCCAGGGCCGCCGAAGAAGTCGCCTATAGTGTCCGTTACGAACCCGTTGGCTCCCACGGAGCCGCCCCCGGTCGCTAGGTTAATCCGGTTGAAGACGTTAAACATCTCGGCTCTAAGTTGTAGTTTGAACCGCTCCGCAATCGGTATGTTCTTCAAGACCGCAAGATCCACCTGAGCGAAACCAGGGCCGTAAAACTTATTCCGAGAGAGGTTGCCATTAGGACTGTTTGGAAGGCAAGTCGGCGAAGGTGCACAAAACGCCGCCGGGTTCACCCATTGTTCGCCGGTTGCCGGGTTGAAGTTGTGCGAAACGCCGGCAAAGGGGTTGCTCACCAGGTTCAAGCCTGGGCGCTGGCTGCCGGAGACGCCAGGACCAGGAAAGTTGAACGGCTGCCCGGAGTGGAACGACAATAATCCACTTAATTGCCAGCCGTGGGTAAGGATCTTGGGCCCATGCGAAGAGCCAGGTATATCGTAAGTCCAATAACCGGTGAAATTGTGGCGTGTGTCGAAGTCGCTGTTCCCGTATTCCTGTTTAAGGTTGGCGCTGTCAAGTGGAATCACCGCACGGAACTCAGTTGCTTCGTCCAGGGCATGGGCCCAGGTGTAAGCGAACTGGGAGGTAAACCCGCGCCAAGACCGTATGCGCAGGACGCTTTGTAGGGCGTTGTAATTTGAAGTGACAGAACTGTTGAACTGATTGATGGAGCCGACGTTCGGATACTGCGTATTAAATGCGCCGTTTTGATTAATGCTCTCCGTCACCGTCAGCTTGCGTCCCTGACTTCCCACATAACCTACCTGCAATATGGCGACGTTTCCGAAACCCTTCTCCGTTTGCAAGGTGTAGTTAAAGTAGTAGGGTGTGCGGAAATTTTGGCCAACAGAGAAGACGTTATAGATATTGCCGCCGGTAATCGGATTTGGAACTCCGCAGCCTGGCTCGACGGTGTAGTTTAGGCTCTTGCAAGTCACTACACCTGGAAAAATGGACTGGCCGCCGTGCTGAACCGTCTGCCAGTTGTACGCATTCCGGCTGTAGTTGTCGACCGCATGCGGACTTGCCGGGTTGTTTTCCAGGCCGTTGGCCGCAGCATTTGGCGGACGATTGTCCAGCAACGGGCTTATAGCGGTTTGCTCGTAGAAGACGCCGATTCCGCCCCGCACCACGAGATCGCCTTTGCCCCTCGGCTGATATGCGAAGCCGAATCGCGGCGCGAAATTGTTTCCGTCCGGCGGGAAGATGGAGCCGATGCCAGCTCCCTGGATGACAAGACCTTTCCCAGGGATAAAGACGGGGAGATCCTTATTGCGATTGTGGAGCGGTCCAGCATATTCGTAGCGGAGGCCGAAATTCAGACTCAGTTTTCGCGTAGCTTGCCAGGCGTCCTGCCCGAAGAGACCAAAGGAATTCACTAAGACGTGCCGTTCCGCATTTCCTACCGCGATTGAGGATGTGCTCACATCGCCGACAAGAAAGTCCGCCAGAGCCAACGTGTTTGCGCAAATGACATTGGCCGCCGGGCATGTTCCGGCCCATGGTCCTTGAGTGCCATCAAAGGTGAAGCTGCCGAGTGAACGGCGGAAGTAGAACTCGTCCACACGCCCCTGCCGCACTTCACCTCCGAAACGAAGCTGATGCCGGCCCATAACGTAGGAAGCGATGTCAGTCAGGTGGCCGGTGATGTCGTTGCGGCCTTCCGGAGGCGTGACCCCGACCTGATCGAACCCGGAGATGACAAGATTCGGGGCTCCGGGAATGGGCTGTCCGTTCTTGATCGCGTCCGGGCTCAGGTGCAAACCGAGGGTTTTGGTATCGAAACTATTCTTCGCATCGTGAAATATCTGATTGAAATAGCTGACTCCAAAGAGCACCTGATTACTCAACTTGGGCGTTAACTGCGAGTCCAATACTGCGGTGTAATTCTCTATCCGGATGGGAGCGGCTTCAAAATAGTAGCCAAGATTGGAGCTCGCCGCCAATAGCACCAAAGCAGCGCCCGGAGGCTGGATCTGGTTGCCTTGGCCCATGAACCAATGTCCCGACAAATGGTGCTGGTTGTTAAAATTGTGATCCAGCTTCACAACACCGTTGTAGCTATATCCCGTCGCTGGGACGTTCGCGAAAAAGTTGCTGATAGTCCCCGGGAGGCTGCTGATCGAATTCGGCCAGAGTGTCGAAAATAGAGTGGTGGAGAGTGGGCTTGGCGGGGCGTTGTATTTCGTGAGCAGAGCTTGTGCGCTCTGTATCCAGGCAGCCGACGGTTCGGTAGCCAAACCCGTGAGTGCAAAAATGTAGTCCTGCTTTTCGAAGCCGAGAAAAAAGAATGTCTTCTTCTTTATGATCGGCCCGCCCAAGCTGAATCCATAATTTTCATTGCGCAGTCTCGGCGCTTTCGGGAATTGCGGGGTCGGAACAAAGAACGGCGAGTGGGCCGCGTAGAATTCATTGCGATTGTAATAATAGGCGGTGCCGTGAAGATGACCAGTGCCGGACTTAAGCACCACGTTTACTGTGCCCCCTGCGTCTCGCCCGGCCTCCGCGTTGGACTGAGTCTGCACAGAGAACTCGTCAATGGCATCGATGGGCATCACTACTCCAGCAACTCCTGAAACACCACCCTGGTTAATCGCCGGGATGTTGTACCAGAAATCGTTGTTATCCGTGCCATCCACTTGCCAGTTGATTCCATTGTTTCTGGCTCCATTGATCGTGCCACCCCCATTTATCGAGTAGCCTCCGTAGCCCGGCGCAATGGCGGTCAGTTGAGTGAAATCCCGGCCGTTCAGCGGGATGTTTTGCACGGCTTCTTCAGGGATTGTGTCGCTCTGGGTCGCGGTACTGGTATCGACCGTAAGCGCCACCGCTGAAACTTCTAGCGATCTGATCTGCTGGGGAAGTAAGAGTTTAACCACCAACATGTAGACGGAACCCGCCGTTACCCGGACGTTATCTGCGTTATAGGTGGCGAATCCAGCTGCCACCACAGTGATCTTGTAGACGCCAATAGGAATGTCCTGGAGGGAAAACTGGCCTTCGGTAGTTGTGACGCTACTGTGGTTCACGCCAGTTGCAGAGTCTGTTGCCTCCAATTGAGCATTCGGAACAACCGCACCGGATGGGTCGGTTACCGTGCCGTTAATGGCGCCACGGAATGTTTGCGCGTTCGCCAACAGGACTCCGGAAAGGAGAAAAGCTGCAGAGATGAGTTTCATTGGCTTCTCGCAAACCATAGAATGACGTAATCGCGCTTGCCAGGCGGCGACTGGTAAAATTTACAGGTGCTGGGGGCCTCGTTTCAATTCTTTCACCCGATCTCGTCTACCAGCGGAGTTGGCATCGTGCTAATCTTCAAAACTCTACTGCACTGGACGGGATTTGTCTCACTGCGCGGGGGTGATGTCGTGGCTGGTTCATCGACTCGCGTGTCGCAGAGCTCCGCGAATCTACATACAGTCGTGGACAGAACCCCAACCTTCGGACAAACCACGCTGGGCAAGTCCGTCACTCTTAATCTCAGATCTCGGTTTTATTCGTGGCCCACAGTCGTGGTCGCCCTTCTGGTAGCTCAGGCAGCCCTCTCACTGACTCTGAAGCAAAGTCCCATCCTGATTGGATACTGCGAAATCACCTATCTCGTGTTGCTTCTCGTGGCTAGTGGCGTGGCTGCCTTTAATGCCGTTCACAACCGGCAAAGGATCCGGCTATTTTGGTCATTCCTGGCGGCGGCATATGGGGTGTGGGCGCTGGTCGCGGGCTCGTGGTTCTACAGTGTGGTCCTGCACGGGAAAATTCCCACCTTCCTGTTCGACAATCCTCCATTGTTTCTGCACATCGTGTTCATGATCGCGGCGGTGGTTTCCCGTCCTCACCTGAGACTATCAAGTCATAGACCATATCGAGCGACCTTAAACTTTCTTATCTTGCTTTTTGTTTGGGTCTTCGCGTACGCCTTCCTGCTGTTTCCATACCAGTACGGGTCGCAAGCGTCGGCCATGATCCTGCGCTTTGAGAGTCTTTACCTTACGGAAAATCTATGGCTTCTTGGAATTCTGAGCATGTTGATGTTTCATTCCCAACCTCCCTGGAAGTCCATCTATAGGCATCTATTCGGTGCGTCTGCCTTGTACGCATTCGGTTCATTGGCGGCTAACGTCGTGTGGGCCTTGAAAGACCCTTTGGGTGATTTGACTGGAACGGCTTTCCCCGCTGTCCGAGGTTTAATGGGAATGGTCTTTACCGCTGCCATGGGCTGGTTTGTATGGATCGGTCTGCAGGGTCGGAGACTGGCACAGCAACTGACGCAGACGGTCCAGCTGGACACCGGAAACACGAGGTACAGTTCTGCTTTGGCCATGCTGGGGATGCTTGCGATTCCGATTGTCGGCGTCTGGGAACTGTTCCGCACCAACGAGGGGATTGAGACACATGAGATTCGCCTGCTTTTGGTAATGATCGCCGGAGTACTCTTAGCCGTTGGGGGCCTTATCCACGATCAGCTTGCCAACCGTGAGTTCTCTTCAGATGTCGGTCTAGCGAACGACTGGCTTCGCTTGGCAGTGGAAGCTGGCAAATCGCTGGGCTGGGACTGGGACGTCAAGAGTGGAAGAAATACCTGGCTCGGCGACTTGCAAAACATCGTGGGAATCCGCTCCAGTAACCAAGAGGGGGACATAAATGACTTTCGTCGTCGCATACACCCGGACGACCAAGAGCTAGTGTGGAAAGCGGTCGATGACGCAAAGCAATCCCGGAAGCCGTATGCGTCCGAGTTCCGGATCGTCATGGCCGACGGTACGGTTCGCTGGATTGCAGCCCGCGGGAAGTTCTACTACGCACCGAATGGTGACGCTGAGCGCATGGTCGGCATGGCGGTGGATATTACTGAGCGCAAGCAAACCGAACAGGAGCGCGAGCAACTCAGCGGAAGGTTGATCAACGCTCAAGAGCAGGAGCGCAGCCGGCTGGCGCGGGAACTGCATGACGATTTCAACCAGCGGCTAGCCATTCTGGCGATTGACTTAGAACGAACCGCCGCGATGATTCAGACTTCTCCCTCCGAAGCCAGCGAGCGGATGCTTGAACTCTGGAACCGTGCCAGCGAGATCGGCGCTGATCTTCATTCCCTCTCCCATCGACTGCACTCGTCGACCCTGGAAAGCCTGGGCCTGGTTCTTGGGGTAAGCTCTTTTTGTTCAGACTTCGCCGAACAACAAGGCATCCAGGTCGACTTTGCACACGAGGATGTCCCTCGGTCTATCCCTCCCGACGTGGCCTTGTGCCTCTTCCGCATCGTTCAGGAAGGCCTCCGCAATGTGAAAAAGCATAGCGGCGCTTCCGGAGCCGAAGTGCGACTGGCAGCAGACGCCGAGGCAATCCGCCTGTCTCTCTCCGATAATGGTTCGGGGTTCAATTTCGCAACGACTTCGGCAACCGTTGGTCTGGGTATTCGGAGTATGCAAGAGCGATTGCGAATGGTCGGAGGAGTACTCGAAATCTGGTCGCGACCGACGCAAGGTACACGGATTGCTGCGTCGGTTCCACTCAAACCCTCGGTCGCGAGTAAGTCAACCCCGCCTGCCTCTCTTCCGGTCGAAGTCCATTCCCTGCACTCAGCACAAATCACGCCCCTTGGACAAGAGGGAGCTAGTATGACGCGCTGCCCCCCTGATGGGGTGACGGCGCGCAAAGACTCCCGCTCCGTCTCATAGGATGACGAGAACCAGATCTCATACCGGAAGGGGACCATGCACAGCCACCCTCGCTGGACCATTCCTGCGTGAGTCTCTTGCTGTTGGCGGAAGTGTCGACCAGCGTTACGTAGCCTCGATCATCGCCAAGCAGCGGATGATCCAGGAACGCGATCGCATCGTTGAAGGCGAAATTCGCGGATGGCTGATCCACCCATTGGTACGGAAGAGAGGGTTTTCCGATGGGATACTCGAGAGAATCTGTGCACTCCCACCGCAACGCACGATCGCGAACTGGTTGTCGTCAGGTGATATGTCACCGTCACAGACGTCGTCGAGGATGCGGTGAGCGGCTCCACCTGAGAGTGGAGCCTCGCCCAAAGTGCCCACCACCATCCACTGATAAAAATTATGCCGTCCGAGCGAAATTCCCATCTCTCCGTTCCGGGCAATTCCCAGACGAAAAAAGCGCCTCCAAAGACTACACTCTGCCCATCCGGTGTGAAGCGAGCGGAACTGATGTATCCGCGACCGAAGATCAATTGGCGAAACGTCGGGGGCGTCTTGAGGAGTTCCGGCGACTATGAGCGCAATCGCGGACGCGGTGCGGTGGGCCGAGGAAATCATGAAGGCGATTGAGATTTCGGGGTCCAGCTCCGGTGGAGCGGATCATGCGAAGGATTGAAAGCGTCTGCTCGTCGAACCCCTGACTATAATCCCATCATCGGGTGAGTAATCTGTCCAAGCGACACGATTTCTTTTTGCTTGACCACATGGTCTTACGGCTCAAGCCGGAATTTCGTGAAAGCATAACCGAAACGATTTTGGACGGCGGCCTGGAGCCAACTGCCGATGACATGGAAGTCATCGACCTCGCAATGATACGCCACGCCATCTTGGTGACTGCCGATGTGGGGATCCCTACGAAGTGCAAAACCTACCAAGACCGTTCTGGGGATTGCCTGTATGGTTTGTTGTTGCTCCCGGACGGCATCGAGATTCAGAAGCGGCTCTTGAGTGATCTGCGGCAAGGCACAAAGCTAATGCGTCATACTAGATACGACAAGCCGCCGACATGGGCGGATGTCATCATGACAACCTGCTGGCGAAGGTCCACAGGAGCGGAGACCCCGGCGTAGAGGAACTCTGCAACTGCCCGTGGGATGAAGACTAGCAGCTTGAAAACAGAATGAGTAAACGAAACTTCACGGTTCAAAAATATGCCAATGTTGGAAGCAGAGAACCGTTTACCGCAGCGTTTCTTGGTCTAACAGACTTGGTCGATGCAGCCGTCTTCGATTCCGACAAGAAGCCGGAAATCAAGAACATTATCATGGAGATTTACATGGACTGTATGCTCCCTGCGTTTCTCTCCCTGAGGAAAATCCAGCAGCCGGACGCAGGCGCAGGAATGGCTGACAACTTCAAGAATTATGACGATCTCTACCGCTATCTTGCAAGGGCACTGAAGGATAGGACTCAGGCCGCTGCCAAAGCGATAGGCTATGACATTGGATTCCTCTTCCAGCAAGACAAGGCATTTGAAAAGGGTTGTCAGGAATTTGGTCAAAGATACCCAGAACTGCCCACCTTCGGAGACTGGTTGAAGAATGTTCGCGTATCAACAGAAAAGTTGGCGGCGATTCGCAACAATTTTCTGGAGCACCAAAGTCATCCTCGAACGGAGTTCATGGACTACTACAAACCGGACGTGGCTCAAGCCTTATTTGATTGCGCGTGGCAGGAGGCGGAGGCCATGCTCGCCGTCTTCATCTCCAAGCATTTCCCACCTTCTGTCAAACTCCGCATTATTCCAGAGCATGAGCGTGATCCGAACCTGCCTAAGAAGTTCGGCTTTTCTTATGCGCGTTAATGAACAGATCCCAGTCCGGATTGGTGCCCAGAGTCGGCGCAGCAGATAGCCCTTAGAACCACATCGCTCTGCCGCTCAGATCCCGAGAGAGGCACGATCATGGTCGGGACGGAGCCGGTAGGCCGCTCTTTGCTCAGCAGGCTTACTGCTACGAGTGCCACGAAGAATTGCTTCACAATCCCGTGCTTCTCCCAGACGATGTGTCTGGCTTCGCTCGCCTCGCGGAATGGCGGGACCTAGCAGAGGATAGGAAACAAGAGGATCGGAAGAAGCTGGCCGGGAGAATCGTGCTCATGCATGACGTGATTTCGGCAGGAATCAAAGCGTTGCTGAAAGAGGCTGGCGTTCGTGAACACGAGCGTTTCTAAACGAAATCATCCGGCAGCAATGCTGAAATCTGCTTATCGGTGAGGTAGAGCAGCACCGCAACCGTTTTGTCGTCCAATTTTTTCAATCGCGGACCGAAACAGTGCCAGCCTCTCCTCGGCACTCGGATTCCCGGCGACTGCCTGTGTGATCTTGGGGAACCCAAGTCTCACGTATGGTGTTCACCATGCTTTGCGTAGGTTCGGGCTTCTTCCCATCTTCTGCCAAATCGAGCCACGAGCGACAAGCCAACCGCGCGGGCCTCTGACGGCGTGAGTTTTGTCGCTGCGGCCTGCGCGACCATTTCGATGAGTTTTTCGTCAGCGATCATCACTTGTTGAGCCCAGAATCCATTGGCTTGGACGGCGGTGTAACGGTGTAACGCCCTAAAACGGGAAACGCGAGCAAACTCCTATGTTCAGGAGGCGCGAAGTAGGCCGTCTTTTTCCATTGACCTAATCTCTTCGCCGACGAAGGTCCTGCCAATCTGCCCGTCCGTCGCTACGCCGTACCACTCGTCATATGGCCCACGAAAAACCTCTTTAGGCAGCGGATTTGCACCATCAGGAACGAATAGGTCCCGGTAGTCCTTGGAACGCCAGGTGGCCGGATTTTCCCGGCCTCTATAGCTATCCCCGTCAACGCGTTGACTTCTCTCCAGAGCGTCCCTAACCTGGCAGCCGTAGGCAGGTCCACTCTTGATCGGCCAGACCATTTCGCGCTACCGCATCATCGAAAAGCTCGGCGGCGGCGGTATGGGCGTCGTTTACTAGGCCGAGGACACCGAACTTGGGCGTTTTGTCGCGTTGAAGTTTCTACCAGATAACGTTTCCCGAGACCCCCAGGCATTGGAACGCTTCCGACGTGAAGCTCGTGCCGCCTCCGCGCTCAACCATTCCAACATCTGCACGATTTACGACATCGGCAGGAGTGGCGAGCAGTCCTTCATCGCGATGGAGTTTCTGAACGGCGCGACCCTGAAGCACCGCATTGTGGGGCGACCGATGGAGACCGAGTTGATTATGTCACTCGCCATCGAGATTGCGGACGCACTGGATGCAGCTCACTCCGAAGGCATCGTCCACCGCGACATCAAACCCGCCAACATCTTTGTCACCAAGCGCGGCCACGCCAAGATTCTTGACTTCGGGCTGGCAAAGGTGAGTCTTGCAGGCAGTTCTTCGGGCAACATTGCGTCTCTTAACTCGCAGACGGTGGACGCGGAGCATCTGACCAGTCCGGGCACAATGGTGGGAACGGTAGCGTATATGTCGCCGGAACAGGTGCGGGCGAAAGAGTTGGATGCGCGGAGCGATCTGTTCTCGTTTGGTGCTGTCCTGTACGAGATGGCAACGGGCGCTAACGGGGATAGATACCGGGGCCGGGAAAATCCGGACACCTACCCGAATGTCGAGCGGTTCACTAGGGCTTAGCTGTCATGGATTGGGGGCCCTGCGGGCAGGCGCGGGCGGGGGTGGAGCGAGCGTAAGCGGCGGGAACGGGTGAGGGCAGTAACTGCTGATGCGGGAATATTAGAAGAACAACGCAGGCGGTCAGAAGTTCAGGGAACGTTCCGTGTGCCCTCAGCCGCCTCGAAAAGAGCGCACATTTGTGTACAGCTTATTCGAGCTGCTTCGGATTAAACATTCGTCACCGGAGGAGTGAATCGGGGATGCACTTCACATTTTGTCTGCATTTCCTGTAACGTTTAACGCAGTGCCAAGGCTGTACTAGGGGAGCCGTTCAAGGTGAGCAGGCGAAATTATTGGCTTGATCTCTTCACAGGCACCACATGGAAAGAGTTCTTGGAAGCGGGTGGCACTGTGTCTGGATTTCGGGAAAGCCGCTGGAAAATGATGCAGAAAATGCGACAAGGAGACTACCTCCTGTGCTATTTGACCGGGTTGTCTCGCTGGGTTGGGATTTTGGAATTGTTTCTCTTCCTTTCAAAGATCCGACTCCAATCTGGAAAGACCAGCCATTCCCATGCCGCATTAAAGTCAAAAAAGTGGTTACGCTCACGCCAGAGACAGCGGTTCCGGTCCTTGACCTGCGTGATCGATTAAGCGTGTTCCACGGCCTTAAGAATCCCTCTGCTTGGAGCGGGCCATTTAGAGGATCGCCTGCGCTCTGGAAGCCGGTTGTCGGTGAAGTAACCGAGGGCGTATCTTCAATTTTTTACGTCGCTCCGCGGCGCGCGGAAGTATAAGTGCCGTAAATGCTGGTCACAGCGGATTTCTTGCCGCAGTCGTAAAAGGACACCTCTTGGTCGCGATCAATGCAAGAACGCTAAATTCAAACCTGAGGTAAACGCGAACTCGTTTTGCTTCTTTCCGATGGGTGGATTCGTTACATACGTATCAGTCATATTGTTTTTCCAGCCGAGCCATCGGTTAATTCGTGTGACCGTCCCAAAGCTGAAATCGGTGCGGTAGTTGATCCCAGAACTGCCTTTTTCCGACAGGTCCGGGAAAAAAGTGAGATTTTGGGTGAGCTCGGTAGATTCCCCTACCTTTTTCGTGAATTCCTCTCCGTACTGCCCCGCCGCAAGGTTGCGCTTGAGCTCAACATAGTTTTCGCGCGTAAAGTTGGCGCCGCCAAAAAGGTCAAGCGTGGTCCTCTCTCTTTTGATGAGATGATAGCCGACGCCCCCGCCGAAGACGGAGCGCAGGTTCAGATCTTGCAGGGCATCGGTCATGAAATCGGTATTGGCGAAGACAAAGAACCGCGACGTTAAGTTGCGGTCAAAGCGCGCGCCTCCCTTGTTCTCATTCGCCGTAGTGTGTGGTTGGGCTGTGGAAAGATCGTCGGTCGAGTAAATCGTCTGGGCGTATAGAGTGAGCTTGTCGTGGTCGGTTTGGCGGACACCGCGGAACCCAACTTCAATATTCTTGGTGTCGCTGTTTCCGCGCGTTAGAGTGAAGCCCACGTCCAAACTGCCCTCCCATCCCTGCAGGAGCGATGGATGCTGTGACTTCTCGTAGGCCAACTGCTCTGTGTCGTTGCGCAGCACGACGACACTTTCGGCTGGAGCGACCACGGTCGCGTTCGTTTCAGTATGTATTTCGACCCTTCCTTCTCTGCTAATCACTTTGCCCACCAGGGTCTTGCCGTCGGCCAAGCCGACGTACAGTCGCTGGTCCGAACGAAGCTCCTGGATCTGCGGCCATTGCACGGTCAGCACGCCCGCAATCTCGGTCTTGACCACGACGCCCTCGCTGTCGGACTTCACGATCGAACCCGTCAGGCGATCGCCGTTTTTGAAGGAAACTTGATCGCCAAACAACATCGGGCAGGTGAAGGCCAAGAGCAAAGGAAATAGCGCTCGTACGTTACGCAAGGTGCCCCCGATCTCTGAAATGTTCCCGGCAGTGTACTCGTGACAGGGCCATATTCCTGAGCGATAACATTCGGTCTGCAATCTCAGCGCGATCTACAGGTCTGGAAATAAACTCGGACGGCTTGAATGCTTCGCAACCATAATTTGTTAGAAATGTTCTTAGAAAATAAGCTTTATCAGGCGCATCACTAACTCTTCCAGCGAAAAGATTGTCAGGCTGAGCGGAACAAACGGCGCGGCAATCACCGCAGCGAGTCGGCTTATGTCCTGGAGTCCGAAAGGAGACCATTGTATAAGGGTGCGTATTTCGCTGCCTTTATCCACCATTTGTCGTTGAATATTGAGCCACTTGCGTGCTGCCGGACTTCCACGGTCTCAGTGATTCTTGCAATTGTATGAATTCTTTCTGTAATCGTCGCAATTCAGGGTCGACATATTTCGTAGATGGTGTAGGTGCAAATGATTTACGAATTGCACTCGGCATAGTTGCGATTGCTTAATTATTATTCTGTTGCTTCTGTTCACCGTGTACCTTGGCAACAATGACCTGCCCCCCCGGAAAGTAGTCCAGACGAAATGTGACTTCTCCGTTTACGATGGCCCGCTCAAGGCCAGAGAGGAGGAGTCGTGCGCAAGAGTCGCTTTAACGAAGAACAGATCATCGCCATTCTGAAGGAGGCGGAGGCTGGGATAGCACCTCCTCGGGTATTCGACCTCCTCTACAACCGGACTACTGAGCTCGGAAATCCCAATCTTGAGATTGATGTCGTCTGCGGCTACCGCACGCCTTGGAGCAACGAATTCCTCCGCACTCATGGACACGGGGTCGCCCGCCACAGTCTCCACGTGCAGGCAATGGCTATCGACATTCGGGTCCCCGGTGTTCCTATCACACAAGTGAGAGATGCCGCCTTAGCGCTGCACCGCGGCGGCGTCGGCTACTACGCAGCTTCTGATTTCGTGCGCGTTGACGTGGGGCGCGTCCGGCGCTGGTAGTTGTGCAACGGATTACTGATACGGATAGCCTCTGGCATTGCTTCTGGCGACGACCTGGTAAACGCTTAACCCGCAGAGGTCGAACACTTTGATGAGAACGTTGCTCATCGTAACTGCACTGCTTGAGGCCACCACCGGGGTTGCACTGGCCGCTTCTCCGTCGCGACTGGTTTCGCTTCTGATCGGTTCACCTCTCGATACGCGCCCCGGTTCGGTTGTAGTGCGGCTGGCCGGCACCGCACTACTGACGTTAGGCTTGGTCTGCTGGCTGGCGCGGAACGACCAGCAGAACCGCGTGACGGCAGGCCCGGTCGCAGCCATGCTGTTTTATAACATCGCTGCCGCTACACTTCTTGCATATGCCCGCCTGGGCTTGGGACTATCCGGCATCGGCCTGTGGCCGGCAGTCGTTCTCCATGCGGCATTGGCACTGTGGTGCGTCGCGTGTCTCCGCGCTAGGTAGGTGAGATTGTGCCTCAGGTGACGATTAAGACGGGAATTGCTGGTCCAGACGGCCGCGAAGAGGAGCTGTCCGAATATTTGTGTGATTGGCCGGGCTGACCCAATGTCGCTGAACATGTCCTGGGGTGCGTAAAAGAATTAGGTCTTCCCGTCGCAGTTTGCCCACAGCACGCGACAACAAGTGCAGGCCATGATTGATGCCCTCCATTGGTTTCAGCCAGGTCTCGGACCGCCAAACTCGGAAGCTGCCAACTTCGGATAAGGCTTTGATCTATTGCGGTCTAAGACGAACTCCAATGCCGACATCACATTTCTGGGGTCGCGGTCCCTCCGCGGCCTGCGCTCGATGCGCAGATGGTCGGCAATCTCCACAGGCTTCTGGTTTCGTGCGTGCGGCGGGCGCGGAATCTTCGGAAATGAATTCACGCTGGATAGTTCCTCGTTGCGCTCCATCCGCAGGGCAAGAGCGTCAAGCGGGGGCGGCGGAGGTACTTCCGCAATCCCATCTGAGACTGGAACCTCGGGCATGTCCAACTCCCTTGGCCGTCGCCGCTCGTCCGGAAAATTCGAGATCAAGTCGTGACTACTCTTTGGGCTTGTCAGGTTCGACAGGTAAGTTTGCGGCGGAATTTTGAGACTGCGAGGTTTGGTTTGCGGCAGAGTCATCGGAGCCAGTTGGCTTTTTCTTTTTGCCCACAATGATTCGTTTGTCGTAATAGGGCCAATCCGGGCCTTGGAAAGCATTGGGCTTTCTGTCAAACGTTTCCCTGGCTCGCCGAACCCGCTCAATCATGTCGTCAGAATCGTCGTAGTAACGACGACTGTGACGGGGCGGGTCATCATGCGGCGCGGAGCGGTCAGGAGCGGGAGTCGGTCGAGCCTGGCTGGGCGGTTCACCGTGATTCTGAGATTCTTCCGACGCGTTCGAGGGCTGGTTGGTCTCCGGAACTTCGATGGGCTGGTCACTGCCGACCGAAGCGTTCGAGGATTTCGGCTGAGAGTTCGTTTTGTCCACTATGTATCTCCTGATCGAGGTGTTTGAGTTTTCGTCCGGTGTCTCGTAGCCACAGCTTGTGCTCGACCCAAATGGTGAGGCCGAGGGTGTTGGTGAAAAGCAGGAAGCAATAAAAGAGGATGCCGCGCCAGTATTCATGCCGGAGCAGGGCGCGCCAGGGGATGAGAAAGCGCAATTGGCCCATCAAGGTAAAGGCCAGCGCCAGAAAAATGACGATTGCGACAAGGACTGCGTTAGACAGCATGGCAAATTACCTTATAGACTCGGTTCGCGCACATGGCGGCCTATCCTCCTGGGAAAAGCCATGCTATGAAGTTCACGGCGCCCACGGCCATGCCGA
>Ga0210384_10004559_pt1 | contig 15407 bp, 10 predicted proteins | sample IncBWH2MmetaG_FD_160574 | JGI IMG/M metagenome (GOLD analysis project Ga0210384, IMG submission 160574) | Forest soil microbial communities from Barre Woods Harvard Forest LTER site, Petersham, Massachusetts, United States - Inc-BW-H-2-M | ecosystem: Environmental > Terrestrial > Soil >...
AAAGATTGGTGGCGCTTTAACGAAAGGTCTGACATTCCGTCCACTCGCCGACACGGCGCGCGACACGCTCGCCTGGTTCAAGTCGCAATCGCAAGATCGGCAATCGCATTTGAAAGCGGGTCTCACGCCAGAGCGCGAAGCCGAAGTGCTCGCCGCATGGCACAAGACGAACATGTAGCCGCGTTTCTGTGAGAAGCGTCAGCAGCCCAGGTTCGGCGCCAAGCATGACCAAGGTCCTCTCCAAGATTGTCGATGTTCGCGCGCAGGAACTTCGCGCTCTCGGGCTCGCGTTTGTTTTTAACTTCGTCGTTCTCGGGAGTTATTATGTGGTCCGGCCGATCCGCGACAATATCGGCGCCGAGGGCGGGCTCGAGAGTCTTTCATGGATGTTCACCGGCACACTGGTCGCGATGCTGATCGCAAACGCGCTCTTCTCGGCAATCGTCGCCCGCATGTCACGCCGGCGTTTCATCCCGATCGCCTACCGCTTTTTCATCGCAAACCTCGTTCTCTTTTATCTGCTGATGCGCACGCTCACGGCTGCGCAGAATGTGTGGGTCGGCCGCGCTTTCTACGTTTGGGTAAGCGTGTTCAATCTTTTTATCGTCACAGTCTTCTGGGCGTTCATGACCGATGTCTTCAACAGCGATCAGGGGAAACGGCTTTTCGGTTTCATCAGCGTAGGCGGCACACTGGGCGGAATTGTCGGTGCCACTATTACCGCATCGCTCGTTCGAAAAATCGGCGCGCTCAATCTGCTTTTTGTTTCGGGTGCGATGCTCGAGTTAGGCGCTTGGTGCGTCCGATTTTTCCCGGCGGAATTTAAAGGCCGGCATCGTGAGGCAACCTCGGATGAGGCAAAAACGAACGAAGCGCCCACCGATGCCAAAGTTTCACAACAATCGCCGGAAGATTTCAGTCGTGCTGGCAACGCCGATGCCGAGAAACCGATCGGTGGTGGGATCATTTCGGGAATCTCACACGTGTTTAGCTCGCCCTACTTGCTAGGCATTTGCGCCTTTATGTTGCTGCACGCCATTACCTCCACGCTCGTCTATTTTCAACAGGCCGACATCACCGCGCACCAATTCCACGAGCGCGCGGCCCGCACCGCGTTTTTCGCGCAGATCGATCTGTCGGTAAACCTGCTCACCATCGGCGTGCAGCTTTTTCTCACTGGCCGATTACTGAAATGGTTTGGTGTCGGTCTCACCCTGGCGTTTTTGCCGGTGCTAAGCATGATCGGCTTCCTCGCCATGGGCTTTGTGCCGGTGCTCGCGCTGCTCGCGATTTTCCAAACGCTGCGGCGAGCTGGCAATTTCGCCGTCACGCGTCCGGCGCGTGAAGTCCTCTTCACCGTGTTGCGGCGGGAGGACAAATACAAAGCAAAGAGCTTCATCGACACGTTTGTTTACCGTGCTGGGGACCAGATCGGCGCGTGGTCATATCCTCTACTGACCTGGCTCGGTCTTGGTTTAACTGGGATCTCGTTCGTCGCCGCCCCGCTCGCCGCGATTTGGTGCGTGCTGAGTTTGTGGTTGGGTCGAAAGCAGGTCGCGTTTGCTCACGCGCGGCAGCGCCTCGGCGCGTCGGACATCAGCGACATCGCCGCACCACTCGATAAACCATCCGCTGCCTAGCGCCGCCCATGCGGATGACTGGGGCTGACTTGACCGTCACCTTGGCAACTGAATGGGGCTACGACTTCGCGTAAACGCCAAGCAGGGGACGCGGCGACGGTTTCTTCGAGCGAAAATCGCTCACGAAACCCACCTTCGTGCGGATCTCGACGTGACCCGCCGCGCGCTTGGCGCTGTAAACGAGCACCGCGCCCACCGGCGCTGCGAATGGATCACGCACTGCGAGTTTCTTGAATCCGTAACTGCTCACCAGCTCTTGCCCGGCCTCTTTCGCGAGTTCACTCTTCGGACGCGAATTCACCACGCCGGCGGCGACCAGTGCCTCTTTCACGTAATGCCAGCATCGCGAGCCCGAGTGCGCGTGTGCGCGTTCCTCCGCGATCGTCGCGGCGCGGCACAGTTTTGGATCGATCTTCGGATCAACCTTCGCAAGCGGGTAAACGATCTTCTTCGGCTGATATTGGGTAACGATCTCGGCCGACTGCATTTTCCCTTGTGCGTCTTTGAAGGCAAAGCGCGGCTTCGAAGAGGCTAAACTGCCGGCTCCAACCGCGGTCGTAGCGAGGATAACCGAACCGGCAATAACGATCAGACGAGGCGCAAAATTCCGCATAAAAGCCGCGTCTTATGGAGCAGGACAGCTGCCGCCGCAACTGGTTTTTTGAAGAAAGTCTTAATTCGTCGAGACACGTTGACCCGTCCGCCGCGGCGACGATCTTCGTAGGTGCCCTGACCACGGAAAAATAAAGATCGTTTCTTCCAGCGCGAGAGAAACTTATGACTGAAATCATCCCGGCTTTCTGGAGGGCATGAAAACGGCTGTAAGTGGCATGGAGATGAAAGGGATCAACGCGAAAATCAGCACCGCCCACAACGGCGGGCAGGCTGCATAGATGCGCGTTTAGGTCTCGCCAAGTTGGAGGCCGCCTTCGCGGCACCCCAGTGGTTCGAATCACCCGACGCTTTGCGCCGGGGTCTTTCCAAATCGGAAAGCACCCAACGATTAGAAAAAAGCTTATGAAACCAGCACCTCGAGTCAGTTCAAATCAGCGCCACCCCCGCGGCGATAGCAGCGCATCCCGCGAACACCGGAGCTGTCCGTTAACGGATTACTCCTTTCAATCGACCGCGGAAGCGCTGTGCCGCTCCTCTGCAAGTGCGGAAAAGGGAATCGCCGAGCTGCGCACGTTCCGCAAAGTCAGCCGCGAATACTTCGGCGCCGAAGCAGGCGGTGAGCATTTCAAAGAAGGAATATTCTTCGCCGGGATCGCATGCGTAGCAGCCTGGCCGATCACTGTGATGATGTACGAGCTAATGCGAATGATGATATAAGTCGGGACCGAAGAAATCGCCGAAATGGCGACTGGCTACAGCAATTGCTTTTGCGCTGGTGCAGGAACGAGAGTGGTGAATTTCTTCATTAAGTCGTCGAGCTTGGCGATGTAGTAGCCGATATTTTCGTCGCGGTTTTGTGGATCGAAGTTTGAAGCGAGCTTGGCGTTTTCGTAGGCGGCAAGTTTCTTTGCAGCACCGATGATATAATAGCTGATTTGGTCGCCAGGTTTGTAATTGCGGCCGCTGGCGAGCGCGAGCTCGTAGGCAGCGGCGCGATTGCGTGCGGAGCCGGCGATCTTCGCACGATATTTTTCGAGCGAGTCCTGGAGCGTATCGGTCTTCATCAACATGTCGATGTTCCATTCCCGGCCGCGAATCTTTCCCTCGAATTCATCTCGCAGCTGGCTAATCGCTTCCGGTCTTCCTTGCATCAGGAGCTTGATCGTCTCCTCAAGGAAAACGCGCTGGAATTTCTCGAGCCCCCGTGATTTGAGCGCGCCGCCTTTGATAATCACATCGCCCTTGCGCGTGAGCAGCGCATAATTTTTCGCCTTGTAGCTGAACATGGCGTCGAACTGCTCGTCGAACTCGATCTCGATGCCCGGTGGCAATTCTTTCGCCAGGCCACTGTGTAATTTGTCGATGTCGATCTTCGGCGGCGGCGTGAAATAAATGCCGTCCGTGTCCACCTCGATCACTTGCGCGCCATGTGCGTTCAGCCAGTCGATCATCTTTTTCAACAGGTCGCGCCCGATCTGCGTGACGCGCGCGGCGGCGTCGAAATCGGCGAAATGTCCCTGCGCGAATCCGAGGTAACCGTAAAAGCTGTTGATCAGAATTTTGAATGTGTTTTGAAGCGCATGAAAATAGCGTTGTCGCGCCGGATCGTTCGACGCCGCGCGCATGCTAGCTTTCGCTTCAAGTCGGAAATTGCGCAGATCAGTCAGCAGATGCCGGAAGATCTGGAGTCGATCCGTCGCGGGAAAGCAATCGAACTGCAACATGATCGATGGATAAAGCGATGCTACGTCGCAATGCCAGACGTTGCGCGCGACACCGGCAAAGAAGATGTCGGTGTAACCACCCTCGAACGTGCGCACCATCGGCATCTCCGGAATGGAATGACGCTGCCGGAAATATTCACGCGAAAAAAGCGCGTTGATCCGAGTAGCGTTGCCGCGCACGATCACGTCTTGATAATTGTAGGGGAAAATCTGCGCCTGGATGAAGTAACTCCGGCCGAGAAGCTCGGCGACGGCGCGCGTTTCACGGACGGCGCAAAGCGTGCGCTGCCGAAACTTTTCGTCATTCTCGATGTAGGCACGTTGCAATTCCTTCCCGGTGAGCGACGAAAGCTCTTCGCTATCGCAAAAACCGAAATGCCGCGCCACATCGACACGCTCGAAGCCCGATAACGTGCGCATGCCGACGTCGTAAAACTGCGCAAGCAAAAATGTATCGACGAAATGCCGGCCATCGATGCTGAACTTCGGGTAATCGATCGTTTTCTCCGCAATCTGGAGCCGCGACGGACGGGACCGCAAGAATCCACCGCTGCGTCCCCAGTCGAGCTTCGTTTTTGTCTTGCGCGCACGAGTGACGAGATATGGCAGATCAAAGCGGAACAAGTTGTGACCTTCGATCACATCCGGATCGCGTTCCTTGATGAGACTCGTTAGGCGCTTGAGCGCATCTCTCTCCGATTCCTCGACGTTTTTTGGATCGACAATTATCAGTTCCTCCCAGTCCGAGTTATCAGAGAGGGCGATGCTCATGACGTGATCGGTCGGGCCGGGGTCAGCGACCCCGGCTATAGGCTCAGCGAATGACAGGACTTCGAGTTGCATCCGCTTGAGCTCCTCGAACGGTAACTCTTTGAAAAGCGTCCGGCCAGTCGCGGTGAGATAATGTTGGACGGGATCGGTGAACGCAAAGAAATTGCGCCCGGCTTTCTTGAGCCCGTTACGCAGCGCGATCAATTCCTTCCAGCTATCGACGGTGACGCGCCAACCGTATTTGAGATCGCCGGCGAGTTTCTCAGCCTCGATGCCAAGATCGACAACATCGGAGTCGCACCAGACGAATGGATGGAATGGTTCGATGTCGGCGATTGTCGAACCATCTTCTTCACGCCGGTAAACTTTTACCGTCCCGGTTTCCCCCAGCTCGATCGAAACAATGCGCGGCGTGGAATTGGCGCCGAAGAGCATCGTGTTCTTCTCAAAATCCATGAGTCATCCACAGATTGCGCAGATTTTCATAGATTCAAAATCGGAAGGCCGAAATCTGAAAATAATTTGCGTTAATCTCTGTAATCCGTGGATACATCGGAAACGTTCGCTTCGGCGGGATGCCGAAACCAGCACGCGAGACGCGTGCGCGACCCCAACCGTTCTGTTATAAGTGCGGGATGAAAATTTGCTCCTTGTCGATCTTGTGTCTGGTCTTTGCTGCCTCTGCGTCCGCGCAACAGCCGTCGCTCGAAAACATCGCAGCGAGCGAGCTGCCCTCGTTGCTCGCAATTTACAAGGATATTCACAGTCATCCGGAATTGTCGGGACACGAAGAGCAAACATCGGCGCTGATCGCGAAGGAATTGCGCGCGGCCGGTTGCGAAGTAACTGACCATTTCGGCAATTACGACAATCCGGTGATGAAAGGCTATGGCGTCGTCGGCCTGATGAAAAATGGCGCGGGTCCGACCGTGCTCGTGCGCACGGACATGGACGCACTGCCCGTGGAAGAAGAAACCGGCTTGCCTTACGCGAGCAAAGTCATCACCAAAAATGACGAAGGCAAAGAGGTGCATGTGGCGCATGCCTGCGGGCACGATGCGCACATGGCGGCGTTCATCGGCACGGTGCGCGTGTTGCAGCGGCTGCGAGAGCAATGGCAAGGCACGATCATGTTTGTCGGGCAACCGGCCGAGGAAACGGGTAACGGCGCGAGAGCGCTGCTGAAAGCGGGACTCTATACACGATTTGGGAAACCGAATTTCGCGCTCGGGTATCACGACAACGCGTTTCTCGAAACGGGAAGAATCGGCATTAGGGAAGGTTACACCTACGCGAATGTCGATTCGGTAAACATCACCGTGCGCGGCGTGGGCGGGCATGGCGCCTATCCGCATAAAACGAAGGACCCGATCGTGCTTTCGGCGGAAATCATCATGGCACTGCAAACCATTGCCAGCCGCGAAAATAACCCGATCGATCCAATCGTCGTCACCGTTGGATCGATTCAGGGCGGGACCAAACACAACATCATTCCCGATGAAGTGAAAATGCAGCTGACCGTGCGCACTTATAAATCCGACGTGCGCGACCGCGTCCTGTCTGCAATTGATCGGATCACGAAAGGCTGCGCCGTCGCTGCGGGAATTCCGTCCGAGCGCGCACCGACTGTCGATGTGCTAAGAGATCAATTTACGCCTGCGACCTACAACAATCCCGATCTGACCAAGCGTCTCATCGCTGTCTGGAAAAAGCAGTTAGGCGCCAACAATGTCGAAGCAGTGGATCCGACGATGGGCGGTGAAGATTTTTCTGAATACAGTCTGCCCGATCACTCAATCCCCGCATGCGACTTCTGGATCGGCGCGGTCGATCCGGCGAAAATTGCGGATAGCAAAAAGAACGGCACGCCGCTACCAAGCTTGCACTCAAGCAAGTTCGCGCCCGTGCCCGAGCCAACGATTCGCGTCGGTATCGTCGGCATGACGAGCGCGGTGCTCGAACTAATGAAGAAATAATCGCGCGACGCGCGATTATTTCACGCGGACGTTTTTCCGAAGGAAGGTGGGGACGTCCAGGTCCTGACCTTCCACAATCGTCGGCTCGCTTTTTTCAAAGCGGCCGCGCGTGACCGGCTCGAATTGCAAGACCTCCTGCTTGGCTTGGACGGATTTTTCCGCGGCTGGCTTCGCTTCCTCGATCGGCAACTGTTTTTTCTTTGGAACGATCAACCGCGGCGCACTGGCAGGTTTTTTCGCTACTGGCACGGGGGGCGGGGGTTCGATCGCAGCCGGCGTCGGTTGCTCAATCGGAACGAGATCAGCAGGCTTCGAGCGGGGTTCGGTGACAGCCGGTTCCGGAATGATGTCGATCTTTGGCGGCGGTTCCTGCGGTTGTTCCCAGACCGGTGGCATGGAAACGTTGCTCTGCGCCGACTTGGTCTGCTGGATTGAATCACTATCGGCCCCGAGCGAACTGATGATGGTGACGCTCAAGCGGTTTCCCATTCGCCCGTCCACTGCCGTGCCGAAAAGAATCTGTGTCTGGTCGTTCACGTGGCGCCCAAGCTCGTGCATCACGATTTCTACCTCCGATAACGTCATGCCAGGCCCGCCTGCGATCTGAACGAGCACATGCGCTGCGTTCGCCAACGCGCGGCCGCGATCCAGCAGCGGATTTTTGAGCGCCTGCGCAAGCGCGTCGTGCGCGCGGTTATCGGAATCGGACTCACCGAAACCAAAGAGGCAACGGCCGTCGCGACTGCGCAACGCTGTCAGCAAATCATCGAAGCCGATGCGAATGAGTCCGGGCCGCTGGATTAGATTTACAATCGAGCGCACGCTTTGACTGATGGTGATGTCGGCAACGGCAAAGGCCTGATGAATGCCCGCTTTCGGGGCGACCATGTCGCCCATGCGATCGTTCTCGAAACAGATAACGGCGTGAGCGATTTCGTTCAGCCGCGAAAACGCTTCCTGGGCTTGGACGCCGCGGCGTTTGCCCTCGAAGGAAAACGGCAGCGTTGCAAAAGCAATGACGAGTGAGCCGGCTTCCCGCGCGAGCTGCGCGACAAACGGCGCAGCGCCCGAACCAGTTCCACCGCCGAGCCCCGCGCAAATAAAAATCATTCGCGCGTCGGCCAGCGCCTGTCGGATCTCGTCGGCCGATTCCACCGCCGATTGATAACCAAGCTCCGGATCGCCGCCCGCGCCGAGACCGCGCGTAACCGAGCGACCAAGCTGCACTTTGTGCGCGGCCACTGAACTGGCCAGCGATTGCACATCGGTATTAATCGCAATCAAGTCGGCTCTCTCCAAACCGTCGAGCAGGACGCGATCAAGCGCGTTCGAACCGGCGCCACCCACGCCCACGACTTTGATGGGGATGATTGCTTCCTCGCGTTCGGGCAAACTGTAATTTTTGCTGAGTTGAATCATTGATTGTTTATTCTAAACTTGGAGGGACGGGCGCTTCCCGTCCCGGAAATAGGGGGACGCCACGGCGTGGGGCTCCTCGAAAATAAAATCTCGTCTGTTCATCGCATACCGCTGAAAAATTTCCCGAAAATTCGGCCGATCCCGCGCCGCGGCCGGTCCGCTTGCACCGCTTGCGCGTATTTGATCAGTCCGATGGCGGTAGAGAATTGCGGGTTCTCGAACGCGGAAGTGAGTCCCGACATCGTCTGCGCGTGCGCCACGTGCGCCGGCATTTCGAAGACCTCTCCCGCCAGATGATCGATGCCGTTAAGAAGACTGCATCCGCCGGTGATAAAAATGCCCGCGCCGAGGTAATTGATGAATGATTCCTCCTCGAGTTTGCGTTTGAGAAGTTCCAAGCTTTCACGCAGACGCAAATGAATAATCGTGTTGAGCGTTTCGCGTTCGACTTCTTTACCGGCAAAACCGGAATCGTCTTTCAACAGGATCGTTTCGCCCGGCAAACAATTACCGAGAACGACGCTTCCCTCCTCGATCTTTAATTTTTCGGCGCGGGTCATGGGGATGCGCAGCCCCATCGAGATGTCGTTGGTGATGTGATCGCCGCCCACGGCGAAGACGCCGCTCTGCTTCACCGCTCCATCGACATAAAGAATGTAATCAGTCGTGCCTCCGCCAATATCGATGACAAGGGCCCCGAGATTTTTTTGGTGCTGGGTGAGAACAACCTGCGCGGAAGCAAGCGCGCTGAAGACCACGTCCTCGACATCGAGCGGCAGCTCTTTCACGCACCGGATGGTGTTTTGAATGCGGGTGCGCACTCCGTGGATGATGTGAAAATCAGCTTCCAGTTTTTCGCCGAGCATCCCGATCGGATTGAGAACGCCATCCTGTCCATCGACATGGTAATGCTGGATGATTGAATGGAGGAAGGCGTTTTGCGCAGGGATGCTTACTTCGCGCGCGCTGATTTTTACATCCTCGACGTCCTGCTCATCGATCTCGTCGTGGTCTTCCGGACGTGTCACGCAGCCGCGGTTATTGAAACTTTGAATGTGCGCCCCGGCTACGCCGACGTAAACGCTCCGGATCATGACGTCGCTTTTTTGTTCTGCATCGACCACGGCTTCGTGCACGCATTTCATCGCTGTCTCAAAATCGACGATCTCGCCTTTGCGCACGCCACGCGAAGGCGCCTGACCGACGCCAAGGAGCTTAATCGTGCCATCGATCCGGCCTTCACCAACAACCACGCAAATTTTCGACGTGCCAATTTCGAGACCGACCATCAAATCACTGCTTGCCATGTTGGTTAATCCTTTCTCCCTTGTTCGCCTGGAATGGCTTTGCGCGTCGGCACCGACTTCGGATTCGCGCGCGCTTTCGGCATAGAGGGCGCGCTCCTTGCCGTCGGCTGCACCGGTATCGCCCTTAAAATGCGCGGCACCGCATCGGGGTCGATCGTGTCATTGATGATGCTGGCAGGCGAATTGGTGAAGGTCACTGGAATGTTTCGTTGCACGAGCAAGTTCACGGTCGCGAGTTCGCGCTTCGAATCATCCGAGTAAACCAAAAACTGCTCCAGCCGCCGCAACTGCGCATCGAGATTCTCAAAGCCGAAGGTGACGCGCGTATGATTTTTGTCCGTTACGAGCAGACAATAACCCTTGGAAACATCGATCTCACGAATCTGGAAACGCGTCTGCATAAAGCTGCGCGTGCTCAGGCGCAGAAGCTCCAACGCGGCTTTTGCTTCGAACGATTCGACGACTTTGCCTGCCTCGAGCGGCTCGCTCGCGCATCCGGTAATGAGCGGCAGTCCCAGATATTCCGGCAACAATTTCTTTTCTTTCATCAAAACTCCCCGCGCGTCTACCAGAAAAGCGGCGCCGGAGGCAAACGGATCGATAATTTGTTTTTCATCCGTGATCCAGGCTACCGGCTTTCGCTCGATCACATGAATATCGATTTCGCCCGGCAATTTGCGCATTACTTGCACTTCATCGACTTGCGGAAGCTGCTGGAGCTGATCGTGTACGCGGGCCAAGTTCAGGCGAAAAATATTTTCGCCCTCACGCACATCGGCCACTTTCAAAATCTGCTCCCGTTGCAGGGCGCCGTCTGTCTGCACTTCGATCGTGCTCAATTGGTAATCAGAATTCTCAAAGAACAAGCGCTCGGCTCCCCACCGCACGCCGATATAGAGGCCGACGCACACCACGCATGCCAGCACGACTTTAGAAACGACCACGAGCACACGCCGATTCCGGTGCTGCGTCGCTTTTCGGGAGCGGACCTTTACATCGAGCAAATGTTGCTGGCGTCGCTGTCGCCGATTCGAGACGCGCCGATTGCGGGCGCGAGGGGGTTCCGAGCGGCGTCTCATTTCGCACTCCTCCCCATCCGCGCGCGTGAGAGTTCGATGATGCGCACGCAAAGATCGACATAATTGATTCCCGCGGCCGCGGCCGCTTCGGGTAGCAGACTCGCTTCGGTCATCCCAGGAATCGTGTTTACTTCCAACACGAACGGCTCACCGGTTTCGGACAAGATCACATCGACGCGCGAATAAACTTGCAAACCGAGCGCGCGATGCGCGCGCAAAGCAAGCTCTTGAATGCCGGACGCTTGCTCGTTCGGAATTTTCGCAGGACAAACGTGCTGCGCGCCGCCGCCGGCTTGCGGATTCAAAAATGGGTACTTGTTCGAGAAATCGTAGAAGCCGCCCTTCGGAATGATCTCGAGAATGGGCAATGCTTGATCACCTAGAATGCCGATGGTCAGCTCGCGGCCAAGAATAAATTTCTCGATCAACAGTTCGCGATCGTATTTCGCCGCCTCGACGACCGCGTCTTCGATCTCTTCGGCCGCTTTCACGATATAGACTCCGACGGTCGATCCCTGCCGCGGCGCTTTGACCACAAACGGCAGTTCCATGTGGGGATGCCGGTAAACTTGCAGCGTCTCCCAGTCCGGCGTGTTCACACCGTGCTCACGGAATTTTTTTTTGGAGCGAATCTTGTCGAAAGCCAGTCGGCTTTCTTCCAGGCCGTCACCGGTGTAGGGAACGCGGCGATCTTCGAGAATTTTCTGTACCTGCCCGTCTTCGCCGAAGGTCCCGTGCAACGCGATGAAGGCAAGATCGACATCCTCCGGGAGCTTGAAATTTTTATCGCGGACATCGATATCCACGACCTCCGCGCCTAACGAGCGCAGCGCTCTTGAGACCCCGCCACCAGTCGCGAGCGAAACTTCACGTTCTGTCCCCGACCCACCCATCAGCACGGCAATTTTCTGCCCGGAAATTTCCGACGTCATGGCATTGCCCTCCAGCGTTGCGCGTCCTCGATCAGGGAGGGCACGCGGCCCGCGCGTTGGCGATGGCGTCCTCGCCATTGCCAACTTCTTCGAACTGGCGGCGGTGGCATTGTCAGTATTGCGATGCCCAAGAAAGATCGTTGCGGCGGGCCGCCGCAAACAGCATGCGAGCCGCGTGCGCTCTCCAGACCACCGCGCAGTCGCGTCTCTAAAATCTGTGTTTCATCTGTGTTCATCTGTGGCTAAGGCGTCTTCTACAAATCATGCCGGTTCTCCCACGATTTTAACTTCCGTCTCCAGTTCGATCCCACACTTTGCGCGCGCGGTCGCTTTGATCTTGTCGATCAACTCAAGCATTTCCGCCGCGGTCGCGCCGCCATCATTGACGATGAAATTGCCGTGCACTTCGGAGACGCGCGCATTTCCCACGCTCGAATCTTTCAATCCCAGCTCATCGATAAGTCTTCCCGCCGGACAAGCGCCTGGATTTTTGAAAATGCAGCCCGCGCTTTTGGCCATCGGCTGCGAACTGCGCCGCTTTTCCTGAGACGTTTGCAGTTTCCGAACGATCTCTTCGGCCGGCGCGGCCTGGCCGCGAAAAACCGCGCGGACCGCATAGTTTTTTTCCAAGATTGGCACGTTGCGATAATGCACCTCTAGTTCGTCGCGGTTTTTCGTGTGCGCTTCGCCGTTGGCATCGAGATAACGAAGACGGACCACGTTTTCAAAAGTTTGCGCGCCCATCGCGCCCGCGTTCATGCGCAACGCGCCCCCAATCGCGCCAGGAATTCCCTCCATCCATTCGAGGCCAGTCAAGCCGGCCGCTTTCCCGGCGTATGCGAGTTCTTTTAGTTTTGCGCCGGCGCCCACGGTGATTTCGGTTCCGTTGATATCGATCTTGTCGAAATCGCCGCCGCACGGATGAACCACCACACCGCGGATGCCACCGTCGCGCACGAGCAGATTTGATCCGCGGCCGATGACGAAAAGCGGAAGAGTTTCGTGCCGGCAAAAGCGAATCAATTCTGCGAAGGCAGTTTCATCGCGCGGTTCAACCCAAAACTGCGCGGGACCGCCGACGCGCAAAGTGGTGTGTTTAGAGAGCGGCTCGTAAAGCCGGATATCGCCCCCTTCCCCGACGATTGCTTTCAACTTTTCTGCAATCACGAGATCTGCGGCCAGGATCGACAATTCCTCGTGAATGTTGCCCGCGCCCAGGCTCAACACGAGATCGCCGGAGTTCAGCATGTTTCCGACATTTCGATGCATCCATTCCAAACGCGGCTGGTAACTCACGCCGCCATGACCGTGCGCGACAATTTCATCCGCGATGGTTTGACCGCTGATATCGGGAATCGGCGCCTCACTTGCCGCGTAAACATCCGTCACGACAACGCGGTCAGCATCATCGAACGCGCTTCCGAATTCTTTGCGCAGCGCTTTCGTTCGCGAAAAACGATGTGGCTGAAACATGGTCAGCACACGCTTGCGGCTGGTTGATTTCGCCGTCTTAAGCGTGGCGCGAATTTCCGTGGGATGATGCGCGTAATCATCGACCAGGAGAAAACGATCGCTGGCGTATTTGATTTCAAAACGACGACGCGCATGCTCGAACTTGCGCAGCGACGCGGCAGTTTTTTCAAACGGAACCCCGAGTTCAGTGGCGAGCGCAATCACGCCGATGGCATTGTGGACGTTGTGCTGGCCGGGAACATTCAGCACCGCTTCGCCAAGTTGTTTGTCTTGACGATAAACGCGAAAAACGGACGCGAAATCGCGCAGCTCAACACCGGCACCGCGATAGTCCGCTTTTTCAGAAAAGCCGTAAGAGATCGCAGCTTTTCGCCCAGCGCATAATTTCGCGGCGTTCGCGTCACCGGCGCTGTAAAAAACAGTTCCGCTCGTTTGCGCGATGAGCTGAGCAAAAACTCTTTCGATGGCCGCAAGATCGGCAAAGAAATCGAGATGCTCTTCTTCAATGTTCAAAATGAGGGTGAGTTCGGGATGAAAATACTTGAGCGTCCCATCGCTTTCGTCGCCTTCCGCCACAAAATATTCGCCTCGCGGGTCCCAGTGCGCGTTGCTCCCGAGAATCGGGATTTCCGCGCCGACGTAATGCGACGGATGCAGTCCACCTTCGCGCAGAACGTGCGCGGCCATTGCCGAGGTCGTCGTTTTTCCGTGCATTCCAGCGATGACGATGCCGCGCTTGCCCTCGATGATGGCAGCGAGGGCCTCGGCCCGGCGCACGACCGGCTTTCCAGAATCACGAGCGCTTAGCAGGATCGGATTGTCAATCTTAATGGCGGAGGAAAAGATGACGAGATCGGCATCACTCGCATCCTCCGCGCGATGTTCTTCACGAAAACGCAGACCGAGACGCTGCAATCGATCCGTCTCCATTGTGCTGACTTTATCCGAACCGCTAACCTCGTGCCCGAGCTCGAGCAAAAGCGCGGCGATCCCGCTCATTCCGCTCCCAGCCACGCCGATCAGATGAATCTTGTGGCGCTCACTTATGAGCAGCTTCGTCAGGTTTATTTCAGAGGCGCGCGTCATGAGTGGTATATTTTTCCATGGTTGCAACCACCAGCCCAGCGGCGTTTTCCGGCGCCAGGCGCGAGCACTTTTCGGACATACACCGAAGCTTCTGCGCGTCGCCGATCAATTCCTTGATTTTGCTCGCCAGCAATTCGCCGGAAAGCTCCGATTCCTTCAGGAGAATCGCGGCCTCAGCGCGCGCAAAGATTTCCGCGTTGCGCGATTGATGATCGTCGGCCGCATAAGGAAATGGAATTAAAATGCCCGGCAGCGAAAAAGCCGCGAACTCAGCCAGACTGGCAGCGCCCGCGCGCGCCACAATAAGGTCGGCTGCACTATAAACTTCCTCCATCCGATGGTGAAAAGCGGCGACAAAAGCGGGAATATTTTCGCGGCGATAATTATCCGCGACCAAACGCTCGTCGCGTCCACCGGAGAGATGGACGACCTGGAGCGGGACATCTTTCAACCAGGGCAGCGATTTGATGATGGCCTGGTTAATCCCGCTCGCGCCCTGGCTCCCGCCCATTACGAGCAGGGTCGTGAGGTCTTCGCGGAGGCCCAGTCTTTGACGCGCAATATGTCGATCCAAGCGCTTGAGCTCGGTGCGAATGGGCGTGCCGGTGACTTCAGTGCGCGCTTTTGGAAAAAAAGGCGCGCATTCCTGGAATCCGAGAAGGACGGCGCGTACCATCCGCGCGGTTAGCCGGTTGGCTTTTCCGGGAACGGCGTTCGATTCGTGAATAAAAGTCGAAACACCGCGCATGCGCCCAGCGAGGACGGGCGCGGTGGAGGTGAAGCCGCCCATACCGAGAACAACTTGTGGTTTGAACTTGCGGTAGATGGATCGACAAAGCGAAAGGCTTGCCCCGAATCGCCGGATAAAACCCAGAATCGCAGGCGAGAATGGCGAAGGCAATCCGACTGTAGGCAACTTTTCGAATTGGAAACTTGCGCCTCCGGAAAGCGCGAGCGCATCAATTTCCTTTTCCGAGACCAACAACATGACTTCGTGGCCGCGATCGCGCAGCACCTCGGCCACGGCGATGCCGGGGAAAAGATGTCCGCCGGTTCCACCGCAAGCGATCACTGTGTTCATGGAAACAAATTGTCGATCTTGTTAAATCCGCGGTGTCATTCGAGCCGGCATCGTCGTCCGTTTCTTGTCCAACGGTTCGAGAATCCCCTGGCGATAAATATTCAGGAGTAAACCAATCCCGAACAAAGACGCGGCGAGGTTCGAACCTCCGTAGCTAATAAAGGGCAGCGGCAGACCTTTGTTCGGCAAAAGCGACGTAGTGACGCCAATATTCACCGCCGCCTGCAAAGCCAGCAGTGAAACAACGCCGCAACCGAGGAGCAAACCGAACCGGTCTTTGGCGTGCAGCGCGATCATCATTCCG
>Ga0210384_10004560_pt1 | contig 15405 bp, 12 predicted proteins | sample IncBWH2MmetaG_FD_160574 | JGI IMG/M metagenome (GOLD analysis project Ga0210384, IMG submission 160574) | Forest soil microbial communities from Barre Woods Harvard Forest LTER site, Petersham, Massachusetts, United States - Inc-BW-H-2-M | ecosystem: Environmental > Terrestrial > Soil >...
CGTGGAGTGTTGATTTGTTGAGCCATGTGAACATGAGCCCGGTCGTGCTCCTGGCAAGCGCCTTTCTGCTAGCGACGTTTTTCACCTACGTCTATCTGCAGAAGCGTCAGGAGTACCTGCTTGTGTGGGCGGCAGGCTGGCTGCTGATTTCTCTCCATTTCGTCAGCAATTTCGCGCGACCTTCCGCATCCACCGCAAAATGGTTCGATATTCTGAATGAGTGGCTGCTGGCACTCGCGGCGCTGGCTTTTTATGCTTCCGCGCGATTGTATGCGCGGCTGAGCGTTCAGATTCGCTGGTTGATTCTGGCTGTCGCGACAGCCGCCGTCTGGGCACTAGCATTTGCGCAGCACTGGATCCCTGCACCGCTTGGATTAGGAGTCGCGCTGCTGTTCTTTCTGGTCGCGCGAACGTTCGCCGAAGAGGGCCGAAAACAGGAGTCCCGGGCTGACCTGCTGCTCTCCATCGTGTTTGTCGCATGGGGACTGTTGCGGGTCGCCACCGTATTTCAGGAGCGTCTGGGCCCACTGGCGAGGACTGACTTGATACCGCTGGTCCTCCTGCCGCAACTTTTTTCCGGCGTGCTGATGCTGATGGCGGTGTACGAAGAGGAACGGCGCCGCGTGGAGCGCAACATGGTGGCGCTCACGAATCTGAATTTGGCGACATCCAGCTTTGTCGGCGGCGAGATTCAGAAAATGCTCGCGCAAGCGCTGGACCGTGTGCTGAATGTCGTGCGCATCCCAGCCGGGGCGCTGTGCCTGCACTATGGCGAAGCGGATGGTCCCACATCCATCGTGGTCACCGGACTGGGGGATTCATTTTGCTCGACCATCCAGGAAAACGATCTCGACAAGTACATCGTGAAGCTGGTGGCGCGGCTGGGCGGCATCGTGGTGTTGCGCGACTTATGGCGTGATTCGCTGTGGGAAGCACTGGACAAGGAAGATTCGTTCCGGCACCTACGCCAGTTGCTGCTGGGACAGGAATTGCGCACGGTGGTGGGGATTAGCTTGCAAGCCAAGGAGCGCGTGTTCGGCGTGTTACTGCTGGGCACGCCAGACAACCGGAGCTTCACGCCGGCGGAGCGCCGCCTGCTGTTGGCATTAGGGCACCAAATCGGGGTGGCAGTCGAAAACAGCTACCTGATTCAGCAGACTTCGCGGCGCAGCGAAGAGCTGCACATCCTGAACGAAATCGGGCGAGCCCTCAGCTCGACGCTTGAGCCAGACATCCTATTTGAGCGGATTTATTCGGAGATGCGGCGGCTGCTCGATGTGGACAGCTTCTTCATCGCATTCTGCGATCGGAATCCTGAGCAGGTACGCTTCGAACTTGAGGTAGTCAACGGCGAGCGGCGGCCGAAACGTGCGCGACCGGGGGGAAACCATCTCGTGGAGTATCTGGTGCGGACCCGCCAGCCGCTTCTGGTTCGGGACCATTACGAGGAAGAAACGAAGCGGCTGGGCTTCGAGCCGATTCAGCGCGCTGGTTCTCTGTGCGCTGTGCCCCTGATTCTGTACGACCGTGCCATCGGCGTTATGGCGGTTCACAGCCCACAAGAGCGGGTCTTTGATGAGGGCCATGTGGAACTGCTGCGCGTGCTGGCCAGTGAGGCGGGAATCGCCATCGAGAACGCGCGCCTGTTCGCTGAGGAACAGAAGAAATCCCGGCAGCTCACGCTGCTCAATAATATTTCCGGGCATGCGATCACCACGCTGAATCCTGAGGAGATGCTCGCAAAGATTGCGGCCGAAATCGAGAATGGGCTGACTTATGACCATATCGGCATCGCCATCCTCGACTACTCGATAAAGGAGCTTGTGATTCAGGCGGAAGCTGGGCACCGGCGCGAGGCCGTCGGACGTCACATCCTTCTGGGCGAGGGACTGGTGGGACAGGTGGCGCGCAGCGGCCAGATGGCTATCGTACGCGAAGCGAACAACACTACTCCAAGAACCGTTCTTCCCGAGTCGGTATCCGCGATAGCCCTTCCGGTTACATACGGTGAGCAGTTGCTCGGCGTTCTCTACGTCGAATCTTCACAAAAATGTGAATTCGACGAGCCAGAAATTCTGTTGATGCGCACGCTCGCCGACTTATTCGCCGGGGCCCTGCACAACGCACTTACTTTCCAGAAAGCGCAGGAGCAGGCCATTACGGACGGCCTCACGGGTGTGAAGACTCACCGTTTCCTGATGGAAGCGCTCTCCTCGGAGTGGAAGCGCTCCACACGCGCGAATCGGCCTTTCTCACTGGTGTTGATGGACCTCGACCGATTTAAGTTCGTAAACGATTTTTACGGTCATCTCGAAGGCGACGTGGTTCTCCAGCGCGTCGGACACATACTGGAACAAAATTGTCGCCGCTCGGATGTCGTGGCGCGGTATGGCGGCGACGAATTCGTGATTCTGATGCCGGAAACAACCGTGGAACAGGCGCGCCAGCTTGCCAGCAAGCTGCGGGGCTGGGTGGCATCGGACCCGCTGCTGCGCGACAAGAACATCACTGCAAGCTTTGGCATAGCCGGATTTCCTGTTCACGGCTCGACCCCCCAGGAGCTTATTCAGGTCGCGGACTCTTCGATGTACTTGTCCAAACACCAGGGCGGAAATTCGGTTTCGAGCGCCGAACAAGGCGATCCGAACGATACCAAGCGCTGGAAAAAGGATGTCCTCGAGGCCTATCTTGGCGTGACGCTGAAGCGACTCTTCTCCACCGGTCCCGAAGCATTCGAGGAAATTTACCGCCGCCTGGAGCAATTTACGCGTTCATTGACTGAGCAAGGCGGAGGTGGATCGGCGGACGGGTTGCCGCCGGCAGTAGTTGAGACAGTTACATCACTCGCATTGGCGATCGATGCGAAGGATCATTACACGCAAGGTCATTCGCAAAAGGTGTCGGCCTATGCCGTCATGATGGCTCAGGCGCTTGAAATGGACCAGGCCGAGGTCGAAGAAATTCGCTTGGCAGGACTCCTACACGACATCGGCAAGGTAGGCATTCCGGAGACAATTTTGAACAAGTCGGGTCCGTTGGATGCTTCCGAGTGGGAGACCATGAAAACTCACACGGAACTAGGCGCGAAGATTCTTGAGCCCCTCGAAGCCATGAATAGGATTCGACTGATGGTGCGCCACCATCATGAATTCTTCGACGGGACGGGTTACCCGGACCGGCTCGAGGGTGAGCAGATTCCCCACGGCGCGCGCCTGATTGCCATTGCGGACGCCTACGACACCATTACGTCTGCGCGCACCTACAAGAAGGCACGCACGCCGGAAGATGCTTTCGGCGAACTCGAGCGGTGCGCCGCGAACCAGTTCGATCCGGAGCTTGTTCGCGTTTTCATTCAAACGATGCGGCGCGCTCCGCGCCCGACGGTTGAAGCCAGTGTCGGGGCGGGCCAGCAGGACGACATCTCCTCCAATTAGTCGTATCCTTCCAACCTGGGTCGAATTCTCAGGATGATTCTATTTTCATATGTTGGGGGGGAAGCCATGCAGCCAGCTATCGTGAAGTGGGTGGGTGACGAAAAATTTCTGGCCACCATGCCTTCGGGCAAGATTGTGCCGTTCGATGCCAGCAGCACACATGAGGGTGGCCCGGGGCCGATGGAAATGCTGCTGGGTGCCCTGGGCGCCTGCACTTCTGTTGACGTGAAATTGATTCTCGAAAAGAAGCGCCAACAGCTTACTTCGCTTGAGGTGAGTGTATCGGGTGAGCGGGCAAAGGAGCCGCCGGAGGTGTGGACAAAGATTGAAATCGTCTACCGCCTCTCCGGAAATCTGGACGAAAAAGCAGTGCGCGACGCGATCGAACTGAGCCAGAACAAGTATTGTTCTGTTGCCGCAATGCTGGGAAAAACCGCGGAGATCACCTACCGTCACGAAATCCTGCCGCAACGCGGGTAAAACTCACGTTGCCCCGCAGGGACTGTTTTACTTGTAACCCTGGCGCGCGATTGCATACAATCGCGCACTATCCCTGACACAGCGGAGAGTGTAATGGGCAAACGCATCGCCGCGAAAATTACCGGAGTGGCCGGATACGTTCCGCCGCGCGTGGTCACCAACCTCGATATGGAGAAAATGGTGGAGACGAACGACGAATGGATCCGAACGCGCACCGGAATTCGCGAGCGGCACTTTGCAGGTCCGGGAGTAGCGACTTCTCACCTCGCGACGGAAGCTGCGAAAAAGCTTTTGACCGCCAAAAATGTGCGGCCGGAAGAAATCGAGTTGATCGTTTTGGCATCGGTCACTCCGGACATGTTTTTTCCGGCCACAGCCTGCCTGATTCAAGACCGCCTGGGCGCGAAAAATGCGTGGGGTTTCGATCTTTCCGCTGCCTGTTCGGGCTTTGTGTATGCCTTGACGGTCGGGGCGCAATTTGTGGGCGCCGGAACGCACAAAAAAGTTCTGGTCATCGGCAGCGATGTGATGACTTCGATCCTCGACTTTAACGACCGCGCGACATGCGTGCTGTTTGGCGATGGCGCAGGTGCGGTGCTGATCGAGCCGTCAACATCGGATAGTGAAGGCATCATTGACTTCGCGAACGACGTCGATGGTTCCGGGGGATGCAACCTTTACATGCCCGCGGGCGGATCGCTTCACCCTTCCACGCAAGAGACGGTTGAGAAGCGCATGCATTATGTTCATCAAGAGGGACAGCAGGTGTTCAAGTACGCAGTTCGGCGCATGAGCGAACTTGCTGTTCAACTGCTCGAACGCAACGGCCTCACCAGCCGCGATCTCGCGCTGGTCGTCCCACATCAGGCCAACCTGCGCATCATTCGCGCTATGCAGGAGCGGCTGGGCGTGGACGATTCGAAAGTGATGGTGAATATCGACCGTTTCGGCAACACTACAGCCGGCACGATTCCGCTGGGATTGATGGATGCTCTCGACGAAAAGCGCTTGCGCAAGGGCGACCTGGTTCTCCTGATTTCTGTTGGCGCAGGTTACACAACCGGCGGAATCTTGATGCGCTGGGCGTATTAGGGATATTCCTTTAGGGCCGTCTCGGCCACCACACCAGCATCAACCCAATTGCCGCAGCATAGAATGGAGTTGATTGGATACTTGTTCCACCCAGAAATCGCAGCGCAAATCCGAATAGGAAAAGAGATTCTGCCAAGACAAACGAGAGAATATTCCCAAATCTCCAACGACTGAGCGCCATTCGATCGCCTGGACTTGTCTGAAGGGTTTCTGCGGCTGGTTGCAGCATCTTAAAGCGAAAGTAGGCTGCAATGCTAACCACCATTAGGCCCGACAACAGAAACCCGAACCATATCAGCCGGACATCATGCGCTTCGTGATGGAAAAACTTCTCGGTCATCACAACGCATAGAATGATCGAGTAGAGAATCAAACCATATAGGATTCGAATCGCGCGCATGCTGTTCTCGATGGTTAGGACAGGTTGCGGCACAGGACCTTGCTCCCCTAATGAGATGGACGAATTTTGCCTCGAATCACGCAATCGAGCAAGGGTGGGCAGCCAGGGTTGGATGCAAATCGCTAGGAGAAGTTTAGTAAGAACGGACTTCGGCGGCCAGCGCTTGGTTGCGTTCCATGCGCTGAGATAACACCACGGTGGCGTACCGGGTGCACAGGGCCATTTCGCGCTGAGCCCAACCGGTCGGCATGGCAGCTTCTAGGATTGAGCTGCCCAGCGTGCTTACAAACTGCAAGAAGCGGTAATACAGGCGGACCGAGCGGAGATTCTGAGCGGACTCGGCGCCAATTTCTGTGTACAATTGCTGATAGGCTGATACGTCCTCGAAGTCCTTTAATTGCAGCACATTACAAGGCTCATAACCTGGTCCAGCTTGATCCGGAAGAGGTTGCGATGCCACGCTGAGCAGCCCCGCACGCCACGTAAACGCGGCGAATTGAACCAGGGCCGCGACAGAAATCACGAGAATGAAGGCTGCAATCAGCATGTTCTTGACCGACCCTAGTGTGCCGTTCAGGAACGCTGGAGACAATGGGACGAGAGTACTGTTTCGGTGAAACTGGGGGTGCGCCGCGCAACTCCTGCAGCAACTCCGGATTGTAAGCTGCTTCTGTGCTCGCTCGATTTCAGAGATAATGGCAGCGGCTGGGAATCGCGGCAGCGCTGCCGCAAAGGGAGAACTCGAGCTTGCGCGCAGTCGTAACTGGCGGTGCGGGTTTTCTTGGGTCGCATCTGTGTGACTTGCTGATTGCCAAGGGCTGGGACGTCCTGTGCATGGACAACCTGGTCACCGGTAGCGATTCAAATGTCTCACATCTGCTCTCTCACCCGCGATTCCGGTTTGTGCGGCAGGATGTGACGCGGTACATCGAGGTTCCCGGCCCGGTGGATGCGGTACTCCATTTCGCATCCCCCGCGAGCCCACCGGACTACTTAAAACTTCCCATTCAGACTCTGAAAGTGGGCGCGCTGGGCACGCACAATGCTCTAGGTCTTGCCCTCGCGAAGAAGGCGAAGTTTATGCAGGCTTCAACTTCTGAATGCTACGGGGATCCGGAAGTGACCCCACAGCCGGAGTCTTACTGGGGCCGTGTGAATCCGATCGGGCCACGCGGGGTTTACGACGAGGCCAAGCGGTTTGCCGAAGCGCTGACCATGGCCTATCACCGCTGGCACGGCCTGGACACGCGCATCGTTCGCATCTTTAACACCTACGGGCCGCGCATGCGCTTGAATGATGGCCGGGCTCTTCCGAACTTTCTTTACCAGGCGCTCAGCGGAGAGCCCCTTACTGTTTATGGCGATGGCCAGCAGACGCGCAGTTTTTGCTACGTTTCTGATCTGCTCGACGGGATATACCGGCTACTCGAATCGGACGAGCACGAGCCCGTGAACATCGGCAATCCACATGAAATCACCATTCTCGAATTTGCAGAGCGCGTGCGCAGCCTGGTCGGCGCCACGACACCAATCGTTTTCCGCCCACTTCCGCAGGACGATCCGAAGCAGCGCTGCCCGGACATTACCAAAGCCCGGAGAATTTTGCACTGGGAACCGAAGGTGAATTTGGAGGAAGGACTGCAAACGACCTACGAGTACTTCCGCGATAAAGTCGCGCACGCAGAACGAGCCCGCTGAGCAAACGGGTCCCTCAAGTCCTAACCACCGTCCAGGGGTCGGCAAAAATCAATCCGGTCGGCCGATTGAAAAATACTCAAATCCACGGGTCTTCATTTCGAGAGGAGAGAGCATGTTGCGTCCGTCGAGTACAAGCGGGCGCGCCATGGACTCTCGGATTCGCTCCCAATCGAGCCTGCGGAATTGTTCCCATTCCGTGGCGATTAAAAGGGCTTCAGCACCCTGCGCGGCATCGTAGGCGGAGGGCGCGAATTCCACTTTGGGCAGAACGGTTCGCGCCTTTTCCATTGCCTCGGGATCATACGCTCGAACACAGGCGCCGTCGGCAACGAGCAATTGGATTAGGTCAATGGCGGGGGCGAAACGAATATCGTCGGTGTTGGGCTTAAAAGCGAGGCCCAGCACTCCGATTTTCTTGCCTCTGATCACCCAGAGCGCTCGGCGGATCTTTTCAACGAAGTGATCCATGCGGCGCCGGTTGATCTTTTCGGCTTCCTTCAATAGGCTGAAATCCACCCCGGAGCGCTCGGCGAGATGCACGAACGCCTGCAGATCTTTCGGAAGACAGAATCCCCCAAAGCCCAGCCCGGCGTTTAAAAAACTCGGGCCGATGCGCGGGTCCATACCCATGGCACGCGTGACTTCTCCAATATCGGCCCCGAGCCGTTCGGCGAGATCGGCCACCATGTTGGTGTATGAAATCTTCAGCGCGAGAAAGGAATTGGAGGCGTGTTTGATCAATTCAGCGCTGTTGATGGTTGTCACCAGCCAGGCGGGAGGAGGCCCTGCCGGGCAAGCCGGAGCATGGATCGGGCAATTGAATTTGCCTTCCAGCACCGGCCCGTAGATTTCTTTTAGTTGTCGTTCGGCGATTTCATCCTCCACTCCCACCACAATGCGATCCGGATGAAGAAAATCTGCGACCGCCGTACCTTCCCGAAGAAATTCAGGGTTCGAAGCCACCAGAAATGTTATGCCGCTCTTGCGACCATATACCGAAAGAGCTCGTTTCAACTCTTGACCGGTTTGCGCGGGAACGGTGCTTTTTTCGATTACAAGTTTGGGCCCCCGCGCCGATGTGGCCACCAAGCGCGCGACATTATCGATTGCACTGAGGTCAGCGTCGCCATTGGGCAATGGCGGAGTGCCGACACAGATAAAGATGACCTCGCCGAAATCAACTGCATCGGCAAGATTTTCGTGGAAACTCAAATGCCCGTCTCTGCGCGCTTTGGCAATCACAGCGTCCAAGCCGGGCTCATAGATGGGGAGACTCCCGGATTCAAGGGTCCGTATCTTGACAATATCGCTATCAGTGCAGACCACTTGATGCCCGATTTCCGCGAGACATCCGCCCGTCACCAGGCCCACATAGCCTGCCCCGATTACAGAAATCTTCAATGAAATCTCCCGGAGAGTAATGATCTGCAAAATCGCGTTTGGATTGGCTCGACAATTTTCATACAACGAAAGGCGTGTGCCAAGCTAAATCTCTAGACGTGCTCGTCGGCGAGATCTCGATAGGGCAAGGATGACTTTGGTAGTAAAATGCGCCGGCAATTGCGAAGCACTTCGGGGGAAATGCCGAAGGTAGGTGCCATGGAGATTCTCTGGCCCGCGGTCGGAATTTCAGTGATTGTTGTTTTTGTCTTTTATGTCCTCGCGCGCCACTGGCAGCGTACTCTGCAGCATCACTCCTGGATCATTCGCCGGCTCATCGAGCGCATGAGGGATCTCGAGGAAGTGGGAGACCCAGAATTCCGCCGCCGATTAAGCCAAGCTGCACCTTCTCCACTGGAACAAGTATTTATTTTTACTCTGTGTCTCGATGATCATTTCTGGCGTGAGGCCCTTCAAATCCTCCCCGAAGATTTGAAATTCATCCGCTCGTTCGGAACCTTACTTGGCTCGGTGAAAATTGAACGGTGGCGAGGGCGCACGGTGGCGTCGATTATCGAAGTGTTGCCGGAATCAAGGCTGGCGGGTTGGCAGACGCGTTCGCTGGATTTGTATTCCGGGGATCCCGAGAGCGCCAGCGCAGTCACACTTTGGGAGGTCCCGCTGGAGCGGCCGCGCGGCACGGCGGAAATCCCACCGTCGCTGGAATTATTGTTGCGGCAGAATTCACTCGAGCTGTGCTGCCGCCGATCTTCATGCCCTTCAAACACTCAGCGCTGCTTGCTGCCCCAAGATAGCGACGCTGTTTTTTTTCGCGTGCCGCTCGACGCTGCTCTGCTCTCGGAGTTTCGCATCCATGATCCGCGCTCGGCCACGGTCGAAAAGTCTGCGAACGGGAACTCCTGGCAGGGCTTCTATAGCTCCGAGGACCGAAATCTTGGCTACGAATGGCAGCTTTCCGTTCGCGATCTGGAAAGGAAAGCTGAATGGGAGCAATGGAAAATTCTGGAGCCCGCGCCGCTTCGCACCGGGACTGAGTAGAAACAGGACAAGCCAAGAAATAGCCCCGTGCTCAGCGAGAATGTGGGCGCACTGGCAGCCCGGTCCACGCATTTGCCAGCCCGAGATATTCCCGGACAACCGAGAGTGCATCGCGCGTGTTGCGCCACCAATGATCAGCGTCAAACGGGTCTTCCCAGGCAGCACGGACTGTTAACTTCAGATTGTCGCCTACAATATGTTTCCAGAGTGCCTTAACTCGCCTGGTATGCTGCGGCGACGTGACGATGATGACGCTAGTTTTTCCTGTGCTGTGCATCACGCCAGCAGTGGCTTCTACTTCCTGTTCAGTATCGACGATCGTCCCCGAGAAAATATGGACCGCAGATTCAGGCACACCTTGTGCGATGAGAATATCCCGATTGTATTCTTCCTCACCCACATAATGAATTCCGCGCGCCAGCAGATCAGGCCCTGGGCTATCCGGGCGAGTCACCCAAATTTCAGGGGCATATCCCCCATGGAAAAGCGTCGCGCCTGCCATTGCTCGATATGGTAAGCCGCCGCTGAGAACCACGATCATATCCGCTCGTGAGAGTGAATCTTCGCGCACGAGCCAGCGACCAGCCCCTCGAACGAACATTACCCCGCCGACAAGCAGGAATAGCGCAAGAAGCACGCCGATCCGCCAGCGTACGGTGCGAGTCTTGGTTTCAATCTGGTTCATTTAGAAGTATGGCGATTGCATTCCCGCGCTCAGAAGTGCAGCGAGCAACTAAGAGTTACGTAATTGCGGGCGAAACTTGCGGCCTTGCATCAAGAGGCCTCGTAGACCGAGCAGCAGCAGGCGGGGCTGGCGCAGGCAGATCCGCCAAAGAATTCTCCATGCTTCATCGCGTGAATATTCACCAAGTGATTGAATTGCCGGTGCATTCAACAAGTCCACCAGGTGGCTATAGTCGGATTGCTGAAATTTATGGAGTGTGCGCCGGAGAAGCAAGTGAAGATCGAGCTCACGGCGCAGCGTGCGCAATTCGCGGCTGGAGCCGCCATTGAGAATGGCTTCGGCCACGCCCAGGGCTCCCCGAAAGCCCGTGACAATACCGCCGACGGTTGTGACTTTCACTTGTCCCGCTGCGTCGCCCACAAGATACACAGAACCTGCGCCCAACTGCCGCTTCACCGGCACCCATCCTGAATACACGGGAATGCGCGCTCCTTGGAACTCGATAGGGTCGAGTTTCCGTTTTTCCAGAAATTGCTCAAGGAGTTTTCGAGTCTCTGCTCCGGTCACGCCGATTAATCCGAGCGCGCCACGGGTCGCTGATTCCGGGATAAGCCAGTAAAAATAAGGGGTGTCCTGAGGGACAAACCACACACGCGCGGTATCGGCGGGCATATCTTTCGGTAGCCGCACGATTGCTTGAACCAGTGGGACTGTCGCAAGGGCAGGCCAGCCGGCGGCGCGTGCCACGCGACTGGAAGCCCCGTCGCCTCCGATGATCGTGTCGGCCTGGACCTCCTCACGACTGCCGTCGCTGCACCGTTCGAGTTCAAGGACGAGCCCTCTGCTGTTCGAATGCAGCGAGTGGAAGCAGCGGCCCAATTCGAGCGTGGCCCCAGCCGCCTTTGCATCCTGAGCTAAGCCCTGAATCAACGTGCGCCGCTCGACAATGAGATCAGGCTGCTTCAATGCAACTGTTGCGGCGCGGCCATCGGTGAAGAGTTCAAAGCGACGAATTTCATTGACGACACTCGATTCGGCGGCACTCCCCAGCATGCCTTTCATTCTGTGGGTGACGATGAGCGTCCGCGCAGCGGGTTCTAGCGCTTCGATGCGTTCGAATACACGCACCGCGACCCCTCGCCGCGCCAGGAGAGAGGCGGTAAACAAACCAGCGGCCGAACCGCCGATAACCGCGGCAGAGTGACCGGCGGCGCTGGTGGCAGGATGTGGTTGTTTCTCCTCGCCGCGCACGTCAAGTTCAATTTTCGTTCGTTGCAATGATCCTCGCTCAGGAGAATGCCTGGGGCGACGCAGATATTCAGGCTTGCTGCCGGACCTGTGCTGCCCCCCCGCTGAACCGTCCAGCATGCCCCCAGCAGGATGATATTGCCCCTTGAAGGCATGGGCGCAAAGTATAACTCACGGAAGAAGGCCCCGCCAAAGAAGAAGCCTTCCAGAAATCCTTTGCGAGCGTCAGGTTGTCGAGGTGGACTTCTCGAGTTTCGTCTGGCGTTCGAAAGGAGCGCCCTCGAGGAAAAAAATCGCCAGCAGACCAGAGAAAATCAGTAATCCTGCGAGCGCGCAGGTAGCTGCAAACGAAAGCTTCGGCGTGAGCAACGCGACCAGCCCGAAGATAATCGCCAGGCAGTACAGTATCAACACCGCGCCCCGGTGCCCCAGTCCCAGATTAGCAAGCCGGTGCGCCGTGTGGTCTTTTCCGGGAGAGGTGAAGGGCAGCAGGCCGCGCCGCGCCCGCGATATCGAAATGAGAGTGGTATCAAATATGGGGACGCCAAGAATCAAAATGGGGACAAGCCAGGTAGCAGGAAATTGCACTCCATCAGGCCGGATTTTAAGGCCTAGCGTAGCCATCAGGAATCCTAGGAACATCGCTCCGCCATCGCCCATAAATATTTGCGCCGGGTTGAAATTCCAGCGCAGAAAGCCGAGCGCAGCGCCCAATGTGGCGGCAGCGAGCGTACGTACCATGGTCTGCCCATTCATGCTCGCGGATAGAAAAAAGAATGCCGCGGCCACGGCAGCAATGCCGGCACAGAGCCCATCCATATGGTCCAGAATGCTAAAGGCAGCGGTGATCCCGACCACCCAGAGCACGGTTAAGCATGCGTCGAGAATCACACCCGACGCCCCTGGCAAGAACTGAGAGAAGAACTGCGCGCGAATTCCCGAGGCGAGTAGGAACAGGGCGGCCACAGGCATGCCAACGAACAGTTTCACTTGGTGATGCAACAATCCGCTGTCATCCAGGAAGCCGACAATCGCGAGTAAGGTGGCGCCGGCGAGGATGCCGACGATCTGCTGCTGCGGAATGCCAGGTAGCGTGAGTAGGATGGCGAGCGCAAATCCGAGATAAATCGCAATCCCGCCGAGGAGTGGGATCGGTTTTACATGAACCTTCCGTGGGCCGGGTTTATCAACCATTCCGTAGCGCAGGGCAATGCGTCGGACGGGAACAGTCAATACAAGTGACGCCATGAGCGCCACGGCAAAGGCGATTAAATCGGTGGGAATCGGCGTGCTCATCATTGCCCCGGTTACCGTGCGGTCAGCATTTTTTCAAGCACCTCACCAACTTCCTGCTTCTTCTTGGTCGCGAAATACCAGCCCAACGTTTTCTTGAGGCCTTCGCGAAAAGGCGTTTTCGGCTCCCAGCCGAGAAGTTTTTTCGCCAGTCCGTTGTCTGCGACCCGGTTGGCGGGGCCGGTGGGCATGTCGGGCCGGAGCCGAATCTCCGCCTTTTGGCCAGCGAGTTCGAGCGTCAGCTTTGCCGCATCAATCACGCGGACGCGTTCCATGGTGCCCAGATTGACGGCGGTGCCATCATTGATTTTTTCAGCGGCAAGAATCGTGCCGCTCACAATGTCGTCCACGTACGTCCAGTTGCGAATCTGCGTCCCATCGCCCCAAACTTCAAAGGGATTCTGGCCGACAAATGCGCGTGCGATCATGGCGATGACCGCGTGATTTTCCACGCCTCGCGGGCCATACACGGTGAAATAGCGGCAGGAGGCGGCGCTAAGTTTGTGCTCGCGGTGATAGGCCTGAAGCGTCAACTCAGCCATCAATTTAGCCCAGCCATACATATTGTCCGCATCGTGAGGCGGTTTCACGTCTTCTTCGCGAAGATAAATTTCCTTCGATGTGTCTGTTTGCAGGTTGTTCGGATACACGCAGCCGGAAGAGGCATAGACGACTTTGTCCACGCCGGCTTTCACTGCTTCCCAGAAAACGAGGCCATCGAGAAAAAGATTGGAGGCCGGGCCAGCCTGATGCAAATCCACATAACCACGCCCACCGTGATCGGCTGCCAGATGGAAGACCACCTCGATCCCGTTCATCGCCGCGCGCGTGACGCCTGGCTCGCGCAGATCCGCTTCAACAAAAGTGACGCGCCCGCCCTGCAAATGCTGCTCAAGGTTGCTGAGCCTGCCGCTCGTCAGGTCATCCACCACTCGCACGTGTGCGCCGCGCTCTACTAGTGCATCCACTAGATGGGAGCCGATGAACGAGGTTCCGCCGGTTACCAGAACTTTCTTATGATTCCAGATGACGCCCTCGCTTTTTTTCCCGCACCGCTTCTTCGATGATTCCTGCAAATTTTTGAAGCTCGTTTACTCTAGCATATTTTTCAGCGGCCCCCCGCGCCCGGCGACCCATCTCTGCGAGTCGCGCCGGGTCGTTGCGCATTTCGCGAATGGCTCTGGCCACAGCCGCGGGATCGTCTGGATCCACAGCGATGCCGCAGCCTGATTCGCACACAATCCGCGCCGCATCGCTTTCCGGCGCCGCCACAGCCAACACCGGACGGCCGGCCGCGAGGATTGAGTAAAGCTTGCTTGGGACTACCACTCCCTCCAGTCCGCGGCGGATCGTTACAATGTGCAGATCACCGGCCATCATCACGTGCGAAACCTGCTCGACGGGACGGAATGGTAGAATGCGGACATTCGACGAACCATTCACGGAGGCCTGGAGCTGCGCACGGTTTGCCCCGTCCCCTATGAACACCAGTCCTGTATTTTCGTTGCGCAAAATTTCGGCGGCTTTCAGCAGAGTCTCCCAGGCCCCATAAAAGCCAAGATTACCGGCGTGCAGTGCGACGAAAGGAAATCCGCAGCGGATTTCCTGCACAATCGGATCGGCTGGCTCTGGCATCGAGGCGGGAATTGCAGCTCCGTCCCGTACCACGACCACACGGCCGGGTGCGACCGCTTTCGAAAGAATTCGATTGCGCATGTCGTCGCCAAGCACGATTACGCGCGCCGCCTGCCGTAGAGCTCGGCGATGCATACGTTCCCACAGTGCAACCCATGAATTCGGCCGCACGATATCTCCCCCTATTGCCATGTCGGGATAGAGATCGCGAATGTTGTAGACGAAGGGGCGATCCAGAAGCCGTCCGATGAATGCTCCAGCGATCCCAGCCACGGGAGGATCTGTCATTGCCAAAACGACGTCGGGACGAATGAACAGCGCGCGTGGAACAGCGAGCGCCAGATACGACAGATAATTAGACACGCGGCGGCGCATTTGATGGCGCGGGTAGGCCGTCGAGCCAACACGCTCGACCATCACCCGATTTCGAATTTCGCGCCGCAAAAAAGAAAAAGGGTAGTATTCGTCGGGATCGTAGGAGGGGCGTCCGGCCAATACGGTCACTTGATGAGTCTGCGCCAGCGTTTCCGCCACCTGGGCCGCCATCTTTGCAGTTGCGGAGGTATCGGGCGGGTAATATTCGTTGAAAAGCAAAATGTGCATAAGCGGTTACAAGTTCTGTTCCTGTCGCGGGCTGATCGTTCGCAACTGCCAGAGGTGCGTTTGGCCGAATCGCTTTCTACTCTGCACGCTTGACAAGAGACTCGGCGTCCTCTTCTCCCCATCCTTTTGCGGATTTTTTCTCGAGGATGGTATTCCCCATTACGAGCACGTCCATCTGTGTCCGCCGGAAGCAATCGAGCGCTTCTTCGGGCCGGCACACAATCGGCTCATTGTCGTTGAACGAAGTGTTCAAGACCACCGGGACTCCCGTGAGGTCGCCGAAGGCGCGTAGCAGCTTCCAATAAAGCGGATTCGCCGAACGGCTCACGGTTTGGAGGCGCGCGGTTCCATCCAAATGCGTCGGGGCCGGAATAATTCCGCGCTTTTCCGGGCGCACG
>Ga0210384_10004564_pt1 | contig 15402 bp, 16 predicted proteins | sample IncBWH2MmetaG_FD_160574 | JGI IMG/M metagenome (GOLD analysis project Ga0210384, IMG submission 160574) | Forest soil microbial communities from Barre Woods Harvard Forest LTER site, Petersham, Massachusetts, United States - Inc-BW-H-2-M | ecosystem: Environmental > Terrestrial > Soil >...
CGCGCTACGGTAAATGGCTTGCATTTAAATCCGGCTTCAGCCGCGGGGGTGAGGCGGCTGCGCGGAAAGCTAAAGAGTCCAGGGAAAAGCTGGCTCGCAATGGGAAGGCGCGCCCTGAGCGGCTAAAGCCGCATTCACAGCAAAGCCGTGATCGCAGCGCGCAAGCGCTGCGCCACCCAAAATCAAGTTCAATGGGGTGGTTTTCTCGCGGTCTGCTGTTTTCAATGCTCCCTTCCGGGATCCTGCTCTGCGCCATGGCAAGTCCAGCCCGCGCCGCCAATTCCGCTCCCGGCGACGCCGTCCTCCGCGCGCTTCGCGAAGAAATGGAGCGCTCCAAAGCAAATCTGAAATTGGAGAACGTGCCGGCGCCGTACTACATCGAATACCGCGTCACCGAGATCGACCAGTTCGAGGCCAGCGCGGTTTTCGGCGCCCTGCGCAACCAGCAACATAATCACGGCCGCCTGCTGCGCGTCGTAGTCCGCGTCGGCGACTACAAGCAGGACAGCTTCTTCGGCACCGGAGAAGGCACCATCGACCTGGTGCCATCCGATGACGACGTCTTCGCGATCCGCCACCGCATCTGGCTCGCTACCGATCGCGCTTACAAGGCGGCTACCGAAGCGCTGTCTGCCAAGCAAGCTGCCTTGAAGCAGTTGAAAGTCGATGACCCGGTCGACGATTTCGCCAAAGCCTCGCCTCTCGAAGCGGTCGAGCCTCTCGCCCGTTTTTCTTCCACCGACTTCAGTTCATGGCTTCATCTGCTCGAAGAGGCTTCCGCCCAATATCGCACCGACAAAGAACTGGAGAACTTCGAATCCGCGCTGCGTTTCTCCCTAGAGAACCGTTACTTCCTGAACTCCGAGGGCACGGTTGCGCGCTCCGGTCAGGCGCACTACGTCGTCTCCGTCGCGGGGTCAACTCAGGCCTCCGACGGCATGTTGCTGCAACGGTCGCACGCAGACCAGGGGAACGATCTCAAGGAGCTCCCCACCCGCGAAGCATTTTTGAAGACGACTGCCCGGATTCTGGACACGCTGAAGTTGCTGCGCGATGCCCCTGTCGTCGACGAGGAATACCGCGGCCCGGTTCTGTTCTCGAACGATGCGGCCGCTACGGTCGTCACCGAACTGGTGGAGCCAAATGTTCTCGGCAGAAAGCCGCCGCAGCTTGGCGAGAACGCCCGCACCACGGGGAAATGGTCGAGCAGCTACAAATCACGCGTGCTGCCCGATTTCATCAATGTGATTGACGACCCGACGATTTCCACGATTTCCAGCCAGCCCCTGTTCGGCAACTACACGCTGGACGACGAAGGCGTCAAAGCCCAGCGCGTGTCTTTGATCGAAAAGGGGCAACTCGTCTCCTACCTCACTGGACGCCAGCCCATTCGCGATTTCCCCGCTTCGAACGGTCACGGTCGCGCTGCCGCCACCGCGGCGCCGACGCCTCGTCCGGGCAATCTCGTTTTGCAATCGACCGACCCCCAGCCTGATGCCGGCCTCAAGGCGAAGTTGATCGACCTCTGCCGGAAGCGCGAGCTGCCCTACGGACTCTACGTGGAGACCATGGGGCCGAGCCTCGAGCCCCGGCTCCTCTATCGCATCTGGACCAAAGACGCGCATGAAGAACTGGTTCGCGGCGGCGTCTTCGGAGATCTCGACATCCGCTCGCTGCGCGGCGATCTCATCGCCACTGGAACCGCGCCCGCGGTTGAGGACCGCTCGGAACCCGTCTGGTTCAGCGTCGCCAGCCCAGCGCTTCTGTTCGACGAGCTCCAGGTGAAGCGGACGCAATCCGCCAAGCAGAAACTTCCTGAGTATCCCGCGCCGGCGCTTGGTCAGGCCGCGAACCAGCCGTGATGTTTTAGAGATTTTTAACCGCACACACGTCTGGCCCAGTGCTATCGCCCCCCAGTTGACGCCCGATCTCTCTCGCGCTTACGATATTTGTTCGACTTCCACGGGGATAGAGTTCTGTGGGTTGCGACTTTTTCTTGGCGGCCTGCATCAAATGGCAGCAATCGTAATTGGCAATCAGGTTAGCAATCATAGTTAGTAATCATGGGTAGCAATCATGGATAAGAAGAAACTAGAGACGTTCAGAAAAAAACTGGAAACCCGGCGCCAGGAATTGCGCCACATGGTTGTCCGCAATCAGCAGGACGGTCGTACTGTCGACGATGAGGCCACCCAGGACGTCGCCGACCGCGCCGCCAGTTCCTACAACAAGGAATTCCTCTTCAGTCAGAGCAATAACGACCGGCAGTTGCTCAATATGGTCGATGGCGCTCTCGCCCGCATCCGCGAAGGCAGCTTCGGAGAATGCGTATCCTGCGGCAAAGAGATCAACGCCAAACGCCTTGACGCCGTGCCTTGGACTCGCCACTGCATCGAGTGCCAGGAAAAAGCCGAGCAGGGCTTGCTGGAAGCCGCTCAATAGTATTTCGTGTGCCAATCGGACAGCCTTGTCCGCGTGGAACTCCGCACTAGCCCCGTTCCGGCGCTTTTCCCCGCCCGGCCCGAGCCCCCCCACACCGAGACCTCACTCCCAGACCGTGATTCCGCCCGGTCCGTGACAAGAATTTTACAAATTGCTGACTTCCTCCTGACAAAACCGCCCTACTGCCGGGATAGCATCCTCTCGCCGTAAAGGTACAGAGATTCTTACCGTCCCGCCCTACGCGGGTAGAAATGGCGCCCGCCCCAGCCGCCATCAAGCTTCGCTTCAATAGGAGAGTTTCAGCTATGTATCAAACGTTCCGCCACAACTTATTAGTCGCCACACTGCTTGTGCTGGCGTTGTCTCTTGTCTCCACCCATGGCTTCGCCCAGCACTATGTGAAGAGCATACTGGTCAAAAATTTGGCCCCGGCAAAACATGTCGATCCGCAGCTGGTAAATCCCTGGGGATTCGTCTATGGCCCCGGCGGCCCCTTCTGGGTCAGCGATGCGGGCTCCGGCCAATCCACGCTCTACGACGGCGCCGGCGTGAAGCAGAGTATGGTAGTCACCGTCCCACCCGCAACCGGTACGGGCAAGGGTTCGCCCACCGGCATCGTCTACAACGGCTCTTCAGAATTCCAAATTATGAACTGGACATCGGCATTCTTGTTCTCGACTCTCGACGGCACCATCAGCGGCTGGTCGCACTTCTCTCCGAACAACGCGCTGATCGGCGTGAATAACTCCGGTTCCGGCACCTCCTACACCGGCCTGGCGATTACCAGCAAGGCTTCCGGCAACCTTCTCTACGCCGCCGATTTCGCCCACAATAAAGTCGATGTTTACAACAGCACCTTCCACTTCGTCACTTCCTTCACCGACACGAGCCTTCCCGCCGGCTTCGCGCCCTTCGGCATTCAAGATATTGGCGGCAGGGTCTATGTTGCTTTCGCCGCTACCAACGGCGGCGCCGGCGGATACATCGACATTTTCCAAGAAAATGGTGCATTCGTGAAAACCCTCATCTCTGGCGCGCCCCTTAACCAGCCCTGGGGATTCGCGGTTGCCCCGGCGAACTTCGGCCCGCTCAGCAACACTCTGCTGATCAGCAACAACACCAACACCGGCACCATCAATGGCTTCAACCTGACAACCGGCGCCTTCGTTGGGACCATAGTCAATTCATTGGGCAAACCCTTTGTAATTAACCAGCTCTGGGGAATCGAATTCGGTGGCGGCGCAGCGGCCAACGGCAACACCAACCAGCTCTTTTTCACCGCAGGGCCCAAAAACAACCTCAATGGTGTCTTCGGCGTGATCAGCTTCAAGTAACGGCTGGACCGCCACCCTCCGCATGCCGCGCGGAGGGTGGTTGGAATCCGGGAGTCTGCCGAGAGATCTCGTCTAAGCCTATGATTTCAATGGATCCAGGGGTGCCCCACGAGGTGAACGCGGAAATCGCCTCTTGGGGCCGTGTTGTTGCCCACTTTCCCGCGCGAATGCAACCAAAGCAATGCTATGATTCTCTAACCCTCAACCACGCCGCGCTTCGGCTCGGCGAGGGCAAAATCTGCTGACCTAAGGTGAAAGTCATGGTTTGGACCAGTCCCGTTTTCGAAGAAGTTGTTCTTTGCTGCGAAATTAACTCCTATGTGAGCGCACAACTCTAGGTCTGCTGACCAAAGATGCGCATTCATATCCTCGGTTCTGCGGCCGGGGGTGGGTTTCCGCAGTGGAATTGCGGCTGCGGAAACTGCGTTGCTGTCCGCAAGAACGCGCGCCAAAACGGGCGTGAGAACAAATTCTCCGGCAAGGCGCGCAGCCAGGCTCAACTCGCGCTGAGCGCCGACGGCTCCACTTGGTTTCTAGCCGGAGCCTCTCCCGACCTGGGCTTTCAAATCGAAAACTCCGCTGAGCTTCATCCTCGGGCTTTACCCAAGACTTCGCGCGATTCGCCGGTTGCTGGCGTGGTGTTGGGAAGCTCCGATCTCGACCACGTTCTGGGTCTGCTCCTGCTGCGCGAACTCCAGCCATTGCGCGTGTATGCCGCCCCCTCAATCTTGCGCATTCTGCGCGAAGAAAACAGCATGTTCGGTATGCTGAACCGCGTCGAACCGCAGGTGGTTTGGACGCCCATGAAATCGGGCGCTCCGTTTCCGACGCGGTCGGCCGAGGGGAAAGACTCCGGTCTACGATGTGAGGTCTATTATCTTTCTGGCCGCTATCCGAAATATGTTAAGAGTGAGGCAGCGAATCTAGCACGCGATGAAGCGACGGCTGCGTTGTTCTTTGCATCCGCGGCGGGAAAGAGAGTGGCGTACATTCCCGCCGTCGGAAGTATGAGCGATGCGCTGCTCGAAAAGATCCGTCATGTGGACTTGCTTCTCTTCGACGGCACCTTCTGGAGCGATGACGAATTGGCGCGCGTTCTGGGCAGTGGCGAGACTGCGCACCAGATGGGACACATTCCGGTGGAAGAGAGTCTGCGTCTGCTGAAGAATATTGAGGTTGGACGCAAGATGTTTATTCATCTCAACAACACGAATCCGATCCTGAATGAGGCAAGTCGCGAACATCAGGTCGTGCGCCAGGCCGGCTGGGAAGTGGCGGAGGACAATTGGCAACTCGAACTGTAGCTGGGGGGAACAGCGCCAACGCTCCGAGGCTTAGGTTTGAGGAGTTGCGCGCGGCCCTGCGTCAAGTCGGCGAAGAGCGTTATCACCATAAACATCCCTTCCACCTGCTCATGCATGAAGGCGAACTCAGCCGCGGGCAACTACAGGCCTGGGCGCTGAATCGCTATTACTACCAGTCGATGATTCCGATGAAGGACGCGATCATTCTTTCGCGCGCGGCCGATCCGTCGTTTCGGCGAATCTGGCGAAAGCGCATTGTGGATCACGACGGTGACGAGCATCGCGAGGGCGGAATCCTGCGCTGGATCAAGCTGGCGGAAGCGACCGGGCTAGATCGCCAGCGGGTGATGAGTGGGGCTGACGTTTTGCCCGCTACGCGATTTATTGGAAACGAATATCTCAACCTGGTGCGGATGAGGCCTTTGCTCGAGTGCGTCGCTTCGTCGCTGACTGAACTTTTTTCGCGCGAGCTGATCACGTTGCGGATGGAGAAATTGCGTCAGCACTATCCTTGGCTTGCTTCCGGGCTCGACTACTTTGAGGCACGGTTGACGGAGGCGCCGGAAGACGCCGCCTTCGCGTTGCAGTATGTGTTCGACCACGCCGCTACGCGCGTGGAGCAGGAAAGCGCCATCCAGGCATTGCGCGACAAGTGCGACATTCTGTGGGCACAACTCGACGCGCTCTATTTCGCTTACGTTGAGCCGGGCTGGCCGCCGCCGGGCGCTTTTAGGATTGAAGCTGGCGCGAAACATGGCGAGGGAAAGCGTGGCTGAGCTTACCGATGCGAGCCTCCCGAAGTTTGCCACGGGATGCCGCTGGGGTGGGACCACCGAAGCTCCGGTCGTTCTCATCCCGGAAGGCGCGATTCGCGTGGAAGGAACGGGCCGCATCATTCTCGAACTCTGCGACGGCCATTTCTCGCTGGCGGAAATTGTGCAGAAGCTGGAGGCGCAGTTCATGCTGGCGCCAAAGGGCAAGATCCGCGCCGAAGTCCAGGCATTTCTGGAGCAACTGCACGCCAAGCGCATCATTGATTATTGAAAAGTTGAACGAGCCAAAACGCTTCATGAATTGTCATCCCGAGCGAAGCGAGGGAGCGCTACTCCCGGCACGCATTTTCGGGCGAGTAGGCGTCCCTCGCTTCGCTCGGGATGACAGAATCTGGTGAATTGAATTCCGAATGCCGAATCCGCTCGCCCTGATTGCCGAGATCACGCACCGCTGCCCGCTGCACTGCGTGTACTGCTCGAATCCGCTGGAGCTAACATCGCGCAAAGAAGAGCTTGCGACCGCCGACTGGCTGCGCGTTTTCGGCGAGGCGGCCGCGCTCGGCGTTCTTCATCTTCACCTCACTGGAGGCGAGCCGCTGGCGCGTCCCGATCTGGCCGAACTCATCGAGGGTGCACGGAAGTCGCGTCTGTATACGAACCTGATCACCTCTGGAATCGGGCTTTCGCGCGAGCGTCTGGCCCAGCTTGTGGAAGCGGGCCTTGACCACATCCAACTCAGCTTTCAGGATTCGAGCGAAGGGCCAGCCAACTGGATCGCCGGAGCGCGCGCCCACGCGCACAAGATCGAATTGGCCGGTTGGATCCGCGAAAGCCAGATCGGCGAGCGTCGTATCGCATTCACCGTAAACCTGGTCGTGCACCGGCAGAACATCGAGCACCTCGACAGCATGGTTGCCGCGCTCGAAGCGCTCCATCCCGATCGCATGGAGATCGCGCACGCGCAGTATTACGGCTGGGCGCTACAGAACCGGTTCGCATTGCTGCCCACCCGCGCGCAACTCGACCGCGCGGTGGCCGTGGTGGCGGCCGCCGAGGAGCGGTTGCGCGGTAAGGTCCGCGTCGACTCCGTCATTCCCGACTACCATGCCCGCTTCCCCAAAGCCTGCATGGGCGGCTGGGGGCGCCAGTTGATGCTGATTGATCCTGCGGGCCGCGCTCTGCCGTGTCACGCGGCGGGCGTGATCCCGGGCATGCGCTTTGACAACGTGCGCGAACATACACTTGATTGGATCTGGCAGAGTTCGGAAGCATTTCGGAAATTTCGCGGTGAAGACTGGATGCCCGAGCCCTGCCGCTCCTGCGACCGCCGCACGATCGATTTTGGCGGATGCCGCTGCCAGGCTTTTCTGCTGACGGGGGATGCCGGCGCGACCGATCCGGTTTGCGAGCTCGCGCCTTTGCATCACCTGGTTGAAGACGCGGTGCGCGAGGATGCGGTGACAGGTGCGGCTCCTGAGGTTCACGAGGCGCCTTTCCACGCACTGCAGGAGAAGATGGCTGGGTTCTGGAGCTACAGGACGGATCCGAAGGGATGAGCGCTATGACGATATTTCAACAACTCCGCCGCGGTGAGTCTGATAAGGAGGATGCGTACCTGTGACTTCGATTGTGTGCCGCCGTGCGCTCGACTTGCACCCCTGCCGGAGGGATCATCGCCAACGCGAAGCAGAATTTTGTAACCCCAGGAACATACTATTGCACCGCTTGCCAGGCTTTGTACATCGCACCCATCAAATCCTGCGAGTGCCCATCGTAGTCGGCGCTTAGCTCCCACATGAACACGCCGCCGAACCCGCGTTGCTTCAGGATGTAGCGTGTCTTGCGGCTGGTCGAAGCGGAATCGTCATAACTAATAAATGCGGGCAGGGTCGAGTTCACCAGATACGGAGATTTCGCGGACTTATCGAACTCCCTTTGCCAGCCCTGTTGATTAATCAGCGACTTGATGTAGGGGCCGTAGTTCTGCTGGTTGACCACGCAACCGGTGCACCCTTGCCACAGCGCGCTCGCGCCGTCAAACTCATATCCGTAAAAAGCAGTACCCATGTTCAGCTGTGCCGGCGGCACTCCATAGATCGTCTGGTAAAGATCCATCGATGTCGCGACGCTGCCATTTTGTCCCGGGTCTGCTGGATCCTGAAACAACGGCGAATTCAACCCGGCAAATCCCGCCCACGATCCGGTAAAGTCGTACGTCATCACGTTCATGAAGTCTAACAACGGCGCCAGCGCGGGAATATCGAAACCCTTCCCCCAGCTTCGCGGATCCGAAGGAGTCGCCATCGAAATCAACCACGGCGACGGCAGTTCATTGCGCAACTCCTGCATCAGCGTGGTGCAGTTCGACGAATCCGCCGCATTCGGGATTTCCCAATCCACATCGACTCCGTCATAGCCGTGTTTCGTCAAGAACCTATGTACGTTGCGGACAAATCTCTGCCGGTTCGCCTCGACGCGTGCCATGCGGTTGAATCGCGGCCCTTCAATGCCGTCTCCGCCGCCTATCGAAAGCAGCACTTTGACGCCGGCGGCATGCGCCTTCCGGATTAGTGCGGGCTCAACGAATCCCTGCGGCACACTGAGTGTGCCGTCCGCTTTAGAGTCGAGCAACACAAACGCATGCGCAATGTGTGTGAGCTGGTTGTAAGGAATCTGGTCCGCCGAGTAAACATAAGGAGGATTGTTGTACTTTGACCACTCCGGGTAATAACCCAGCAGGCGCTTCGAACTGGCAGCCGGAGTCTGCGCCAGCGCCACGAATGACAAGAGCCCGAGTAGGCAGATCAGATTAATTGTGGGGTTTCGAAGCAAAGAAAGAAAGCAGCGGTGGCTGGCGGACAGTTTCATAATCTTTACCCCGTTGGGACGGTGGCCGAAATCCAAAGTACGGCAACCCAGTTGCGCCAAATTCTATACCTGCCGAGGGCCGTTTGGCGAAGTTCCGAAATACTCGGAAAGGCCGCGCCACCCGCTACTTCTTTCCAAAAAACTTCCCAAACCCCAACCGCACCTGTACCGTATTCACTCCCGGATTCGGCGGAGGGCGAGCTCGATTGAAAGGCTTCCCACAGCCGCCGTCTGGTGCTGCATCCCGGAGAAACTGGAGTTGATTGTTGACGTAAACAGGCAGTGGTCGGTCTCGCTTTTCACACTTGGCATAGGTGTGCCAATCCTCCTGGATGAGTCTTACTTGGAGTCTCAACTGGCGCGGTATGGATACCACCGAAGTCTCCCCGTTATGGTCTTTGGAAGCGCGATAATTCTTTGGGGGCAGTAATGATTTTCAATGGGCTGCTCGGCATCGCTAAGAGAATCCGAAAATAGAAATTGACACTAACGAATCGGACCAAAACCCGCGAATTGAGGACCGCTGGCGAAGCGAAGCTTCCGCTTTGACGCTCTGGAAACCACCCTGCTAAACTGAACAATTGTCATCCTACCCTTAAGCCAAGAAGGAAGCCTGTGCGCGCAGAAACCCGGCATCAACTGAAACAAGACCGCTTCAGCAAGGTCACGTTCGAGGCGGCGGGAAACGCCGCTCACTGGAGCGTTGAACACCAGTCGAAACTCATTGCCGCCGTGATTGCCGTTATCGTTATTGGCGGGATCGCATTTGGCGGCTGGTACTACCTCAACTCGCAGGACGAAAAGGCTAGCGCCGAGTTTTCGACGGCGGTCCGCACCTGGGAAACGCCGCTGCGTCCGGCGGGCGTGCCGCCACAACCGGGGACGGACAGCTTTGCGTCGGCGCAGGAGCGTGCCACGGCCGCGCGCAAGCAGTTCCAGGCCATCGAAGACAAGTATCCGCACACCCGCACGGCCGACATGGCGCGCTATTTTGTGGGCTTGGCCTCGGCACAACTTGGCGATAACGCGGCAGCCGAGCGGAGCCTGCAGGAGGCGGCCCGCTCGTCGAACGCCGACCTGGCGGCCTTAGGCAAGTTCGCGCTGACCTCCGTTTATCGCGCGGAGAATAAGGACGCGCAGGCGATCGATCTGTATAAGCAGTTGATGGATAAGCCTACGCTCGTCGTCAGCAAAGCGACCGCCCAGCTTGAACTCGCTAGCTTCTACGAGTCGCGGCAGAAGCAGGATGAGGCCAAGAAGATTTACGAGCAAGTGCAAAAAGAAAATCCGGCCACCGACGCCGCGTCGCTGGCGCAGCGTCGAGCCGCGGCGCTGAAGTGAGAAAGTAGTTCTGGCAGGAAGATCCACCGGTGCCTCATCGCTCCCGCGAGCCCATTGCCGGTGCGGCCCCTTTTCCGTCGCTTTTGGCGCCGACTTCGACCACATCCTTCACGAATTCGCGGCGGGTGCTTCCCGTGCCATTGGGCTCGAGCGCCCGCACGCGGCGGGCAGACATGTTCACGGGATCAAGCCGAAGAAGTTGGCTATCGCGGACCTGGACCTGAAACCGGAACCAGTCAGTACGATACATGCGGCCGGCGGCATAAAAAGTTATGGACACGGCGATCTGGCCGGCGTAGTCCTCTCCGGTACAGGCAAAGAGTCGCTTCCCGAGATCCTCGCTCCACGTGGTGCCGCCAACCAGCGGCTCGTTTAAGAAGCATCGCAATGACGGGACGGCCATCGACAGCTTGCGCATTTGCACCATCTGCATCAGAACAGAGATTTTGGCCAGGTTCGTAGCAATGATTCTGGCGTCGCGCGATGACAGCCGCTCCAGTTTGATGTGCAGTTCCGGCGCCCATTCGCGCTCGAATTGCTCGCGCGAGAGCGCCAGACTCCGGTCGCTCGCCTCCGAGTATCGTAACGTGGCGCGCACCAGGACCAAGCTGACAATGGTGGTCACCACGGTCGCAATCAATGGAATGTAGGCCAGGATCAAGGTGAACGAGACGGCGTGCTGATTGAACCATTGCAGCAAATTCATCGCAGGATGACCCTCCGGAAACCGCGCGGTTGAGACGGGGATGGACCACTCTAGCGAGGCTTGCGCTGCGGGACAACTGCCGAAAGTGTAGTCCGCGCGTTCTAGACCTTACGTTATCTCGCGACCCACACTTGCCCGAGGTTCGCCGAATTTAACAACTTCTCGCAGCGACACGACGCAGGCATGTGATGAACCGGTCGCCGTCATCGACTGTGTTGTAGACGTGGGGCGTTACTCGAATCGAACTTCCGCGGACGCTGACGAATACTTTCTCTCTCGCCAGCATTTCGGGGAGTTCCTTCGGAATCTCCGCTTGCCTCCGCAGCGACAGATAGTGAGGCGCGCGCAATGGTTCCGGGGGCGCGGAAAATCCCAGGTCCGCCGCGGCTTCTGCCAGGTGACGATTGCCCGCTCCGGCCGCCTCGGAGATCTGAGAGACGTCCCACTCCAGCAATTGCTTCATGGCACGGACGGCAGCGGGCAGCGACGCGAAGTTGGCGCGCTCGCCCATATCGAATCGCCGCGCGCCTGCGTCGTAGTCTTCTGTATACAGGATCAGGCTTGAGAAGTCGCGAGCGTTGGCGCGCTGAATCCAATTTTCTTCGAGCGGTAATCCGCCCTGCCATTTAGGAGCAACATAGAGAAGCCCGACGGAATAGGGCCCGAGCAGCCATTTGTAGCACGCGGCGACGGCGAAATCCGGCCGTACGTCGCCCACGCTGAAGGGCAGAGCGCCGAGCGACTGGGTGAGATCGAGAACGAGCGCGGCGCCGAGCTTACGGCAAGCTTCGCCGATGCGGACGAGGTCGAGTCTTCCACCGCTCGTCCACTGCACGTTCGGGAGAGCGGCGATGGCGACGTCAGAGGTCAGGGAATCCAGAACGGCCGCGGTCCAATCATCATCTGCTGGCCAAGCAACGATCTTCAGAGGCGCGCCGGTTTCTTCCGCCCGGCGCTGCCACGGATAGTAGTTGGACGGGAACTGCTCCTCGAGCACGAGAATGCTCTGGCCTTTTTTAACCGGCAAATTTCGCGCGGCGGTCGCGATGCCATAGCTGGCAGAGGGAACGATGGCGATGCAGTCGGCCGGGCAGTCGAGGACTTGTGCGGCGGTCGCGCGGAATTCGTCTGCGCCGGTAAAAAATTTGTCGGGAGTGAGTTCCCACGGGTGCGCTTTGCGGGCCAGGCCTACGGTTCCTGCCTCCAGTGCCGGTTTCATTAACGGTGACATGTAAGCGCAGTTCAGGTATGCGACGTCGTCGGGAATGTCGAAGAGATGGCGCTGGCAGGGAATCATGGGCTAGTCTGTGGCTACCAGTGTATCGATGCGGAAAGGATTGTCGACGATGCGTCGGGTAAAGATGAGTCGAGTGGCATTGCGGGTTACATTCCTATTGCCGCTGGGTCTCGTGGTCTGCGGTGCGTGGGCGCAGACTGGTCATCCCGGAGGAAGTGGTTCTGTAGACGCGCCCCCGCTGGTGTTCAGGCAGGCTCAGAGATTGAGGCGGGGGATCAACGCCAGTGAGTGGTTCGCCCAAGTGTATGACAAGCGCGGCTACACGCCGGAACATTTTCAGGCTTGGACGACCGCCGACGACATCGCACTGATGAAGTCGATGGGCTTCGATCACGTGCGCTTGAGCGTGAATCCGCAGCCAATGTTTACAGCGCGCGAGCCGAATAAAATCTCGGCGGAGTATCTGCAGTCTCTGGATGCGGCGGTGAAGATGATCCTCAATCACGGGCTGGCGGTTGTGATCGACCTGCATCCGGAGAGCGATCTCAAGTCGCGGCTGGCGAAGGACGATGAATTTGTGGAGGAGTTTGCCGATTTTTGGCGGGCGCTGGCCGCGCACTACTCAACTTGGGATGCAGACCGTGTGTTTCTGGAAATTCTGAATGAGCCGGAGTTCACGGACCGCTATCGGTGGCTGGGTGTGCAAATGAAGCTGGCGGCGGCGATCCGGGAGGGCGCGCCGGCTCACACCATCATTGCGGCGGGGGCGCGGTGGTCGGATGACGATGAGCTGGTCTTTCAGGAGCCGCTCCACGATTCGAATGTCATTTACAACTTTCATTTTTATGATCCGCACATCTTCACGCATCAGGGCGCGACCTGGGGCGCGTATTACTGGCACTGGCTGCGCGACTTGAAATATCCGTCGAGTCCGGAGTCAGCGGAGCGCGTGGCAGCGCTAGTGCCCGACGAAGTGGACCGGCTGCAGGTGATCCGCTATGGGCGCGAACACTGGGATGCCGCGCGCATTGAATCCGAAATGAAGCAGGCGGCGGAATGGGCGCGGCAGCGGGGAGTGCCGCTCGTGTGCAACGAGTTCGGCGTGTTTCGGGAGTATTCCGATCCGCTGGACCGGGCGGCGTGGCTGCACGATGTGCGGACCGCGTTCGAGCGCAACGGGATTGGATGGACGATGTGGGACTACTCGGGATCGTTTGGCGTGGTCACGAAGAAAGATGGGAAGACGGTGGCGGATGAGGGAGTGCTCAAGGCGCTGGGGATGAAGTGAGTCTGCGCGGCGATTACCGCGGTGGCGAAGGGGTTCGAAACCGGGAAAGTTTCAGAGCTTTCGTCCCTCGGCGGCTTGGCCTGCCATAAGAAGGTTTTCGCATACTTTCCTTCCCGGCAAAGTTCGAAGGACGTGAAATCCTCGTACCACAGTCCCTCGGGGACATCCGGCTTCGACTTCGATTCGGAGGCGAAGTAGCTTGAGATCATCGACACCGATCTCGCAGTCGCGCATCCGGTCGAGCAGTTGATCGCGAATCGCTGCCGGTAGGCGCGACCAGTTCTCGATTTGCGGCATTATTCCGCGAAAACGAAGCGGCCCAACTGGTCGCCGAGTTTCTTGGCCACGTCCGGGTCTTTTGAGGAGCTGAAGCGTTCTGCGAACTCGAAAAACATTTGCTCCTTGTGCTTGGTGGCCTCGATGTCCTGTTCGATGAGTTCCACCAGGACTCGGTTGTCGCTGAGGCGGCGGCGCTTGGCCAGACGCTCCACCTGCTGAGCGATCTGGGCGGGAAGAGTGACACTCCGCCGGACTTGCTTTGTAGTTGGCATAGCACCTATACACCATTGTGGTGCATACCATGGGAGGCCTCAATCCAAACTGCCCTGCTCGATCACCACATTCTCCCGCACAATCAGCCGATGCGCGGCCATTTCTCTCAGCTGCGGCAGAACGCGGTTGACGTGCTCGTCGGTGTCGACGAACGAGATTACGACGGGCAATTCGCCTCCGGCTTCGACGAGGTGGGCGGTATGGACCATGCCGCGTCCGAGGAAGCCGGCTACGGCGTGGAAAGCGACCGCTCCGAAGACATTTTCCTCACGCAGATATTTCAGAATTTCCAGATGCAGCGGACGATGATGCCGGGAGTCGCCTTCGGTGAGATAGATGGTGACTTGAACGGCCATAACCTTGTACGGCGCCACAATGCCGGCTGCCATTTTACAACCCTCGGGCGAGCGCGGCGCCAGCGAGGACGGCGGCGAGGCAGAGCGCGTTGCTGGCCACGATGTTGATGCCGGTCAGGAGCCATTGTCCCTGCTCCATGAGCGCGAAGCTTTCGAAGGCGTAGCTGGAGAAAGTGGTGTACGAACCGCAGAAGCCGATGGCGACCAGCAAGCGCCAGCGCGGGTCGAACAGCGCACGTTCGGTCGAGAAGACGAGAAAGAATCCGAGGATGAGGCTGCCGGTGACGTTAATCAGCAGCGTGCCGTAGGGGAACGCGGAGGAGAAATTGCGGGCGATGAGAGTGCTGAGGAAGTAGCGGGCGCTGCCCCCGACAACGGCGCCGAGCGCGATCCAGAAATAGTTTGCGAGATAGTTGGGGATAAAGTTTGCGTGATCTGCCACGATGGAGTCCTCCTGCAAAAGTTGTAGGAGTCATCACCGAACGGGCGGTTAACGGCGAACTCCATCGCCAGGGCATCAGTATAGCTCAGAGGAGCGGCGAGAGCGGAGATGAACTGCGGTGCGAAGTTGGACCCGAGTATCGAGTCAGAAAACTCCCAGCCAGCGCACGGGGAAGCGGCTTCCGAGGGCATTCACCATGCGCTCGTCAGCGGTAAGGAGCTCATTCCCGGTGGCGACGGCCAGGGCGACATAGGTGCTGTCATAGACGGTTCTGCCACAATCGACAGCAATCTTCAGGGCTTCGGGCAGAACGGCTCGGCTCGGCACGGTAGGAAAGTCGCGGTTGAGCATCGCTTCGAGACCACGCCCAGCCAATGCAACGGTAATCTCGCCGCGCTTCGCCGCTTTCCAGAGGAAGTTGCCGATCTCGATCCAGAATAAATCCGGAACCACGACTTGAACCGTTCCTTCCACGTAAGCGCGAAGAAAGCGGTCGGCGCGATCGGCGAGAGGCTCGACGATCTCCGGGGAAGCCCATTTCGCACCGACGCTGGCGTCCACGACGAAGGTCTTCACCGCTCACGGTCCTCGCGGATCGTCTCTTCGGCAGATGGGAACGGACCCCTTCCTAGGGGCTTGTGCGAGCGAAGCTCCGCCAAATCGTCATACAACTGACGGCGTCGCTTGAGTTCCGCAGCGGTGGGCACCGTGTCTTTCAGCAGGGCGATGACCTCGGCGGCGATCGAGCTGCGGTTCTTT
>Ga0210384_10004565_pt1 | contig 15400 bp, 24 predicted proteins | sample IncBWH2MmetaG_FD_160574 | JGI IMG/M metagenome (GOLD analysis project Ga0210384, IMG submission 160574) | Forest soil microbial communities from Barre Woods Harvard Forest LTER site, Petersham, Massachusetts, United States - Inc-BW-H-2-M | ecosystem: Environmental > Terrestrial > Soil >...
GCAAAGATCTGATCCAGTCCCGTAATCGCTTCAGCGGCACATGCTTGTCGATCCAACTGGCAATCGGCTTGGCGATGGTCATAAATATCGCATCAACCAGCAGATAGAGTCCGGCCGCAACGTAAGTTAGTACCTTTAGGATTCGCTTCATTGCTCTAGCCGACTACGCGGCCGATCTGGCGCGCCGCGTTTTTACGCCCTAGATCATTGCCCGAGAAAAATTATTACCGAAGCCAAGTCAGATGCTTTTTCTATAGTTGCCTTGCCGTTAATTCCCGGTTTCGACGACGTACCGCCGTACAACCTTGGCCGCCTTCTCACGCTGGGCTGCGAGGTCGGTCCAGGCCTTCGATTTGTAGAACGCCACCGCGTCATCCACGCTATCCCATTGCGCCGATGATACAATGGCGAGGCAGGTGACTAAGCTGCACCCCTTAAAAAAGGCGCGCTAAACGGTAGCCGAGCAGCCGGCAAACTGCGTTGATACAAATCACAATTCGGCAAACGTTTCGTTCGGCGGAAGTCGATCTATTTCAGTGCAATTACTGCCAGAGGCTAGAAAAATGCAGTGTCTTTTAAGGAGTACTATCGGCTTTTAGCTGGCAACCGGTCCCACGCGAAATTGATGCACGCGTTTGTCTCGTGCCTTCGCTCGCGCCACTAGCAATTAGGTTCGTTAAGACAGCGGCGCTGCTTGATCGGCATCATCACTGGTGACAGCGTCCGTCGCATCGGGGGTCGTTGGCCCGATCGGACTTGCGTCGTGTGGGCACAAAGGCCTGAAGCGTTTGACAACATCTATTACCCTTACAGGGATGAGTGACGTCAACGCCGGCCAAACAATTTCTACGATCTGAACGCCAAACGATGGACATAGGAAACGCGTTCTCAGACAGTACTGTAATGCTCACCCTTTGGCGAATTATATGGACGGAGTGGTGGAGCTTATGAAGTCGCTTCCATTCGTTAAGCGCAAAGAATAGCCCAAGCGAATGGGAGCGAAATCGAATGGAAGCGAAGGACCCTGCGCAACACACCGCTGCACCGACTCCGGGTCGTCGCATCATTGCGAATGAGGTGGATACGATTGTGTTTCGGTGGGCCGAGGCTTCCAGCAACTCATTCCTGCCGATTCTGGTCGACGATCCGCAAGAGGTCGAGCGTCGAGTGCGCCAGCCGGTCGAGCTTAGTTACCACCAGCACGTCGCCTGCCTCGATGGTGACTACTTCTCCATGATCCAGACGCCATTCCACTCGTCGGCCGGCGGATCCGCCTGATAATAGCGACAACGGTCGAGAAAAATCTGAGAGGGTCGATCCTGTGGAGCCAGTTCAAGCGCATCGGCAAAGTGCGCGATTCCGCCCTGCCAGTCCCGTCGTCGATAGCAATCGAGGCCAGCCTCATACTCGTTGATGACCTTTGTGAGCTTCGGGAAGGTCTCGGCCGTATGATGCCCGAGGGACTCGTAGACCCAGCTCGGCCGCGATAGGCCCCTGGGCTGGAGCAGATCCAGTCGGCGCAAAACCGACCGCGATTTCAGACTATCGACCGTACTTCCTGCCAGCAACACCGCCGTGCCGTAATACTTGTTGGCACTCTCGAGCCGGGCAGCGAGGTTTACATTATCGCCGATCACCGTGTACGCCATGCGCTTTATCGGACCGACGGAGCCGGCCAACACCTCGCCGGTGGCAAGCCCGATACCGATCTCCATCGTCTCCAGCCCGCGCTCCGCGCGACGCGTATTAAACCCTCGGAGCGCCCGCATCATATCGGTCGCGACCAGCAACGCATTGTCGGCATCGACAGAGCCCTCAATCGGCGCGCCAAAAATCGCCATCAGCCCATCACCCAGATATTTGTCGAGCATACCCCCGCGAACGAAGATCGTCTCCACCATCTCTGCGAAATACTCGTTAAGCATTGTCACCGTTTCGCGCGGGGTCATTGCTTCCGAAAGCATCGCAAAGCGGCGGATGTCGGAGAATAGCACCGTGGCGACGAGAGAACTTCCTTGAAGAACGTCTGCGCCACTGGCAACTAGTTGATCGACGACCTCCTTGGCGACGTAGCGGGCCATCGTGTTGCGCACCCGTTTTTCGCGAGTAAGATCTTCGAATACTAGCATGTAGCCGATGGACTTGCCTTCCGCATCGACGATCGGCGCTACAGTGAGGTTGACCGCTCCTCTATCGCCATCGCTAAACAACAGATCAGTGTCGGCGTGATAGTCAGTAGCACCCATTCGGACCACGTATTCGAGGCTGCGAGTAATCCAGGCGTTCAAGTTTCCGAGCACGCGCTCCGCAGAGCACCCGATCATTGCTTCGGATGGTATTCTGAGGATACGTTGCGCCGCCTCGTTCACCTTGACGACGATGAGTTGCTGATCGAGCGTAACGACCCCGTTCGAAAGCGATTTCAGGATGCTTTCGTTATAGTTCTTGAGAGTGAGCACGTCGGAAAACAGTCGGGCGTTCTGAATCGCAATAGCGATATCGGCCGAGAAGGCTTTAAGCCGACGAATATCACCCTGCGTAAACGACCCACCGCGCTTGTTGAGGACTTGGATGACGCCCAGACCCTCGCCGCTGCGATCAATTATGGGCACGTTGAGCAGGTTGCGGGTGCGGAAGCCGGAAACCCGGTCGACTTCCGGATTGAAACGCGGGTCGGCATAGGCCTTCTGCACGTTGATTACCTCGCCCGTGGTAAATGCTGCACCGGCTATACCAGCACTCGCCGGTATTCTGATCTGCTCTTCTCCCATCCCTTCGGCGACTTGCGACCAGAGCTCGTCCTTGCTTGGGTCGTACATGAACAGCGTCGAGCGTTCCGCGTTGAGGAGTTGTGTCGTCGCCTTAAGTATGCGGGCGAGCAGTTTATCGAGGTGCAGCTCGGTCGCAATCGCCTCGGTAATCGCCAAGAGCTCCCGCTCCTCGCGCTGCTGTTGTTCGAGCCGTTCGATCAGTCTAGCCTGGTTGAGAGCGTTCGCCGCTTGGCAGTTGATTGCCTCCACGAGGGCCACATCTATTTCGGTGAACGTCCCCGAGCGCTTGTTCAACACTTGAGTGACGCCCATCACTTGGCCAGCTTGGTTGCGCAGCGGGACGCAAAGCAGATCGCGGGTGCGGTACCCTGTCCGGCGGTCTACCTCGCGCTTGAAGCGCGGGTCACCGTAGGCATCGGCGATAATCTCGGTTGTACCCGAGCCGAATACTGAGCCGACAATCCCGTCGGTATCGGGTACGCGTATTTCGGTTAAGCCCTCACCTTTTGCAACCCGCGAGAACAGCTCGCCGGATTCGGGGTCATGCAAAAAGAGCGTGGCTCGTTCGGCATCGAGCCGCTCCGTAATCAGCTCGATTAGCCGAGGCAGCTGATAGTCGAGCGAAAACCTTTGGGTAACTATCTCTGAAACCTCGACAAGCGCTGAAAGGTGCCTGATACCGCTGACCAATCGGCCAGCCGCTTCCGCATCGCTAGCTTCAAGGCCCGTAGCGAAACTTTCCAGCTCCGGAAGGGCAGGAAAAATCCGTTGGAGGAATGCAGACGTCCCCTGCATGGTCTCACACGATCGTCAACAGGTATTAACGGTATCATCCGCCCCCTAAGCGCGACAAGACCTCGCCTCAGATTACCGGTTCGACTGCGGACTTTGGCAGGCTTATTCTGCTTTGCGCCGTTTGCACCACAAAAGCCCACTGTTCCGGCGGCGCCGCAGAGCCGTCAGGTCGAAGCATTCCCATCTTCGGCGCCGATCAGGCCCCCAGGCCAAAAATTCATCGCTCGCACCGGCGCAGAGGTCCTCTTAGCAAATTTTGTGATTTCAAAGCACCTTACCCACGTGCAAAGCATGATTGCCCATGGCACGGCGTGGACCCTTGCGACAGGGACGTTAGTGGAGAAGTGTTGAGAACATCCCAACACCAGTAACGATCACTACCGCAACGAAACCAAAGGAAACGAGCTCATAACGTGTCCACATGATCGAACTCCGCTGGATTTCGATAAGTAACCCGTTTTGCTGCAAATCGATGTGAACCAGTTCACATTTCCTGGCACTGAATGCTGATTTGGCGGACCCATTCCCAAGCAAGCTTTCCTACCGCAGGCGTCCCTATGGCGTCCCTACGGAGACCAGCGCAACAGCTAAGCGATTGAACAGACGGGACGTTTCGCGTTACAGCACTTCTTGGTTGATTACGCTCTGACGGATCGGTGCGCCATCAAGAACGCTTAAGATATTCCGCGCGGTCTGTTCGCTCATCCGATCGACGGCTTCCCAGGAACACCCGCGACATGCGGAGCGACGACCACATTGGGAAGCTCGAACGACGGATAGGGTACCGCCGGCGGCAGACATCGAGCTCCACGCCGGCAAGCCGGCCAGACGAAAGCGCGTCGTAAAGCGCTGCCTCATCGATGATGCCGCCGCGTGCAGTGTTGACCAGATAGGTGGACGGCTTCATACGCCTCAATCGAGCCGTGTTGAACATCCCGACCGTTTCCGGCGTCTTCGGACAGTGATTTAACCTCCATCACTCAGCTCATCGCAAGACGCAGGCCGAGGCCATTTTAGCACCCGTGTGATGCGTATCAAAGCAGCCATCCGATTTATTTGCTTCCCTTGTACAGGCCGGCTGCTTGCGTCGCTGGCGATTTTCATGACGAGGTCGATCGCCTTGAGCTTGGCGACGGCTCGCGCGGCCATTTTCTCAATCTCTGGCCCCATATGTTGCGCGGCAGGCTTTCATGGGACATCGCTCGATCGCGGACACCGTCGTCTACACCGCGGTGGCCGACAAGCGCATACGAAACATTTGGGGCAAGTGATTGGATAGTGAGAGGCGCGTTATGAGGATGATCTTTCTTGCCATCCTATTTTGTACGATTGCAGAGCGTGCCATTGCACAAGTGAATTTCGAACTGCCTCCCCTGGAAGGCGCGATTGAGGGGTCGTTTGCGGGTCCGCAGCTGAAAGATTGGGGGGGTCAATGTGCCGGCGTGCCGGCGCTTTCGGTGCAGCTCGCGCCTTCCATCACCTCGAAAAAGCCGGTGCCCCCAGCCTCCGTTCCGGAGAGCGCCGCCAGTTCGCTTTCGGCGCTGCAAAATGCCGCCGAGGACGGCGATCCGATTGCGCAGTGGAAGCTGGGACGGATGTACGCCAATGGCGATGGCGTGGTTCAGGACGACCTGCGCGCTTTCGAATATTTCAGCCGCATCGCCAACGCCCACGCAGAAGACAGCCCGTCGGCTCCGCAGGCGGCGATCGTCGCCAACGCCTTCGTGGCGCTGGGGCGGTATTACCTCAACGGCATCCCGAATTCGAAGGTCACCGCCGATCCGGATCGGGCGAGGGAGATGTTCTCCTACGCGGCCTCTCATTTCGGCAATGCGGATGCGCAATACGATCTCGCCCGGCTCTATCTGAAGGATGCGGGCACCTCGCGCGACGATTTCCGCCATGGCGCGCGATGGCTTGGGCTGGCCGCCCAGAAGGGTCAGCATCAGGCGCAGGCCTTGCTGGGTCAGATGCTGTTCGATGGCGATTGTCTGCCGCCGCAGCGGGCGCGTGGCCTGATGTGGCTGACGCTAGCCTACGAAAATGCCGGCCCGGAGGAAAGCTGGATCAAGGAAAGCTACAACCGCGCGATGGCCAGCGCCTCCGAAAGCGATCGCGCGACAGCCCTGCAGATGCTGCGCCGCTGGCTCGAGCCTCCGCGATGATGCGGTCATAGTCGGCGCTTGCATGCGCATGCCGAGGCGTTCGCCGCACGTGCGCGTTCGATCAAAACGAGAGATTGACTGCAAGGTGCTGGCTTTGCGAGCGCTACAGCAGGCTTGGCCATGCCCCCCAAGTAGCCTGATGCGCCGACGGCAGATGCAAGGCCAAGCCAAGGCCAAGGCTGAGGGTAAGTATGTCGTCTCCTATGCACACCCAGCGCCGTCGATAGCCGGGCAGAGCATTTGAAGCAGTCGGCAACGGGCCGCTCTGATGCGGAAGGGCTAGCGGACCTCTTTGCGATCATGTGGCCGTAGTGCCGCAAGCCGCGCTGGGGCCGCGCCTGTGCGGATAATTAATCAGTGAAGCGCGCTGGTGATGATGTACGCCATCCCGCTAAAGAGCGAAACTGCAATGAAAGTACCGGCTGCCACGTCCCAGATCGCGCCGTAGCGCTCCATCGCGTGTCCCTCCCGTTGGCTCAGCCAGAAAATACAACCGTTTGTACCAAGCAAAGTTCCCCACCGCGTTTCCTGCGCTGCAGGGTGCAATAGGAACTGCTCGCTTCCGCGCTGATCCCGATCCGTTTCCGAGCGCCTGTGGATAAGCGGTGCAAAACTGCGGCACGAGAACAGTTCCGTGACGCCGAGGTGTTTGTTCCGCCGCTAGGGGTTCATAATTGCCCGCTCATAACAAGGGAAATCAAAGCATGCCAAAAGACCTAGCGCGGGACAGTAAGGTATTCCAGCTGAATGCGGGCGAGCACGAGCGAATCGACAAGGACGTTAAAGAACCAAAAGAGATCCAGAAACGAGTCCGGCCTGCTGAAAGAGCAAACGCGGAGCTTTCAGCGCTCGATCAGCTTATGAACATTTTAAACGGCCGACGCGGTCACTAGGCCCAGAATCATGAACAAGCGCCTAGTGGACGAAAAGCCGCCGCTGGGTTGAGATCAGCGACGGCCTGCTTCAGCCCGCAGCACCTGCCTGACGGCATCTTTGATCATCACTTTGAGTTCCCACTCCGTCAGAGAAGTGGGGAACCGTTAAGCTGCTCGCGGCAGCTTCGACGCGAAAACTCCAGGATCAGAACCAATTTCTCATGACGATCTGCCTGCGCTTCGGGATAGCAGGCTTCGGAGATCGCCGAGCAAAGGGAGTCTGGGACCGCAGGCTCTCTTCAGAATTTTTAGCGAAAACACTGGCCGTATGTTCACGGTTCTCCTCAAGCTTCTCGGCGGCGCTTGCATTGTCGCGAGCCATTTGTGTCAGGGCCTTAAGTTGTTCAGCAACCGACGCGTTGTCATGAGCCAATTGGTCCTCGGCTGCATTGCTATCGTTGATTGCCTTTGTGCCGCTCGTTGTCTGCTGCTGGGCCGCCTGGATATCTCGCATCGTGGCACTAACTTGAGGATCAGACGAGCTTGACCAGAAAAATATAGCCCACGCGACGATTGCTGCGAGAGCGAACACTGAAAGAAGCACTCCGGACACCCAGCCGGTCGAGGTTTTCGAAACGATTATTCCGTCGTGTCCGGGTTTTCCGTTTGCGGCGGCAAGCCGTGCATGCCATGGCTCGTATGCGTTTTGCCTTCGGCGCTGAGAGCGTGCCGCAAGTAGGGCGAGGCCCGAAATGAATGCGACGAAGAAGAGGATGATGTACAGCGTTAACCCGTCTTCATCCATTGGAACCACTCCATCGAGGCGATGGAAACTGCTCAACGTCCGCCGCCCCGGCTCGTTCCCGAGCTCGACCTAGATGTGCTCGCTGATTAAACCGCAGCGACGACGTGCGGCAGGCGCGGTGCCGACGTGCGACCCGACTTCGATTGGGACAAGCCGGGAAAGCTGACAAGAGGTTTTTAACGGAGCGAGATCGGCCGCTCGGGATCGACTTTCGTATTCCGTATTTTGTGACGCGTATCAATGCAGCAATCCGACATTTTACTTATGGTTGATGAGCCGGCTGCAGCACTGTCAGATCCGGAATTGAAGCAGTTGGCGGGGCCGCCCCGATTTTCAGCGTTGGGGCGGCCCCACTGGCGTTCAGCCCTGATCCTAGGGGCCGAAGGCGAAAGGAAAATAGATGGACCTGCTTTCGTCGATCGAATTGCCGCATTGGCTAATGATCGGGGGAGCTATTTTAACAACGATGGGCTTCCTGGGTCTTGCATTTGCCCGCAACAGGGGGGCTGCGACTAATCCTGACTCAGAACCGCCTGCACCACGCTCAAAGATGCCGCCGCTGCCAAGGCGGCTCGATTCTTCAAGCCACAAGGGAAACGAATGATCGGGATCGGTGGCTTGCTTGCGGCAAGCGAGGCGCAGACGTGCGGCCGGATTTCAGCTGGAATGCGAAGCCGTCGGCGGAAGGGGGCTAAGCGCTCGTCCTAGCCATCTTCAAGATGCGACGCCTCTCGATTGAGGGTCGAGCAATAAGAAAATGCTCCAGCTTTTTGCCCGCCCTGAGCTGCGCCTGTACCCAATGCGGCGGCTTTCCGCGGCCGGACCATGTCTCGGCATTATTTTTTGGGTTCTGGTATTTCGGAAGAACCTTCGGATAGGCACGGCGCGGCCGATTGGGGCCAATTGCGCTATGAGCGTTTTCAAGCCTGCGCAGACGTTCTTCGAGCCTAGCCTTCTCCTCTCCTATTCTGCGAGCCAAGATCGAAGTCATTTGCTCGTGCAAACGCCACAGCTCATCTGTGGACATGGATTTGAAAGCATCGCCTTCCATGGGCCGGACCCTCCCGTGCTATTCCCCCGCAGGCCAAGGCGCCCTCCGGCGCGAATGCTCAGACGTTGACCAAACAGCTTGAAGAACTTCAGCAACTTCGAGACCGGGTACACAGGGCCGAAGCGAAAGCCGCAGCCGCGTGGCGGCGCCAGCCTTCCCGGCGCAGACGACAGACTGGCTGCGGCCCCGTGCGGCACGGTAGCCGGAGGGTTACGCTGAAGCCTTGGTCAAGAGGCCTGACGGCTGAGAAGTATCGCCGGTTTGATCACAGGCGAGCGCATGCCGCATGATTGGCGGGCTCGCTGCCAGGCTTAGCGTCGATTCAAACGCTCGCCGCGGTCCAATACTTTCCGATCGTGGGCTTCAACAACGAGCGTCGAAACCACACCGAACACGATCAATATCCACGCGATCAAACCAGTATACCAGAAGAGAGCGTCGATCATGAGCCGCTCCTCAGTTCACCCGGTTGGGTAAGTCTACGTGAGAAATATTCGCGGCAAAAGTCCTGACCGTTGGAAACGACCTTTCGACGATCCGATACTGCTTCCTCGCGGGCGCCAGTTCGTCACCCTGCAGGACGCCGGCACTTACATCACGAAGCTTCCGAAAGCCGAGCACGACACCGCAGAATGGCAAGCCGCGATGGAAAGCCTCTTACTATTAACGCGAGGGCACTCTCTCGCATATTTGAACCCGTCGCTTGCTGCCCTATCCTCCGGCGAATGGTCCAGCGGCGGCGTCCCTCCGGCTTCATCGAACCTAGCGGGCCGTCGAAGTCGTGGCTCAAGAACCCGGTGAGCGATGGCGGTGGGCCGGGAGCGGTCACGTTGCCTGCGCATCAACCTGTATTTCGATTAGAACTTCCCTTGAAGAAGGGATCAAGCTTCACAGGTTCGCCGGTATCTTTCCAGAACAGTTTTCGACCGAGGCTGGCCGCTAACGCGAGGCGGTGGTGGCCGCCGATCACCGTATGGTCATCCGTTGCTTTCGCGATGATCTCGCCCACTTCGTCCACGATGTTTCTCATGTGCCTGCCTCCAATCCAACGCACGGGGCTGTTGACGCTCCATTCTGGCGACATCATGAAGATTGGGACACTTGAAGGGCATGGCCTATCACGAAGCTGGCCATGCCGTGGTCGCGGATCTGTTAGTCGAGCGTAAATACAGCTTGAGCCGTCCGCCCAGAGCTTGTCGGGAGTGACCCTAACCGTCTCCGACTCTGCCAACAAATAGCAGATTTGGCAGTTGGACAGATGCAGATTTTATGCAGCGCGTCCTGCAGCACCTCGGTCAACGGACTTTCTTTTGGCCGCCCTTCATCGCTTCAGGAGGACGAACAAAGGTCGCCATTTGTTTTGCCTGGCTTGTCGAGATCGGCGTCCCGTCAGGTAATTTCAACTTTTTAAAGTAAGCCTCTAACTCTGCCTTCTTAGGCCCGTTGCGGCCGGCGCTGGTGTTGAACCGAACAGCAGCGTCCATCATGATTTGAAGGAACGGAGAAACATACGCGGGCTTCGACACACTTCGGTTATGGCCGTCGTCGATCCTGACGAGCACTGGAAGAACTTCAGACTGCCCATGGCCGCTGACCTTCCGAAAGGTGCCCTTGTCGATCATTGTCTGGCTCCAGTCAGCGCGCCAGTGATCCTTGTCTATTTCGACCACCTCACCGGTGTGAGGATTCCACACCGCTGCGACAAGCTCGCCACTTGCAAACCTATGACGGAGCGACTTCTCGTCAGTGTTGCGGTAGTCACCTACTTTGACGTATCCGGGCGGTACGAACTGCTCTGTCATCAGCTTGCTCGCATCTGAAATAATAATGTCATTTAAAGTGTCATTCTCCGTCGCCTCGTATCGAATCGGGCTGAAGGCTAGTAGCTTCAACCGAGCGATCAAAACCGGCATCTCAATTGAGGGTTCTTATGTTGGCTCCCATGCCTAACCACATCAACTATGCGCACCACGAATTGGACCCGGTTCTGATGAGGGGCAACGAGGCACTGATCTTCATCCACGGCCACTGGCAAACCATGAACTGTGCGCTTGCGTTTAGCGAAGCCATGCTGATGACCGAAGAAGAGTTCTACAACGCATTCGGCAAGATCGCCGATCACCTCCCGCCGGATGCTTGGACTGCTTAGGCCAAAAGAAAACCCCAGCCGGGGGTGTTCCGGCTGGGATCCAGAGGCGTCGGCCGTGGTGGTCGGCAGCGAGGCGAAGGTACTGTCGGCAGAGGTCAAATGGCAGTTGGAGCATCGCCTATGCACGGCCTGCATGAACAAGCGCGGGAAGGAGACCCCAACCCGTAAGTGCGGAACTGGCCGCCGCCTATGAGCGGGCGACCGATCGCGATCAGCGGCGATCACTGGCCCGATGAGCTGCGGCTCTCCGAGATTGAGGCCCATGGCAGACGGCTATTTCTGATTTCCGACGGGTCGGTGCTCAATCACGCCCGTTAACCATGTCCGCGTTTCTAGTTAGACAGGTAACGATTTATTAAGCACAGTTTTTGCTGCAGACCCCGCCGCGCACGAGAAGATAACTCGTACCTCTAACAGCCCGAAGCCAGCTGACAGATGCTATTTAAAGCCAAGTCCACCGAGAACGGCTTCGATCCTGCGGTGTGGGCCATTGCAGCTACTCTCGGCGGAGCCATTGTCTATCTTGTTCTGACGCTCTAAGCCGTCAACATGGCACCGCTAAGTCGAACCGAACGTACAGGCCTGTTGAGAGCGCAGCTAGAGGTGGCGGCTTCACTCGTGGCCTGATCGGCGGAATGATTGGGGCCATGCCCGACCGCCCGACCAAGATCAGCTTCGTAGCGATGCGCGACTCCGCTGTGCGAGGTAGTCTCTCGAAGGTTATCGATTCCTTAGCAGCAGGGTACCCATTCTCGATTGTTCATTTACTAGAATTTGAAAACCGGCGTCGTATCCTCTTCAAATGATCGATAAACGTGCGGCACGAAGGGAGCGAGTTTTCAAAGCTGGAAAGGTCTCGTTTGGCTGCGAGCGCGTGGATTGCACGGTAAGAAACCTTTCGGTGACGGGAGCGATGATCGAAGTTGAAACCTCAGACGCTATCCCCCATGAGATCATTCTAGACATTCTGGGCCGTGGCGCGCGTTTTCACTGTCATGTCGTTTGGAGACATTTTCGTCGGCTCGGCGTGGCCTTCGATTAGGTCGTTGAGTTCACTTCGCTAGAAGGACTGCCATGGGCCTCTTTCGAACAAAAGTGTCAAGTCATCTAATCCCGGTGAATTCCCAAAACGCCACAAGCAGCGACTGGGTTATTTTGCTGGAGGCTGGCACCATCATTGGTCCGTCGCCTGAAAGACTTCGCGTTGCCCGATCAACTCTGGAGCGAAAAATTGTAAAAAAGTACAGGTTTATGCGCAAAGCGAGACATTTCCTTGTGCTGGAAGGATATGATCCACGAATTCATGCGGTGTTCTTTTGCCCTCAACTCTACAAATATGATTCTGAAAAAAAGCTCGTGCCTTTAGAAGGCGACGAGATCGGCAGATTGATCGCACATGCCGTTGAGGGCGGAATTACCGAGAGGCGACCATGGTATGATCCATCGGAAAACTTGCCAGATCGCCCAATAATCGACGCTCAAATGAACATGGAATTTGACACAGTTGTTGTGCCCAGTGCGGCCGCTTAGCCTCTAGCGGTTGGTCAATCGCAAGGCGGACAGGGAGTGTGACCGAGCCTGATTTGCGAAAATCCGGATACCGCAAGAGCGGCGTCCCCGCCTAGGGCAAATAACGACCAGTATTTAGAGTTTCCGAAGCCGGGCGACACAGCAGCTCGTAAGAGCTACCTCACAGACTTTGCGCCGCTAGGCGAACTAATCGAAGACTTCAACAGGTCACTTAAACCGGAAGAAGAAAAATTCAAAATTAGTTTCGAGGCTGTCCCGATCGTCAGGACAATCCTTTGTAGCCGCGAGAAGTGTAGCAATCGATGACAGTCTGTCGCCCCATCGATCTTCAATTCACCAGCGGCCTCTGATTCACGTCGCAGTGCCTTAGCCGCGCGTCATAGGCGTAGCGCGTCTTAGTGTGGCTCCGATCTGCGAGGCCCCAATATTCAGCGGCTTCACAACTCAATTTCATCGCGCGATCATGGGGCATGTCTGCCCGCCCCCAGACCTTTTGAAATGCGCTCATCTGGCGTGCGCGGTCTGTTGATCGGGAGAGACTGGTCTTTCGGTGGTCCGGAATAGTCGAGGTTCATGCCACTCACTTGGCATGAGAGCGTGCTTATTCCGGTCGTGAGGCTAAAACCGTTGGCGCGCGGAATCTCCATGGTCGAAAACTCATAAAATATGCCAAAGGCTCTTTCGGTGCCGCGGAGAGGGATGGTCCCCAAATGAATCGCGAGCGTCGTGACGTTCGATCCACCGCCCGCTCCTGGACAATTAAACGAGCAGCCCTTCCCGTTAGGGCAGGAATATTGCCATTCGAACGCGATCTCTGATCCGCCGGGTTGAAGGGGATTTGCTTCCCAGCGTTTTTCATCTTCAGCGAATAGCGACACCGCCAAAGGGCCGCCCACAAGCAGGAGTGCGCTTAATACCACCGCATGAGAAAACTTGGACGCCATTCGAGTAACTCGAGAGACCAAATCGGAGGTCAAGTATAGCGTTGTAGGCACGCACTTACTAGGGCCGGTTGACCCAGCCCTGACCCTTGATCGGCTCGATGGCCCAGAGGCCGGCTGTCCGTTCGAGCCGCGCGGTTTGTCCTGCGGCGCGTTTCTGGAGACGGCCAACCGGCAGTGAAGAGTAACTGCACTTCCGGTTTGGTTCTGCATTCGTTAGATATGGCGAACGCCTAGAACATTGAACAAGAGGTTCTTGCTGTGCCTTTCAGATCAAGCCTCCTGGTCAGCCTCATCTGCGCCACCGTTCTGGTCAGCATCGTCACCCGCGCCAACGCCATCACTGCGGAAGTGGCAAAGAAGTGCCAAATCCTTCGGGAAAAGCAATTCCCTCCGCGTGTGATCGGCAATCCGGCAGCCGGTAGCGCCAAAGGTTCGTGGCGAGACCAAACAGAGTTTTTCAGGAAATGCGTCGCCAACGGTGGCAACATGGACAGCACGACGGAAAAAAATAGGCAGTGATAGCACCAGCGAACCGAGCAACATAAGCCCCGCCCCGAGGAGGAAAGTGCGGGCGGGGCTTCGTTTGGGGGCATCCTAGTCCTCAAATTCTTGGAGACCGCCAGCCGGCACTGAGGATTTTTTACGCCTCCCAGAATGTTCGGCAGACGTTCGTCAAAAATTCCGTCGCGCTGTGATGCGTATCACTGCAGTTGTCCGGCCCTTTAACTTAAGATGTTTAGTCCAACTGCAGCGCTGTTGGTCCGGAATTGAAGCAGTTGGCAGGGGCCGCTCTGGTTTTCCAGCGCACGGGGCGGCCCCACTGGCGTTCAGCCCGGCAAACGAGCCAAACCGAACCATTGGCTGCGCAAACCACAATGAGAGGAGACTCTCTCATGAGGAACGAGCGGAACAGCCACCAAACCGCCCTCTTACTCTTCGCGGTCGCGGTGATTATCGCAATCCTCATGGCAGTCCTCACGACTTTTGAGCGGGTCGACAAAAGGACGGCTACTAGCGAGACCGCGCCTTTTGGTACAACGGGCCTCGGCAAGGCTCGCCCACCATTGTGATCGCGCACCAGGACAATCGGTGTTAGGCAAGTGAGGACAGTCGGTTTGGCTCGGCTTGGCTCTTCGCCACCGGACCGAACCCTATCACCGAAGCACTGGGTCAAGATCAAGAACCGGAAACATCCCGCGATGAGCCGAGTGATGGAGGCGTTTGCGTAAACTACTTTTTTTCAATCCAGCGATTTAGTTCTGAAGCCGGGATGATACGACGAACTGGCTGATACCCGTTCAGCAATGTGCCCGCCATGATCTTGTGACTGTCGTTGGAGAGCATCTCCTTCGCATATTGCTTGGCTTCGGCCTCCGTCGGAAATGTTTTGGTCTCTTTGGGAGATGTCCAAGGTCCAAGCCCTCGTCTTAGTCGGACTGAAACGAACCAATGATCAGTCAGGGTGCCTCTGGCCATGGCGTCACCCCAACCATAGCAAGGCCGCAATGCAGAAAACGGCAAAAACTGCTAGCCCACTGACCATGAGTAGATCTCTTCTTCCCAACACCTCACGCACCCCACCGCCCGCTCGGCAAGATAGCCTTTTTCGCCGGGCTGACAGTGGGGAAAACGGAGCAGTCCCCAACCTTCACGGCCAGGGCGCGATCCATGACCGAGGAACAGCTCGCAGCCATGCACAAGCTACTTGCCAAGCACCATCGTAAGCTGGCCACTGTCATCCGACAGTATCACGCTGATCTTGCGGAGCGGCTCGCGGATGAGGCTGCGCTGATACCAAGGCGAACAGCGATTGTGGAGCGCGTTCGTGAGCGCGAACAGCAAATAGCGAAAGATGGCGACCTCGTTGAGTTGAAAACGCAGGTACGCAATAAGAAGGGATCATAGAGCCGAAATTTTCCAACAAACGAATATAAATTCGTCGCCAAGTGCGATCTTTAATTGAAATTACTTTCCTGATTCACGTATATGTGATAATATTACTAAAGCTTACTTGGTGTAATTACTGTATACATTCTACATATTACCCTATAGATTTGACTAATCTCGAGCCTATGGATTCGAAACCCACGGGCCAAGCCGATAATCGAGGCTTTGTATCGACGACCCTCGCACGTATTCAAATCGTGGGCCTCGTGCGTCCACTGCTTGTGAGCAAGCTCACACGTTCCTGACAGGCTTCCGCAAAGCCACGTCCGTTCTGACAGGCCGCGTAAAGGGCTGTCCGCGTAACCTGCGATAAGCGGCTGCCTGTGGTGGGCTTTGCCCATCAAAAACATATTCGATACTGGCAATCG
>Ga0210384_10004567_pt1 | contig 15399 bp, 17 predicted proteins | sample IncBWH2MmetaG_FD_160574 | JGI IMG/M metagenome (GOLD analysis project Ga0210384, IMG submission 160574) | Forest soil microbial communities from Barre Woods Harvard Forest LTER site, Petersham, Massachusetts, United States - Inc-BW-H-2-M | ecosystem: Environmental > Terrestrial > Soil >...
CGAGAATCGGGAAGCAATTATTTCTGAGGTCTCGCTATTGCGCGAACGCCATCCTCTAAGAGCTTCTCCTTCCCGGCGTCATTTTCTGAAAGCGTTGGGCCTGCTGGGTCTAGAAAGCGGGTCTGTTTTCTCTTCGGCCCTGCCGCTGCTTGCGGGCACTACGGGCGCTGAAACGCCTGCACTCCAGAACTCAAAACCTTTTTTTACTTCGATCCCGCCCTCCATCAGTGGAATCACGTGGAAACATTCCAATGGCCGATCGCCGAACTATTATCTTCCTGAAACCACTGGCGCGGGTTGCGCGTTCATCGACTATGACAACGACGGCTGGATGGACATTTACCTGGTAAATAGTGGCCGCTGCGATTTCTACGAGCCGGACCCGCCGCTCCGCAACGCACTGTATCGCAACAATCGCGACGGAACATTCACTGACGTTACAGAAAAAGCCGGCGTCCCCGGCGGAGGCTACGGCATGGGGGTCGCTGTAGGTGACTACGATGGCGATGGCTACCCGGATTTATACGTCACCCAGTACGGAAGCAGCATTCTCTACCACAACAACGGGGACGGTACATTTAGCGATGTCACGCAGAAAGCCGGAGTGGCCGCCTCAGGCTGGGCATCCAGCGCCGTCTGGTTCGACTATGACAATGATGGGCGGCTCGATCTTTTCGTGTGCCGCTTTGTAGATTTCAGCAAAGGTAAAAATAAATTCTGCGGGAACTCAGCGACCCGGGAACGTTACTACTGCGTTCCGCGCGTCTACGATCCAATGCCGAGCTGGCTATTTCACAACAACGGGGACGGCACCTTCACCGACGTCAGCAAGGAGTCTGGCATCGCGCAGTACCCCGGGAAAGCATGGGGCGTCGTAGCCTGCGACATCAATAACGATAGCCACATGGACCTTTTTGTGGCGAACGATACCGTGGGCAACTTTCTTCTGCTCAACCAGGGCAACGGGCACTTCACCGACATTGGAACCGAAGCGGGCGTCGCGTACAACGCGGAAGGCAGCCCTCGATCAGGCATGGGAGTTGACGCCGCCGACTACGATGGCGATGGGTGGATGGATCTTTTCGTCGCCAATGTGGACCGCGAAATGTATTCCCTCTATCGCAATAATCACGACAACACATTCGATGACCAGGCACTGCCCACTGGTATTGGAAAGACAACGATTCTTATGAGCGGATGGGGTCTCAAATTCTTTGACTTTGACAATGACGGGAATCTCGATCTCTTTCTGGCCAACGGTCATCCCGATGACAAAGTCGAAACCCGGGACCGCGAAGTCCAGTATTCGGAGCCGATGCTGCTGTTTCGGAGTACCGGCCCCGGCACCCGACCAGGATTCGTGAATGTCAGTGCCGCGGCAGGAGCAGTTTTCACTCAAAGATTTGCCGCGCGGGGTATGGCGATCGGCGACTTCGACAATGATGGCGCAGTGGACGTGCTGGTGGCTGTCAATAATAACGCACCGGTGCTCTTGCGAAACACAGCAACTGCCGGAACCCATTGGCTGGGGATTCAGTTGGTCGGGAAGAAGGCTAACCGCGATGCCATCGGCGCCAGTGTCACCTGGCAAGCCGGGGAGTTCAAGCGTCACAGAGTAAAAGTCGGCGGCGGAAGTTACCTGGCCACCCACGACCCACGAATGGTCCTGGGCATTGGGAACCGAACGAAGGTTGACTGGATCGAAGTAAAGTGGCCCCGGCCCAGCGGAGTGGTGGAACGATTTTACAAGCCGCCGATTGACCGCTATGTCACTCTCACTGAGGGAGAAGGAACAAAAGTGGAAACGAGTTCAGGGCAACATAGTTAAATATCATTTCTGCAAACCCGGAGTATCTACGCTTCGGGGTACATCAGCACTTTCAATCCGCGCTTCTGAGTGCACAAATCAAATGCTGTGCGCCACTCTGAGATGGGCAGCTTGCTCGAAATGATGTCATTCAATCTGACTCGGCCCTGTTCATAGATTTTCATCATGCGGTCCCAGGTTTGAGCGGTGTAGCAGACGGAACCGGTGAGACTGAGCTGCTTAAAAAAGACTTGATCCATCGGAAACTGAATTTCCTGTCCGCAGATCCCCACTTGCGTGTACTGTCCCATAGGTCGCAGGGCTTCAATACAACCTCGAACTGAACTCCGGTGGCCGGCACATTCGAAGGCAACATCCACACCAACGCCATCGGTTTCCTGGCGGACCGCGTCGAGCAGATTCTGATTGCCCACATTCACAATTGTGGCTGCACCAAAACGACGCGCGGCATCTAAACGAGCTTCGTCACCGACGGCCCCGGCGACAACGGTCTTCACTCCCTCCGCCACGAGCAATTTCAGGCACAGAAGCCCCATGGGCCCCGGGCCGGAAACCAGCGCTGTGTCACCGATTCGAACCTGGGTCAGTTCCGTGACCGCCTGGATGGCAGCCGCGAATGGCTCGCTGAGCGCCGCCTCCTCCAGGGGAAGTTCCTCAGGGACACGATAGAGTTGGTCGGGACGCAAGACCACGTAACGCGCAAAACCGCCGTTCACGCCGTGTCCCATCCCTCGCCGGTCCGGGCAGAAAATGAATTTCCCAGAAATACAATATCGGCAGTGTCCGCAAGTAACGGCCGTCGCTCCCAGGCACGCCACTGTTTCATTAAGGGTGACGCCGGTGACTTTGTCACCAATTTCCACGACCCTGCCTGCAAACTCATGCCCCAGAATGACCGGAGGGTAGTTCCGGAACGTATCACGCAAGACGTGGATGTCGGTCCCGCACACCCCGCAAAACGCAACCTCCACTTTCACCTGGTCTCGCCCGCACGAAGGCTCCTCCACGTCGAGGACATCGACGTTTCCGTCTCCGCAGGAGTGCTTTACGAGCGCTTTCATGGTTTGCGAGATCCTCCATGATAGTTCATCTGATTGGACCGTTCAGAAAAGAGGAAGGCGTACACTGTCATTCGGATGTTACCAGGAGCCACCAGGTCTTCAGGGAAATCGTACTCCCTTTGCCGTAACAGCAACGCACCCAGGCGGAACGAAGAGTTTTCCCTCATATGAAACGCTTCTTCACTCTTGGGCTGATAAGCGTCAGCCTTCTGGCGCGACCGGGCTTCGCGCAAGAGGTCTTACACCGGACCTGCAACATTAAAAGTACGACATTCGAGGGATGGAATGCCGAAGAGATCTCAAACGAGTGGTTGCAGCTGACGATCGTCAAGCAACTGGGTGGTCGCCTCATGCAGGTCAGCTTCGCCGGCCATCCATACCTATTCGTGAATCCCAAATACAAGGGCAAGTACATCCCTCCCACGCAAGCAAACGGTAAATGGTTCAACTACGGTGGGGACAAGCTTTGGCCTTTGCCCGAGGGACGAGATGATGCGGAGCACTGGGCAGGACCAGTGTCCGATGTGCTCGATGACGGCGCCTATGACTTGAAAGTAATTTCGCAAGGTCCGGCCTGCGCCGTGCGCCTGGACGGACCCGCCGACCCCACTACGGGTTTGCAGTATTCTCGTGAAATCGCGCTTCCGTCTAATTCGCCGCAGATTTCGTTCCACGCTGTGATGAGAAATGCCACTGGACATCGGATTCGATGGTCCGTGCAATCTGTAACCCAGTACGACACTTCTGATATTCACAACCCAGCCGAATACAATCGCAATTTTTGGGCTCTCACGCAGATCAATCCACTGAGCGCATATTTCACCGGATATCAAGTCCGCAACGGACTTGCGGATGACCCTTCGTTCTCGGTGCGCGACGATCTCTTCAAGCTGCACTGGACGTATCTGGAAAACGAAGTGTGGCTCGATTCCACCGCGGGCTGGCTCGCCGTGGTGGACGGCGAGAGCCAATTCGCGATGGTGGAACGCTTTCAATATCTCAAGAGCTCGGACTATCCGGGCAAAGCATCGCTGATTTTTTACAAGAATGGCACAACGCTGGAGCTGAACGAGAAGGGCAGCCCGGTACTTCATTCTTCGGACGTCGAAAGCGCTCCTTATTACATGGAAGCTGAGATCAATAGTCCGATGATCGAGCTGCAACCGGGCGAGAGCTATGCCCTGGACACAAGCTGGTGGCCGACGCGAGCGGATAGCCAGATGCGCGGCGTCACCAGTGCTGGTGTGATCGTGTCGCCGCTCACGATCGCAATGCCCAACAATTCGCTGGTGCTTTCCGGCTTGTTCGGGGTCTTTTTTCCCGGTAAGCTGCAGGCGCGTCTTTTCGATTCCAATGGAGTCGAACAGCAGCGGATCGATCTGCAACCGGTCGCGCCCCAGGCACGCGTAGAACTTCATCGTGAAGTACAACCGCCAAAGCGGCCAGCCCGGATCTCAATTCACCTGGTTGACGATCAAGGGATCGACCGCGGCAGCCTGGGTGAAGCTGCGCTCACAGCTCAGTAACATGTTCGTGGCAACACGGCCAGAATCCATCAAACAACTGCTGGCGCCGCATCTTTCTTGACGTTGCTGATGGTGGCATTCGTGATCAGCGGCCTTGCCCAAAATCCGACACTGAGAACAAACCCAAATGTGACGTAGAGAAATGTCATGCCACTTCTTAATCCGGCATAGTCGCCGATCCGTCCGATAACGACCGGGATAATCGCTCCTCCCATCAATGCGGTGCTCAGAATGCCCGAGAACGAGCCATGATGTTCGTCCACGGAATTCAACGCGAGAGAAACAACGACGGGCCAAAGCACCGAAGTGAACAAGCCGATCCCGGGAAAAGCAATCACTGACACTTTTGCGGGTCCAAACAAGGCTGCAGTCAAACAACACAGGGACCCCACTGCCCCACCAATCAGCACTTTGCGACTGTCGAAAAACTTTAACAGCGCCATACCCACTACACACCCAGCAGTGAGAAGTCCCCAAAACCAGGAGACGGCGTTGGCACCTGTGGTCTGAGGATCGAACCCGTGGTAGGTGTAGAGAAACTTCGAAATCCAGTCGGCTGTCCCTTGTTCACAGCCAATGTAGGCAAACATCGCAATGAAGTAAAGCCAAACCACTCGCTTGCGCGCGAGGCTGAGGTACATGTCCCAGGATCCGGCGCGTTCATCGTCGGTCTGTCTGACGGGAGGAAACCTGGACAAGAGCAACCAGATCACCATCAAGAAGGAAGAAGCTGTAAAGATCCAATAGATCGATACCCACGGGAGCGTTTCAGGGGTCAGTCTGCGCAGCGTGCGCAGCAAAATGTTTTCGTGGATCGGGGACTTACTGAGATTCAGTACCAGATAAGAGTAGATTCGAGGACTAAGAAAAGAAGCGCTGCCGAAAACAAGTTGCGAAAGTGTTGAATTAAACGCGTAGTGCTCTTCACCCCCAGCCACGCGCAGTAGCGGAACGACTACCACCTGCAGAACCGCCATCGCCGCGCCGATCGCGAACCATGAAACAAACGCCACGCGATATCCTGGAAACAGTGCAAAGGCGAGCGCGCCAAAAGTGCTGGCCACAAAGGACCAGACCATCACCGGTTTCGCGTGGAACCGTTCCATCAGAAAACCGGCGGGAATGGACATCACCCCATAAGCGATGAAGAAAGCGAACGCGAGAAATCCGGCCGCAGTCAGGCTTACGTGAAAACTGTTGATGATGTCCGGCAGAATCGGGCCGAGAATATTGGTCAGCAATGACATTACGAAAAATACAAGGAAGACCAGCACGATCATGTACTTGCTTCTTGCCATAAGGGCCCACCGTCTCCGTCGTTCCGATTAGGACGTGCGCTCCGTGACCTTTCCGAACCGATGATGCCACACCATCGCCGCTCCAATCAGGTTCGCATCCGCGCCGAGCGAGGCGAGCAACAACTCCGTCTTTTCAAAAGGAACGAAGCGGCAACCCTGGCGGATGGTCGCGCTAATGCCATCAAGAAAAAGATTGGAACTCTTCATGATGCTGCCGCTCAGAACGATTGCGTCAGGAGTGAAAAGATTGATCAAATTGGCGAGGCCAAGCCCCAGATACCTGGCTTCACGGCTTACAGCCGAGCGGGCCAACTCATCGCCGTCGACTGCCAGCTGACAGATGCGTTTGGCAGTCAGCCCCGCGCGATGCGGATAGTCTGGGGGCGCGGTACTTTCGAGCCAGGCAGCCATTGCCGGACCCGCGGCCAGCGACTCCCAGCATCCCCGAAAACCGCAAGAACAGCGGGGGCCCGATGGGTCGAGCACCTGATGGCCAATTTCCGGATGGGCGCCTTCCACACCGCGGTATAGTTTTCCATCCAGAATTATTCCGCCACCAATGCCCGTACCAACGGTTACATAAATCAGACGCGACCTGTTCTTGCCCGCGCCCCATCCTGCCTCCGCGAGCGCGCCCGCATCCCCATCGTTCTCCAACGCAACCGTCACGTTGAAAATCCGCGCCAAGTCTTTCACCAGACTTTTGCCGCGCCATTTTGGAAGAAAGTCAAGCTCGCCAAAGTCTCCAGCAAAGGGATCGACAGGTCCCGTGGAACCAATGCCCACGCCAGAGAGTTCGACTCCAGCATTTCGCACCACATCCTTCAACATGCTCACGATGATGTCGAGCCCGTGCGCGTATTCGCAATCAGACCCGGTTGGCGATTCCTGGGAGCACAACACCCTTCCGAGGCTATCCACTGCGCCAACGGCTACTTTCGTGCCTCCAATATCAACCGCTGCGATCATGCGTTCTCCGCAACATCGTTCCTTCCAGATCGCGACAACCTACGGAATATCCATTTCAAGCCGATTTGCCTGATCCGCGCTGAGACAAATGGTACGGGCGTTCAGCCGCTGAGAAGTCCGAAGTCGTCCTCGACAATGTAGGGGCAGAGCTTGAAAGAATCACAATCGACTCCGGAGAGTCGCGACAGGCTCTCTGCTGCCAGTTGCGCCGGGATAATGTCAATCAGGAATTGCCAATCCGCCAGCACCTCCGGAAGTCGAAACACCAGGTCGGCTCCGCTTTCAGGAAGACGTTGGCCAATCAACATGACGGAAGCGCCCAGACGTCGCAGATCGCGGGCGACCGCCAGGTCTGATTCGCGCATGCGCTGTCCATCGATCCACAGGCCGACCCTCATGTTCTCGGCGACCATTTCCAGCGGTCCGTGTTTGAAACTGCTCGTGCCCATGGCAGTCGCCGGAGACTTCACCCCTTCCTCCCACATCAACCGCGCCTCATTGCAACTACCCAAATCCTGGCCGCGAGCGAGAAAATAATAAACTCCGTCGGGCACAAGCCATGCGTTGTCCGCGATCTGTTGTTGCCAACCCACCATTGCGTTCTCGGTTTCCACGAGCGATTGCGACAACGAATGCGCCACGTCGTTGTCAAACGAGCCCACAGTGGCGGCGGCCAGCACCCCCACTGCCGCAGCCAGCGTGGTGTAAGTGTTGACCGAAATCCCGTGATCCAGTTTAGTGGGGATCACCAGGGGAATTTGCGCCTCTCGCGCCAGCGTGCCATTTTCGACATTCGTTACGCCGATGACGGTCGCGCCGCTTTCACGGGCTTTCACCAACAAATTCACGATCTCCACGCTTCGGCCGCTGCGTGAAATTACGATGAGAACCGCATTCGGCGGAAAAGTGGCGAATTGCAGCAGCTCGGCCGCGTCCCGCATATATACCGGACAGCCGCCCACCGAAAACACCGGCTCCGCAGTCAATGCGGCATGCCAACTGCTTCCAATTCCAGTCAGGTAAACGTGGCGAGCGCTGCGGATTGCGGCGGTCGCTTCATCCAACCGGCGTCGTCTCTCTCCGCACAGAAAGTCAATGGTGCCCCGCAATTCATGTGGCTGGCGGAGAATATCACTTAAGAAATGAGTCATTGTTTTGGGTCGATCGGTGTCGCAGTCCTATCGCGGTCAAGCGCATAAGTACTAGAGGCAGCTTTCACCACAACCTTGGTCCCGTCGTCGGTAGACCTGATCTGCCTCGCGCGCTTTGCGTGTCTCGAGGTAGAGGGCAAGAATGACAGGATCTGTAAGGTATGACCTGTTCTCCAGGACACGGCAGCGTGTTGCGCCAGTGGGTAAAACACAAGCGCCAAACTAGTTGAGCCCAAAAGACTGGTGGAGAGGGAGGAATTCGGCCCCTCGGTACCGGTATCAGCCAGCACAACGATTTAGCAAAATCTATCCTTTCTCAGGCTACCCCATAATGTCAACAACCACAGGCGGCTGGATACGGCAGAACCGGGTGAATGAGGTCTCATTCGGCAGCTTCGTTCTCCACTTTGTAACCGTGATCGCATCGCTGAATTGATCTACGGGGTTGGCATGGCCAATATTCTGTTTCTTCCCTGGTCAGGCAAGCTGAAGATCAAGTTTCGCGAAGAACAAGTGCTGCGCGAAATGAAGCTGGAAGGGGTGATTTCCATCCTTGAAGGCATGAATCCCCGGATGCTTGAGACCATGCTGATGGGCTACTTGCCGGAGCACAAGCAGCAGCCGACACAGAAAGCGGCGGGGGCCAGCGCGTGAGCCGGAAGAAAAGACATAAGGCGCACGCGAACCATGAGCGCTGGCTGGTTTCCTATGCCGACTTCATTACTCTTCTCTTTGCGTTCTTTGTGGTTCTCTACGCCTCCTCGCAAGCCGACAAGAAGAAGGCTGCCCAGGTTGCCGCTTCCATCAAGGGAGCCTTCCAACAGTTGGGCGTGTTCACCGGCTCGGCAACCGAAGGCGTAGGCATCCCTGGAAGCCCCGGAACACCTCGTCCCCACCTCATGGAAGCGCCCGTGCGGATCATCAAAGTTGCCAGCGCCTCCGACAAGAACCCTGGCGGTACCGGGTTCGGGATCGACGTGGATGAACTAAGGCGCCAGCTCGAGTCCGCACTGGGGGATGAAATCCGCCAGCACGAAGTCCAGATGCGGGTCACTCCCGAGGGTCTGCTGGTAAGTTTGCGCGAGGTCGGATTCTTCAATACCGGCCAAGCGGAGTTGCTCAACAATGGACACTCCACGTTGACTCGAATTGCCACGGTACTGGGAGGACGAGGTTTCGAAATCAGGGTGGAGGGTCATACCGACAATGTGCCCGTTCACAATTCCCGGTTCAAGTCGAACTGGGAGCTCTCCACCGCCCGCGCCACGACTGTGGTAGCGCTGTTGACCGAACACGACGGGTTCGATCCGTTGCTGGTCTCAGCCGCCGGTTACTCCAAGTATCGCCCCGTGGAAGATAACAGTACCGCACAGGGGCGGGCGGCCAATCGAAGAATCGATCTGGTGGTCGTCGGCCAGGTGCAAGAAAAGGACAAGTTGGCCCAAGGCCAGGCGGCGCCTAAAGGGTCAGAATAAAGCTCGTAGTAAGGGTAAGTGTCCGCGTTTGGGCAGAAGCAGCAAAAGAAAGTACAAAGCTAAAGATTTGCCTGAGATATGCCGATCGTCTCAGGGGCGAGGCGGAAAAAATTCGGAAGAACCCCAAATCGCTCCTCTACGTGATTGGCAAGATCCGATGCTGCATTTCCCACTTTGTAGCAAATAGTGCGGCATCTGAGCCTCTTTCCAATCGCGAAGGCTCAAAGTTGGACTTGAGGTAGTGGACGGTGGGTCTTCGATGTAGTTTTAGGTATACGCTTGTTTGTAGCGCCAGAGCCGATCCATTCAAAAGAGACTGACCGCGTCAATTTGAGGTCAACATCCAGGCCACCCCGTGGCCAGGATTTCAAAGTCGAAAATGAAAATCCGGAGCGCAACAGTATGCCGCGAAAGATAAAGGAAAAGCCCCGCTGACCGGCGAGGCGGCTCGCCCAAACCGTGCGCCTCTGAAAAAGTAACCAAGCTCCGCCCCGCCTAACAACCTGTCGCCATTCCCCCGGCATCCTCCCCAGCACCGCCCCAGGAAATACACAAGGAAAACAAATGCCCGACGAAAGAAATCACACCGAAGAAATACTAGACCGCATCCGCACCGGAACCGCGCTGTCTGACTCGCGTGGTCGAAGGATTACTCTTCCCGATCCCCAACCCGCCATAGCTCCCAAATCGACACCGCAGTCTCTACCGTCGTCATACCGGAGAGGTGGCGTAGTGAAGAAAACCGGACTCGCTAAAGTCCACAAAGGGGAAGTGATCTTGACGAAGTCAAAAGCAAACGCCCTGAAATTAAACTCCGCAACAAAAAGGAACCCGCAAAGGCCGTCGTGTCGAAGGGAAAGTAATTCGCGGAAAAACTCAGGGTCGATTGTTGTCTTCCCCCCAGAAAACTCACCGACCCTGAGTCCCAGTCGCGTAGCCCGAAGGGGCGTTGCAAGACTACGCAGGCGGCTTACAGGCTCCGTATATCACATATAGGCCGCATCATTCACGAGGTTAATGCAAGCCCGCCAAGCGACACTGAACCGGAAAAACGCGGCTATTTGTTCCTCGACCGGGCGATGTTCCGCGCTTCCTTTCCAGCCGATGTGGACGCAGAAAGAGCCGCTTTCATGGCTGACTCTCAAGTCACGTGGGGCGTCGAGGCTCTCAGCGGCAAGATCAGTGAACCGGCGTGGAAGACCAAGCCGAGCTGGTACCTGATCGCCACCGACGACAAGGTGATCCCACCCGATGCCCAGCGTTCCGTGTCCAAGCGGGCGGGTTCTACGCTCGTTGAGGTCAAGGGCAGCCATGCCATCTACGTGTCGCAGCCCGAGGCTGTCGCAGCTCTTGTCGAACAAGCCGCCAAGAGTGTGACGACCTCCGCCGCTGCTTAGTGACCCCGGAGGGATTGCCGTTCGATGCCACTGGTGTTTATTTAGGTAGATCGGAGGCTTCATTTCGGTACCGGGCGAACCCGCCACCGGCGTATGCGATTTGTCCGCCTACCATCGTCAGGACAGATTCGGTCTTCGGCAGATCTTCCAAAGGAACCTGGAAAATGTCCTGAGAAAGCACGGCAAGGTCGGCAAGCTCGCCGGGTGGGTCCCCTTGGTACCTTCGGTAAACTCGGCATACGCTGCTGTCCGTGTGAAAGCGGTCACAGCTTCTTCGCGCGTCATCGACTCCTTGGGTCTCCCGGGATACGCGCAGGCGTACATGATGTGTAGGTACGGGTTTGCGAAGGGTGTGACCGGCGAAGAGTCAGTAGCAATCGCCAATGGTATGCCAGCCAGCAAGAGAGAACGAAACGGCGCATCGACGCCGGCCTTCTCGTTCCCATACCGTTGTTGCAATAGTTCGCTAAACGCAAAATTTGACGGGTTTCCCACGACGATGACGCCGAGTACCTTCGCTCGGGGGACCAGATCGGGCATGACGCCCTCGCCGTGTTCAATGCGAAGTCGCTTCTACGACCATGCGCCGGGACCTCCAGTAGCCTCCATTGCGTTCAGTAGAGTCTCCGTGGTCCTGTCGCCGATGGCGTGCAAAAGCAGCTGAACATTCCGCTGCTGAGCCTCGCGGAGAATGGCCCGCAATTCTTCCGGTGGAAAGTCCATCTGGCCAGACGTAGTCGGATCATCCGCATAGGGCAGACGGGTGGCCGCGGAACGCTCCTCTGGCGTGCCGTCGAGCATGTACTTCAGGCCGCTGACGCTCACGCGGTCGGCGAGGTGCGCAGGCACTGGCGGGTATTCCGGTTGCTTCCGCCGGTCCGGCTCCTGGAACTCAAGGAATGGCACAAGGCGAATGCGCAAGGGCGAGTCAATTTCCGACAGTTGCTGGACGCGGCGAGACGGGTAGACTTCCAGCAGGGTGATGGAAGTGACTCCCCATTGTGCCTCGCGCGCCAACACTCGGCGTAGCCTGACCTCGCCGCCCACGTCGCCCATCAGCAACTCGCGAATACGAAACCACGCGGACTAGTGCGCGACACCATCCCACCGCTTGGACTTCATGTCCTTCCCGAAGAAGCCGGCGAGTGGCGGAGGGTCGTCCTCGCGTACGCCGAACTTTCGCGCCGCGGCCTGATTCAGCATCCCGGAATGAGGAGAATCCATCGCAAGCACAATCGGGTCGTCGAGCGACATTTTGTCTAGCGTCGCGGGCGTGCATGCCTGGCCGAAGAAAGGCGCTCGGCCCAATCGTGCCGCTCAGCAATGTTCCCGGCGGTGCACTCGCGACGGCATGCTGGAGGATATCGAGCACATGCGCGCATGATGGATCGTCTCCGAAATCAAGCTTCGTTCCAATCACGTCGGCTTCGAAGTGCATATGAGAATCATTGATTCCCGGAATCACCAGGCGTCCCGCCAGGTCGATTCGCCGTGTCGTCGGGCCCGCTTTGGACGAAATCTCCTCACTTGTGCCGATGCCAAGTATCTGGGTTCCTTTGATCGCAAGTGCTTCCGCGTAGGGATGCGTCTCGCTGCCGGTGAACACGCGACCGTTCACCAGGATCGTGTCTGGGGGGCCGTGCGTGTTTGTACTTGCGCTCCGGAGGGCGATGCAGACAACGTGATTATGAAGACCAGCAGGGCACGGCTGCACGACATAGTAGGGTTTTCTCCGCAGGGCGAATCATACAACACGCAAACGCGAGCAGAATTCCGCCGACATACAGGGCTCCGGCCAATTGCCGGCAAAATGGAAACGGGGAAGATAGATCGCGAGTAGTCGCCTAGCGTTCACTAAGCCCTTTGAATCGTTCCTTCCCGATGGCTCCTGGATAACGAGCAAACAGCAAGAAATCCCAACGCTACGAGTTGCCGACGATTCGTCCAGGGTGCAAAATTGAATGTTGACGCGCTGTTTAAAACACTCTTTAGCATAAGGAGCACAAATCGAAATTTTCATACGCGCGAGGCGCGATTCACAGCGATGGACGTTCGGGGGTGACGGGGAGTCGGATCAAGAACAATGGTGAATTATGAGCAGGCTGTCGAACAAAGTGGCAATAGTGACGGGCGCCTCCAAAGGCATAGGCGCTGGGATTGCGACGGCCTTGGGAGCTGCGGGCGCGTGTGTGGCCGTGAACTATTCGTCCGACCGGCAAGGTGCCGAGCGGCTCGCCCAGGCGATCATCGACAGCGGGGGCGAGGCGATCTCGATCGGGGCGGACGTGTCGAAGGCGGCAGATGTCGCACGGCTATTCGACAAGGTGGATTCCGCCTTTGGAAGACTCGACGTTCTGGTCAACAACGCCGGAGTATTCCGCTTCGGCGCCTTCGCGGAGATCACCGAAGAGAGCTTTCACCTCCACTACAACATCAACGTTCTCGGGACGATTCTCACCGTGCAGGAGGCGATCAAGCGATTCGCGGCCGACGGTGGTAGCATCATCAACCTCAGCTCCATTGTGGGCTCGCATCCCGTGGCGGGCGCCCTGCTGTACGCTTCCACGAAAGGCGCCATCGAAACACTGACAAAGGGATTGGCGCTCGAACTTGCACCGCGCAAGATCCGGGTCAACGCTATCGCTCCGGGTCATACAGAAACCGAAGGCAACGTAGCGGCGGGAACCTTTGAGGGTGGGGCGGGCGCCGTTCTGGCGGAGAAGACGCCGCTCGGTCGGCTCGGTCGCGTCAGTGATATCGCCCCCCTGGCAGTGTTCCTGGCGTCTGACGAATCAGCCTGGATCACGGGAGAGGTCATTCGGGCCGCAGGCGGCCTCGTTGTTGCCACTTGAGTGCGACGTGCTGACCTCGAAGCTAATTCAGGAAGCCACCTTTTCCAAGGTTTCTTAGCCACGGTGCTCCGCAAGCGGCTGATTTATTTCGACGAAGGATAGCCAAGAGGCTGGTTGGTATTTTTCGAAACACTGTGACACAAACAAGGCCGGCCATGACGGTGACGAACATCGGCGTACAGCGTCCCTCAACCGCGCTTCGACGATCTGATGGATTAAGCGCAATCGCCAGCTTACGTCGCCACTGGCCAGAATATTTGATGGAAGTGGGTGAGCTGGGATTGTACCTCTTCGTTGCGTGCGTGGTCGCCACGTTGCTAGATCACCCTGCGTCGATTGTGCGGCAGTCTATTTCTAGCGGCGTTGCTCGCAGGGCGCTCATGGGATTGGTCATGGGTGCGACAGCGATTGCAATTGTGATCTCACGCTGGGGCAAACGGTCAGGAGGTCATTTCAATCCGGCAATCACCTTCACTTTCTATCGCCTGGGAAAGGTAGAGTTTTGGGATACATGGTTCTACGTAATCGCGCAGTTCTTAGGCGCGATGAGCGGCGTCGCCCTTGCCAAATATATGTTGCGGGGGGCCCTTGCTCATGATGCGGTGCGTTATGCGGTGACAGTGCCAGGCATGTACGGAAGCACTGTCGCGTTCGTGGCCGAATTGACGATCTCTTTCTTTCTGATGATCACTGTGTTGTTCGCCACCAATCACAAGAGACTGGCACCATACACCGCGTATTTTGTCGGCGTACTGATCGCGACCTACTACACCTTCGAAGCACCGCTGTCAGGCATGAGCACGAACCCGGCACGAACGTTCGGCTCAGCACTTCATGCGAACGATTGGCACGCGCTCTGGATTTATTTCATAGCTCCGTCGATGGGCATGCTGGCCGCCGGCGGGGTATTTCTTCGAGTCCGCCGGGGTGCCGCCCCATATTGCGCCAAACTTCACCACGCTAACAATGAACACTGCATCTTCCATCACGCCCAACACGAAGTTTAGAGAGGAGATCCTATGCAACGCCTTCAAGATGGCTACTTAGCTGCATATCGCAGCCTAAAACTGACTCGGGACTCCGAAGGTGTCCTGGTTGCCGAATTTCACAGCAACGACGGGCCATTCACTTTCACCGCACAAGATCATACGGAGTTTGTCGACGCCTTTTACCGGATCGCGCAGGACCGGGCGAACAAGATTGTCATCTTGACCGGAGCAGGCGGGGAGTTCATGCCTGAGATCGATTTTTCATCCTTCGGCAACGTCGCCGATCCCGGCGTTTGGGACCAGGTTCACGACGAAGGCGTTCAGCTTCTGGAAAACATAGCCAACATACGCGTGCCGGTCATCGCGGCTATCGAGGGACGCGCTCATGTGCACTCAGAATATGCGCTACTTGCGAATGTGATTGTGGCGGCCGAGGGTGCGACCTTTCACGATGTGCCGCATTTCGCTGGCGGCATCGTGCCCGGGGACGGAATCTTCACCACCTGGAGTTATCGCGCCGGAGCAGGACGAGCGGAGGCGTTCCTGCTGAATCCACAGCCGCTAACGGCGCGTACCGCATATGAGTGGGGAGTGGTTGCCGAAGTTGTGCCGAACGGTAAGGCGCTCAGTCGAGCACGAGAATTGGCCGAGCTCTACTTGAAGGCTCCGGAAGTGACGCGCCGCAACACGCGCGTACACTTCATGCAGCCCTTAAAAGAACGCATCGTGCGAGAGGTTGGCTACGGACTGTCGCTCGAAGGAGCGTCGGCAGCCGATCTCGTCAAATCAATGCAAGCCAAAAGTGATCCTGTCGCTCAGAAAGGAAAAGTCGCATGAACAGCACCGAGACCTC